>ERZ773242.789-NODE-789-length-34927-cov-16.261413_pt1 | contig 34927 bp, 30 predicted proteins | sample MGYA00511077_ERZ773242 | MGnify/ENA primary metagenome ERZ773242 (study PRJEB29015, sample SAMEA2737754) | human gut metagenome | biome: human gut; feature: human-associated habitat; material: faeces | place: China | collected 2012 ... | reverse complement strand
AGGTGTAGGTCTTGCCGCCGTAGGTCTCGGTAAGAAGCTGCCCCTGCGCATCGTAGGTGTACGATGCAGATGTGCTGCCGCTTATTGCCGTGATGTTGCCGGTGTTGTCGTAGGTATAGGTGTAGCTGTTGATGCTCGTGCCGTTGGCCTTGCGGTTATTCATGCTCGCGACCAGCATCGTAGTCGCGTTCGTGCCATTGCCGTCCAGATACGTGTAGTTCCGGTTTATGAAGGACGTGCCGTCGAGCGACAGGCTCCTGCCGGTCAGGCGCTTCAGAGCATCGTAAGTGTACGCATAGCTGCCGTCTGCCGGGAGCTGCATACCCGTCAGCTTGCCGTCATCGGCATCATAGGTGTAGCCGTAAGCGCGCCCGTCTCTGAACGTACCGTTCCATGCCGGGCTTACCATGTACCCGATGTCCTTGACGCGGTTCGCGCTGTCATACGATGCCGCATAGAACTGCACCGCATTTGACCCGGACTTCTCGGTCATGGTTATGAGCCTGCCGAGAGAATCGTAGTTGTAATCATTTACACGGTTTGCCGCATGATCCTCGATCTTGCTCACGGAACCGTTGTTGGAGTACGTGTAGCTTACTGCTGCATTGCTGCTGCCATTATAGTATATTTCCGAAACTCTTTCAAGCTCGTCATACTCATAACTCACGCTTGCCCCATTGCCGTAGCTCATCTCGGTCATCAGCCCGTTCGCGCTGCCGTAGGTGTAGCTCGCAAGGTTGCGGCTGCCCACGCTGACTCCGGTCATGTTCCCGAAGCCGTTGTAGCTCATCGTGTACACCTGCGTCTGCTCGGTGGTGTTTCCGGGGATGTATCCGCCTCTGGACATGGACGCGAGCTGACCTCCGGAATAGACATAGTCCAGATGCACATCGTAGCCGAGGCTCGTGTTGGTTATGCGCCCGTTGCTGTTATTGTAGAAATTGAAGACGGTGTTGTTATTCGCATCCGTTATGCTGGAAGGCTGGCCGGTCTGCTTGTTCATGACGTTGTCATAGCTGTAGCTGACCGTTTTGCCTCTGGCGTCCGTCTGGGATGTGACCCTGTTGCCGGTGCTGTCATAGCCCGCGGAAGAGCTTATCTTCTGCGAGGTACCATCGCCGGTAAGCACGGTGCCGGTGGTGTTGCCCTTGCCGTCGTAGTTTACGGACATCGAAACGCCGTCGTTCGTGACGCTGGTCACATTGTGGGCATCATCGTACTCGTAGCTGAAGCTCCCGTTGCCCTTGGTGACCTGGCTGATCAGGTCCGCGCCGCTGTAGGAGAAGCTCTGCTCCGCATTGTCCGAAGAAGTGACGGAAACGAGCTCGCCGTCGGTGTTGTACTTGTAGCTCTGAGCGTCCTCCTTGACGAAGGAGACGTTCGTGAAGTACGCGGTATTCGGCTCGCGGCAGAAGGTCATGTATACTCGCATGGAGTTGACCGGGAGATTTGGCTGCTTCGGAACTATGGGCAGAATGAGGTACTGCCATTCCGTGGTATCCGGATTGAACTCCGCGCTGTGCAGCTCGACCGTTCCCTCGGAGTCGCCGTAATTCAGCTCTACCCAGAGGCTGAACGATCTGTATCCGGAGCCGTCTATAGGTACCGCGGCAGCCTTTGCCCAGCAGGAGAACAGATAGGTCTGGGTGCCGGGCTGATCCAGATACACATCCTGGAAGATATCTGCGCTGTCGTCAAAGTAGCCGGTGACCTGAAGCGCGTTGCCGAAGGGCGTGCCGCCGATGTAGTCGTTGCCGCTCGACCAGCTGCTCCATGCGCTGTAGTCGTTCATGGAACCGTTGGTTATGAGGCTGACTGTGCCGGGTGTGCCTTTCTCACCGAACAGGCTTATTTCAGCCTGAAGGTCGTCAAGGTATACCGAACCGGAAATACCGGAGACCTCAAGGCTCAGCGTAAGCTCGCCGGACGAGTTCGGCTGTGCCGTGACATAAACACGTTCCCATCCGTCGCCGATGCCGTCGGTGCTCCAGTCGATGAAGGTGCCGGAAACAGTTCCCTGTGCTCCTCCGGTGGCCGTCATGGTCACCTTGCCGCTGCTGCCGAAACTGGTGACGCCGCTGGTATTTACGTATCCGGAGAGGACATACCAGCTGTTCGGGTCAAGGCCGCTGAGACTCTGGCTGAGCGTGGAGGCCGCAGCTCCGGTGCTGGAACGGCTCACGAGCACGGAGCGCATACCGGTGCGCGGTTTGCCGAAGACGATGCTGCCGCTTCCGCCGCCGCTGAATCCCCAGCCTGCCGTGGCCATGTTCGAGGTACCCTCAACGCTCGGATAGCCCAGAAGGTTCACGGACTGGACACCCGTCTGGGTGCTGATCAGGGCTCTGTTGTTGGTGGCGCTGGTGCCGGTATTTGCGTTGTAAGCGGTAGCGCTCGCGCCGTATACGAGCGTCCCGTCATAGTTGGTGGAATAGCTGCTGGTTGTGCGCCCGAAGTAGTCCATGACGCTGTGGCTCACGATGTCGTCAGAATTGCCGAGCACACGGTCAGGACCGCAGTACCGGTAAGTCTGGATGCCGGTGAAGGCTCCTTCGGCTTCCACTATTGCGCCGGTAGTGCCACCGGCGACCTCATAGAACTTCTTTACCTTACCGGTGTTCGCGTCATACTCATAGTTCATGGAGTAGCCGGACTCATTATCTGTCGCCGAGAGCAGCTTGCCGTTGGCGTCATAGGTATAGCTCACAGATGTGCCGTCCGCATGAGTTACGCCGGAAAGTATATCCGTACCGGAATAATTGAAGGTCGTCGTATTGTTGGCGCTGTCAGTTATGGTGCTGATGTTGCCGAAGCTGTCATAGGTGAAGGTCGCTATGGTCTCAACGCTGCCGCCGCTGTTCTGGCGGGTGACGGAGAGAATAACATCGTCACTGTCGCGGACATAGGTGACCTTGTTGCCGTTGGCATCCTGCGTGTAGCTCAGAAGGCCATCGGAGAAGTAGCTGATGTTGTCTTTCTTATCCTTGAGGGTGTAGTTCGTGCCGCTCTTGGTTATGGTCAGGCCAAGGCCGTCCTCATCGGTGTACTGTGTGCCGGAACCCTGGAAGTAATGCACGGTCCCGTCGCCGTCAAAGTAGATGAGGTAGCCGGTGTTTCCGGGGATGATCGCCTGCTGTATATCCAGCATCCAGCCTCGGCCTACACCCATGCTGCCATAGGTCTCGGTGACGGCGTTGATCGCGCTGGAAGCGGCCTTTGAATAAGCAGAGTTGTAGACATGGTTGATGGCTACGGGATTGCTGGTACTTGCGGAGCTCACATCGTTCTTCACAAGAGTGAGCTGGCCGCTGTAGTCGCCTATGTAGCCGGTACCGGCTCTGTCTATGCTGTGGGTCTGGTAAGTGTAGTAGCTTTCAAGACCGGCGCTGTTGCGGTACTCGACCACGAAGTACGGTCTTGCCCCGGCATTGGTGGTATTGCTGCTGGCAAACCCGGCGTTGGCACAGCTGGAAGAGGTCATAGAGCCTTCAAGCGCCGCGGCAAGAGAAATACCCCAGTTGGAACCCGGATCGTTATACCAGTTTATTACCTCGCGGGTGATGTTCCAGCCATAGAACGCCCTGCCGTTCTGGATATCTGTGAAGTCCAGGACCTCGTTGACCGGGTCGGGAGTGTCGTTCCATGAGTGGTAAAGGCACCAATAGCCCTCTGTGGGATAGTTCCATGAAAGAGCCTGCGCCTTTACGCGCATGGCGCTCATTCCGACATGGCTGTAAGCCACTTCGTAAAGATAGATGCCACCGTGGACGACGTAGCTGTTGTCCGGCAGATCGGGGAGGTTATTTACTCGAACCAGAGTACGGCAGTAGCCACCGTCTGCGGAGTAATAACCGAGGGCTTCGGTAGCTCTCTGACCGCCGATGTCATCGGGAGCGTAGCCGAAGATGGTACCGGTCTCGATGTTGTAAAAGCCCTGAAGATACACAGGGGGATCGATGGTAACGGGGAACGCTCTCTTGGTGTCGTTCATCCAGTCGGCATCGGCGGAAACGGTGAGGATATACTTGCCGTCGGCAGCGGAAGAGAGGGTGTATTCCACTTCCATGCTGCTCTCGCCATCGGCGTCGATCATATACCCTGCCGGGATGACGAACACCGCGGTGCCGGAGCCGTCTTTGAGCTCTATGCTGCCGGAGCTGGTAAGCTCGGGAGTAAGTCCGCCGGCATCGAGAGTGAACTCATATACGTATTCCGCAGCTTTTGCTTTTACGATGATGTTTTCCTTGAGAGAGCTTTCGGCGACGATGTACTCAAGGTCAGCGCCGTTGAGTATGCCGCTGTAGGTAAGCGAAGAAGAGAGATTCTTCGGCGTGATCTTTGCCTGGAAGCTGTCTTTCTCGGCGATGCTCTCAAGCTGCTTTACGTTCGCGGTTATGCTGGCGATGCTTCTGGCAGCAGCCTCTGCCGACTCACGCATGAGCGCATTGCCGCTGCGGATCCTCGGCGTGAGGGAGACTGTATAGCCGTCATAGCTTATGCTGGCCAGCTGCGCAGAACCGGCTGAAAGTGCGAGCTCAACATCTGCCAGACCGTGCGTGTTCTTATACACGCGGGTGTCTATGGGCAGGCCGCTCATATCCAGAACCTGTGCCTCGTCGTCGATGGTCAGCTCTTCCTCGGGCTCCTCCTCGACCGGAGGCTCGGTAGCTGCCGGAACGTCAAGAGCTGGCTCCGGGTCTACATCGGGAACAACGGGGTCCTCTTCGTCGGCAGGTTCGGGGTCAGCTTCAACAGGTGCATCAGATTCAATTGGGGAAATATCTTCGGACTCAGCAGGTCCGGCTTCATCCAAAACGTCGGATTCGCCGGCGATCTCAGGCTCGTCCGTAATTTCGGGCTCTGCGGGAAGCTCCGCATCTTCGGGGAGTGCGGGCTCTTCCAGCTCAAGCTCCGGAACCGGAGTGGGCTCCGGGGTAGGCTCAACGGTTGGGACCGGAGTCGGCTCAACAGTTGGGATGGGTGTGGGAACAGGTGTAGGTGCAGGAGAAGGAGAAGCCTTGGCTTCAAGTTCATCCGTGCTGTCCTTATCTTTAAGCGAGTCGGTTTTGAGATCACCGTTTTCAAGCAGGCCGCTCTTGACCGGCTCGGTAGACAGTGTACCATCCTCGTTATACAGTTTTAGCCTATTGTCTATTTCCTTGTACTTACCCTTTTCATCCTGGTAATGTACGGGGAATGAGTATGCGACGGCTATGTTGGAGCCATTGACCAGGCGGAAATGCTTTTCCGTTTCTGTTCGTTCGGACTCTATCTCCCATAGCACATCGTCCGCTTCATATTCGTCTGTCGGTCCTCTGTAATATATGCTGTCGCGGGGGTCGGGTCTCTGGGCCAAGGTGGGGGCAGAACCTTCGGCCAAAATAACACCTTCGGCGAACGCTGATACCGGGAGCATCTGCACGACGAGTACCAGAACGAGCACGAAGGACAGCAGCTTCCTGAGTCTTCCTCTCATGTCTTTGCCTTTCCTTTCTTCTCCCTTAAAAAAGTGGGAGATTTCCGCATGACCGTCTTACTTACTTCCGACCGTATTCAATTGTCTGTCAGCCCATCGGTTCCACCTTCCTCCTGATTGACATTATTCGACGGGATTCGCATCTATTTTATATATGTCTGCAGCAATTGATTCGGGGACACGCAGTCCCTGCTTTTTTTCCCAATTTTTGCGCATTAAAAAATGCCTGCCGTAAAGCAGACATTCTTAGGAGATATTCTATTTTAAACTTGTTTATTCCGCTGGCAGGTTTATGTAAGAGAACTCAGGTGGCAGAGATACCCTGCTCCAACTGATATTCTTCGCTTTATATACCAATTCAGAATATTGGCCGTCATCTATGCTTTTACGGTATGTGAGAATAATACGCTGTTGGTTTTTTATTGAATCTCTCATATCTGTTTTAAGCACTGTGTTCGGCACATATACTTTCTGGTCACTATTAAAAACAAGACCAACACAGCACCGTATGTTTCCGGCTAGTTTATCTGTAAAAAGCGCCTGACGTCTATCATGAAAGTCTCCTATCATTTTTGCAGACAAATGCTTTGATCCAAATATTTCTGGCAAGACGCTCAGCTTAAGTTCGGTCGTTCCATCTTCAGCTAAAATGAACTGAGACGCACTTAAACGCCGGTTGAGGCAGCGACTATAAAAGACGCTTGGCGAAATCTCCGCACCTTTTTCAAATTTAACACCTGTTAGATGGAGAAAATTACTCGGCCCAAAGGCAGCTTCGACCGCGGAAATCCGACTCAGACTATTATTCGAGCTTATCAAAAGTATACTGCGCCCCTCAAGGTTCTCATGATATAGTTCAGCGCAGCGGAAAAGTTCTTTTAATATCTCTTTGTTTTCCATTTAAACTCGTCTCTCTGTTCTTGTTGCCTATTACGTATAAAGAGAGGCTATAACACCGCAGTGCCATGCGCCTCTCTTTATAAAGCTGATTTTATCGTTGTCCGCCAACTTACAGCTCCTTCGCGGATAGCCGCTTCTGCTGCATTCCTTTCGGGTTTTATCGTTGCCCGCCAACTTACAGCTCCTTCGTGGAATACCACTTCTGCTGCATTGATTTCGGATTGAAGATGTCAGCTGCACCGATGGGATGACGCCCATCAACCATGTTTATTATATGCGAAATCGACTTGAAAGTCAACTTCTCAGGCTGATACAAATATGAATAACTATTAAATATTTTTATCAGGAAATGGAGTCGATCATTCTATAGATTTCTTTGGGTTTAAGAGAACAGATGATGGAACATTCATTGTTGCCAGCAGCCCAGGAAACTCTTGTAAATTCGTCATTCTTCATGATATAAAAATCAATTCCGTTGGAGGAATACTTTTCTACACCGTCTTCAAGAATTTCGTACACTCTATGCTTACTATCATAATTATAAAACGCTTTTACTTCAATTTTAATCTCGCCAGAGGCACTTTTGCAGCTGGACGAAATAATTTTGCTGTCAGGTGTTTCAGCAGCCTGGACTGTGTCCTCCCCGTAACCGTCAGGTATCCACTGCGGAACGATAGGTTCATCGATATCATAAGCGGCAAGCGCATCTCTCAGATTCTCAAACGGATATATTCCATTGTTCTGACTACTCTGCGTAAATCCAAAGGTATCCCGTGTCCATTCAGCGACAGCACCCCAGAGGTTGTAGCCGAATGCACTTGCAGTTAAACTGCCGGAGATAATTACGACTGCGAGGACAGCGGCAACGCTCAATGTTTTCATTGCACGGCTGAGATGGCGAGGCTTTGCCTTCACAACTTCATCTTCCGGAGAATCGAAGCTGTATAGCGGCTCAGGATCAGAGATGTACGGATAGTAATTCTCCTTGAAGGATTTCCATGCGGCCTCTACATCCTTGCTATTATTTGATGAATCTGAGCGTTTGACAAGCAAGTCGGTTATATATAAAATCGCATCAATATCAGACGAGTCATCATCTAACAACGAATCTTGACGTAGTATTTCCTGCAACTCTTCGGTGCTGAGCTTATCAAGGTGCGAAAAGTCTCGTGTACTAGTGGACATTTTTTCCTCCTTTACTTACAGACGTATCGGAAGTCAAGCCGGTCAGATGTTTTCATCTAATAACTTTTTCAGCTTTTTCTTTATGCGTTGAACACGTTTCCTGCAAGCCTCGGCCGTGATATCAAATACACGTGCCGCTTCTGCTGTACTGTATCCATACATTGCTACCAGTGTAAGTAAAAAGTATTCATCTTTTGTAAGCATACCAGAAAAATATAGATTTGTCTCTGCTTTTTCAATGTTTTTATCTGCCGCTGCAGTAATTATGTATGATTCTGAGTATACTTCACCGCCTGAAGCCATTGCCTTTACAAACATCCGGTTTAGTTTTGCCTGCTCACGGCGCGTGTTCCTTATTATGTTTCTCAGCGTTATTATAAGCCAGCCCTCCGGATTTGGACTGCTGATGAATTCATCATATTTTGCGCAGGCAATTCTAAATGTATCCTGTACAGATTCTTCCACGAGGTATTCTTGGTCAAGAGAACTGCGTGCATATGCTAAGAGCTGCTTGTACATTTTATTGTATATTTCTGCAATGACTTGAGCTTGGTGTGTGTCCAGCCTCATAAATTGACCTCGCAATCTCCGTCACAGCTGCTCATGCATCATTTTTGCTTTGCTCAATATCCTCCAGATGCAAGGCAATCATTTTCTCTATCGCTACGACTGTATGGGCAGGTTGCCCTCTAAGTAGGGCTTCTACATTTTTGACTTCATTGCCCGGTCTGTCATCAAACAGCAAATAGTCTGTACTGACTCCCAGTGCATTGGCAAGCTCGCGCAGGGAGTATAGGCTCAGTCCTTTTGCACCCCGTTCTATGTTCGCATAAAAAGGAGGACTAAGACCAACTATCTCCGCGACCTGTACTTGAGAAAGGTTTCGCTCGCTTCTATATTTGTATAGGTTCTTTCCTACTATTTTTCTGACGTCCGTTTTTGTGCTCAAATAAATCACCCCCTATCGGAATAATTATATTTCCTTTAAGAGATTGTTGGAATAATCCATTGGAGTTGAAATAATATCCCGTGGGGATGAAATGGCAAGAGGCCGACAACAATGTCGACCTCTTGCTTTCTATTTGTCTACAAGTCTGTCCGAAGTGATCCAACCGGCAAGCCCATCAGCCACTATAGCCAGAGAATATCCGTTCTCCTCGGCAATCACCCGGACTTCCGTATCATCAGGGATTGTGCAGATTCTTATTCTGAGACTTGTAGGCGCAAGTCTCAGATATACTCCGTTTCCGGAGTGCGATTTCACAACTTTTGTTTCATAGTCCGGCAGGTAACTGATCGGAAACTGCAGACGTTCATCGCAGCCCGCAAGATCCGCCTCACTTGGTCCAGAAGTTGGAGGCTGCGTTGCAGTAGGAGTTGGGTTAGGGGGCTGCGGTGGATCTGGTGGGTCTATTATTGTAAAGTATATAATCGCAACTCCTATAACTGCGGCACATACTATACCCGCGCTAACAGCCAATTTGATACCCTTTGACGTTTTCAAATCGGCTGCGCAGAGGATACCGATGAATGCCAGAAATGCCGCAAGAACAGTAACACAAAACCCGGGATCATTTTTTATTGCAGTAATAATATCAGCCATGTCTTTCTCCTATTCTTTATGTATTTTAGATGCTGCTTTTTATCCCACAATATATATGTCATCAGCACTCGCTCAGGGGACAGGCTTCAATATCTTTTTCGACAAAAAGGCTCCCGATACAAATCTCGTATCGGGAGCCAAAACTGTATGTCAGCAATTATAGTGGATCAGGCCGGAGAAAAACTCCTCGGGATCAATGCGCTCGCCGTCTAAGCGAATCTCGAAATGCAGGTGCGGCCCGGTTGACCAGCCGGTGCTTCCGATATAGCCAATAAGCTCTCCCTGCTTGACCTCTTGTCCGGCCTCAACTGCGATTTCGGACATATGCCCGTAGGCAGTGGAATATCTGTCGCCGTGATCAATGAGCACAAAGTTCCCATATGAGTCGCTGTACTCGGCAATCAAAACCGTGCCGCCGTCAGCGGCGATAATCTCCTCGCCGAACTTAGCTCCTATGTCCAGTCCTGCATGAAGCCTCTCATAGTCCAGAATCGGATGTGTTCTGTACCCATAGGGACTTGTCAGCAGCGTACAGGACGGAACCGGCCAGATAAACTGCGAATCGCTGTACACTCCTCGCAGCTCGGCATCCTGTTCATGAGCATATTGGAGGCTCATTTCGTCAAGATACTTTGCCATCTTGTCTTCTGAGGCAATGCTGATCTCGTATTCTGCAATTGCGCTTTCGGTATCCTCTTCCAGACTTATGATCAGCGCATTGGCCTCGGCTATTTGGCGCTCTAATTTGCCCTGTTCCGCATTCAAGACATCCAAATGTTCCTTATACTCATTCTTCACGCTCAAATATTCATTCCGGACACGCTCGGCTTCTTCTCTTGCAGACATGTAATCATCGGCAAGCTTTTTATCGCTCTCAACTATTACCTGCATATCCTCCATAGCAGAGATGAACTCACCGATGCTTGATGATGTCAGCAGCAAATCCAGAATGCTGTAGTTTTCGTTTTCCTCCATACTGCGGACCCTTGCCCGGAATTTTTCAAGCTGCTCAGTCTCTTTTTGTTTTGCGGCCTCGACCTCCTTTTCCTTCTGCTTAAGAATTGTATCGCATAGATCGATTTGATCCATAAGTAATTTGATTTGTTTCAGCGTGATCTGATTACGCTCATCCAGTGCAGCTTTCTGCTCCAGAGCGCTTGCATGGGATGCACTGAGTTCACTGACTTTCTTCTCAATATTATCCCTGCGAGTCTCTAAAACTTCTCGCTGCGCTTCGATAGTTTCCAGCTCCTCCTGCGTGACCGCAAAGCATCGAATGGGGAGCAGAAAAAGCATCAGCGCCGCCGCAATGAACGGAGCGGTAAATAGCCTAAACACGTGCGCATATCTTGTCATGTGCTTCCCCCTAAATGAGCCGGGGAACACGGCACTGGAAGCTTTGCTCTGAGGCGCAGTTTTAAGCGCTGCGCCCCGGCTCGAACTTGTCTGGGTAAGCCTGCCTTAACAATATGCCCTTTGCAGACCGGTCCGCCTGCTTAGACGGCTCGTCTGCGATGCAAGCTGGAATTTTCTGAGGATCTCCAGCACTGCAAAGCACAGGCTTACGTGTACTAACCAATCTGGGTCTGCAAGTGAACTCATGAGTTCTATTAAGACGTCCTTGTATTGCTGAGCGAAAACGAATGCTCGGTCTGTGCCGGATGCGTTTTTCCCAAACTCCACATCTGTGCCGTCAAGCACAGCAATGGAGTAGTTAAACAGCTCTTCATAATGCTCGCTTAGATTTATGTTGTCTATCACTATCTCGCATATAAAGTCCGGCACCTCTCGCTCTACAAACAGTCTTAATATGAGGGATTCCTCTTTTGAAAGTTTGTATTTCATAATTCATACAGCTCTTGTCTAACACATCACTTAGAAAGCAACAGCTTCATCGGTTGAGCCCTTTCTCCGTAAACGTCATATTTTCTATCCACGGAGTTAACTCTCGATTTATCTGCGATCTCATTTGCGCAGGAATATACCGCCTCACCTCACCGTATATCTCAGGACTGTACTGAAAATAGGCTATGTAATCGCGCTTCTTCTCAAGCTTGCGCATGAAAACGCATTTCTCGCTTTCCCGGAGGCATCTCTTGGCAAAATAGATCCAAAATGTATTTTGTGTGTCGGGCGACGATGCAATACACATGGTACTTTCATTACGTGCTATGAGATTAATTTGTTGCCCTTAGATATATGCGACATTTTTGGTTAACTGTTCCCCAATATTGTACATTGTTTTTACTGTAACCTATATTTTTCTTAGTTTACTTTTCGAGACATAGTACATCGGGTCCAGTCCGTCTGGTCTTGGCTCCAGTGGCTTATATGCATACAAGAAGCCATCCTCATTATGAAAGAATCTGTACGCATTTTCATACGTGCCGCCCTCGGTTTTAAGCTCTCCGGAGCTGGTTTCGATTTTGTACGAAAGCTTTTCGCCCAATACGGATTCACACAGCAACCCAGACTCATCGTAGTCATAGTCCTCCGCACTGATCGAATATGAGTACTTCGAGACGTAGCGGCTACCGTCGTCTCTGCAATAAGCAGACGCGCACAGATGCCTGTATGCGCGGAGCTTCCCTGCCTCATAGTCGCACAGCGATGCGGAGTACATATTGATGTGGCCTAAAACATGATCCAGGTTATACTCTACGGATATTTCGGCATTCTCCCGGTGAAAGACAAACTCCCTTGTGTACAGAGTTTTACTGCCGCCCTCCCATGTGGCGAAATAATCGACCATGATGATCTGCCGAGCTTCGTTCAGATAATAGATATAGTCATAGTTTACCGCCGGCCGCCTCTTCAAGAGTCTGCCGCGGTTTGCATTACCTACGATTAAATCTTGTACGGGGCTGGGGCAGTAGTATCCTCTATGGAAAGTCTTCCCGCCTTTGGCGTATTCAGTATATCGAGTCTCCGCCAGTGCTTTTTCTCGGAGTTCGTCATAGCTGTAAAGATACTTGTCATACAGGTCAAATAATCTTTGCTCCATATAGTCCATGCTCATGTATATTCACCTAACTTTGTATTGCTGAGCGAAAACGAATGCCCGATCTGTGCCGGATGCGTTTTTCCCAAACTCCACATCTGTGCCGTCAAGCACAGCAATGGAGTAGTTAAACAGCTCTTCATAATGCTCGCTTAGATTTATGTTGTCTATCACTATCTCGCATATAAAGTCCGGCACCTCTCGCTCTACAAACAGTCTTAATATGAGGGATTCCTCTTTAGAAAGTTTGTATTTCATAATTCATACAGCTCTTGTCTGGCAATTCACTTAGAAAGCAACAACTTCATCGGTTGAGCCGCGTCTCCGTAAACGTCATATTTTCTATCCACGGAGCTAACTCCCGGTCTATCTGCGATCTCATTTGTGCAGGAACATACCGTCTTACATCTTCGTAGATTTCTGGACTGTACTGGAAATAAGTTAGCTTAAGCTTTACCATCTGAGCATAGGAGAGGGTTAAAAATCTTGGTTATAGTGGCATATCCTACAACACGAGCGCCTTCTTGAATATTGATTTTTTTCCCAATCCAAAGGCAATGGGGATATACTTCCGGTGACAGAAATGTAATAGTTCCTGTTGCGGTGCCATTTGGTGGTACCGCATTCATTTTGTAGTAATGATGAACACCTGTAGTTAAATAGCTGTCAGTAATTAAATGAGCCGGTCTATAACCATCAACCGCTGGATTTGTTCTTGTACCATTAAATTTAAATATCACTTCAACATCAGGCGTTCTATTCACAGTATTTCCACCTCATTTCATAAATTTTATCATACCACTTATAGCTTGATTGAAAATATCGAGTTGCTCGCCATATACAGTCAAAGTGCCATGACGGAATATAGAGGTATCTACATTCTCTCCACAAAACTGGCTAAGCATATTAGTCGGGAGTTTTGCACGAACGATTATTTCTTGCCCCATCATTTTTCCAAATTGCCTTGTTTCAGACAAGTTAAACCCAAACTGTTTGCTTTCCATACCTCCTGGAGCCAAATTAAACTGTCCTGTGGCTTTTATATCTTGTGCTTCTGCATTTATGAGATTAGTTTTTGTTACTCAAGTGCGAGGCTGGAACCTCTTTTAAAAGAATTTTTTACAGAGATAACTCAACAGTCAAACATCAACAAACGTGAAACTGGATATGATTTTATCAATTTTCTTCAATTCAGCTGTTTCTTTTTCACTCTGGTATGTTGCAAACACAACTTCAGGATATTTTGCAATGACCCATAGCTTTATAAACCAACTATCAGGCAGCGTACCGGTGCCATACAGAACGGTTTTCCCTTTTTGGGTTCCGTCCAAAATGAGCGCATGCTTCAGCTTGACCTGATTTTCATCTAAAAACCTTTTGGCTATTATGCTGATGTGCTCATCCAAGGTTTCCTGCATTCCGGCTATTGAATGGTACGACAATGTCAGCGCCCCATCGCCATCGGCGTGACAGATTGACGTGACGCCATTGTTTTCTTCTGCTGTCCATCCGTCCGGAAGCTCACACGTCAAGTAATTTCTGAGTCTGACTATCATAGTGTTCTCACCTCGCAGGTTCGTCACGCAGTAGTACATGATCGCCGCCGAAATGCTCGGCTGCCAGCTTGCTGACCCTGCCATAGTCCTCTTTAGAAAGTTTGTATTTCATGGTTCAAAATAATATATACCTCATGTTTTGGACTTCCATGCTTCTATAACCGTATACAAGTCTAAATCCGCGCCCAGATAAAATATGGTGTCCGGGTATGCTTTCTCATCAAGACTTGCGATGCCGGTACCGTTCTTTTTCAGTAATGAACGGCATTTACTCAGTACTTTAATTAGCTCACTCCACATCAAGGTTTCCCAAATGCCGATTCTTTTAATTAGGGCTTCATCACATTGGCCGATACAGACATACACTCCACATTTGTGATTATTATATACTGACTCTGCTGTCTTTGTGCCGTATACCAGAGCAATGCCTATACCTGTTATATCTTCTTTCTTGATCCTTTTTCTGAAAATAAAACCACGCGTGATCTCATTTTCAGTTAAGAAAACAGGCCGGCACCAAAAATCAAATATTATTATTGAACAGATAACTCCTATTATAAAAACTATGAGGACAAAAGCAAAAACTATAGATACAATCCGGTCTAATAATTGAGGCGAAGGAGGCAGTGGGATGATTTCTGTCCAAACAAAGTACAATGCGAAAACACAAATAGACAAGCATGCACAGCTCATAACCAACCAAAATATTGAGGGAGAATAAACCATTTTTTTCATACGCCTAAAGTCTCCTAAAGTTATTCACTTTCATTGAAGCAAATTTTCTGTTTGTCCCCGAAAAGCGATGCCTGCAGTATTAAATCACTCTGAAATTAAACTAAATGCTGATACAAGCCGGTTGAAGTCGTCAATAACTACGTATTGTCCTTTTGCGAACTCAATACACTTTCCCTCACCATAAATGTCCCCAATAGCAAGTATCTTATTATCCGGATCATAATACTTCCTTTTGCAGAACTGCTCATAATCAGAATAGTATACGCCATCTGCATGCGGAAAATCAATCTCCACATATATACATCCAGCGGAAGCAGTAGGTTTTTTAAGTTTTGCAGTTTCACAGCTCAAAAAAACCTGATTTCCCAAGAAGTGTTCTAGTTTATACTTGTTCTCTGCAACAACTGATGTGGCAATTTCAAACGACCAATGGTACGGATAAACCGAAAAAGGACATATTGATGGTGACGGAACGTAAATCATTGAGCCATCACCTGTGATAACTGATTTCCCCTGTTTTATTTCATCACATGGCTCATATACAATACATATTTGCTTTTTCATTTTAACTCCTTAGCAAAAAATGACCAATTAGTCCCTAACAAAAGATATTACCATCTGATTTTCGGAGAAATTGATAGAGAGCGATATGTCGGACATTCCACGTTTTACCATGGAGCTTGCCGCATCGACTATAGAGCGGATCAGCTCGTTCGGTATAACGCTGCTATTTACACTGGCTATAAACGCCCCTTCAAAATTGGCTGTCCCTGCCGAGCTGGAAGCATATACTATTCCCTTTTAAAAACCCATGACATAATTGAGAAGAATATCATGTTAATTGTTATCAGGCAGATATGGAAAATGATCAAAATACCAGTAATGGACTTATCACAGCCAACAGCAATAAAGAGCACTGTATTAAGCAGCCCAAGAATTAAAAAGAAAAGAGAAACCAGCAGTTCAAAGTAAAGGTATCGTGGAATAACGCGCTGCTTTATGTGAAAAATGTTCCTCATCCACCTTTTTGGAGTGATGTAATGCTTTGGATAATACCGAGACCGAGGATTTATTCCGATTTCCGTTATCATTCCGACCGTCGAATTTCTGCAACTCACACAAGATAAAACTGTAGCTCCTAAGTAAAAGAAGATCAATTCAAAATCCGCCATTAATTCTCACATCCTTACCAAGGTTTCCATGTGGGTGCATATGTGTTATTGCGTGAACTAATCATTGCTGCAATCACTTTTGGGCATACTTTATGCCTCGGACATCCATGCTTTTATGACCGCATACAAGTCTAAATCCGCTCCCAGATAAAATATGGTGTCTGGGTATGCTTTCTCATCAAGGCTTGCGATGCCTGTACCGTTCTTTTTCAGTAATGAACGGCATTTACTCAGTCCTTTAATTAGCTCACTGTGGAACAGTGCTTCCCAAATGCCGATTCTCTTAATTAAGGCTTCATCACATTGGCCGGTACAAACATACACTCCGCATTTGTGATTATTATATACTGTTTCTGTTGCCTCTACGCCGTATACCAGGGCAATGCCTATACCTGTTATATCTTCTTTCTTGATCCTTTTCCTGAAAATAAAACCACGTGTGAGCTCATTTTCAGTTAAGAAAACTGGCCTGCACCAAAAATCAAATACCATTATTGCGCAGATAGCCCATATTGTAGTAAGCAGGAAAATAAAAACTGAAAACATAGATTCAATCCAATCGAATAATTGAGGCGAAGGAGGCAGCGGAATGAACTCCGTACAAACCTTGTACAACCAGTAAGCACAAAAAACCAAAGACGCACAGCTCGAAACCAGCCAAATTATTGCGGGAGGATAAATCATTTTTCTCATAAGCCTGAATTTATTCACTTTCTGAACAGCCTCTTTTCAGAGCCCAATTTATGCCCGCACCAAGGACAGTAATCTATTTTTATATACGATTGACCGCCATCATGGATGATAATGCCATAGTTTCCCGTTGTTTCATCATGTAATATCAACCAGTCTGGGCACTCAAAAGGACTGCTGTGAACCGGACAGTGGTTGCTTGAATGATATCTCATTGCGTCGCAGCAAGTTTTGCCTTTCATTTTATCACCTGCTCAATTTAATTGAATCTCATATCCGGCCGGATTTTCTTTCAGCTGCACCAAACGGTTGCAGAAGTTCATTAACAAACCGTACTCTGTATTGACGAAAAAGCAGCTGTGATGTTCCGCATGGCTCCCGCCGTCGTCTATTTCCGCAAACACTTCTACGGCGATATGCCCGAGCGTATCTTTCTTTAAAAACCGCAGAGATACGCAGGCGACCGAGCCGCCCTCGGAGCCGATGCTTGTCCATGAACTCGTTTCATCGTTATCTTTGCTGTAAAGGAACTGCCTGATTTTGCAGATCAATTCATTGATCGAATCATCTGAGACATATATGTTCGAAATAACGGACGCAGCAGAAGAAGTGCATGTGACTCGCAGTTCTATCAGGCAGTCGTCCTCCCATACTTTGCGGAATATAATATTATCCTCCACGGCATATCACCCCTTGCTGCTGTCATTATAGTATATTCCCGAAACTCTTTCAAGCGCGGCGAACTAATGCTGCACGTGCTCCGCTGACGCAGACGCTGCCGGTCCCAGCTTGGATATGATCGAATTATAGAATGCTGAAACTGTAAAACGGAACATCAGATACGAGACCAGATTTGCAAAAAGACAAACAAGAATTACGGCAAGCGCATAGATCGGAGCACATTTTCCCGCGGCGGCGAGGGCAGAAACAGCAACCGCAAAGAGCAGCAGAAAAGAATTGATCAGTATGCCTGCAAGTTTAGCCGATCTGCATTGGGTAAAGTCAAAGCCGATCTGCGATTTTCCGTTGTCCTCACGGACAGTGATGTGAGTGTCAGGCACAAACGAATTGTGATAAAGCGAGAATGTCCATACAGGGGTGCACACAAAAGCTGCATATGCCCCGTCGGTTTCGGTTTTATCGATTTTGTAAGTGCCCCACGTCTGCTCTTCACTTATGACCTTTTCAATAAGCGCCACGGCTTCCGAAGCACCGGCTTGCAGACAGCACGATTTATGTATTGCTTTGGCCATGTTTATTCCCTCCAATAGAGAAAGACGTTATAGAATGTCCATTTTGGTTCTTCCGTCGTTTTCGTCTGTGATCAGCGTAGTTTCTGAAAAACCTTTCCTGCGCGCGTTATCGAACAGGCTTCTGGTGATGCGCTCGTCTTTAGAGAAAATTTCTACGGATTCACAGTCATATATCAGCACCAGCAGCAGGCAGCTGCTTTTGATAAATTCATCATATGTATGAATATCCGCATGCGGCTCTTCTTCGGAGTACGCCTGAAGCTTCAGAAAAATCACAAGATGCGGCAGTTTGATCTGCTCATAGAAATCCTGCCCGGAGTAATACTCTTCCTTAAAAAAATCTTTGTAATGCGGAACCGACCAGACCTCATTCTGGCTTTCCACGTTATACCAGAAAAGCGTTTGGACATTGATCCCATCAAGGATCTCCTGCAAGATATCGTTTCTCCCCTGCGGGACTCTGAATGATACTCCTCTTACATTCATTGCCGACTGACCTCCCAACCCCGTGTGTCCCTGCTGACTGATGGCAGCTTCATCGGTTGATCCTCTTCTCCGTGAACGTCATGTTCTCTATCCATGGAGCAAGTATCATATCGAACCATCTATATCCATTATAGTATATTTCCGAAACTCTTTCAAGCTGAACAACAAGGCGTGAACGGTATGCCGCTCACGCCTTGTTGTTCAGTAAATTCTATTCTGTTCAGAACCTTTGCCCGCGTCAGCAGAGCTGGGAGCCGGCGGGGACGGAGTCGTCAAGGATCATAAGGTGCAGCTCCTCCTTGCCGTCTATCTCGCGCACGGCGGAGAGCAGCATGCCGTTGGACTCAAGACCCATCATCTTGCGCGGCGGCAGGTTCAGGATGGCGACGACGGTCTTGCCGACGAGCTGCTCCGGTTCATAGAACTTGCGGATACCGGAGAGGATCTGGCGGGGAGTGCCGCTGCCGTCGTCGAGGGAGAACTTCAGAAGCTTATCGGACTTCTTGACGGTCTCGCAGGAGAGGACCTTGCACACGCGCATGTCGCACTTGGCAAAGTCGTCGATCGTAACATCGGGCAGCACTGGTGGAGCCTTCGGCTCATCCTTCTTGCCCTCGGCCTTCTCGAGCTCTTCGAGAGCCTTGGCCATGTCTATACGCGGGAAGAGCGTCTCGCCCTTGCAGACCTTCGTGCCTGCCGGGAGCGCGCCGTAAACGGCAGCGCTGTCCCAGCTGCGGCTGGCCTCGTCCGCGCCGATCTGCGCAAAAGCCTTATCGCAGCTCTCGGGCATGAACGGGCTGAGGAGGATCAGCGCGACGCGCAGCGCCTCGAGCAGGTTATACATGACCGCGGCAAGGCGGGCCTTCTTGCTCTCGTCCTTCGCGAGCACCCAGGGGGCGGTCTCATCGATGTACTTGTTCGCGCGCTGGATGAGCTTGAAGACCTCCTCAAGCGCGAGATGCAGCTGGAACTCGTCCATCTGCGCGGCGTACTTATCGCGCACGGACTTTATCATACCGACAAGCTCGTCATCCATCGCGTCGGCTTCGCGCTCCGCGGGGACGCTGCCGCCGAAATACTTCTCGACCATGGCCGTGGTGCGGCTGACGAGGTTGCCGAGATCGTTTGCAAGGTCGGTATTGATGGTGCTGATAAGCAGCTCATTGGAGAAGTTGCCGTCGGAGCCGAAGGGGAAGGTGCGCAGCAGGAAGAAGCGCAGCGCATCGACGCCGAACATATCCGCCAGCACATAGGGATCGACGACGTTGCCCTTGGATTTGGACATCTTGCCGCCGTCAAGGACAAGCCAGCCGTGGCCGTATACGCGCTTGGGCAGGGGCAGCTCCATGCTCATGAGCATTGCCGGCCAGATGATGGAATGGAAGCGGACGATCTCCTTGCCGACGATGTGCACGTCTGCCGGCCAGTACTTGTCGAAATCGTCATACTTATCATTGAGCAGGCCGAGCGCGGTGCAGTAGTTAAAGAGCGCGTCGACCCAGACGTATACGACGTGACCCGGGTCAAAGTCCACGGGGACGCCCCAGTTGAAGCTCGTGCGGGAGACGCAGAGATCCTCAAGGCCGGGCTTGATGAAGTTATTTATCATCTCATTGACGCGGGACGGGGGAGCGAGGAAGGTGCCGCTCTCAAGCAGCTCCTGCACGGGCTTTGCGTACTTGGAGAGACGGAAGAAGTAGGCTTCCTCCTCGGCGTCGTGGACCTCGCGGCCGCAGTCGGGGCATCTGCCGTCCTTGAGCTGGCTCTCGGTCCAGAAGCTCTCGCAGGGGGTGCAGTACTTACCCTTGTATGCGCCCTTGTATATATCGCCCTTGTCATACATCTTCTTGAAGATGCGCTGTATGGACTTTACGTGATAATCATCGGTGGTGCGGATGAAGCGGTCGTTTGAAATGTTCATCAGCTTCCACAGATCCTTGATGCCGCCCTTGCCGTCGACGATGTTGTCAACGAACTGCTGAGGCGTGACGCCCGCGGCCTTGGCCTTTTCTTCGATCTTCTGGCCGTGCTCGTCGGTACCGGTGAGGAACATCACGTCGAAGCCTGCGAGCCTTTTGTAGCGGGCGATGGCGTCGGTCGCGACGGTGCAGTAGGCATGGCCTATGTGCAGCTTATCGGACGGGTAGTAGATGGGTGTGGTGATATAGAATTTTTTCTTTTCCATGCTCTCTTCTCCTGTATTGTATGTGCGGCCGGTCAGCCTGCACGGTATAACTGTTCAAGCGCGTCGATGTAATCGTCCTCATTGAGCTTTTCCGCCGGCCATGCGATGTCCTCGGTGTGCAGATAGTACACGCCGCCGGGCTCTGCCGTCTCATAGAGGAAGTTGCCGTCCGCGTCACTCACGGTGCGGTAGCCGTAGACGGTGTAGCCGATGAGGGTGTCAGTATAGGTCTCGTCATAGACGGGGGTCGAGGTGTGCCGGAGTGTGACCTGAGTGCCGTCAACGTCGGTGCCCCATATCTCGATGGTCAGGGACTTTGCGTCATTGTCGCAGTAGGCGACTATTTTCACCGGGTAGTCCCGGTTGTTGGAGAATTTATAATCGGGCTTGCCCCAGCTGACGGTCGCGTCAAGGCCGTAGTCGAGGTAGTCCACCTTGAAATAGTGGTTCGTGCGCGAGACGGTCTTGAGGTTTGCGAACATCACGGCGCAGTAGAGCGTTGAGGAGACCTGACAGATACCGCCGCCGATGGCCTCGACGACCTGCCCGTCGTTATATGCGCCGGCGCTCTTGTAGCCGGCCTCTTCGGTGCGCTCGCCGAGAGCTTCGTTATACGAGAAGACCTCGCCGGGCAGCAGCACCATGCCGTTGAGAGTGTCAGCGGCAAGATTGATGTTGTTGATGCGGTTTGACGTGCTCCATGTATAGAGCGTCGTCTGCGAACCGAGCCTGTCACGGAAGAGCGCCGCGCGCAGCTCCTCGGCGGTATATTCCGGATAGCTTATTTCGAGCGGGATCTTTACCTCTTCGGCAAGCCCGACATTCTCCCAGAGCTTGCGCGCAGTGTCGGTATTGAAGCTGCACCCGACGACCTCGTCGACAACATCGAAGGTGTCGGTATAATACGCGTTCACCGGCTCGACGGCAAGCTCCTTATACATCGCCTGAAAGTCCGGTTCCTTGAGCGGAGTCTTGAGCGTTGAAAAGCTCAGCTCCTCCTGCCCCGCGAGCAGCGCTGCCGAGATGGCGTTATAAAGCCCCTCGCGGTCAAGCTCTATTTCGCCTGCGCCCTTCACGAGCGTCAGCGTTTTCTTTTCCTTATCGAGCTTATAGCCCTTGTCAGCGGTGAGGAGCTTAAGCTGCTCGAGAGCGCCGTCAATGCGGTTATTGAGATAATCGGCGTTTACGGTTTTTTCAAGCGCGTCGACATCCACGGGCAGCGCGCAGCAGAGAAAGTACCTGAAAAGATTTCCGAAGAGACCCTGAGTGCGGCCGTAGCTGTAGGCGGCGTCGGCAGCCTGCTCGCGGCTGAGCTTCATGCCCGCCGTGACATAGTCGACCTTGAAGCTGACCTTTGCGGGCAGCCTCACGACGAGGGTCTTGTCAACGATATCGTCCCAGCCCTGCTTATCGAGCGCGGCAAGGGTCTGTTCCTTTGTCATGCCGCCGACATCGATGCCGTTTATGCGAACGTTCGGGTAGTTCGTGTCGCTGCCGGTCACGATGTAGCCGCCGATGGCCGCGGCGGATATGAGGAGCACGAAGACCGAGGCGAACACTATCGCCGCGATCTTTATGTGCTTTGCGCGCGCGGCTTTCTGCGCTTTCTCCTCGGCGGTGAGGGGCGGCTTTTCCTTTGCCTTGCGCCGCACCTCAGCAGCCTGCTTTTTCTCTTCGGCAGCCTGCTTCTTTTCCTCGATGCGCGCCTGCTTCTTCTCCTCGGCGGCGCGGAGCTTCTCGGCTTTTTCCTCGGCTTCGAGCCGTTCGCGCCGCTGTGCGCGCGTCTCGGCGCCGGGCGCCTTTTCGGAGCCGTCAGGCGTGAAATTGTTGTTCCTGTCTGTCAAATCGTTGACCTCACTGGTTCATCTTCTGCTCGTAAAGCTCGGCGAAAAGCTCCTCCTCGCCCTTGGGCAGACTGATCTTGTATGCCGCGCGGTCCGCGTCCTGTATCCACGGGGTATTGTCTATGCGGCCGCTGGCCTGCGTCTCAAGCATGATGCCGATAAGCGTGTTTGAAATGAGGAAGCCCGGTACGGTGAAGTGCCAGCGATCCTCCGTCAGCTCGACCCAGCCCTTTTCCTTGAAGGCTTGAAGCACCTTGAGGATCGGCTTCCAGTCGCACTGGCAGCGCAGGCGGTAATCATGTTCGGATATCCCGCGAGAGGTGCGCATGCCGAGCATGACATATTCGACCGCACGCTCGAGCGGGTCTATCTGCTCATACTCGTCGACTATGCTGATCTTCTTATGCACGCCGTAGATATACTGCTTGAGATCCTTGACGAAGCTGTAGCGTACATTGCCGATGCAGCTGTGCGCGCCGGGGCCGAAGCTCATATAATCGTCCATGTTCCAGTATTTCAGATTGTGTCTGGACTCATAGCCGGGAGCGGCGAAGTTGGATATCTCATACTGCTTGTAGCCGTAGCGCTCGAGCATCTCGGCGGCGTAGGAATACATGTCCGCCTGAGCGTCGTCATCCGGGAGGATGGAGGAGCCGTAATACTCCTTGTACATCCGAGTGCCCGGCTCGAGCTTCAGCCCGTAGCAGGATATATGCTCCGGGTGCATCTCGACGATCTTTGAAAGCGTCTCTGCCCAGTCGCTCTTTGTCTGGCTCGGCAGACCGTACATAAGGTCGACGCTTATGTTGTCAAATCCCGCCTTGCGTGCGTCAGCAAAGGCTTTCTGTGCCTGCAGGAAGTTGTGCCGGCGGCCTATGAGCTTGAGCAGATTATTGTCCGAAGCCTGAATGCCTATGGACAGGCGGTTCACGCCTTCGGCACGCAGGAGCTTGAGCGCGGTGAGGCTGATGCTGTCAGGATTGCACTCGACAGTGACCTCGGAATCGAGACGGACATTGCCGTTGAGCTTGAGCGTGTCGAATATCTCGACGATCCTGTCCGCCCCGTAGTAGCTGGGAGTACCGCCGCCGAAGTATATCGAGTCGACCTCATAGTTCTTTATCGAATGCGAGGACTCATCAATATGATCGAGCAGCGCCTCCTGATAGTCCGGCATGATGTAGTCGCAGCCCTGAAGCGAATAGAAGTCGCAGTAGCTGCACTTGCTGGCGCAGAACGGTATATGGATGTATATTCCCAGCCGTTTTTTCATAGAAGATATTTCTCCGGATAAAAATTAGAACAGTTCGCTGACCTGAGAAGCGAAAGCTGCAGGGTCCTCGATCTCCGCACCGGAGACCATTTCGGCAAGACGCGCGAGGATGAGGGACATGGTCTTGGCCTTCTCCTTATCGCCCGCTTCCCACGTGGCCTTGAGCGCCTGAAAGGCGTGATGCTCGCCGTTGAGCTCGAGCACGCGCGTTGCGCGCACCTTGCGCATCTCCTCACTGGGGCCGTGGCGGAAGTACTTCTCCATCTCCAGCGTGACGCCGCCCTCAGTGGTCAGGCAGCAGGGCTGATTGGTGAGCTTTCTCGAGAGCTTAACGCTCGCGACAGCGTCGCCGACGGACTCCTTGACGAAGTCGAGCAGCTCCTTATTTTCAACATCGCGCTCCTCGGCGGCTTTCTTCTCGTCCTCGGTCTCAAAGCCGAGGTCGTCAGTCACGACGTTGCAGAAGAGCTTGCCGTCCTGATCGTGCAGGCACTCGAGCACCATCTCGTCGAGCGGGCTCGTGAGATAGATAAGCTCATAGCCGCGCGCCTTGACCTCCTCGCACTGGGGCAGGCTCATGGCATGCTTGAGAGAGTCGGAGCTTGCGTAGTATATAGCCTCCTGGCTCTCGGGCATTTTCTCGACATACTCCTTGAGCGTCACCTGATGCTCATCGGAGGTGTAGAATATCAGCAGGTCGCGCAGCAGATCCTTATAGCGGCCGTACTCGTCGCACACGCCGCACTTGAGGTGCACGCCGAAGTTACGGAAGAACTCCTCGTACTTGGGCCGGTCGTCGCGCATGAGCTTTTCAAGCTCGCCCTTGATGCGCTTTTCAAGGTTCTGGCCGATGACGCGCAGCTGCCTGTCGTGCTGGAGCAGCTCACGGGAGATGTTCAGCGAGAGATCGGGAGAGTCGACAACGCCCTTGACGAACTCAAAATAATCATGGACGAGCTTGTCGCACTTCTCCATTATCATAACGCCGTTGGAGTAGAGCGTTATCCCACCCTTATTGTCGCCGGTAAACGCGTTTTCATTCTCCTCACCGGGGACAAACAGCATCGCCTTGTAGCTCACCGCGCCCTCGGCGTTGATGCGCACGAGCGCGCAGGGATCCTTGCGGTCGCGGTTTTTCTCCTTGTACCATGCGATGCAGTCATCATCCGTGACCTCGCTCTTGCTGCGCTGCCATATAGGAATCATGCTGTTGACGGTCTCGTTCTCAGTGACCATGCGGTAATCGTACTTGGGATTGCCGTTGTCGTCCTTTTCGCCGGTCTCGAAGCTCTCGCGGTGCTCAACGTCCATCTTGATAGGCCAGCGGACATAGTCGGAATACTTCTTTATAAGCGCCTTGAGCTTCCATACCTCGAGGAAGGTGCCGTATATCTCCTCCTCGGTATCGGGCTTTATGTGCATGATAACGTCGGTGCCGACGCTCTCCTTCTCGCAGGGGGTGACGGTGTAGCCGTCAGCGCCGCGGCTCTCCCACTTGACGCCCATGTCCTCGCCGTACTTGCGGGTGATGACGGTGACCTCGTCCGCGACCATGAAGGCCGAATAGAAGCCGACGCCGAACTGACCGATAATGGAGAGATCCTCGCCCTCGGCCTGATCCTTGTCCATCTCTCCCTTGAACTTGAGCGAGCCGCTCTTCGCGATGACGCCGAGGTTGTTTTCGCACTCCTCCATCGTCATGCCGATGCCGTTGTCGCGCACGGTCAGGGTGCGCGCCTCCTTATCGGGGATGATGTCGATCTTATAATCCGCGCGGCTCATGCCGACGTTCGTGTCCGTCAGGGACAGATAGCACAGCTTGTCTATCGCGTCGGACGCGTTGGAGATGATCTCACGCAGGAAGATCTCACGGTTGGTGTATATGGAATTGATCATCAGATCGAGCAGACGCTTGGATTCCGCCTTGAATTGTTTCTTACTCATATGTCTATGCCTCCAAAGTTATGAAGTAATTATTTCAGTAAATATATAGTATAGCACAAAAGTCAGGAATTTCAATATTTTGGGACGGGGTAAGCGCGTAATTTACACTTATATAAAATTTGGACGGGGCAGCGGCTGCGCCCCGTCCGAACATTAAGGCTTATTTCTTTTCGTGCTTGCCCTTGTAAGCGCCCGGCATTGAGGGCAGATTAAGCTTGAAGCGCTGGGGCGACGCACTTTCCGCCTTTGCGTGGCTCCCGCCTCTGGATGCGCCACCGCGGCGGGGTGCGCTCTCGGGCTCGCCGTAATCGTCCGCTTCGTCATCCCGCGTCTCGAACGCGGGGCCGCGGCGGTTGCGTATCGTCTCAGGTGTGAGCGGAGCCTTCTTTGCAGGTGCGGGAGCTTTTTCGGGGGCCGCGCCGATGAAGGGAATGTCGAAGGGCAGGACCTCGCGGATATCAAAATCCAGCACCAGCTCCGCAATGGGCATAGAATCGCGCCTGTCCTCAAGGAAGCGGAAAATGAAGCGGGTGATGACCCATGCGATGAAGCCCGAGGCCACGCCGATTATTGCCGCGACGAGAACGTCGGACGGGTAGTGCGCCATGAGATAGTTCCTGGATATGGCCATGAGCAGCACGATGACCACCGAGGGGACGACGAGCTTTTTGCCTTTCATCAGGCTCAGCGCCGTCATGCCCGCGGCGCAGGCTGTGACATGCCCCGAGGGGAAAGAGTACCCATCCTCAAACGGGGAGCCGACATACACCCACCACTCGCGGAACTGCTCGACTGTCTCAAACGGCCGCGGGCGGGCGATGCTGTCCTTGAGGATTATGTTCGTGATGAGTGCGCCGCAGCATACCGCGCCGAACACGCACACGCCGGTGTCACGCTCGCTTGAAAAGCACATGAATATCAGCGCCAGCAGGAAGAAGATTATACCCTTTTCGCCAAGGAAGGTGATGACCTTCATAAGCGGGGTGAGTACGGCGCCGAGGGCGGTCGCCAGAGAATGCATAAGGGAGAGAATGGCGTTATCATAGCCGGAGAAAAATTCATTCAGCCACAGAGCGGCGGAGGTCATTGCCATGCGCGTGATCCTTCTTTCTATAGTGGTCGCGCTTATTATACCCTAAAAACCACAAATATGGCAAGAAATTTAATTGCAGCAATGGAAACGTTAAAAAAGCGTTTACTTGACAGCACGACAGTCAGAGCATTATTATATAACTATAAAGCCTATATCCACCGAAAGGAGAAAAGAACATGAAATCAAAGGTTTATTTTTCCAAGACTATCAGTCCAGAAAAGATAATAGAACTCATCGAGCTGTCCGGAAAGAAGCTCCCCGGCAATATCGCCGTCAAGGTACACTCCGGCGAGGTCGGCAATCAGAACTTCCTCCGCCCGGAATTCTGGAAGCCCGTCGTCGACCATGTCGGCGGAACGATCGTCGAGTGCAACACCGCCTACGAGGGCGGCCGCAACACCACCGAGCACCACTGGAAGACCATGGAGCTGCACGGCTGGAGCCATTATTTCGACGTTGATATAATGGATGCGGAAGGCCCCGACAAGGTTCTCGATATCCCCGACGGCAGGAAGATCAAGAAAAACTATGTCGGCAAGAACATCGACAAGTATGATTCAATGCTCGTCCTCTCCCACTTCAAGGGTCATCCCATGGGCGGCTACGGCGGGGCGCTCAAGCAGCTGTCGATAGGCGTCGCCTCCTCCTACGGCAAGAAGTACATCCACGGCGTGGGCGATACTGAAAACTTCAGGCATGCCGACCATGACTCTTTCCTTGAGTCGATGGCGGACGCCGCGTCCTCCGTCGTGAAGCACTTCGGCGGCAACGCCCTGTATGTGAACGTCATGAAGAACATGTCCGTCGACTGCGACTGCTGCGCTGTGGCTGAGAATCCCTGCATAAAGGACATGGGCGTGCTCGTCTCGACCGACCCAGTCGCGATTGATCAGGCCTGCCTTGACCTCGTCTATGCTTCCGACGACCCCGGCAAGGCGCACTTCATAGAGCGCGTGGAATCCAGAAACGGCGTACACACCATCGAGGCCGCGGCGGAGCTGGGCATCGGCAGCCGCGAATATGAGCTTGTCACCGTCGAATAAAAGTTGACGGGAAAGCGAAAAAATAGTAATATATATTGATAGGCTTATTAAGCCTGTTAAAGTGAAACGATGCGGGAGGGGAGCGCTGTGGCTCAGATAAATTCATCGGGGCAGAGCGTTCCCCACGCCTGCGTGATATGCGCGCCGACGATAGAGCTTGCGCTCAGCGAGGCGGAGAAGCTTGCCGCCGCGGCTGTGTGCAGCGGTGTTGGGGCGCGCCCCTGCGGCAAATGCAGGGACTGCCGCAAGGCTGCCGAGCATGTCCACCCGGACATCATCACGGTCAGCCGCCTCCTTGACGACAAGGGACGCCCGAAGCGCGAGATCGGCGTCGACCAGATACGCGATGTGATAGCCGATGCGCAGGTGCTGCCGAACGAGGCTGCGCGCAAGGTGTATATCATCGACCGCGCGGAGACGATGAACTCCGCCGCGCAGAACGCCGCACTGAAACTCTTGGAGGAGCCGCCCGCGGGGGCGGTGTTCCTGCTGTGCACGACGAATGCCATGCAGCTTCTGCCGACTGTGCGCTCCCGCTGCGCGGAGGTCATCTGCCAAGGGCAGGAGCAGGAGACGGACAGCGAGCTGCGTTCGCTCGCGGCGGATTATCTCAAGGCTGTCGCCGAGGGAAACCGCGCAAAGCTGCTGCGCTGGTGCGCTGCAAACGAGGGTATGGACGGCCGCGCCGCTGTAGATTTTATCGACTGCGTGCGCTCTCTCGTTGCGGATATGCTCTGCTCCCGGCAGAAGGCGCGCGGCATGGAGCGCGCGGAGCTGATGGAGCTTCACGAATTATTGGATGAATGCGCCGCGAGACTTAAGGTCAACGCCGGTGTTAAGCATATATTTGGCCTGCTGGCTGTAGATTCGATCCCGGCAGGACGGAAACAGAGGAAAAACAATTGATAGATGTCGTAAGCGTAAAATTTAAAAACCGGGGCAAGTGCTATTTCTTTTCCCCGAACGGACACACGGTGAACAGCGGGGATAAGGTCGTCGTCGAGACCTCAAAGGGGCTTGAGCTTGCCGACTGCTGCCGCGGAGTACACGCCGTGCCGGACAACGCCGTTGTGCAGCCGCTGCGCCCGGTGGTGCGCGTCGCCACGGCGGACGACCTGCGCGTTGCCAAACTCAATGAACAACGCGAAAAGGAAGCCTTTGAGATATGCCAGAAGAAGATCGCCGAGCACGGGCTCGATATGAAGCTCGTTGACGTCGAGTGCAACTTCGAGGGCACGAAGACCATGTTCTTCTTCACCTCCGACGGGCGCGTTGACTTCCGCGAGCTCGTAAAGGATCTCGCAAGCGTCTTCCGCAACCGCATCGAGCTGCGCCAGATAGGCGTCAGGGATGAAGCGAAGATGATAGGCGGCATAGGTATGTGCGGCCGCCCCTACTGCTGCAGCCAGTTCCTTGACGACTTCCAGCCCGTGTCAACGAAGATGGCAAAGGTACAGTCGCTCTCTCTCAACCCAACCAAGATATCCGGCAGCTGCGGCAGGCTCATGTGCTGCCTGCGCTATGAGCAGGAGGCGTATGAGGATCTTATAAAGAAAGTGCCGAAGCAGGGCGCGTTTGTCGAGACGAAGGACGGCTACGGCACTGCCGTGCAGGTAAATCTCCTGCGCCAGACGGTCAAGGTCAAGCTCGATGACGATGGGGATGATTCCCTGCGTCTCTATAAGCCGAACGAGCTGTGTGCCGTGCCCGGTGGCCGCCCGAAGGACGGGGAGAAGCCGGTGTCGGTGCTCAACTATGTTCCCGAACCGGAGGAAGAGACCGAGGAAGAGGATCCCTGGGCGATGCCTGTGCTGCTCGTTTCTGAGGAGACGGGGCGCGAGGAGACTGCTGAAGCGCGCGAGGAGCGCCGCGGCGGCGGGAACCGCAGAGGACGCGGCCGTCAGAGAAAGCCGCGCCAGCCGAGGGAGGAGACTCCGGGCAAGGCGGAGGTAAAGGTCGAGGTCAAGGCTGAGCCGAAGGGCGAGGGCGGACGCGACGGAAAGAACCGCCGTCCGCGCCGCGGCGGAAACGGTAAGCCCAACACCGTGCGCGTCGAAGCAAAGCCCGCGGCACAGCAGGGCGCGCAGCCGAAGAAGGAAAGAAACGCATCGGCACCCGCCGCAAAGGACGGCGCGGCGCAGCCCAAGCCCAATAATCAGAAGAACCGCCGCGGCTACCGCGGATATCACGGCAAGCCCAGACCGAAAACCGGCACCCCCGGCGACAAGCCGCAGAGCTGAATAATAGAAAAATAATGGCGCGCTGCATAATTGCAGCGCGCCCAGCTTGTCAAAAAAGTCCTTACAGGACTTTTTTGACCGCGCTTTCCGCCGAGCATTTTGAAAGCATTCAAAATGCTGTTACCGAAAGCCTCGATATATCAAGGCTTTCGACGGCGGTTTATCCGATTTGAGGCGGGCCTTGCCCCCTCAAGCTCCCCCGCTGCTCAGTTCTCTGGCTTCAAAGCGAAATTTTTTGACAGTCTGGGCGCGCTGCATAATTGCAGCGCGTCTGTTTTGATATGTCCTGTTGGATTTATGTTATGCAAACACCAGCTGTGTGAGCAGCATGTACACGGCGGTGCCGAGGATGATAGTGAGGATCATGTTCTTCTTCCAGAGGTGTACTCCCGCGGTGACAGCGATCGCGATAAGCTCCGGCAGCCCGTGCGCACCGGATGCAAGGTTCACATCCTTGAGACTGTACACTACCAGCAACCCTATGACGGCGGGTGGGATGAGCGGGGTCAGCTCGTCGATGAGTTTGGGATGCCCCTTGCGGAACAGCAGCGGCGGGAGCGCGCGGGTGATGAGTGTACCGAGCGCGAGCGCAAGTATCGTTATAAGCGTCTGGACAGGCGTCATTGTCATTCGAGCTTCCTCCTTACTGCGATAAGCACCGCGATTATCATCAGCATCGCCGGGGTGACGACGTTCACCGCACCGAATATGACGAGCGAGAGCAGCGTGCACACAAGGCCGATCACTCCGCTCGCGCGCGAGACCTTGTCATGCAGCAGGTCGAGAAAAAGCGCCACGTACATCGCCGTCAGCGCAAAGTCGAGCCCCGCGGTGCTGAAGGTGATGAGCGTACCGATAAGCCCGCCGACGAGCGTACCGAGCACCCAATATGAATAGTTGAGCGCGAACATCGCAAAATAGAAGCGTCCAGTGTCGAGCCCGTCGGGCGTCTCCAACGTCGAGGCGAGGGCAAAGCTCTCATCGGACAGCGCGAAATACAGAAACGGCTTGAACGGCCCTGCGACGGCAAAGCGGTTGAGCACACCTATGCTGCAGAAGATATAGCGCGCGTTTATCGTGATGCTGAATATGAGCGCCGCGAGCGGATCGAACGTGCCCGCAAAAAGAATGACGGCGGCATACTGCATGCTGCCGCTGAAAGCGAGCGCACTCGTCAGCGTAGACCACAGCGGTCCATAGCCCTTGCTCTGCATCAGCACGCCGTAAGCCGCGGACAGCACCAGGTAGCCTGTCATCACCGGGACGGTGTATGGAAACGCTGCTTTTATGGTGCGTCCCCATCCTGCTTTCGTGTTCAAAGGCTCCACCTCACAATTCCGATTGATTTGATAGGCATGACGGGGAGTAATATACAACCGCCCGGCGTCTTTGTCAACCGGTTTACAGCGCGTAATAAAGCATTTATATAGGTAAAAGATTAGACAAAAGATATTGACAGGGGAAATTCGCGGTGTTATGATATCCGCGTCTAAAGGCTGAGACGGAGAAGACGGGCACAGAACACGTACAGAGAGGGCAGCCGCAGGCTGTAAGCCGCCCCGGATATGTGCCGCAGCCACCACTCCCGAGCCGGAGAGCCGAAACGCAGGCTGTAAGCTCTCCCGCGAAACGCGCGTTACAGCGTCTTTTGAGTTAAAAATCAAGGTGGAACCGTGCCTTTCGGGCACCCTTGGCGCTGCGCCGGGGGTGTTTTTTTGCTTTCCCCGGCAGGTGATATTTATGATGGAGGACAAGATCATGGACGAAAACGAAAACAAGTTCAGCTTTGAAAATCCGGAGTACCGCCACACCTATTGGCACACCTGCTCCCATGTTCTGGCTCAGGCTGTCAAGCGCCTCTACCCCGAGGTAAAGCTTGCCATCGGCCCGGCTATCGAGAACGGCTTCTACTACGATATGGATTCTCCCTTCCCCTTCACCCCGGAGATAATGGAGAAGATCGAAGCCGAGATGCGCAAAATATGCAAGGAGAAGCTCAAGCTCGAGCGCTTCGAGCTGCCCCGCGCCGAGGCTATAAAGTTCATGGAAGAGAAGAACGAGCCCTATAAGGTCGAGCTTATCAACGACCTGCCCGAGGATTCCGTCATCAGCTTCTACCGTCAGGGCGAGTTCACTGATCTCTGCGCAGGCCCGCATCTGGATTCCACCGGCCGCATCAAGGGCAACGCCATCAAGCTCACCGCCTGCAACGCCGCCTATTGGCGCGGCGACTCCAGCCGTCAGACCCTCCAGCGCATCTACGGCATCGCCTTCCCGAAGAAGGACGAGCTTGACGAGTACCTCGCCCGCATCGAGGAAGCCAAGCGCCGCGACCACCGCAAGCTCGGCCGCGAGCTCGGCCTATTCGCCTTCCGCGACGAGGCCCCCGGCTTCCCGTTCTACCTGCCCAAGGGCATGGTGCTCAAGAACACCCTGATCGACTACTGGCGCGAGGTACACAAGAAGTGGGAGTATGTCGAGATACAGACCCCGCAGATCATGCGCCGCACCCTGTGGGAGACCTCCGGTCACTGGGATCACTATAAGGACAATATGTACACCACCGTCATCGACGGCGAGGACTTTGCCATCAAGCCCATGAACTGCCCCGGCAGCATTCTGGTCTATGAGCTCGAGCCGCACTCCTATAAGGAGCTGCCCCTCCGCTTCGGCGAGCTCGGCCTTGTCCACCGCCACGAGCTCTCCGGTGCGCTGCACGGTATGTTCCGCGTCCGCTGCTTCACTCAGGACGACGCGCATATCCTCCTCGCTCCCGAGCAGATCAAGGACGAGGTCATCCGCATCGCGAAGCTCTTTGACGAGGTCTATTCTCTCTTCGGTCTGCCCTACAAGATAGAGCTGTCCACCATGCCTGAGGATCACATCGGCTCCGTCGAGGATTGGGACATCGCCACCTCCGCGCTTGCCGATGCCATCACCAGCATCGGCAAGGAATACACCGTCAACCCCGGCGACGGCGCCTTCTACGGCCCGAAGCTCGACTTCCATATTCAGGACTCCCTCGGCCGTACCTGGCAGTGCGGCACCATCCAGCTCGACTACCAGCTGCCCGGCCGCTTCGACCTTGAGTACACCGGAGCCGACGGCGAGAAGCACTGCCCTGTTATGATCCACCGCGTCGTGTTCGGCTCCATCGAGCGCTTCATCGGCATCATCACCGAGCACTTTGCCGGTGCGTTCCCCGTGTGGCTCTCTCCTGTTCAGGTCAAGGTCATGCCCATCACCGACCGCACCTCCGATTACGCAAAGGACGTCGCCGCGAAGCTTTCCGCTGCCGGAGTCAGAGTCGAGACCGACCTGCGCAATGAGAAGATCGGCTACAAGATCCGCGAAGCTCAGATGCAGAAGACCCCGTACATGCTCGTCATCGGCGACCGCGAGGCCGAGAGCGGCGCAGTTGCCGTCCGTACCCGCAGCGGCGAGGATCTCGGCGCAATGCCGCTTGATGCGTTCATCGAGCGCATCACCGGCGAGATCAAGTCCCGCAGCAACGGTTAATCACGCATAAATCTTCCAAACCCTCACAGACTAACCAAAAGTCTGTGGGGGTGTTTTTATGACCGAGAAGAGGAAAAAGCTGATACTTGCCGTGGCGGTCATATTTGCGGTGAATATTTTCATTATAGCAATGGCGCAGAGGGCGTCCGCCGATTTATATAAGAAGGGCGCTTCGGGAGACATGGTCGTCGAGATACAGACGAGGCTTAAAAACTGGGGCTACTATGACGGAGCTGTCGACGGCATCTTCGGCAGCGGGACGGAGCGCGCGGTCAAATATTTCCAGCGCACGAACGGCCTTTCTGCCGACGGTCAGGTCGGCGACCTGACGCTTGCCGCGCTCGGCATAACACCTACGGACTCGTCGGGCGGCGGCTCGTCAGGCGGCGGGTCGGGGGACGTCGACCTGCTCGCGCGGCTTATTTCCGCCGAGGCGCGCGGCGAACCCTATGAGGGGCAGGTCGCGGTCGGCGCGGTCGTCCTCAACCGGGTGAAGCATGCGTCGTTCCCAAATTCCATCTCCGGAGTTATCTACCAGTCCGGCGCGTTCTCCTGCTTGTATGACGGGCAGTTCGACCAGCCTGTCGCCGAGAGCGCCTACCGCGCTGCACGCGACGCGCTTAACGGCTGGGACCCGAGCTACGGCGCGATATATTATTTTAATCCCGTCACCGCGACAAGCAAATGGATATGGTCGCGGCCGCTTATCGTCGAAATAGGCAAGCACAGGTTCTGCGCATAACTGTTGAAATGCCGCAGAATTTAGGGTATAATATATAAGATAAAGCATTTGCACACATCGGAGGCGGCTATGGGATACTGCAAGAACTGCGGCGCATATATACCGGACGGGCGCACGAAGTGCCTTGCCTGCGGGCTGGATCAGACAGAGGAGGAGCGCACCGCCGCGTCTGCTGCCGCGAAGAAGTCGACGGTAAGACGGCAGGACAATGAGGAACTGCGCCGCCAGCTTGAGGAGCAGAGAAAAAAGCAGCAGGAGAATAACCGCAAGTGGGCGGAGGCTGAGTATGAGCAGCGTCGTAGGGCGAAGGAGGAACAGGCGCGCTTTGATGAGGCGCGCGCCGGGGCAGGGCGCACTACTGACAGGACGGGCTCTGATGATGAGTTCCGCAGCAGAAAGAATGTAAGCGCGGCACAGTCTGAGCCGAACAAGCTTTTTGCCGTGCTCTCATATATAAGCATACTGTTCGTGCTGCCGTATCTGCTATGCCGGAATGATGAGTTTGCAATGTTCCATGCGCGTCAGGGTATGATACTCTGCGTCGTGAGCGTCATTGCCGAGGCGATCGGCTCGCTTCTCGGCCTTGGCTGGGTGGCCACGCTGCTGAGGATCTATTTTATTCTTAAGGGAGCGGGCAACGCGGCCAACGGCAAGATGGAGCCGCTGCCGTACATAGGCGGTTTCTTCAGCAAGTAAGCCCACGCTATTTAGTACCTTGAAAGACACCCAGACCACAAGATTTTGAAAGTGAAAAAAACTTGAAAAAATCTCGAAAAAAGTGTTGACAACAGGGCTTTGCGGTGCTATATTATGCAAGCACTTCGGTGCGGGACATTTGAAAAGCTTGTCAAAAAGTTTTGAAATAATTTGAAAAAACCTGTTGACAAAACGAAACAAATGTGCTAATATAAACAAGCTGTCGTCGAGGACGGCGGGAGCGAGATGTACCTTGAAAATTGAACAATGTAAGAAAAAAGCTTATGCTAA
>ERZ773242.770-NODE-770-length-35403-cov-3.390602_pt1 | contig 35403 bp, 46 predicted proteins | sample MGYA00511077_ERZ773242 | MGnify/ENA primary metagenome ERZ773242 (study PRJEB29015, sample SAMEA2737754) | human gut metagenome | biome: human gut; feature: human-associated habitat; material: faeces | place: China | collected 2012 ... | reverse complement strand
GGCTCCCATAAAATTGCATTTAGCCATAAATTCTGCTCCTGATGTGTATATTGTGAGCAGAATTAGGGCAAATGAATTTTATGAGCAAATGCTTACAAGGTATAAGAAGGCACATGTAAGTGTTGGTGGTTTAGATAGCATTACTTTACATATATTTCTGAAATCCATAGGCATTAATGTCCCTGCGATATCAGTGTCTTTGCTGGAAGATAAAAGCATACAGAGGGTACATAAGGCTTTAGGCGTCACTATACTGACACCGTCAAAGACAAAAGTTGAAGTATTAAACGAGTGCGGATTTCCAGTAATCAGCAAGAGAATTGCAGGAAAGATTGAGTTGCTACAAAATCCAACAGATAGAAACACTACGGTAAGACATGCAATCATCACCGGCGAATGTGGTGAGCAAGGACATTTTCAAAAAGACAGCCGAATGAAGCTGCCACAAAAGTGGCTTAACCTATTCGGAGGTTATGAAAATGAAAGAGAAGGGGTAATGTACTATAAACCAAACTTCAAAGTGTCAAACAGGTGTTGCTATTGGCTAAAAGAGAAGCCATGTGATGATTGGGCGAAAGAACATTCAAGCTATCCGTTTCTTGGTTTGATGGCGTCAGAAGGTGGGCAGAGAGAGGAAGCTCTGACAGATCACGGCTGCAACTACTATGGCAAGACAACTATGAGATCGGCTCCGTTTGCTCCATACTTAAGGAATGACATCCTTAGGCTGGCTAGGGATATGGATGAGTGGTATCACGCACACACAGATGTATTTGCTAAGCTATACTATGAACAGCCATATAGCAAGGACAAGGATGGCAACATAATACCTTATGAACCTGTTGAGACAATCATACCGGCTATATATGGACAGATAGAGGATGATGGACACGGCAATCTCAGAACGACAGGAGCACAGCGTACAGGTTGCAGCATGTGTGGCTTTGGAATCCATATGGAAGAACGACCACACAGGTTTGATAGGCTACGAGAAAGAAATCCAAAAGAGTGGGAGTTCTATATGTACAAATGCTGTACTGATCCTGAGACTGGAGAGAAGTTCGGATGGGGCAGGGTATTAGATTATATTGGAGTCCCATGGGAAGACATTCCTGCAATCCAGATGAGCTTTGAAGACTTCCCGGAGGTGTTGCCATGATAAACGGAGAACTTATCGTTGACAACTTTGCCGGAGGCGGTGGAGCATCAACAGGAATAGAGATGGCGACAGGGTACAGCGTTGATATAGCCATCAACCATGATCCTGAGGCTATCAGGATACATAAAGTCAATCATCCGAATACAAGGCACTACTGCGAGAATGTATGGGCGGTGGATCCTGTGGAAGCCTGTGAGGGACATCCGGTAGCTCTTGCCTGGTTCTCGCCGGACTGCAAGCACTTCTCCAAGGCCAAAGGCGGTAAACCAAAGGATAAGAACATCAGAGGGCTGGCATGGGTAGCCTGCAGATGGGCAGCACTTGTAAGACCAAGGGTAATCATGCTGGAGAACGTGGAAGAGTTTAAGACTTGGGGACCACTTAACAGGGGGCATCATCCAATCAAGAGCAAGCAAGGTGACACATTCAGACAGTTTGTAAAGCAGCTTAAAGATTTGGGATACGAGGTGCAATACAGGGAGCTTGTGGCAGCAGACTACGGTGCACCAACTACAAGGAAGAGGTTCTTCTTGATAGCCAGGTGTGACGGCGAGGCTATCATATGGCCGAAGCATACACACGCACCCATGGACAGCGAAGAAGTTAAAGCTGGATTGCTTAAGCCTTATGTAGGAGCATATACACAGCTTGATTTTAGCCTGCCATGTCCGAGCATATTCGACACATCTGAGGAAATCAAAGAGAAATATGGTATCAGAACGGTAAGACCGCTTGCACCGAAAACTATGCAGAGGATTGCAAGAGGGCTGAAGAAGTTTGTCCTGGATAATCCGGAGCCGTTTATCATTCAGTGCAATCACGGCGGTGAGAGAAAGCCACAGGACATAAGAGATCCAATGCCGACAATCACAGGCAAGCATGGATATGGAGTTGTAGAACCATATATGGTTCAGATAGGTCAGACTGGATTCTCTGCAGATCGTAGCAAAGATGTGAGAGAACCTCTTACAACTATTGTCAGCAAGAATGAGCACTGTCTAATAAGTCCTACACTTATTCAATATCATTCGGAGACCAATTCAGATGAGGTAAGAGGTCAAGGTATAGAGAATCCGATCATGACAGTAGACAGCTCAAACAGATATGGCCTTGTGACTTCGTTCCTCAGCAAGTTTTACAAGACAGGGATAGGGCAGGATGAGAGAGAGCCACTGCATACAGTGACTACATCAGCCGGACATTTCGGAGAGGTCAGAGCGTTTCTGATCAAGTATTATGGTGAAGGTACTGGACAGGACATTGAACAGCCCCTTGACACAGTGACATCAAGAGACCGCTTCGGACTTGTAACAATCCAAGGCGTTGAGTATCAGATAGTGGACATTGGTCTCAGAATGCTTGAGCCAAAAGAACTGTATGGATGTCAGGGATTTCCGGATGATTACATCATAGATCATGACAGCACAGGTAAGACATATTCAAGAAGTGAACAGGTTAAGAGATGTGGGAATGCAGTTTGTCCACCTATACCGGCGGCGATGGTGAGGTCGAATCTTCCAGAGCTTTGTGTAAGAAAAAGGATGCCAAACATAAGGATAGGCGAAGAAGAGAATGGACAGTTGTGTTTTGTGTAACGGGTTTGAGGGGATTTGAACCCCTCGGTGCCCAAATTTTTTACTTACCACCTGCTCCTGCCGCATGGTTCCAAACGCAAAACCCGCACACACCTGCGCCCAGTATAAGCTTTTTAATAAAATTATAAATTGTCATTATTGTACCTCCTGAAACTGTAAATTTAAAAGTTAAATTTTCGTTCAGTTTGCGTTCCAAAATGACGGAACAGCATGAAATAAATAAAGTAAGTAAAAATGTTATTGGCATATTTATGATTATTATATTTCCAAATACATACAAAATCAAGGAAAGGAGAAGCTGGATATGGAAGAAAGAGAGGCAATAGCCAGAATAAAGGCATCAAGAGATTATAGATATTCGCATTATGCCCATACGGACGATGACGGAAAGGCATTTGATATGGCGATTAAGGCACTTGAAAAGCAGATAGCAAAAAAGGCCAAGGAGAAAAAATATAGCTTCTACCCACACAGTACCTTAATTAAAAGCAGATATGGGAAATGTCCTAATTGTGGCACTGAACAGGTTGATGATAGATATTGTGCCAATTGTGGTCAGAAATTAGATTGGGAGGAGGCGGAGAACAATGGCAATTAGAGCATTATTACACATGAACAAATTAAAAGATTTTGAAAGCTGGCTTGAAAAACAGGGATATATGATTTTGCAAACATCTAAAAATCCATATGAAATTTTAAGAGCAAAAAAAGATAAAGATACAGTAATCATCTATCAAAAAAGCGACAGCAAAGAGCATTTATCAATTATGGATAAAGACTATGCTTTGATACATAGATTCATAATGGAAAGTAAGCCAGAGACCAACGCCGACAGAATAAGGAATATGTCGGATGAAGAGTTGGCAGAATGGATTAATACTAAAGATACGTGTGGGCAATGTGCTTACGAACTTGAAGGTTTATGTATGAAAGAATCTTGTACAAATGGTATATTGCAATGGCTTCAATCAGAAGCGGAATAGGAGAGAATATGGAAGATAGATATTTATTCAAAGCAAAGAGGATTGATAATAGAGAATGGGTGCAAGGTTATTTGTATGGCATTTGGGAAAAGAGATATATTCTCTGGGGAATGACAAATGATATTCCTGATATGATTGAAGTAGACCCATCCACCATCTGCCAATGTACCGGCTTAAAAGACGAGAACGGCAAGCTGATTTGGGAGAATGATGTTGTAAAAGACTTATTTAGCGATGTTTGTGCACAAATCAAATACGGCAGTTATCAGAGTTGCTTTGATAGCACCAAAACTGAACATGTTGGATTTTATGTAGACTGGTTAGGCAAGTATACTAAAAGATACAGAAAAGATTTAGGTTATTGGATAAATATGGTTAAGGCAGAGGTTATTGGCAACATTTTTGATGATCCAGAATTGATAAAGGAGATTTGAGCAAATGATTAAAAGAAAACTGTATAAATGGATGTTCAAAAAGATATACTTTAGAATTTGCAATATCGAACAGGGATTTTTCATGGCAGGATACATGGACAGATCAAACGACTGTATCAGATTGGAGAATCTGCTGAATAAATACAAAGAATATATTATTTACTAGAGAGGTGATACATAATGGCATATGCAGGCAAATGCGATAGATGCGGCGGGTTTTACGACATTCCGTTTGAACACGGAGCAGCAATAAGGGCAAGGATGGTTGATGTGTTCGGTGATGCAGTAGAGACAAAGGATCTATGCCCGGACTGTCTGGAAGAACTGCGAGATTTCCTTGAAGGGGCACAGCTCAGTGATCCATTGGGAGAAAGACAGATAGGGTTTAAGACACAGGTAGATCCGTACAATCATCTGATGAACAGGTTTACCCGGAAGGAGTGAAAGGATGGCAAAATCAGATAGAAAGCTACACGAAGCAAGAATGGCGGGGGCAATCTGGATCATGAAGCTGATAGAAGACAAAGGCATAGATGAAGCAAGAAAAGAACTTGCGACAAGGAGAGCAATGTTTGTCCCACTGGAAATCAGCCAACAGCAGCTTGACGAAACAGTATATAAAATTAAAATGAACACTATAGACTGCGTTCTGATTATGAGCTGTATGGTGCTTAGGGATGAATTTGGGTTTGGACAGAAACGGATTAAGCAGTTCTTTGACAGATTCAATTTAAAAACAGAGTGCTTATGTGATGGAAATGTAATCTGGGATGATTTTATCGAAGCATTGAAAGAAGAGACAGGCATTGAATTCTCAATCAGAGAAAACAAATAAGGAGATGTGGTCGGTGAAAGCAAAAGAATATTTAAGACAGGTGGAACTCCTGGACATAAGAATACAGCAAAAGAAGAGCTATGCATAGGAAAGAGAACGCCCAGCATGCGGGTAGGGGAAGAAGCTGCTGGGCAGTTATGTTTTGTATAAGTAGTAACATATAGATTGAGTATTTGGAAGGTGGTATGAGAAGAATGAGAGCAAAGGAATATCTTGAGCAGGTAGAAAAGATTGATAGGATGATATCAAATAAGCAGGCAGAGCTTGAACAGTGGATGGCAATAGCTACATCATCAACTGCACCTATGGATGGAACAGATAGGGTACAGACCTCTACAAATCAGCAGAAGATGGCTGAGGCTGTCAACAGATATGTGGATATTCAGCGTGAAATAGACACTGATATCGGCAAGATGATGCAGATAAAGAGTGAAGTTATCAGAACTATAGAGCAGCTCCCTACATTGGAATATGATGTCCTTCATAAGATATACATACAGTATAGAGGATTTAAAGAGATATCCGGAGACTACAATAAGGCATATTCATGGGTTACTACAATCCATGGCCGGGCTTTGAAGCACCTTCAGGAGATATTAGACGGAAGGAAAATATAGAATGGAAACATACGATAACCTCAACGAAAGGGTTGCAGGTTTATTGATAAGTGCAATAATAACACAGGCCATAAAGGATTATGAATATGGGCTGAAATATTTAAAGGTTGAAGCAACTACAAGTCGCATGGCAAATAAGATTTGCAATGCAACAAGGTTGTACTTTGATAGTGAAAGATTTTTTTGTTCCCCATGGTTTGGTATGATGTGTAATGCCAATGGAGAAGAAATACTTGACAGAATGAAAAAACACTACTGTGAATATTCTTGCAGTATACTCAGTGATGAGAATACGAAAAAGAAAAATAAGAGGAAAGTGAAGCTGACAATTTAAAAAGTGTTAAAAAATGTTTGTTTGTGACTTTTCTGTAAAAAAGTGTTAAAAAATGTTTGTCTGTGACTTTTTTGTATATTGTAGAAGCACTTGATAGATGTTATGATAAACTTTGAAAAAAGTATATTAATATGATTTATAAGGGAACAGCTCTTGCCATTGGGTTGTTCCTTTTTCTTTTGCCTGCCAGGTTTAGACCTCCTTTACTGGCAGGCTTTTTGTTTGGAAGAAGGTGATTGTGATGGCAAAATTAACGGCAAAACAGCAGAGGTTTTGTGACGAATACCTGATTGACCTTAATGCCACACAAGCAGCTATAAGGGCAGGATATTCTCCAAAGACAGCATGTGAACAGGCTTCAAGATTGTTAGCAAATGTTAAGGTTCAGGAAGTGATTGCAGTTGAAATGGCTAGAAGGTCAAAAAGAACAGGAATTAATCAAGATCGGGTTTTGATGGAAATTGCAAAGATGGCATTTGTGAACATTGATGATGTGATTGATCTTAACACTGTGCAAGTAAAACAGACAGCGACAAAGGAAGATCTTGCTTGTATACAGTCTGTGAAGATAAAACCGACAGAATTCGGAACTGAAAGAGAAATCAAGCTATGTGACAAGAAATCAAACCTTGAACTTCTTGGGAAACATCTGGGTATGTTTAAGGATAAGGTTGAACTTGATACTGACCTGGATTTGAATATCAGCATTGATTATGGAGATGAGAATGAATAGGGAGATGAGAATGAATAGGGTTAATGTATTAGGCACAGAATACAGCATTGAGATTGTTAAGATATCAGAATGTGAGTTGTTAAAAAATCATCACTGGTGTGGGTCATGCAATGATCTTACGCACGAAATATTGATTGGTGACGCATCAGAGGAAGAGTTTTTTGGCACCATGTCAGAGGATGAACAGAAACTTCAAACAAAAAGGACATTGAGACATGAGATCATTCATGCTTTTCTTAATGAATCAGGTTTGCAGGGTGATTCTTCTGTCCCTGAATGTGGATGGGCGACAAATGAAGAGATGGTTGATTGGATTGCGATTCAGTTTCCAAAGATGATACAAGCATTTGAAGAAGCTGGCTGTCTGTGAAACTTGAAGGGTGTGATGCAGTATGAATATAAATGTCAAGATGAATCCCTGTTTCAAGGAAGTTGACAGAAGCAGGAAGAGATATATTGTCATGAAAGGCTCGGCAGGCTCTGGAAAGAGTGTTGACACTGCGCAGAACTACATCCTAAGGCTTATGAAGGACAAGGGAAGAAATCTTGTGGCAATGCGTAAATCAGACATTACAAACAGGGACAGCACCTTTGCAGAGCTTACAGGAGCGTTATATAAGATGTTTGGCGATAAATATGATAAGTATTGGCAGGTGAATAAGTCACCACTTATGCTTACATTCAAGCCGAACGGCAACCAGATCATCTTCAGGGGCATGAATGATGATAAGCAGAGAGAAAAATTGAAATCAATTACATTTCCAAAAGGCAAGCTTACAGATGTATGGCTAGAAGAAGCCACAGAGTTCACGCAAGCAGATTTGGAAATCATTGATGATAGATTGCGTGGTGAACTACCAGAAGGGCAGTTCTACCAAATTCGAATGACCTTCAATCCGGTTAATAAGAATCACTGGATTAAGAAGGTCTTTTTTGACATTCCAGATTCCAATGTGCTGACACACCATTCAACATACCTGGGGAATAGATTTATAGATGATGCCTACAGAGCCAGGATGGAAAGAAGAAAGCTTGTTGATCCTGAAGGTTATCAGATATATGGACTTGGTGAATGGGGTGAGATTGGTGGACTTATTCTGCACAACTGGGAAGTATCTGATATATCCCTTGATCTGAATGATTATGATGATATTGCAATAGGTCAGGACTTTGGCTTCAACCATGCAAATGCAATCCTGTTGCTTGGAATTAAGGATGATAACATCTACATCCTGAAAGAAGTTTATTGTTTTGAAAAAGAAACATCAGAAATAATACCACTGGCACAGGAAGTAGGCATTCCAATGAACAAGGAAATGTGGTGCGATAGTGCAGAACCTGACAGAATCAAGATGTGGAAGAATGCAGGATACAGAGCCAAGGCAGTTGATAAGGGTGGCTCACAGGGTTCTGTGAAGGCACAGATTGACTGGCTGAAGGGTGTTGTATCCAAGGATAAGGCAGTCAAAAGAAAGATATATGTACATCCTCACTGCACCAATACCATCAAGGAGTTGCAACAGTGGAAGTGGAAGAAAGATGAGAAGACAAACACATACCTTGATGAGCCTGTGCCGTTTCAGGACGATGCCATGGCTGCATTAAGATATGGAATAGAAAGATGGAGAAAAAGAAAGAGAATATGTCTTTAACATATACAGAAAGGACCATTCAAATGGACGATTTAAAAGAGCCAATAACGAGGAAAGAGAAATATCTAGCTGCCATCGCAGGGATTGCAACAGATGTTCCTGATGAGCCCATAACCAGGGAAGAAAGATATCTAGCTGCCATACTGAAAAAGGGTGGGACACCAACACCTTCTGGTGAGGTCAAAACCTATGGTGAAGCAACATGTCAGATGGTTTCAGGCAAAGGAATCGTAGCAGCTGAAATTGGAGTGGCGACTACAAAAGAGCCAACAGTAGTGTCACTAAACAGATTGGGATCACAGCCGGGAGTGCTGTATCCGTGGAAACTTACGAAAGGCGATTCAATAACCCTATCGTGCCAGGATACATCTCACCCAGCATTCACTGTTCGATTCTTCTCAGAAAACTATAGCCAGGTGGATTACTGGACATTATCGGCAGAACAAACTTCAAGAACGCTTACAGTTGCTTATGACAGTGAATTTGTAGGCACATCAGAAGACTACTCAGCTTATCAGTTAATGGTAGAAGCAGGCGAAGTAGCACATGATTATGAGGAATATAAGGAGAAGAGTGATGAGTAATAAGATTAAAATAATACAGTTACAAAAAATGGGTGCGTCTGGAAGCTATGTTCCAGATGTAACAGATGAGAAGATACAGGAGATAGCAACAGCTATTGGATGCAGTGTCAATAAGATAGATGATACTACCTGGTGCTTATTCAGAGGTGAGAATAATACCACGGGATTCTTGTTCCAACTTAGCAGTAATAGCTTGAATATATGCATGTATCAGGATGGAACAAAGCCATCCCATAATAACTCACCAATATGCCGCACAAGCTTAGGCAATAGCGATAATAATGTGGCTCACTTCTCATACATCTTAGGAAAGAATAACAGTGTAGCTTTTGGACTTTCTAATGATAAATGTGTCGATTCACTTATGGCACTCATCGTGAAAGCACATGCATTGAATGATGAACAGGAAGTTGTGATATACATAGCAAGCGTATATGTTAACAATTCAAAGCTTACATTTATAAGTTCTGATGGATCAATAGGATACACTGACAACTCAGACATCTTGTGGAAAACAGGCAATGAGAACTTCACAAAATTGACACCACTTACCATTGACCTAAATGATGGTGCCCTTATAGTGGATGGTGCATATCTTCCTATCTGTCTGAAAAGCACAGGCGGTGGGCACTACCACTTTACGCTCAATGGAAAGAACTTCTTTTTGACAGATAGTGACGGAAAGAGTAGCCCGATGAGCAATACAAATCAGCTCGTGCTTGAACTTCCTGATGAGGGATAAATGAGGTGGTGAATATATTTGCTGACGATAGAGGAAATAAGAAAATTCATAAATGAAGACACTGCATCAATTAAGAAAAAGAATGCAGTAACTGGTGCGAGATACTATGACGGAGATCACGATATCAAGGACTACAGGCTTTTCTATTACAATTCAGATGGAAAGCTGGTTGAAGATAAAACGAGAAGCAATATCAAGATATCACATCCGTTCTTCACAGAGCAGGTTGACCAGGCAGTGCAGTATATCCTGTCTGGGGAACAATTCATAAGGTCAGATGTACCAGAATTGCAGAATGAGCTTGATGCGTACTTCAATGAGAATGAAGACTTCACAGCAGAATTGTCAGAATGTCTGACAGGTTGCATGTCAAAAGGCTTTGAATATATGTATGCGTACAAGAATGCAGACAATAAGCTTGCGTTTGAATGTGCTGATTCTATTGGAGTAATAGAGGTTGAAGGCAGGTTCACACAGGATGGCAGAGACTATGTGATATATTGGCTGATTGATAGAATTGACATTGATGGTCATGTGATTAAAAGAATCCAGGTATGGGATGATGAACAGACATGGTACTACACACAGAGTGATGATGGCGAAATCCTGGTTGATGATTATGTTGAAATTAATCCCAAGCCACACATCCTGTATTCCAAAGAAGGAGAATCTGAAACATATTATGACAGCCTGGGATTCATCCCGTTTTTTAGGCTCGACAATAACAAGAAGCAGGTAAGCAACTTAAAGACAATCAAGGATCTGATTGATGATTATGACCTTCACAGCTGTTCCTTGTCGAACAACCTTGTGGACTTCGATACACCTATTCATGTTGTCAAAGGCTTTGAAGGTGACAACCTGGATGAATTGCAACAGAACCTGAAGACAAAGAAGCTTATAGGAATGGAATCGTCTGATGCAGGAGCAGGACTTGAGATTAAGACTGTAGACATTCCATACCAGGCAAGGCAGGCAAAGCTTGAATTGGATGAAAAGAACATCTACAGATTTGGCATGGCATTAAATACAGCAGGCTTGAAGGACACCAATGCAACTACAAACATTGCTATCAAGTCAGCTTATGCATTGCTTGACATGAAGTGCAATAAACTTGAAATCAGGCTTAAGCAGTTCTTAAGAAAGATTCTTAAGGTCGTTGTTGCCGAGATTAACAGCAACAACGGCACTGATTATCAAATTAAAGACGTGTATTTCTGCTTTGAACATGAGGTCATGACAAATGCACAGGAGAATGCACAGATCGAACTGACAGAAGCACAGAGGAAGCAGATTGAAATAAATGTTATATTGAGCCTTGCCAATACGATTGATAGTGACACAGTGATTCAGATGATCTGTGACACATTAGATATTGATTATATGGAGTTGAAGGATAAACTGCCAAAGGATGAAGAGGAGCTTACAACTAAGGCACAGACGGCATTGGATGGTGTTGTGACAGATGAATAAAAAGCAAAAGGAAGTATTGCAGAGCTGCCTTGATATAGAAAGCCGGACACTTAAGGGGCTTAAGCAAACATATAAACAAGCATTAAGAGACTGCAATCAGAAGATACGAGAATTATCATCAAGAACCGATATGGAGAACCTACAGTCTGTAATATACCAGAAACAGTATCAGGAAGCTCTAAAGAGGCAGCTTGAAGGGGTTATGGCAAATCTACAGTCAGGTGCATATGCTAAGATATCAGACTATCTTGCACAATGTTATCAGAATGGCTTTGTAGGGACCATGTACGATCTTGCTGGTCAGGGGATACCGCTTATTATTCCAGTTGACAAAAACGCTATAGCAAAGGCTATACAGTTAAAATCTAAGCTGAGTAAAAGCCTATATGATAGACTGGGCGAGGATGTAGGGGCACTTAAGAAATCTGTCAGCTCAGAACTGTCAAGAGGTATAGCTGCCGGACTTACATGGAATGAAGTTGCCGGGAATATGAGTAGATCATTTAAGCATACCCCATTCAATAGGGCGTATAATAACTCTGTAAGGATAGCAAGGACAGAGGGACATAGAGTTCAGGTACAGTCAACTATGGACGCACAAAGAAAGGCAAAGTCCAAAGGTGCTGACATGGTGAAGCAGTGGGACGCTACGCTTGATAGTGCCACTAGGGACGCTCATAGAGAGCTTGATGGTAAGATTGCTGAGATAGATGATGACTTCAAGTGGTCTGGTGGTTCTGTTTCAGCTCCGGGTATGTTTGGTGATCCTGCACAAGACTGTAACTGCCGTTGTGCGTTGTTATCCAGAGCTAGATGGGCATTAGATGATGATGAACTAAAGACCTTACAGGATAGAGCTACATATTTTGGGATTGACAAGTCAGAAGACTTTGAGGATTATAAGAATAAGTATCTGGGAATATCTGATGAGGATGTTGAAAAACATTGCGATAAAACGCTTGAAAAATCAAGTGATGATAATATAATAAAGCTAGGAATTAATTTATTTGATAAAAATGATCCACTTTACCTTGATATGTTTAGTATTGAGGAGGAACCGGGTTTTGAAGATATTGGTTTGCACGGTTCGCCTGAATCAGTTCAGAAAATAATTGACGGAAAACCTAGGAATTTCACAGCTAAGGAATTTGCTGATTATTTACAGAAAAATGGATATCATGGTGGAGATATAAGGTTGGCTTCTTGTTCAACGGGAAAGGGTAATAACAGTTTTGCTCAGCAGCTTTCTAAGGAACTTGGTGTGAGAGTAAAGGCGCCTGATGATGATGTTTATTTTGCACCTAATGAGGGAATTTTGTTTGTAGGAAGTCCCAATATGAATATAGGACATTGGAGAATATTCAATAACGGAGTTGAAGAATGAAAAATATAGGTTTTTTTAGTGAGATGAAACTATATGCAGATAATGGAAGTGTAAAAGATAATATTGCAAATGAAGTTTCGTATGATAAGGATAAGGTCATTAATTATCTTTCAAAGCAAAAACGTATTGCAGGGTGTCCTAGGGTAGCGATTGATTGCCTGACTGGTGAAACTATTGCACCGAGTTTTTCTGTATATAGTGATGGAGAATATGAATGGTGTGACTTCCTAATATACCATATAAAAAAATACAATATAAAACTTCCTGTTGATTTCCTAAAGAAGATAGAACAGTAACTGGGCACTTTGCAATAAGATGCAGAGTGCTTTTTTAGTGTCAGAAAGGATTTAGAATGAAAAAAATATGTCCTAAGTGCAAAAGAAAATACACTGAGTTAGAAAATTACTGCACAAAGTGTGGTATTGAATTAGAGAAAGAGCCTAACAGATGTTCGGCTAACAAGACCATAATGTGTGAGCATAGAGTGTTTCAAGATGATGATAATTTTTGCTCGTACTGTGGGTCTCTGACGACATATGCATTGGAGCGACAGCACTAATACATATTATAATTAAATAACGGAAATACAGGCAGTCAATAGGCTGCCTTTTTTCATGCAATTTTTTTAGAAAGAAGGTGAAAAACATGGATATAACACAGATGGGAACAGTCCTTGCAATCGTTGTAATCACATACCTGATTGGGCTTGTCGCAAAGGTAATTCCAGGCGTTAAAGATGAGCTTATTCCTGTGATCGTTGGAGTGTCTGGTGGCATTCTTGGTGTGATCGGAATGTATGTGATTCCTGACTTCCCTGCACAGGATCTACTAAATGCTATTGCAGTTGGCATCGTATCTGGACTGGCGTCAACCGGCGTGAACCAGGTGTACAAACAGATAGGAAAGGGGGAATAGTTAATGAAAGCAAGCACTATAGTAAATAAGGCATTAAACTATGTTGGCGTAACCGAAAAGTACAATAATAATGTAAAATTCAATACAGATTATTACGGCATTGTTGTAAGTGGGGCAGAGTATAGATGGTGTATGACATTTGTTTGGGATATATTCAGAGAGTGTGGTGCATCTGCTCTATTCTATGGCGGTAAAAAAACAGCTTCATGTACAACACTGATGAAATGGGCAAAGTCAGTTAAAAAGTGGCATACAAATGGTTTCAGACCTGGTGATGTGGTTCTTTACAATTTTGACAAGATCCCTGATGCTGATCATGTGGGTATAGTCTATAAGGTATATGACGGATATGTCATGGCTATTGAAGGGAATACCTCGCCTGATAAACATGGCTCACAATCTAATGGTGGTATGGTTTGTATCAAAAAGAGAACCAGTGATCTTATACTTGGAGTATACAGACCTGATTATGATACCGAGACAGGAACTGTAATCCCAACAACTCCTACACCAACAGTCGATGCAAAGAAGGTGTTCATTAAGGCTGTGCAGAAGGCATGTGGTGCTAGGGTTGATGGCATAGCAGGTCCAGAAACACTAAGCAAGACTGTCACATTGTCCGCAAAAAAGAACAGAAAGCATGCAGCAGTAAAGGCTGTTCAGGTGTATCTGAATAAGTTGGGATATGTATGTGGCACGCCTGACGGCATAGCAGGTCCATTGTTCACAAACGCTGTGAAATCATACCAGAAAATGCATGGCTGTGTGGTAGATGGTGAGATCACGGCAAGATGTAAAACATGGAAAAAGCTACTTGGATTAATTAAATAATGATTGCATATGCATCCACAAAGGGTGTTTTTTTTATGCCCGGAAGGTGGCATTTATACCTTCACATTTTGCCCTGAATATGGCATTAAAACTGTTCTTGCCGGTGGAGATACCACGATAAAAAACAAAGGCAAACGAAAGGCACATTATGGATTTTTTAAAAGAGATTCTTGGAGAAGAACTGTTTGCACAGGTTAAGGAAAAGATAGATGCACACAATGGTGACAAAGCAAACAAGGATAAGCAGATTAAGATTGGTAACCTCGGTTCTGGTGAATATGTAGGCAAAGGCAAATATGATGCTCTACAGGAAGCTATGACAGGCAAAAATACAGAGATCACAAATGCAAACAACCTGATTGCAGAACTGAAAAAGGCATCTAAAGGCAATGAAGACATGCAGAAGAAGTTCACAGAATATGAAGCTGAGAACGCAAAGCTGCAGGCAGAACTTGCTGAAACAAAGATGAAGGCTGCACTTAAGGTTGCACTTATGACTGAAGGTGCCGTTGATGTGGACTATCTCACATTCAAGCTGAATGAAAAGCTTAAGGAAAAGGGTGAAGCACTTGAAGTTGATGAAAACGACAACATCAAGGGATGGGCTGATAAGCTTTCAGGTTTAAAGGTTCAGTTTCCAACAATGTTCAGATCAGCATCTTCAGAGGGTGGCAAGAAGATCCTTGAAAACAAGCTTCAGCATGGAACCAAAGAACAGACTGTCACAAAGGAACAGTTCCAGAAGATGGGCATTGAGGAAAGAAGCAAATTCAAAGCTGAAAATGAATCCCTGTACAACCAGTACGCAGGAAAACAGTAAGAAAGGTAAAAGGTAAAAAATATGGCTAGAACAGGATTATTTGGTGGATTCTCATTTGATGAAGAGGTCTTCACAGACATGATGCAGGAGCAGGATTATTGGAGAAATGAAATCCTTGCTTCAGGAGTAGTACAGAATGATCCATCAATCATGGATGCGATTGGTTCAAGCGGTAACGTGGCAACCATTCCAATATATACACCACTCAACATTTATGACACAAACATGCTGCCACTCAATAATGATGGCAATACAAACAATACACCTGTTGAGATCTCAGGCAAGAAGCAGACATGTATGCTTACCCAGAGAATGAAGGCATTCAAGGCCAAGGACTTCACAAAGGAATTAACAGGTGCAAAGCCTTTGGATCTAATCAAGGGCAAGATCTCAAGCTACTACACACAGGTATGGGAAAGAGAGTTAATGAACATTCTTGATGCCGTTCTTGGTGTGTCAGCACTTTCAAGTCATGTCACAGACTTATCAGTCACTTCAGGAACTGTTGCAGCAGCAAACAAGGTTACTGAAACAACAGTGATTGATGCTGAACAGGCAGCACTTGGAGACATGGCAGGCGGTCTTGGTCTTATGATCATGCATTCAAAGATCTATGCTGCTTATCAGAAGCTTGGACTTGTGGAGTATGACAAGTATGTCGTAGGAAAGGCTATTCAGCAGGAAATCACACTTCCAAAGATCAACGGCAAGATTCCATTTGTAACAGACTACTACACAGTAGATACAGCTGTTACAAGCTACCCTGTATATAAGACATATCTTCTTGGTGAAGGTGCATTCTTATCAGCAGATAAGAACAACTATGAAAAGCAGTACACAACAGACTATGATCCAGAGACTGCAGCAGGAACAGACATGTTCTACACAAAGCAGGGTAAGGTTCTTCATCCAAATGGTCTTTCACTTAATGTTGACAACATCACAGGTGAATCACCAACATTTGCTGAACTTGGTACAGCTGCAAATTGGTCACTTAAGTTCAATCCTAAGAATGTAAAGATTGGAATGATCAAGTCTAACGGCTAATAGAAAGGAGTGGCACCATGAACAGATTTATTATCGTTGATGGTCTGCCTTACTTATATGCTGATAACAAGGCATATGCTGTCAGATGGGATGATGAAGGTTTCACAGTGGGCACAGAAGCCATTTTGACTTCTGTGCCTGATGTGACCTATTCAGAACTATCAATCCTGGCTAAGTGCCAGGGCAGACTTGACAGCATCAAGGCAACAACACCGAAGGCAGCAACACGAAGAAAGAAAAGTGAATAGGCGGTGATCTAATGATAATGACAGTTGAAGAACTGAGAGAGTATATTACCACAGAAGATCCGGATTCACTTCTTGATGCAAAACTCAGGGCAATTGAACAGCTTATCAGGAAGTACACCAACAACAACTTCCAGAAAAGAGCGTACAGGGTGACTGCTGATTCGTCAAATGGTGTATTCATATCAGATTGGCTTGTGCCGTTCAAGGTTGGTGACACTGTTCAGATCTCAGACTCACCAATGAATGATGGGCTGTACACTGTGACAGAAGTTGATGATGCAACATTCAAGGTTGATGAAGATGTTGCTGATGCAATCAAGATGACTGTCACCAAGATTGAATATCCAATGGATATCAAGATGGGTGTGGTGAACATGATTAAGTGGGATATTGAGAACAGAAGCAAGGTAGGAATACAGTCTGAAACGATCTCTAGGCACTCTGTGACGTACTTCAATATGGATGGGGACAATTCCTCACTTGGATACCCAAAGTCGCTCACAGGCTTCCTGAAGCCTTATATGAAGGCTAGATTCTAGGGGGGCAACATATGATAGGTGGAAATGTTGATGGCATATTCCAGGTGAAGAATACAACCAAGAATGTAATAGGTGAGGTGGAAGAAAACTGGGCAGATGTTCAGTCCATTCGTGGATGGCTTGACCTTACATCAGGGGATTCAAAATATACACCATACTATGCCAAGATTCAGGAATCAACACATGTATTTGTAGCTGATTATACTGCCCTAGATAGCAGCATCACTTCTGAGAATTCCAGAATGGTGATTGATGGCAGGATATATGATGTGAAATACATTGATGATCCTATGGGAATGCATAAGCAACTGGAAGTGTACCTTGCATATACAGGGGGGTGATAACCATGTCTGTAAATTTTAAAGATAACAGAATAGAGGTTGTAGCAGCACTTGATGATGCAGCCATTGCCTTTCTGTATGAAGCAGCAGGGGAACTTCAGGCAGCAGTTAAAAGGAATACAGCAGTTAAGACAGGACAGTTGAAGAATTCCTGGGATTATGTTGTGGACGAATCAAAGAAAGAAGCAACCATTGGATCACCACTTCAGAATGCAATATGGGAAGAATTTGGAACAGGTGAATATGCCCTGAATGGGGATGGCAGAAAAGGTGGTTGGAAATACGTTGATGAACAAGGTGAAGGACACTTCACATATGGTAAGAAGCCTAAAAGGGCACTTTCAAACGCATTCACCAGTAAGCAATCACAGATCATCAAAAGGGCTGAATCACTATTCAAGGAAGGGCTGAAATGACAAGCAAAGCATTGAACTTCATAAGTGACAGCTTGGCTTCAATTGGTATCAATTATGAATTCATGGAACGGAAGTCAACACCTACTTATCCCTACTTTGTAGGGGAATATCAGGAGATAGAGCCAATGAATGAAGATGGAATGCATGAAGCATCATTCATCCTCACAGGCTTTTCTAGGGGCTCATGGTTGAAGCTAGAAGAAGCAAAAGAAGCTATTGAAAGACTATTTAATACTACAACAGGAAAGACGGCAATCTTTGAAGATGGTTCAGGGATTGGCGTTTTTTATACAAATTCATTCCCTGTCAGGGAAGAGAATGCGGCTATAAAAAGGATACAGATTAATTTATCAGTTAAGGAATGGAGAGTGAATTAAATATGGCATTAACATTTGAGGAGTTTAAGTCATCAGGAATTACGAAGAACACACCGAAGAATATGGTGTTCGGTGCAGGAACTATCCATAAAGGACTTAAATTTGATAGCACCACTAAGAAGTGGAATTTTGCGGAAAGTCTTATTGGTGCCACATCAGGTGGAACCAAGCTGTCTATTAAGCCGGAGCTCAAGGATATTGAGCTCGATGGTGCTCTTGTTAAGATGAAGGAACTTACGCTTAAAACAGGAGAGGCTGCACAGATTGAGACCAATATGGTAGAGCTCACGCCGGATACAATTAAGATGGCAGTCATTGGCAAGGATGGTGACTCTACAGTAGATGGTTATGATGTGATCGAGTCAAAGGCAAGAATAGAAGAGGGAGACTATATTGACGACTTCGGCTACATCGGAAGGTTCTTGGATGGCCGACCTGTAATTGTTATCTTTGACACCGCCCTCTGTACATCAGGTTTTGAGATTGATGGTAAAAATAAGGAAAATGGAACATTCGCATATACCATTGAATGTTATTCCAATCTTTCACCGGCAGCAGACACATTGCCTTACCATATATATCTTCCTCAGGGAACTACAGAAGAGCAGGCACAGCAGTCTATGGCAAGCAGTGCCATTAATGATTAATTATAGTAGGAGGTTCATATGGTGATAGATATTAATGAAGCAACAAACCTAAAGAATGCAGAAGTGATGGGAGTAGCAGAGGACGGCAATGTGGCTATAGAGGAGCTTGAGAGTACGAAACCATATATCCTTAGAAATCCTCAGGCCAAGGACATTAGTCCATTTCTGAAACTTCTTAGCAAGATTGGTATCAGAGAGTTAAAAAACATAGTTGATAACGAGAAGATCAAGGCACTTGTAGAAAAAACAGGTACAGATGAGGAGGCTGGGGACTCTGCACTGGAAGCACTTGGCATTGGATTTGCCTTTGAACTTGCGGACATAGTTGTTGAACGATTATCGGACTGTCAGGCAGAAGTGTTTAAGGTGCTTTCTTGCCTTTCTAATATGTCAGCTGATGAAATATCAAGGTTAGATCTGTCCATGTTTTTGGAGATGGTGTATGACGTTATTAAGCTTCCAGGATTTGTGGATTTTACAAAGGTTGCTTCAAGATTGTTACTGAAGAAACAGTAGGATATTTAAAATTTATGGACCTGATATTTCACAGATATTCAGATCCATATACTCTGCTTAATTCCATCTTGGAGGCTGAGAGCTTTGAGGAATTTGTATATACTATTATAGGACGTGATGATGATGATAAATTGTGGCAGCTGTACTTAAGTAAGGTATGGGAAAATATATCATTCGTTGACTTTAGGGCGAGATGTAAGGGTGGTTACACTGCTAAGGACGAACATAATGTCCAACCAAGACCAAAAGCAATGAGCAGGGTTGAACTTGAAGCAACCATAAAAGACTCAATGTCTATTATAGAAAATTTTGAACCATAGGACACACATGATAGTGTGTCCTTTTTTAATTTACAAGACAAGAAGGGAGGTGTACTTAGGTGGAGATATTTAAGATACTTGGAACTGTTCTGATCAATACGAGCAAGGCTGAGAAATCATTGGATGATACAACCAAAAAGGCTAAGAATTCCGAAGAGAAAATGTCTAAGTCCTTTAAGAACATAGGCGAAGCTGTAAAGAAAGGTTTTCAGGAGAAACAGATTGAGAAGACCAATAAATCATTAGCAAGCATTACCACTACAGTGGGGCAGCAGGAGACACGTCTTGAGAAACTGAAAAAAAGATATGTAGATCTGTGTGCTGCACAGGGTAAAAACTCAAAGGAAGCAAAAGAAGTCGCTGGGCAGATAGAAAGTGTATCAAAAGAACTGAGTAAAAACAGGGCCAAGCTTGCTGACGCTACGGCAGCAGCTGATAAATATGATAAATCTCTTCATAGTGCATCTGAGACAGTGGCTGAATTTGGTAAGAAGTTGGGGGCCGGCATGGTATCTCTTGCTAAATGGGGTGCCAAAGCAGTTGCAGTAACAGCCACAGCAGCAGTGGCATTGACAACGATGTCAGTAAAATCTGCAGCAGCTTACGAAACTAACTTTGCCAAGGTTTCGACTCTTTTATCCGGATCTGAAGCAGATATGGAGAAGTATAAGAAGGCTCTTCTTGAGGCGTCAACTGAGACTGGAATAGCAGCAGATGAAATGTCAGAAGCTGTGTACTCAGCTATTTCTGCGTCAGTTGCACAGGATGATGCTATAGAATTTGCAAAAAAGGCTTCGGCACTTGCCAAAGGTGGCTTTACAAGTACCGCCACGGCTGTTGATGTGCTCACAACTGCTATTAATGCATATGGACTTTCTGTAAATGATACTGGCAAGATATCGGATATGCTTATCAACACACAGAACCTAGGTAAAACCACAGTTGATGAATTAGCTTCTTCAATGGGTAAGATTATTCCTACGGCTAATTCGTATGGTGTCAGCCTGGATGTGTTGTGCGGAGCGTATGCCGAAGTAACCAAGAATGGTATTGCCACTGCTGAAGCCACAACATACATGAATAGTATGCTGAATGAGCTTGGAAAGTCAGGAACAATTGCGTCGGATATTCTTAAAAAGAAAACGAAAATGTCATTTAAGGAGTGCATGGACTCCGGAATGTCTCTTACAGATGTCCTTGGTATCTTACAGGATGAGGCAGATCGAACAGGAATGTCAATGGGTGATATGTTCGGAAGTGCTGAGGCAGGTAAGGCGGCTACAGTTCTTCAAAGCAACGCTGAGGATCTTACCAAGTGTATACAGTCAATGGGGGAAGTGTCAGGAGCTACGGAACAGGCTGCAGCTAAGATGAGCAATACTACCGAAGCAAGAGTCAATAAGATTAAGAACACTTTGAAAAACTTGACAACACAGCTAGGAACAGCATTACTTCCTGTAGCTGAAAAAGTCATTGGTGCGGTAGAGAATGCAATGCCAACTATACAGGCAGCATTTCAGAAACTGGCAGGCTTAGTTGAACCGACTATAGAACTGATTAAGAATGTGTATCAGCAGGTGATATTGGCATATCACAAGGTTGTATCTGCAATGAATTCTGTATCCAGTGCCATATCATCAGCAATCGGGTGGTGCAAACAGCATAAGACTCAACTTGAACTTCTGGCAATAGGTATAGCAACCATCACCACAGCTATTATAGCTTACAATGCAGCACAGGCGATAAGTAATGCAGGAGGCATTGTACAGATTGCACAGCTTGCCGCAACAGCAGTAGGAGTTGGTGCACTTACTGTTGCAGAAACAGCTCATACAGTGGCTACAACTATTGCAACAGCAGCAACAACTGCGTTTAGTACAGCCCTTGCATTTCTGACATCGCCAATAACGCTTATTATAGCTACAATAGGCATATTGATTGCTGTAGGCGTAGTTCTTATGCAGCATTGGGATGAGGTAAAAGCAAAGGCAACCGAGATATTCCAGGCTGTGGCAGACTGGATTGGTGCAAAGATTACAGCCATAGGCAATTTCTTTACAAATTGTAAAAACACTATTGTTAATCTGTTTGGAAATATAGGATCATGGTTTAGTGAGAAGTTCTCGTCTGCCTGGAATGGCATCAAAAATGCCTTTTCATCAGTTGGATCATTTTTCACAGGTGTATGGAACACAATCAAGAATATATTCAAATCAATCAGTGGAGCTATTGGTTCAGCAGTTTCAAATGCTTTTTCGTCAGCTATTAACTGGGTACTTTCAAAGGCTATTGGGATTATTAACGGTTTCATATCTGCCATCAATGCATGTATTGGAGTAATCAATCATATTCCAGGTGTTGAGATAAGTAAGCTTAACAAGTTGGATGTGCCACAGCTTGCGGAAGGTGGTGTACTTGACAAAGGAAGAAGAACAGTCATAGCAGGTGAGGATGGTGCAGAAGCTATTGTACCGCTTGAAAAAAACACCGAGTGGATTAACAGGGTTGCTACACAAATGCAGGGAGCCATGGGTAATACAGAGGCCTTGGAGGCACTTATGAAGCAGGTGATCACATTAATGAAAAAGATATTACAGCAAATTCCTGACTCCATTGATGTTAATGACAGAGAATTTGCACGACTTGTAAGGAGTGTAGACAATGCTTGAGCAGATTATATATAAAAATCATCTGAACGAGACTGTGGTTTTTGGCAGTGATGGATTGTACGCATTTTCCAATGATCTTAGAGATTATACATGGGAATTTGAAGAAAAAAATAATAAAATATCATCATTTAAGCGGGGGGTGGTTGGAAAATCACTTCCTATTATAATTGTGTGCAATACTGAGGATGAGGGTATCAGTGTAAGGAATAGAATATTTGAGACGATGGAAAAAGATGTCCTTGCAAAAAAGCATGGAACTATCATCATTGGCGATTACTATTTAAAATGCTATATCACCGGCAGTACAAAAGAAGAGTACTTTTATACGAGACAGTATATGAAGATCACTCTTACTGTAAGCACGGACTATCCATATTGGATAAAAGAGACCATGGCAGCATTTAACATGACATCATCAGGTGGAAGTGAGTATCTTGACTTTCCATATGATTTCCCTTATGACTTCAAGGAAGACAGTAGATGGAACCATGTAATGAATACAAATTTTGTTGATACTGACTTTAGGATTAGGATATATGGTGCTGTAGCCAAGCCAAAAATATATATAGCAGATCACGCATACAGTGTTGACGTAGTTGTTGAAGAACATGAGTATCTAACGATTGACTCACTGGAAAAGACTATATACATAACCAGAAAGAATGGAGATATAGTGAATTGCTTTAATGAAAGAGACAGGGAGTCATATGTGTTCCAAAAAATTCCGGTAGGAAAAAGTGAAGTATCCTGTGAAGGACAAATGAAGTTTGACGTTACTCTTATCGAAGAGAGGAGTGAGCCAAGATGGACTTAATATATGCAGATGAAAACCTCAATGATATTGGAGTGCTGAAAGACTTTAGCTTTGATCTTGCGTTTGGTAATGATGAGAATGATTTTGAACTTACGCTTGATAGGAGCAATCATTGTTGTGGAGCCGGATATGTAATATATATTGAGGGTACTGAATATGGTGGGATTATTGATAAGCTTTGTGTCAAGTCAAAAACAGAAGAAATAACTTACAAAGGGAGAACCTGGCACGGAGTTCTTGAAAATAAGGTCCTGGCACCTGACGCAAACACAGATTATCTGACAATATCTGGAGAAGCAAACACCATATTGGGAAAACTTATATCAAGGCTTGGGCTTGATAATCTGTTTGGAGCTGACACAGAAAGTTCAGGTATCAATATATCATCATATAGATTTGCCAGGTATGTCTGTGGATATACAGGAATAAGGGCAATGCTACAATCAGCAAATGCAAAGCTTAAAGTCGCCTTTAAGGGTAAAAAGGTAATACTGTCAGCTGTGCCATTGGTTGACTATAGCAAAGATGAGCAGTTTGATACAGACCAGATGCCACTGGACATCACCAAGGTATACAAGGGTGTGAATCACGTCATATGCCTTGGACAGGGCGAATTGAAGGATAGAACAGTGGTGCATCTGTACATGGATGCAAAGGGCAACATAAGCCAGACAAAGCAGACATTCACAGGTGTTGATGAGATCATGGCAGTATATGAGAATACAAGTTCATCAAACACGGACGAACTTATAAAAGGTGGAAAAGAGAAGCTTGAAAAGGCTTCTTCTTCTGTGTCTTACAGCTTGGATGCAGAAGCATCCACCTATGATGTGGGTGATATCGTCAGCAGTAAGGACATAGTGACAGGCATATCTGTCAATGCACCTATAGTGAAGAAGATAGTATCAATACAAAAGGAACAAGTAGACATAGAATATAAGGTTGGTGAAGTTAGATGAATATAGTGACAGGATATACAGGAAGTGCCCATGTAACGGCGGCACAGGCAGGAGCATTCAATGGTGCTGTGTGCGGATTGAACAACTATGTTCTGAGCACAGGTAATAAGATGAGTGCAAGCATGATCTCCAATAATACTATTAGGATATATGATGGTGATCTGGTGATCAATGGCAGGCATGCCACTATTCCATATGGTACATGGGATGAATTAACTATTGAAAATGGAGAAGCCGGTAAGAATAGAATAGATATTGTTGCTGCCAAATATGAGAAAGATGCATCTGAGGGTGTTGAAGATATATCTTTGGTGGTAATACAGGGAGTAAGTACGGCTTCAACTCCTTCTGCCCCGGATATACCATCCGGAAACGTGTTGGAAGGTGATACCCCGGTGTATTTTCCACTGTATAAGATTACATTATCAGGGATTAATGTAACTGCTCCGGTTGCATTATTTAGTGTACTTGTTCCTATGGCAAGTATGCAGGCAAGAATGAACACTGCCGAGAACAATATCAATAAAATAAATACCTCTTTGGGTAATATAGGAGGCAATGCGGTAATTAATTATCAAGCACTCACTGTTGCTGCGGCAAAAAGTGCATATCTTTCATGGGGAAATAATGGCTCAAATTCTATAGCAACGTGGGGAAAGGATGCAGTTTCAATAAGATTGTATCCGGGAACATATCTTCTGCTTCTTAAGGGAGCCTGCAAGACTGCCAAATCTACCGGAAAAATAGAGTTAAGAAGTAGCACTGACATGAAGACATGGAATGATGTCACATACCTTGCAGAGTGGACAGCCTCCGGAGATGAAGAAGCTTTTTCTGTAGTTCAGATGTATTCAGTGAAGAGTAGTATATATATTGCCCTTCAGGTGGGAAATTCGGGAAAAGCTGATGAGGCATTATCGTCTGGACAGTTGACTATTGTTCGGTTAAAATAAGGGGAGAAAGTATGTTTGAAGTTTTGATTTCAGCCGCAGTTACTCTTGCGATATGTCTTATTAATGGATATTTTCAGCAGAGAGCAGCTGAGAAAACACATGAAGAAACAATCAATATGATTGATTATAAGCTTGAAGAACTGACTAAGCGTGTGGATAAGCACAATAATGTAGTTGAGCGGACATATAAGCTTGAGGAATTGACAGCTCTGCAGGAAGAGAAGATAAAAATGGCAAATCACAGGCTTGAAAATTTAGAGAGAAGTCCCAGATAGACATCTTAGGGGCAAAATAGGGGCAGAAATGTGAGTTTTATTGAAATTATATGAATTGTCTAAGAACTTAGAAAGTCTGTATTTACAGGGGTTTGCAGGTCTTTGATGTGTGAAAGATATTTTAGTCTAATGCCGGCGGCGGGACTTGAACCCGCACGACGTTGCCGCCAACAGATTTTGAGTCTGCCTCGTCTGCCAATTCCGACACGCCGGCTTAGTTTTGAAACCTTTGTTATATTAACATAAGACAGGATAAGGTGTCAACATTGAAAATCAACAGAGAGGAGTATATATGTTAAACAGAAAAACAAAAAAGAAGCTTGATTCACTCATAAATGAAATGAATGTAAATCTTGAGAATAATTATAAGGATCTTGCCCACGATGCCCTTAAGGAGTTAGACAGGCAGGTGACGGAGATGGCGGCAAGCGGTGAACTCAAGGGAAAGTATTATGAAAGATACAGAAATCTTGTAGATGATACCAAGAGAAGGCTTGCCAACTATCACCACTAAAAAAGTATCAGGATAATTTAATTATTTCTTTCTTAAGCTTTTTGATGATCTTCTTTTCCAGACGGGAAATGTAGGACTGTGATATTCCCAACATATCCGCAACCTCCTTCTGGGTTTTTTCTATGCCATTTATTGTGTGGATACCGTATCGCAGCTCGATTATAGTTCTTTCTCTTTCACATAATTTTGAAACAGCTATTTCAAGAAGATTCTTATCCATTTCCGTCTCGAGATTTTTGTAGACAACATCATCGTCGGTACCAAGGATGTCAGACAGAAGGAGTTCATTTCCGTCCCAGTCCACATTTAAAGGTTCATCTATGGATATTTCCAGTCTGGTCTTGTTATTGCGTCTGAGATACATAAGGATCTCATTTTCAATACACCTGGAGGCATAGGTGGCAAGCTTTATGTTCTTGTCATATTTGAAGGTGTTTATTGCCTTTATAAGTCCGATGGTTCCTATGGATATGAGATCCTCAGTACCAACGCCGGTATTGTCGAATTTTTTTGCTATGTATACTACCAGACGCAGGTTACGCTCAATAAGAGTCTTCCTTGCGTCTATGCTGTTATTATTAAGAAGATCGATCACCACGGTACTTTCTTCCTTCTGGGACAGTGGCGCAGGAAGGATCTCGGAACCGCCTATGTAATGTATTTCATTTTCCTCAGTGTTTCTGCCTCCCCGTATATTTTTCATAACAGAGTATCTGAAATCCTCGGTTTTAATTGTATTTATCATTTCTAGCACCTCTTTTTATTGGCACGGTTTGCGCCCTTTTTGTGTTACTTTACGCTTTCTTTATTAAACGTCAGCCGGTCAGTACAGGCTGAAACTGTTATGCAACAGCACAGAGTAGCTTTTTTGTTCATTTCCGAAAGCTACCATACTCATGCCGATCAAAGGCTTTGCCTTTATGAGCTTTGACCCGAGAAAGAAAAAGTCGCAATCAAATGCTGGCATTACATTATCCTTTCTGGAAATGGTTGAATAGCTTATCATGTGTATCCTGTTCTGGAAATTATCAAGATCTTTTATTTCCCCGGTAGAGCCGTTGAAATAAAAACTCAATATACTGCCATATGTTTTGCTATAAAGTTTTTTAATGATATCCGGAGCAGCAACTACTATTGGTTTACCTGTGACTCTGTCATAAAGATTATTCCCTGTATCAAGAAAACCTCTGGTGACAACAGCTTTATCCCTGAATCCGATCAACAGTTCAATAATGTTCTCCATATAAATACCTGCTTTCTTTATTGCAAAGAGAATTATATTTAATATGCCGTAAATAATTGGTCAGTTTATGTACTTTGAAAAAAATGAATTTCGATAATGTTAGACAAATGGAATTGTGCATAGTGGATAACTCCCGGATATTATGACAAAAATCGTTGTTTTACTTCTGAAAATGTGTATAAATATGTGGATAATGTGGAAAAGTTGTAAAATTGAATATATTCGCTAATATATTCATACAACTTACGACATATTTGCAAATAATTAGAACATATATATATATACATTAAGAATACGGAGAGAAATATGGACAACAAGTTGGATCCGGAATTATACATAGATATCAATAACGAAGATGGAACCGAAGAGGTTGTTTTGTTTGTCAAGTATGTGGGTGATATAGATGATATGGTTCCGGGGATTTGCAACAGGCTGATAAAATTATTAAATAACTATGCCATTATGTATATATACAGGGACAGGGTGATGGAATGTAGCGGAGATTCCCGGATAATATATATGGAAGCAAACAGACCCGTGCAGCTTGGGAGCAGGTCGGAGAGCAGAACGTACATATCACGGACACCTGCTTATTATGGAGCAGCCTTAAGGGGAGAGGGAGTGAAGGTTGCATTTATAGATTCAGGCATTGATTACGGACATGAACAATTCCTTACAGATGGCATTACAAGGGTTGAGGTTCTATGGGACCAGAGTGCAATTTACGATCAGAACAGGATAAATGAATACGGTATCGGGGCAGTTTATGAATTGGATGAGCTCCAGACTTCTTTAGATAATTACGAATATTTGTCAAGAGATCGGTCGGGGCATGGAACGGAGGTTGCCGGAATATGCTGCGGTAATACCACAGGGAGACTTAATCGGGCAGGTATATGGGCGGTTAAGCTTAATACCAGAAACGGTGAGTCAAATATCATAGATCTCATAATGGGAATTGACTTCTGTATGCGGAGAGCACTGGAGGAAAGGGTTCCTCTGGTCATAAATTTAAGCTATGGAAATAATTACGGAGCACACAACGGAAAATCCATGGCTGAGGAATATATAGACAGCGTTTCAGGACTTACAACAGTAACTATAATAGGTGGGAGCGGAAATTATGCCCTGTCAGAACTTCATACATCGGGAGATGTGGGTATGTCTGAAGATGAATTTATAGATATTGCAGTATATAATTACAGCAGAAGCTTTAATGTGTCTATATGGTATAATCCCGTTGATATATTTGATGTGGGTGTTATGTCTCCGGGAGGAAGCATTGTAATGAATATGACAGAGTATCAGAGAAGTACAAGGGCATACTACGGAGATACGGTCATTGACGGCATAATGTTTGAACCTACACCGGTAAATACCCTTAAGGAAATATATATAGGCTTTAACAGCAATACATATATATATGAGGGAGTATGGCGGATAGTCCTGATTCCAAGACAGGCTGTGGCAGGGAGCTACAATGCATATCTTCCGGTAAATAGTGATGTGAGATTTTCATATCCCGTCACAGCGTCTACCCTCACCATACCGGGAACAGGAAACAGGATAATAACAGTTGGCGCCTATGACAGCACGCTTATGGATATTGCCGGATTTTCAGGCAGGGGCTATACAACAGATAACAGGGTTAAGCCGGATATTGCTGCACCGGGAGTGGATATATACACAACATACCCCGGTAACAGGTATGTATATGCTTCGGGAACATCTATGGCAGTACCCTATGTAAGCGGCATAGCCGGAAGCCTTATGGAGTGGGGAATTGTAAATAATAATGACAGATTTATGTATGGAGAAAAGGTAAAAGCTGCCCTCACCAAAATGGCAGAGCAGCTTGATATTTTTAAAAATTATCCAAATATATATGTAGGTTACGGGGTCTTATAATATTATCTTAACCCGTTTATATGGTTCTTAAGGGCATTAAAGGTCTGATCACTTAATACATGCTCAAGCTTGCATGCATCATCGGATGCAACCTGTGGATCTACACCAAGAGTAACAAGCCATGCAGATATGACATCATGCCTTTCATATATCTTTCTTGCAATCCCCATGCCGGATTCCGTAAGCTCAATATATCCTCTGTCGGATACGGTGATGTATTCCTGGTTCTTAAGGTTCTTCATGGCAACACTTATACTTGACTTCTTATATCCTAATTCCTCCGCGATATCTACAGAACGTACCACCGGAAGTTTTTCACTCAGTCTTAATATGGTCTCGAGATAATTCTCTACTGATTCGTTGGTTATTAACATACTTGCCTCTTTCTGTGCTATGCACAAATAAATAATATTGATAAATTTATCAATACACCCAATATACAGGGCTCATTATAGCATACTGTTAAAAAGTATTCAAATCTTTATTTTCACACGGAAAGGGCATAACGCTATTGATAATTAATTATCAATAAACACGAAAAAAGTTGTCAAAATATTATTGACTTCTAATAAATGTTAGACTATACTAACCACGAGAAAAAAATAAGGAGCGTGACTTATGATGCCTTTATCAATGGCTAAAAGCGGTGAAGTAAATGTAATACAAAAAGTTGGCGGAAAAGAAGAAACGAGACTGTTCCTTGAGAAGCTAGGTTTTGTTGTTGGAAGCCCGGTTACAGTTATATCTGTGATAGCAGGTAACTTAATAGTAAATATTAAGGATTCTCGTGTTGCCATAGGAAAAGAAATGGCAAATAAGATCATGGTTTCATAATGATGAATGGAGGAAAGATAATGACTTTAAGGGATGTTTCTGTTGGTCAGACAGTAAAGGTTGTCAAGCTGTCCGGTGAAGGACCTGTCAGAAGAAGAATCATGGACATGGGTATCACTAAAGGCGTAGAGATCTATGTACGTAAGGTGGCACCTCTCGGCGATCCTGTAGAGGTTACCGTAAGAGGATATGAGTTATCGATACGTAAGGCTGATGCTGAGATCATAGAGGTTCAGTAATCGCTTATTTTTTTGTTCATGTGTTAGCAAGCTCTAACAGGTGATAGAAGAGACTAATGTAACATATATATTACCAGATAACAGGTCTCTTCAAAGTAAGATAAACATATATAGGAAAGAAGGTAAACAATGTCAGTAAAGATTGCACTTGCAGGAAATCCTAACTGCGGTAAAACAACATTATTCAATGCTTTAACTGGCGCTAACCAGTACGTAGGTAACTGGCCGGGTGTTACAGTTGAGAAGAAGGAAGGTAAGCTTAAGGGCAATAAAGATGTAACCATCACAGATCTTCCGGGTATCTATTCACTTTCTCCATATACTCTTGAGGAAGTAGTTGCAAGAAATTATCTTATTCAGGAATATCCTGACGCCATCATCAACATAATTGATGGTACAAATATAGAGAGAAACCTTTACCTTTCAACACAGCTTATTGAGCTGGGTATCCCGGTTGTAATGGCTGTCAACATGATGGATCTTGTTAAGAAGAACGGTGACTCCATCAACATCAAAAACCTTAAGGAATCTCTTGGATGTGAGGTTGTTGAGATCTCAGCTCTTAAGGGAACAGGTATCAATGAGGTTAAAGAAAAGGCTGTAGCTGCTGCAAAGGCAAAGGCTGCAAACAAGATAGTTCACAAGTTTGATGACAAGGTTGAGACTGCCATCGACAGCGTATCAGCTAAGTTAGATATAGAAGAGAACAAGAAGAGATTCTTCGCTATCAAGCTCATTGAGAAGGATAGCAAGATCATCGAGCAGATGAAGAATGCTCCTGATTGTTCAGCAGAGATCAAACAGCTTGAGGATGAGTTTGACGACGATACAGAGAGTATCATTACAAACGAAAGATACGCATACATTACATCAATAATCGATAAATGCCTTAAGAAGGCTTCAAAGGGTCAGAAGCTTACAGTTTCAGATAAGATAGACAAGGTTGTTACAAACCGTATCCTTGCTCTCCCGATATTCGTACTTGTAATGTGGTTAGTTTATTACATAGCAATGTCAACAGTAGGTGCATGGTGCACAGACTGGACAAATGATAACCTCTTTGGTGATGGTTTCCATCTTTTCGGAATCGGAAGCTCAGATTATGAAGAAGCCAGCGGAGACTACGACGCAGCCGTTAATGCCCTTGACGCTTATGGTGTTCTTGTAACAGATGATGAAGATGCTGTTGATGTAGACGCAACAAAGGCAGCCATTGAAGCAAATACTAACACAGAAGCAAGTGTTAAGTACGAGATGGAAGATGAGGAAACTCTTGATACATACTATATTGACGTATACTATTCAGAGATTCCATCAGGAGCTGATAAAAAAACAACTAACGCAATGACATATGAAGATGCAGTTAAGTACTTAAACAATACAGAGATGGCTGAGATCGATCCTGCCGATTACGGCGTGTTCGTTCCATCTATACCTGATCTTATTTCAGCAGGTCTTGACAAGCTTAACTGTGCTGACTGGCTCCATGGTCTTATCATCGACGGTATTGTAGCCGGTGTCGGTGCCGTACTTGGTTTCGTTCCTCAGATGCTTGTATTGTTCATCTTACTTGCAATCCTTGAGTACTGTGGTTACATGGCACGTATCGCTTTCATCATGGACCGTGTATTCAGAAAGTTCGGACTTTCAGGTAAGTCCTTCATACCTATGCTCGTAGGTACAGGTTGTGGTGTTCCTGGTATCATGGCTTCACGTACAATAGAAAACGAAAAAGACCGTCGTATGACAATCATTACAACAACATTTATCCCTTGCGGTGCTAAGGTTCCGTTCATAGCCATGATCGCAGGTGCTATATTCGGTGGCTCATCATTAGTTGCTACAAGTGCATACTTCATTGGTATAGCGGCAATCATCTGTTCAGGTATCATACTTAAGAAGACAAAAATGTTTGCCGGAGATCCGTCACCATTCGTTATGGAGCTTCCTCCATACCACATTCCTACAGTAGGTTCTGTATTAAGAAGTATGTGGGAGCGTGGCTGGTCATTTATTAAAAAAGCTGGTACAATTATTACACTTTCAACTATCGCTGTATGGTTCACAACATACTTCGGAGTTGTAGACGGAACATTCCGTATGCTTGAAGAAAGCGAGATCGATTACAGTATCCTTGCAACAATCGGTAAGGGTATCGCATGGATATTCGTTCCTCAGGGATTCGGTAACTGGCAGGCAACTGTTGCTTCTATCACAGGTCTTGTTGCTAAGGAGAATATCGTTGGTACAATGGGTATCCTCTACGGTGGCGGCGATGGCACTGTATATCAGGCACTTGCTGCAGCCTTCACAACTGCAAGCGGATTTGCATTCCTTGTATTCAATCTTCTCTGTGCACCATGTTTCGCAGCTATGGGTGCCATTAAGAGAGAGATGAACAGCGCAAAGTGGTTCTGGTTCGCAATCGGATACCAGTGTGGATTTGCTTACCTTGTTTCGCTTGTTGTATTCAGAATCGCAGGTCTCTTCACAGGTGCCTGCACATTCGGAATCTGGTCAGTAGTAGCAATCCTTCTGATCGTCTTATTCTTCTTCTTACTGTTCCGTCCGGATCCAAACAAGAAGGTTAAGACAAGCAGTGAGTTTCTTAACGCATAATCTATAGAGTTTTATAAAGGAGTGGTGACTCATGTCAGAGTATATAGGTACAATAATCGTGGCAGCTATAGTCCTTCTTATAGTATTCTTCATAGTGAGGGGAATGGTGAAGGATAGGAAAAAGGGCAGACACATATGTGGTGGCGACTGTTCCAAGTGTCATGGTGGGTGCAGTCACAGTCTCTAAATATCAAATTGTGTGATTTAATAACAAAAGGAGTGCGTCATTGTAACAGATGGCGTACTCCTTTTATGCAATGAAGAAAGAAATTATCCTTGCAATAATTTTCAATATATTATATTATGAAACCAGTTCGGTACACGACTGGCGGAGACAGTCTCAGGGCTGATAGGATATACCTATAGGGAGTGTGCCATAACAAGAGCCGACCGCCTGGGCAGACAAATATTTTTATGTGCGTATTTGTGTGCTCAGACCGTTGGCTTTTTTTGTATTGTAATGATGTCCGTGACATCGTTACGCTGCAGCAACCCTTGCCGTAGGAAGCACCAAGTGTCGAAGACACATTTAGAATGGTGCTGACGAAATGCCGCCGAATGAATATGAGGTGGCGATACCAAACAGGCAATTTCTAATGGTTGCTGCTCCACTTTTTGTAATGATGTCCGTGACATCGTTTTTAAAGCCCATGATGATCACAAGTACAAGATTAATTTATCATATACCAATCCAAGGAGGCATAAAGATTATGGAAATGTTATCACTGGCAAAGGAGCTTAGCTCAAATGCGTATCCGGGAAGAGGAATCGTTATCGGAAAGACCAAGGACGGAAAGAAAGCAGTAACAGCTTACTTCATTATGGGAAGAAGCAGCAACAGCAGAAACAGAGTGTTTGTAACAGAGGGAGAGGGTATCAGAACAGAGGCATTTGATCCTTCAAAGCTTGAGGATCCAAGTCTTATCATCTACGCACCTGTAAGAGTTCTTGGCAACAAGACAATAGTTACAAACGGTGATCAGACAGATACGATTTATGAGGGAATGGACAAGCAGCTTACCTTTGAGCAGTCCCTAAGATCAAGAGAGTTTGAGCCGGACGGACCAAATTACACTCCTAGAATATCAGGTGTTATGCATATTGAAAACGGAACATACAACTATGCAATGTCTATCTTAAAGAGCAATAACGGAAATCCTGAAGCTTGTAACAGATATACATTTGCCTATGAAAATCCTGTGGCAGGTGAGGGACATTTCATCCATACATATATGCATGATGGAAATCCACTTCCAAGCTTCGAGGGTGAACCTAAGCTGGTGGAGATCGACGGAGATATCGACCAGTTCACAGACATGGTATGGAACAACCTTAACCAGGACAACAAGGTTTCACTTTTTGTAAGATTTATTGATATCGAAACCGGCGAGTACGAGACAAAGATCGTAAACAAGAACAAGTAAAGATTAATAACAGACAAAAAGTATAAACAAAAAATACAAATATAGTGACAGGTGGCATATAAAAAGCCATAAGTAAAGGAGAAAAGACATGAACGAAATTCAGTTAAAATACGGATGCAACCCTAATCAGAAGCCATCAAGAATATACATGGCTGACGGAAGCGATCTTCCTGTAACAGTATTAAACGGCAAGCCCGGATATATCAATTTCCTTGACGCATTTAACGGCTGGCAGCTTGTTAAGGAGCTTAAGGCAGCTACAGGGCTTCCTGCAGCAACATCCTTCAAGCATGTATCACCGGCAGGTGCGGCAGTAGGACTTCCACTTACAGACACTCTTGCCAAGATATACTGGGTTGATGATCTTGGTGAGCTTTCACCACTGGCATGTGCCTATGCAAGGGCAAGAGGTGCTGACAGAATGTCATCATTTGGAGATTTTATTGCACTTTCAGATGTGTGTGACGCAGATACAGCAAGACTTATTAAGAGAGAAGTATCAGACGGTGTTATCGCTCCGGGCTACACAGATGAGGCTATGGAGCTTCTCATGGCTAAGAAGAAGGGAAACTACAACATCATCCAGATAGATGAGAACTATGTTCCTGCACCTATCGAGAGAAAGCAGGTTTTCGGCGTAACTTTTGAGCAGGGTCGAAACGAGCTGAAAATAGACAACGATATGCTCACAAATATCGTGACAGACAACAAGGAGATTCCTGAGGACAAGAAAACTGATCTTGTTATCTCACTTATCACACTTAAATACACACAGTCTAACAGTGTTTGCTATGTAAAGGACGGTCAGGCTATCGGTATCGGTGCAGGTCAGCAGTCAAGAATTCACTGCACAAGACTTGCAGGAAACAAAGCTGACATATGGTGGCTCAGACAGCACCCAAAGGTTCTGGGACTTCAGTTCGTTGACAACATAAGACGTCCTGACAGAGATAACGCTATCGACGTTTACATTTCTGACGAGCATGATGATGTACTGGCTGAGGGCGTATGGCAGAACACATTCAAGGTAAAGCCTGAGGTGTTAACTGAGGCTGAAAAGAAGGAATGGCTTGCAAAGAACACAGGCGTTTGCCTTGGTTCTGACGCTTTCTTCCCATTCGGCGACAACATCGAGAGAGCTAAAAAGAGCGGTGTGGCTTACATTGCCGAGCCAGGCGGATCTATCAGGGACGATCATGTTATCATGACTTGCAACAAGTACAACATGGCAATGGCATTCACCGGAATAAGATTATTCCACCACTAATTTCTGTGCATTAATGCAAAACAATAAAGGTCAAGAAGAAAAGGAGAAATTTATTATGAAAAAGTTACTTGCATCACTCATGGCACTGTCAATGGTATTTGCAGTTACATATGTATTTAGCAGCCGTTTTTCTGAAGTGCGTG
>ERZ773242.766-NODE-766-length-35550-cov-14.434371_pt1 | contig 35550 bp, 34 predicted proteins | sample MGYA00511077_ERZ773242 | MGnify/ENA primary metagenome ERZ773242 (study PRJEB29015, sample SAMEA2737754) | human gut metagenome | biome: human gut; feature: human-associated habitat; material: faeces | place: China | collected 2012 ... | reverse complement strand
TAAAAGTTGGAGTGCCCAGGTTTACCCGGGTACCCCAACTTTTAGTTTACAACCTCTTTATATCATCGGTTTAAGAGCCATATACCGAGGTTCAGATACCCGGCAAAAGCCGTCCATATAATGTACGGGAGCATGAGCTTTCCCGCGGTTTTGGAAATATAGTGAAACAGCACAGTGCAGATCAGTATCATCACCCACAGCACAATGAGCCACAGGAACGACACAAAGTACAGCCCAAGCGTAAAGAACAGCACCGGCCACAGGAAATTCGCGGCAAGCTGCAGGGCGTACACCGTCAGCGCACGTTCTCTGCGCGCCTCGGACACATGCGCCGTCCAGATAAGATACGACGCGACGCCCATAAGAATATACAGCGCCGTCCATGCAACGGGAAAGAGCCATTGCGGCGGCGCGAGCGGCGGCTTCGCCATAGTCTCGAACAGCTTCATGCCGTCCTTTGTGAGAAACGCGGCAAGCCCGCCGACTGCCAGCGGAAGCGCAATGGCCGCGATGAGCTGCTTGAGCTTTATATTGTGCTTCACTTTCATCACCCGTATAAGCATATGACAAGCACTGCCGCTTTATTCCAGTCATATTTAAAAGACGGCGCCGCATTTTGCAGCGCCGTCTCAAACTCAGAACTGTGCGTAGATAAACGGAGTCTCGCCCGTGTAGGCAAGCACGAGCGTGAGCCCGATGGCGGCGAAGAACAGCGCCATCCCCCATACGCTGCTGAGACTGACAAACGGATAGTACCCCTCCGGCTTTGTCCCGAGCTTCCGGCTTCTGATGCAGGCTATCGCCATCGCCGCAGCGGTGACGAGGACGCCGAACAAAGTCCAGCTGCTGATGTGCGTCATGCCGCGCTGCCATGTGAACACCGCCGTGAGTATCTGCATCGCGGTGCCGAAGCTGTCCGCGCGGAAGAACACCCAGCAGAAGCTGACAAAGCAGAAGGTGAGCAATATGGACAGCGCCGTGTACACCCGGCTCTCCCCCACTGTCCCGCTTTTTGCGCGCCATGCGCTCCACAGCCTGTGCGCGCAGAGCGCAAGCCCGTGCAGAGCGCCCCACACGACGAAGGTCCATGCCGCGCCATGCCACAGGCCGCCTATGACCATCGTCAGCATTAGGTTTACATAATTCCTGACTTTGCCCTTTCTGTTGCCGCCGAGCGGTATGTACAGGTACTCCATCAGCCACGTTGAAAGGCTGATGTGCCAGCGCTTCCAGAACTCCTTGACGCTGCGGGAGAGATACGGCATGTTGAAATTTCTCGGCAGCTCATAGCCAAGGCCGCGCGCACAGCCGACGGCCATGTCGGAATAACCGGAGAAGTCGCAATAGAGCTGTATCGAGTACCCCACGACGGCCAGCAGCACCGTTCCGCCGCCGAACTGCACGGGGTTAGAATACACCGCGTTTACGAAAACAGCGATATTATCCGCGATAACTACCTTTTTGAAAAGGCCGAACAGGAATATCTGCACACCCTTTTCGAGATTTACAAGGGAGACGTTCCTGTCCTCACAGAGCTGCGGCAGAAACTCCCCCGCCTTCACGATCGGTCCGGAGACGAGCTGTGGGAAAAACGAGATATAAAGCGCAAGCTTTATAGGGCTTCTCTCCGCCTCGACCTTCCCGCGGTGGACGTCGATAATATAGCTGAGCGTCTGGAAAGTGTAGAACGAAATGCCGACCGGCAGCAGCAGCTTCAGCGCTCCCGGCTCCGCAAGGCCGAAAAGCTCACAGAAGGAGCCGACGAAGAAATTGAAATACTTGAACACACCGAGGATCACGAGCGGCAGCACAACGCCCGCATGCAGCGCGAAGCGGCTGCGGCGGCAGTTGGCAGCGCTCACATAGGCGATCACGGTGAGCGCGAGCAGCAGGAAGCAGCACTTCCAGTTCCAGCTCGCGTAAAATACATAGTTCGCCGCAATAAGCAGCACATGGCGCGCACCAAAAAGCTTATCTCCGAGGGCGCGCTTCACCGCTGGAATATTCGTCAGCGAAAGAGCTGCGCAGACCGCGGCAAAAAAGGCAAGGAAGCCCAGACTGTTAAATGCCATCCTGTTTCTCCTCCAATGCCTTTATCGTCTCATATACCTCCTGTGCGAACAGCCTGTGCCCGACCCTGTTCATATGCCCCGCCCCCGGCGTTGTGTTGGCAAAGCCGTAGGGCAGTTGACAGCTCTCGGCATATTTGCCGGTATACACCTCCGTCAGGTCGACAAAGACGATGCCATGCTCCGCGCAGACGCTCTCAAACGCCGCAAGGCATCCGGCGTCCGTCTCGGTATAGGCCTTCCCCTGCCCGTCAACATACACTGCCGGGTCAAAGACTATGATCGGCTGCACCCCCCGCGCGCTGCATATATCCGCCGCCATCCCAAGCAGCGGGGAGAGCGCTGCGGCAGGCTCACGCAGTGCCGCCGGTGCTTCCGCGGCTTCCGTGTCATCAGCGTCCGCAGCCCCGGCCATTCCCTTGAACTGCACGGTATAGAGCAGGCGCAGGTACGGCAGCTTCTGCATGAGCGTTACGAGCGCCCCGGACTGCGACGGGATATCCGCCAGAGTCCCGCTCAGAACAGCGTCGATATCCTCTGGGTCAAAATCAACTGTGTTCGTCTCTATGACGACATATTCTCCCGGCTCATACGTATCCAGAGCTGCGGCCAGATGCTTCATGCAGTAAAGCATCGTGTGCCCCGCAGTGCCGATGTTGTAGGTGTACTTCTCGCCGTCAAAGAGCGTGTTCAGTACCGCCCCGGCGTTTTCATCCTGCGCGACGTTGAAGCCCTCGATGTGCGACGAGCCCATCAGCAGGATGTCTATCCTCTCCCCCGGCGTATAGTCCCGGAGGTTATTGAAGCCGTCGTTATTGGTCACGCCCCAAGCGAAGCCCTCTGTGCCCTTGCTGTAAAAGGTGGAGGTCTCCCATTTATATTCCGTTGCGCCGTCCGGGTTCGTGTAGTGTACCGGGACATTATAGTAAAGCATAGCGAAAGCGTTGAGCGCCAGCAGCGCGATCACGCCCCCGGCTATCGCTTTCAGTATCCATACTCCGAATTTCTTCATGCGTTTTTCCTTTTGAGTTTCACTCGGCGTCCGGGCTGCTCGCTTTCTTGGCGTCCTTGTGCTTCTTCAGCATATTCAGGACATAAGTAAAGCTTTCGACCTTGAGTGCGGCGCAGGCCGATACATACACTGCCGCGCCGGTGATTATCTGTATCACGAGCTTTGCAGCGTCCGGTATGTTCAGCAGGTTGAGCGCCGCCACGGCCGCGCCCATTATCACCGCCGCCAGCGCGCAGCGCCACATATCCTTTGCCTGATCGGCAAAGCCGTAGTCCAGCAGCTGCTTCACCGGCATGGAGGTGATGATCGCATCCAGCCACGCGCTGAACAGGAAGCCGTAGGCGATCGCCTCGACCGAGTTGAAAACGAACACCGTTATGAGCAGCACGATTATCATCAGCGTCCTGCGCAGGAGCTCCTGCTTCATCAGGATATCGCTGCGCCCCAAAGCCTTTACGGCCACGAGGTTTGCCGAAGTTATCGGCGTCTGCATTTCTGCGATGCACAGTACCTGCACAAATATGACGCAGGGCATCCATTTTTCCGTCAGCAGCAGGCGCACCATCGGCTCCGCCACGGCGGACATACCGACCATCGCCGGGAAGATCACGAACTCGCCCATTGTCTGCGCGCGCCTGAGCATTGCGCGCACCTGCTTTTTATCGTCCTGTGCCTGTGCCATGACCGGGAACATGACCGACTGCACCGCCGTATCGAGGTTGCGCGACACCGTCGTCGAGAAGCGCTGCCCGCGCTCGTAATAGCCGAGGTCGGCGGTCGAAAACTTTTTGCCGATTATCAGCGGGCGGATGTCGTTATATATCGTCGTTATCATCGACGAGGCAAGCATCTTTATCCCGAAGCCGTAGAGCCGCTTTGCGCTGTCCTTTGAGAACTTCCCGCGCGGGATCCATCTGTCCGTGCAGAACATGGCGATGCAGGTCACCGCGATATGTGAGAAATAGTAACCCACCAGCGCCCAGAGCCCCGCGCCCTTATACGCCATCGCTATGCCGAGCGTACCGGCAGTCAGCGTCGCGGCAAGGCTGCAATACATCATCTCGCGAAAGCGCATCTCCCGCTGCATACGCGCGACCTGTATCGAGTTGAACGCGCTGAAGAACATCGACAGCGAGTAAATGCGCAGCGGCATTATAAGCGCCGGGCTTTGATAGTAGCCGGCGATAAGCGGCGCTGCGAAGTACAGCAGCACTATCACCACCGCCGTGAGCCCCAGCGTTATTATAAACACCGTCGAGTAATCCCGCTCCTTGACCTCCTTGCTCTGCACGAGCGCCGAGTTCAGCCCGCCGTCAACGACCGTCAGCGAGAGATCGGTAAATACCAGCAGCAGCGAAAGCTGCCCGAACACCTCCGGTGCAAGCAGACGAGCCTGGATTATGCTTATCACGAGCCCTATGCTCTTGACCGAAAAGCGCTCTATGAATTTGTATATAAGTGATTTTATAACTTTTGCCTTGTTCATGCCCTGACCTTCGCTGTCACCTTGCTCCCACAGCTTTCGCCGCGCAGTAAAGAAGGGTGTTGATATTTATTATCGCATCATACCGGCGCTTCTTGAGAAGCTTTGCAGTGAGCCTGTTGAGCACTCTCCGCAGCGCGTCTGGCTGATACTGTCCTGGAAGCAGAGCGACAGGCCGGTAGCCATCTTTGAGAAACTCTGCATAAAACGCGCTTTCCCTGATTGACGCTATCGCAGAGCGTTTGTACTCTCTTGTAGAGGCATAGCGGCATATACGCTTTATCTCAACAGCCGTTTTATCAAGACTGCTGTTTCTGAGCCGGTCAAAGTCCTCGGAGCTAAGCACATCGGTGCGTTTCAGAAACTCAAGCACCATTTCGTTCACTTCAAAGTCGGCGCTGTAATTATCAAACTTGTTGGAGTGCGTGATGCTTGTAGGGTTATAGCGGTAGCGGTAAAGCATCTCGGGAATGAACACAGCGCTGCGCGCATTCTCAATGATCTCCAGCGACTGGACAAGATCCTCGCCGTTCCTGATATGATACCGCGCGCTGTGATCGCGCCCGTCAAAGCATGAAGCCTTTGCGCACTTGCGGCAGAGTGAGTTATAGGCTTCATCGTTAAAGACGATATTATATAGCTCCCGCTTATCGGTTATGACACGGCCGCAGTCATAAGAAGAGCACTTAATATGTGACGTTCCCTCCGGGCGCAGCCACTCAAAGCCGTAGATGACGCAGTCGACTCCGGTTTCGCTTATGTACCGGCTGAGTGTTTCCAACGTGTCAAGGCTCAGGTAATCGTCCGAGTCAAGAAATACATAATAGTCCCCCTGCGCGCGCTCAAGCGCGTAGCGGCGGGTGTGCATAAGGCCGCCGTTGGGCTTATGGAACACGCGGATGCGGCTGTCTTTTTTTGCGTACTCCTCGCATATCTCGCCGCTGTGGTCAGGCGACCCGTCGTCCACTAATATGAATTCAAAATTTCCGTATGTCTGTCCCAGCACCGACTCGATGCACTCCGGCAGATACCGCTCCACCTTATACACCGGCGTCATGATGCTGAATTTGATGTTATTGTTCATAAACCTTTACTCTTTCCCGGGGAGTTTTATCCAACTGCCAACCTTGTAATTCCATTCTGCTGGCTTGATTCCTGTAAAACCACCATTATGAAAGAAAGTCAGTTCACCGAAATAGATTTTGCTGTTTGCGCAATAAAAGTCTGTCCGAACATGAGGAATACCCTCAGACAGCACTGAAGCTATCCGCTGCATTTCTTCAAAACATTCAGGTTTCGGCGGCAGTATCGCCGAATTTGGATCTTTCATCCGGATTGGAAGATGATTGAAGTCCATGTCAAAGAAGTCCGTTGTCACGGCAGCCGCCGCATCTCTTGATATGTACATCATTTTAGGCGTACCATTGAAGCAGAAAAACTTATAATCTTTCAGTTCGGTTTGCTCCGCCCTGAACTCTTGATGAATCCAAAGCGCACCGCCATCATACATCAGGAGCCAGCCTGTGTGTGTGTGTGTGTGTGTGGAAGTTCTATCCAACTGCCAAGCTTAGAATCCCACTCTTTAGGGGCGAATGCGCACATACCACTCCCATCATACAATGTCAGTTCTCCCAGATAGAGCTTCCCTTCTATTCCATACCAGTCGACACGCAGATGAGGAAACTTCTTGGATATTTCGTTTGACATTTCCAGCATATCGTCAAGAAATTTCGGTCTTGGAGTTTGTTCATCAGCCATTGGAGCACCCTGAATTATGCCCAGTCTTTTCCATTGTGCATCATAGAAATCCTGCGTATGTTTTTCAAATCTTCCAGAATGGAGCTCTATCATTTTCGCTATTCCGTTGAAGCAAAGGAATTTGAAATCCCTGAGCTCCCCGGTCTCGTCCTCCATGTATTTTTCGGCGATGATCCGGGGCGGAACGTTCTTATACGGCCATTCGCGGTTCGTCCAATAATAGTTGCGCTTGAGGTGTTTTGCCAGCTTTGCCTTTGCGGCGGGGATATCAAGCTTTGACTTATCCTTGCAGATGACAACACCGCCGCTGTCATGGGTGCATTTGAGGACAAACTGATCGGGCAGCGCGTCAAAATCTATCTCTTCCGGGCTGTTCCACGGGCCGCCGACAAGCGGGATAAGATACTCTTCGCCTATCTTTTCGGCGATATATTTTCTGACCTCATATTTGTCGACAAGCTTGGTATACAAGGGGTTGCGGTCATAGAGCTTCAGCCACTGGAGCTTTTCGTTAAAGGTCTTTGGGTTATCTAAATCAAGCTCATAGCCCATCCTCAGCTTGAACTTTCTTTTCAGAAAGGCCTCGTCCGACATCCAGTTGAGCATATTGCGGCTGGCAAAAAAATCAAACATATTCGCTGGGCATGAAAGATAGTATTTTAATCCTGCAATGCTCATATTTCAGCCTCTTTTCGCAATTATTCCTTCAACATAGTTCTTCCAGAGGGAAAAGATATTCTCAGGTCTGAACGCTTCCGCGCGCAGACGCGCGGCGTTTCCGACAGTCTCGCAGCGCTCCGGACTGCGCAGCGCCCAAAGCATCCGCGCGGCAAGCGCCGTCTCGTCCCCGACGGGGATAAGCCAGCCGTTGCGTCCCTGTTCAATGACCATGGCAGGTCCGCCGCAGGGGCAGTCTGTCGCGATGCAGGGAAGCCCCATCGCGAGTGCTTCGAGCAGCGCATTCGGCATGCCCTCATAGTCCGAGGGCAGGACAAAGAGCCTTGCACGGCTGAGCGTCTCGGGCATATTCCCCGACGCGCCGGGCAGGTGTACACGCTCCGATATTCCAAGCGACGCAGCGAGCGCAAGAATCTCCTCGCGCAGCTCTCCGACGCCGTAGATAAACAGATCGTCCTGAACCTTTGGGGCTATTTTACTATAGGCTTTTATAAGAAGCGCCTGATTTTTCTGTACATTCAGGCGTCCCGCGGTGACTATGCCGCGGCGCTCCGGTGACAGCTCTGTTTCAAAAAAGCGGCTGTCAACCTGATTCATTATAATCGCCGATTTCTTTTGCAGACGCTTCGGGAACCACGCCTTGGCCTGTTTGGTCTGAAAGACGCAGCCGCCCGCCATCGGGAGCAGGAGCTTCCCGACAAGGCGGCCGAGACGCCCGGCATACTCCTTCTCCGGGTCGTTCCTGACAGAGACGATGCACTTGGTCGGAAGACCAAATGTGGCCAATATTGACCTAAAATTCGGCTCGGCCATGAATGAAATGAGAGCCGCTGGCCGTTCCTTTCTGCAAAGAGCACGCAGAGCCTTTATCCGGGACAAATTTCTCTTGAGCCGAGACTGGATGATCTGCTCATTTTCTATCGAGACGCGCTCCACGCCCTCCGGGACTGGGTACTCATGCTCATCGACAAAGGAGGTGACAAGGATGCTGCGGTACCCCGCCTGAGCAAAACGATAGGCCAATTGTAGAATGACCCGCTCTGCTCCGCCGCCGTGGATGGCATTTATGTAAAACATCAGTGTGTTTTCATTGACTTTCATTTTTAATCATCACTTCGCTTTTATATTAAAGCAGTACTGGATATTCACTTTTCTCCGGCAAGGCGGAGATAAAGCTCCGTCATTTTCTCGGCAGATGTGCGCGCATCGAAGCCGGCGCGGACTATATACTCCGTCACATCGCGGCGCGGCGGGGCGTTCAGCAGCTTATCCGCCCAAATGGCGGCATCGCCTATCGGCAGGTGCTCGACCAGCGGGGAAACATCGGCGTCAGCGCTGACATTGGAAGACACATAGCACGGAAGTCCCGCTGCCTGCGCTTCGATAAGCGTGACGGGCAGCCCCTCCCACACTGAGGGAAAGGCAAAAACATCCATCGCCTGCAAAAGCTCCGGCACGTCGCTGCGGTTGCCGGTAAAGATAACGCTGTCCGAAAGACCAAGCGCGGCGGCTTTTTCTTCACACTCGGCGCGGAGATCGCCGTCACCGACGAGGAGAAGAGCGCTGTCAGGTTTTCTATCATGCACAAGCTTGAACGCATCGAGCAGGAAGGACTGGTTCTTTGCGGGCTGGAAGCGTCCAACATGGCCGATGACGAGCTTATCCGTCAGGCCGAGTTCGGCACGGTATTTCTCGCGCACACTCTCCGGCAGGCGGAAGCGCCGGGTATCAACGGCGTTCGGCAGAAAAATATAATTATCCCGTTCGCAGGCCTCCTTGCCGAAAAGCCACTCCCCCGCTTCGCGCGAGCAAGCCATGAGCACATCTGCCTGATTTCTCAACGGCTTCTGCATGAGTTGCTTCACGACAGAAGAGACACCGGAGCCGTTCGAGGTGTTGTGGCTGTGGATGATAGTCTTGAGCCCATGCTTTTTGGCAACGGGAAGATAGAGCGAAGCATAGCTGCGGACATGGGAATGGAGCACCTTATACTCCGGGTGTGCGGTAAGAAAAGAGTCCCACGCCGTTTTGACCTCATGGGCATTGAAGCCGGTAAAGCCCGGCAGGTTATATATCCGCGCACCGAGAGCTTCGGCATCGGCAGCAAAGTACCGCTCATTGGGGTGGTCGAGTACAAAATCAAACTGTATCTTCTCGCGGTCGATGTTGCGATAAAGGTTCAGGATCATCGTCTGCGATCCGCCGACGTTCAGGCTGCCGATCATTTGCAGGATACGCACCATCAGGCACCCACCTCCCGCGTCTTTATCTCTGTTTCGCGCTTCTGATAGATAAGGGTATTAGCCGGGAACTCGCCCTTTATGACGCTGCCGGCTGCGACGACGCAGTTATCACCGATCTTCGTGCCGCGCAGGATGACGCAGTTTGCGCCGATCCAGACGTTATTGCCGATCTCGACGGGCGCAGTCTTATACTTCATCGCGGCAAGCCCGCCCTCAGCGCGGTAGTCATGGTCATGGTCGTAGATCTGAACATTCGGCGAGAGCTGGATATTATCGCCGAGGACGATCTTCTCATGGCAGACGATCATATCATTGGAGTTGAGGGAGACATTTTTGCCGAGGACGCACTCGGCGCCTTTGCGCACGCGGAGCTTCGCCCCGTCGCGCATCTTGAAGCCCGAGCCGATGGTCAGCTTTCCGCCGTCAAGCGTGATCTCACTGTGCGGGGAGACCATGCAGAGGGCGGGGCCATGAAAGGACTTGGGATGAAAGAGCTTTGCAAAGCCCATCTTCAATGCGCCGGTGGGCACGACGACAAGGGCGCGGAGATATCTGTTCATTGCTCGACCTCCCGGATATATTTATCTATGACGATCTCGCGGTCAAATTCTTTCTCCATCTTGGCTCTGCCCGCGCGCCCCATCGCGGCGCGCTCATCGGGTGAGAGCGCGAGGAAACTCTCGACGCGCAAGATAAGCTCCTCAGTGCTGCCGGGGGTATAGATGTAACCGGTGACGCCGTCGTCGATCGTATCGACGGAGCCGGGGATGCGTGTCGCGATGCAGGCGCGGCCAGAGGCGGCGGACTCGAGCATGACGTTCGGCACGCCCTCGCCTCCGAGCGAGGGCAGGACGGTGCAGCAGCACTTCTTTATCCACTCGTCTATATCCTTGCGGAAGCCGAGGTATTCTATCGAGCCATCCCTGACATACTCATCGACGAGCGCCTTATAGCGCTCCTCCTCGATGAAGCCGGCCATGTAAAAGCGCGTCTCCGGGTGCTCCCGGCGTATGACGCGGGCGCAGTCCATAAACTGCTCGACGCCCTTGACGGCCATGACGCGGCCGATATAGATGAAGCCGACGGTATCGCCCTCGGGCATGGGAGAAAAGGCGTGCTGCTCAAGGTTCACACCGGAGCCGGGGAGCATATCCCAGTTATCGCGCACCATATGGTGACGGATAAAATAATCCCGGTCGCCGGAGTTCTGGAAAAAGACCTTATAGGCATATTTCATTGAATGGCGGTAGAGCACGCGCACCAACTTTGCAAGCAGGTTCTCGTGCAGGAAAGTCGCGCCGGTGCCGGTGACGTTGCAGACCTGCTTATAGTGCAGGGCGTTCGAGGCCATAGTGCCGTAGATATTCGGCTTTATGGTATAGCTGAAAATGATATCAGGCTGCACCTCGCGCATGATGCGCTTATACCGGTGCAGCAGGGCAATGTCCTGCGCTGGGTTCATGCCGCGGCGGGACATGGGCGTGACGATTATCTCGCAGCCGAGCTGCGCGAAATACTCATTGCGCTCATCCTCGGGCATGGAGATATAGACCTTATGGCCGTGCGAAATGAGGCGGGTGATAAGCTCCCGCCGGAAGTTATAGAGAGTGATAAAATGGTTTGAAAGGATAAGTATCTTCTTACTTTCCATGCTTCATGTATTCCTCGACTTCCCGTTTGAGTCCCTCATTGAAGCTGTCGGGCGCATAGCCGAAATCACGTGAGGCGGCTTCATGGCTGAAGCTGCGATCCTCGCCGAGGCGCAGCATTTTTTCGACATAGTCCTTCTTCCCGAAGGTCACAGACTTGAGCACCTTGGCAAGAAAAACGCCGAAGCCCATGTGAAAGCTCACAAAGCGCGTCTTTTTCCCGAGATACTCCCCTATCAGCGCGCAAAGCTCATGCACCGTGAGCGGGCGCTCGCCCGAGCAGATATACTCAAGCTGCGGCAGCTGCTCATGCATGGCGGCCTTATAATAGGCCTGGCCGAGGTCGCGCGCGTTCACGGGCTGGATGGGGCCGGTGCCGTGGTCAATCTCCGGCATGATGGGGAGCTTATCGACCATACGGATGAACTTTGAAATGTTATGGTCGCACAGGTCGCCGAAGATCATCGTGGGGCGGAGGATGGTAATGTTCATGCCGCGGTCAAGGTACTGCCGCATGTCCTCCTCAACGGCTTTGTACCCGGCAGAAGCCATTTTATATTTTGAGTAAATACCGGTGGTGTGCACAAGGACGACATGCTTCACGCCGCCGGCACGCTCTATCGCGGCAAGCAGGCGCGGGATCTTCATAATACCGGCGATATGCACGACGGTATCCGCGCCGCTGACAAAACGCTCAAGGTCGGTGTCGGAATCGATGCTGCCGCGGAACTTCTCTATATTGAGCCCCGAAGCGTCGAGCGCGGAGGTATCGGAGCTTTCGCGCACAAGGCAGCGCAGAGCGCCGGGATAATTATTATCAACAAGCTGTTTAAGAAAGAACTTTCCGGAATGTCCGGTAATGCCGGTGACAGCGATCATTGTTTTTTCTCCTTTTTCATTTCTCCTGTGCCGCCCTCGACTACGCCCTTATGGCGCAGGACGCTGCCGATGGTCATAAAGAAAATTTTCACGTCAAAGGCAAAGCTGATGTTCTGGGCATACTCCCCGTCATAGCGCGCCTTGTCCTCTATTTCGAGCTCATCGCGTCCCATGACCTGCGCCCAGCCGGTGAGGCCGGGGGTGACGTCGTTCGCGCCGTACTTATCGCGCTCGGCAATAAGGTCGTACTGGTTCCAGAGTGCGGGGCGCGGGCCGACGATGCTCATTTTTCCGGAGAGTATCTGGAGGATCTGCGGAAGCTCGTCAAGGCTCGTCTTTCGCAGGAAGCCGCCGATCTTCGTGATCCAGCGCTGCGGATCGCTGAGCAGATGCGTGGGCATATCGCGCGGGGTATCGACGCGCATGGAGCGGAATTTCATAATATTAAAGGTCGTCTTATGTATGCCGATGCGCTTCTGGCGGAAGAATACAGGACCTGGATCCTCGATCTTTATCGCCGCGGCAATAATGAGAAACAGCGGAGAGAGCACCACCGTGCCGGCGGCGGAGAGGATTATATCGAGCAGTCTTTTTACATATCTGCGGTACAAGGCACGACCCTTCCTTCCAATAGGCATAACGATAGACATAATTACAGTATTTTATAGGATATCATATTTCCGGACTTTTTACAACAAAATGTTCGGATCAGGCGCGGTGCACCGCGCCTGATCCGGTCAATTTGTGTGTGATGCACAGTCTGTTATATTTATTAAAGCTTTCTTAATTAATTCCTTAATCTTTTATGGCATACTGTGAGCTCGGGCAATGGCCGGACTTTGTTTAATTTAAGGCATTCCGTGCCGCTCTGTCTCTTGATTTCGCGTCGACCACGCTATATAATGTAGTGTACGATGTCATTTTTATGTATTCTATTAGTTTTTATGGGAATACGGAGGAATTATGCGCAACATCTGGACGGTTTTCAAAACCGATATAAAATCGCTCAGCCGCTGCTTTTTTGCGATGGCGGTCGCTGTGGCGATAACCATACTGCCCAGCCTCTATGCCTGGCTGAACATATACTCCAACTGGGATCCCTACGGGAATACGGGCAACATATCCATCGGCCTGTACTCCGGTGATGAGGGCTGCATTGAGGACGGCGAGTATGTCAACATGGGGCAGAACATCGTGGATGATCTGCGCGAGGCGACCTCGATAAACTGGGTCATCTGCGACTCGTCACAGCAGGCCATCGACGGAGTCTACAGCGGGGAATACTACGCCTCGGTCGTTATCGATGCGGACTTCTCCTATAAGATGTTCAACATGCTCACGAAGTGGACCGGCAAGCCCTCCCTGACCTATTACGAGAACGCGAAGAAAAACGCCGTCGCCACCAAGATAACCGACACGGCGGTAGACTCCGTGCGCCGCACCGTCAGTGAGGCGTATCTCGAGGTCGTCGTCAACGCGATAATGAAGCAGGGCAACGAGATCGCTGCAACGCTCACGGATGATGAAGCCGTTTCGCTGGCGACAGTGCTTGACGACACCAAGACGACCATCAACTCCTGCGTGCGTACGATAGACGCTTTCGCGGCGGCCTCCGGGAACAGCAGCGGCGTGTCCATCCCGACGATAGATTCCTCAAAGCTCGAAGAGCTTCTCAATACGATAGGCAGTTCCACCTTCCCCAACTCTTCCATCACGGATATAAACATCGCGATATACAACGCATACGAAAAGGCCATGAAGGCGCTTGAGGATTACAAGAACTTCATTCAGGGCACTATCCCCGGCGCGAACCTCGAGATAAGCGCATCGAGCGCGGCTGAGGCCATGGGGGAGATTGCCGACACGCTCAATGCATGGGCGGACGCGATAAAGCAGGATGGGACCTTTGACCAGATAACTATCTCCGCCGTGGAGGAAACGGCCTACCTGTGCGAGCGGCTTCAGAATTACTTCACGCAGATCGCCGCGGGCGGCACAGGCTTTGACATCACGCAGGTGAACGACCTGCTGACCGACCTCATAAATCATGCGGCGGAGCTGATACCCACGGCTCAGGGGCTGCGTGACGACATCGCTGTGACCATCGGTCAGGCTTCCGACACGCTCGTCAAGATGCGCGGCCTTGCAAGCGACGCTGCACTGCTGATCGAGGCATCGAAAGCGACGCTCAATTCTCTTCAGGATACGCTCGATACCGCGCGTCCCATCCTTCATCAGGTCGGCGCGAACATCGCAAACAAGCTGCGTATGCTCGACACTATCGACACGCAGGACTACGTCGACGCGCTCGTCGATATCCTCGGCGCAAGTCCCGAGGTCTACAGCGAATATTTCTCTGAGATGGTCCAGACCTCGGTCAACAAGGTCTACACCATCGATAACTACGGCTCTGCCATGGCGCCGTTCTACTCGGTGCTGGCAATATGGGTCGGCTGCGTTATCCTCGTTGCGATACTCAAGCCGCACGCGCGCACCGACAACCTCGTCGATCCCACGCGCACAGAGCTGTTCTTCGGGCGGTATCTCCTCTTCTTCATTATGAGCCAGCTTCAGGCGCTCATAATCATCGCGGGCGACCTGTACATACTGAAAATACAGTGCCTGCATCCGGGGCTGCTGTACCTCACGGGCTTCTTCACGAGCCTGACCTTCAGCCTGCTGATCTACGCGCTGACCTATTCTTTCGGCGACGTCGGCAAGGCGGTCGTCGTCATAGTCATGGTGCTCCAGATCGCGGGCTCGAGCGGCACTTTCCCCGTTGAGCTGCTGCCGGAGTTCAACCGCAGGATATACATTCTCTTCCCGTTCCCCTACGCGATAGACATGATGCGCGAGTGCATCTGCGGGCTTTACGGTATGCAGTACCTGCAGAAGCTCGGGCTGCTGATGATCTTCGCGGTCATAGGACTGGTCATAGGGCTGTTGGTGAGCAAGCCTTTCAGCGGGCTCAACCACTTCATGGAGGAAAAGCTTGAGGAGACGGAGCTGTTCTGATGATACTCAACTTTACATTTATTCCGGAGGTGCCGGGCAATGAATGAACGCGACAAATACCATCAGCTGTATGACAGGCTTCTTGATGAAGTAAAGCGCCTGCATGAGCTCATAAAGGTCGGCATACGTCAGGGGCTGAAAATGCTCGTGATCGTGCCTCTGCTGTTCATGGTGGTCATGTTCCTGACTCAGGGCTCGAAAGGCATTTTTCTCGTGCTGTGGATAGTTTCGACCTTTGTGTTAGCGGCGTTTCTCATCGCGCTGGAATACGTCGACCACGGTATCCAGAAGCGGCTCGAGGCGATCACCGGTATGGAAAGCGAGCTTCCGGATGATCCGCTCATGCCGGAGATCGAGCTGCCGGAGATCGACATCGGGGAACTGCGGCTCGCCGCTCAGGAGCGCCGCAGTCAGCTGCCGCTGCATAAGCTGAAAGAAAAGCTGGCAAACGGTGATGCTTCCGATGATAACGGTGAGGCTTCCGAAGAAGCTGCGGAAGCGGAGGCCGCCGCGGAAGAGGCCGCCGAACCCATAGTCGAAGCGCCGTTCATCTTTGAGGAGCTTCCGGAGGAGGAAGCGGCAGCGGTGGAAGCGCTGGAGACAGAGCTTGCAGAGGCCGCGGAAGAAGCCGCTGAGGCAGCATCGGCTGCTGAACCTGCGCAGGAGGCAGAGACGGATGGATTCGCGGAGCCTGCCGGCAGTGAAACTGAGGACGCGGAGGATGTGGTGAAGGTATGAAGAATATTTTCGGTATTTTCCGTGCCGACTTCCGGCGCATATCCAACAGCGTCGTGGCGTCGGTGGTCATTATAGGGCTGTGCCTCGTGCCGTGTCTGTATGCGTGGTTCAATATCCTGTCGAACTGGGATCCCTACGGCGAGGCGTCCACCTCGAACATAAAGGTCGCGGTGGCAAATGAGGACCGCGGCGCAAAGCTCATGGGCATGGAGCTGAACATAGGCACGCTCGTCATGGACGGTCTGGCCGCGAACCACCAGCTCGGCTGGGTGTTCGTCGACGACAGGCAGCAGGCGCTCGAGGGCGTATACTCCGGTGACTATTACGCTGCACTCATAGTGTCGAAGGACTTCACGCGGGACTTCATAAGCCTGCTTGATAACGACCTCCGCCACCCGCAGATAGAATACTACGAAAACGAAAAGAAAAACGCGATTGCGCCGAAGATAACGAACAAGGCAAAGACCGCCGTTCAGGAGCAGGTGAACAACACCGTCGTTGAGAAAGCGGCGGGCGCGATAAACACGATAAGCTCAGTGCTGCGCGCTTTCGGTGTCGAGGCCGATGATGTTTCCAATGGGCTGACAAGCGGGCTTGACAGCGCGTGCGGCAGCCTTGAGCAGATATCCGCGCTGCTCGCTGCACTGCGCGACCTTACCGGGAACATGGATAATCTTCTCGACGCGGCGCATCTGACGATCTACGACCTCGGCGAGGTGATGGAATCCTCCGCGGCAACGGCCGACGCGGCAAATACGACGATCATCAATTTTGCCGGTTCGATGAACGATTTCAGCGACGGTACGGACGAGATACTCACGAAGATCGACTCTCAGTACAAGGATCTGCTCGATAAGATACAGACCGGCGGGACGGACGCTGTGCGCAAGGATTCGCTGCGCGACTCGCTCTCTTCGCTGAGCGCGGATATCCTCACCGTGGCGGCCCAGTCCGTCTCCCCGGAGCAGACGGCACTGCTCAATAACGCGGCATCTTACGTTGATGAAACTCTGGGCTATGTCGACACGATAGAGACCGACCGCGACGCTGCGGCGGCTTGCCTGCAGAACGCTGCGGACTGCCTTGCCGACGCGCTCACGATCCAGGATGAGATAGACCGCTCGCTCAACACGCTCAATTCTCTGGCGCAGGAGCTGTCCGATGAGACGGCATCGTGGTGCTCCGTGCTTCAGAACGAGGCGGACACGGCAGCAGCCGGCGAGGATGCCGGTGACAGCACCGAATCCGCACTCGCAGCGCTCACGCCGCTTATAGATAACTTCATCATCGAGGCGCAGAGCGCTCAGACGATTATTCCCTCCCTCGATGTCCTGTGTGCCGTAGCCGAACAGTACCAGCTCGACGTTGCGGACATCGGAAGCGAAACGGGGCGCGACCTCTGCATCACAGACACGACCTCGATGCTCGACGAGATAGACGCTGTGATAGCCACGCAGTACTCGAATATCGGCGTCGGCGGGCTGCTCGAATCGAACTATGCGGCGCTCCTCTCGCTCAAGACGCAGACGGACGCGCTCAGGCTCCAGACAGCAAACTGGACGTCTTCCGCTCAGGCGAAGCAGGATATACTCGATTCCATCACGGCGCTTGAGGACAGCCTCAACCAGTTCAAGGATAAATATCCCAACACCTCGGCCTCCATTGACTCGGCACTGGATAGGCTGGATAACCTGTATAACCTCATCGAGACCGGCACCGGCACGATGGATGAGATGCTGGATATCCTTGACAAGGTGAGAGAGGCGCTTTACACCGCAGCGATAACCATTAACGACTCCCTCAATGGCTTTCTTCAGGATCAGGCAGGCAACGCCGAAGCAGTGCTCACCACCGTGCGTGACCTTTTGTCCGGCTATGCGGATAAGATGTTCGGCATATCCCAGACCATCGGCGGCTACGGTGACGCCATCGGCAGCATGCAGGGCACGCTCTCCGATTCCATCGCGCTGACGAACACCGTCAGGATATATCTCAAGCAGATCTCCGACGATATCCGCCGCTTTACCAGCAGTGATGCTTTCAATGAGCTTGTCGAGATACTCGAGAATAACCCCGACAGTCTCTCAGATTATCTCTCGTCCCCGGTCGAACTCAACACCGTGGTCGTATACGAGATAAAGGATTACGGCTCGGCAATGGCTCCGTATTATATAATGCTGGCGCTGTTTGTCGGCTCCCTCCTGTCCGCGACGATGATAAAGGTACCAGTGAAATATCCGGAGTACCTGACCTGCAATCCGCTCGAGCGCTACTTCGGGCGAAAGATGCTGTTTAACGGCATTGTGCTGGCGCAGGCGATAATAACCGCGCTGGGCTGTATGTTCTATGTAGGAATGCAGAGTGTCAATCCCCTGCTGCTGATCCTCGCCTGCTGTATATGCTCGCTCAACTTCATGGCGATGAACTATGCGCTGGTCTACGCGCTCGACAACATCGGCATGGCGATCGCGGTCATAATCATGGTCATCCAGGTCGCAGGTTCCGGCGGCTCCTACCCGGTGCACGTTCTGCCGGAGTTCTTCCAGAAGCTCTATAACTTCATGCCGTTCCACTACGGAATGGACATGATACGCGAAACCATCGGCGGCTTCTACGGCCACACCTATCTCAGGTGCGCGGTGATCTTGCTGCTGATGTGCGTGGGCTTTGCGATATTCGGCCTGCTGGTCTACTACCCGGCAAAGCCGCTGAACAGGCTCATCGCCGAGAGTAAGGAAAAATCCGGGATAATGTAAATAAGCATAAAACGACAACAACAGAGAAAGCCGTTCTCGGAACGGCTTTCTCTGTTGTTGTTTATCTTTCGCTTTTATTCCGCCGCGATGGCATTGATGGTCTCATAGACCTTCATGCCAAGCTCTCCGCAGCTTTCGCAGTACTCACGCGAGGTCGCATCCACAGCCTTGACCCACTCATCTCTGTCTTCGAGGCTGATGAAGGTCATGCCGTTTTCTTCAAGGAACGCACGCTGGGTCGCGTTGTTCTCAGCCCACAGCTCAAGCTGTATTCCCTCGGCATAAGCAAGGCCTTCTCTGATGAGAGCCTGCGTGTCGGCGTTGAGGGAGCTGAAGTTTGCCTTGTTATAGAACATAAAGAGCGGCTGATAGGTATGCGCGGTCTCAATGATGTAATCCGCCTGCTCATAATACTTGTAGGTGACAATACTGTCCAGTGTGCCCTCGAGAGCATCGACAGCGCCGGTCTGCAGCGAGGTGTAGACCTCGCCGAGGGGCATTGCGATGGCGGACGCGCCGAGCGCCTCAGCGCTCTTGGTGTAGATAACGGAAGTGGGAACGCGCCATTTCAGACCCTTCAGATCATTGATAGTGTGCACCTCCTTGGTGCTGCACATATTTCTGGGGCCGTCATAGAAGCAGCCAAGGAACACAAAGCCCGCATCGTCAAAGGCCTTGTTGAGATCCTCATCAAGAGCGGCAATGACTTTCTGCATGGACTCGATATCCTTGATAACGAACCAGCATTCGATCGCGGCGGTCGCGGGGATGTAGTTGCCGATGCCGCCGGTACCCGAGAACATCAGGTCTATCGAGCCTTCAAAAACACCCTCGGCGCATTCTTTTTCGGAGCCGAGAGCACCGGCATGATAGACATCGACGGTAACAGCACCGCCGGACTTTTCTTCCACATACTGCTTGAAGGCGTCCATAGCCTTGCCGTATGAGGACTCCTGAGCGTTGAAGTTTGACGCGGTGATGGTTACCTTGTCGTAGCTGACGGCGCTGTCAGCTGCGACAGGCGTTCCGGCGGCGTTTTCAGCGGGCGCCGGCTGGGGGGTGTTCTGCTGTCCGCAGGCTGCCACAGAAAGCATCATAAGGGCCGCAAGCAGAACGCACAGTGTTCTTTTCATGATCTGATCCTCCATAAAAATTTTTATTTATATACCTCACGGTTCACCGTGGAAGGCTCAATGCGCTATCCCAGCAGCAGATTGGGAAGGAACGTACACAGCTCCGGAATGAAAATGAGCAGTATCGTAACGGCCACAACGGTCATCAGCAGCGGGATAAGAATGGGTATGACCTTCACCATGGAGGTCTTGCCTATTGTCGTCGCAACAAAGAGGATAGAGCCGACGGGAGGCGTCAGTGCGCCGACCATGACAATGACGACAAAGAGCACGCCGAAGTGGAGCGAGTCAACTCCGACCGAAATGGCGACGGTGGAAAAGGCCACCGCAAACATCGTGGCCATAGGGGTGACGTCAACAAACATGCCGAGGAAAAACATAAACGCGATTATTATCAGCAGTACTCCGGCCTGCGTAGTCGCGACGGAAGTGATGAGCGCGCTTATAAGCTCAGTAAAATGCGCACGGACAAGTATCGTGGAGAAGATGCCGGAAAACGCAAGCAGGGCATAGATGATGCATGTGGACTTGGCGGAGCTTATCGCGATATCCATCAGCTCCCTGAAGCTGCGTATATTGCCGTAGCCTACGCCAACGATCAGCGCCATGATGCAGACGAGAGCACCGGCCTCAGTCGCGGTACACCAGCCGGCAACGATGGAAATGAACAGGAAGGCAGGAACAAACAGCGCGACCCAGCCGCGTGAGAGGGCTTTTCCGACTTTCTTCCATGAAAATTTCTCGGGAACGTCATGATAGCCCTTTACCTTACAGATTATTCTGCCCACCGCCATAAGGGCGATCCCGATGCAGACGCCGGGAAGAACGCCGCCGATGAAAAGCCGGATAACGCTCTCGCCCGTATAAAAGGCATAGAGGATAAACACGGAGCTCGGCGGGATAATGGGGCCGACAACGTTTGCGCAGGTGGTGAGCGCAACAGCGTACTCACGGCTGTAGCCGCGCTCCTCCATTTCGGGAATAAGGCTGGTGCCGAGGGCGGCTGCGCAGGCCGAACCGGAACCGGATATCGTGGCCATAAACATTGCGGCCACTACGCTGACATAGGTAAGCCCGCCCTTGAGCGAGCCGACGAAGGCATCGGCAAGATCAAGCACCTTTTTTGTGATGCCGGCCTTGTTCATTACCTCTCCGGCGAAAATAAAGAACGGGATCGCCAGCAGCGTATAGGAATTCACTCCTGAAAAAAACTTGGAGGTAATAGTCGAAAACGACATATTGATATTAAAAATGTATATTCCGGCAATGCCTGCAATGCCGATGCACATGGCGACCGGTACGCCGAGAATGATGAAGAAAAAGAGGATCACGAAAACGGTAAGGGATATCGTCATCTGTCCGTACTCCTTTCATTGCCGAATAGGGCGAAGCTTTCCTCAATGAACATCATTGCCAGCTCAAGCAGCGCAAGCGCCGCGCCTACCGGGACGCTGAGATACGCCCAGAACATCGTCAGCGGCAGTGCCGACATCAGCATCCGGCTGCCGTTTGCAGTCAGCTGCACACCGCCGATCAGGAGAATGACGAGAACGGCAGCCTCGATCAGCATTATGATGAGCCTCCAGACCGCAAAGACCTTGCCTTTGAGCTTATCGGCAAGAAGGGTGAACTGAGTGTGCATGCCCTTTCTGATAAGAAGACCTATCAGAAGTATCGTACACCAGACCATGGTAAAGATCGAAACCTCTTCGACCCATGAGGTGTTCAGCTTCAGACCCACGGTGCGGTTCATTGTACCTAAAAAGGTTGAAAGCACACAGATGAGAAACAGCCATCCGGCTATGCGCGGCACAACCCTGTCAAGAGCCTTCCGCACAGCTTCTATTAGTTTCATCATACCGCTTCCCCCTTGTCATCTGCTGCCGGCGATCGCCGTAAACACGGCGGCACGCCTCGTAAGCTCAGCAAAATTTCCTTCGGCGATAAGCTTTTTATCGGTAAGCCTTCCGCTCACTCCGGCTGAGCAGAACCCGGCGTCAAGCGCCTCGCCGAGGTTTTCTTCGTTTATGCCGGCCGTTGCCATCAGCTTTATATGACTGAGCGGTGCACGTATATCCTTGACATATTTGATGCCGAGATCACCGAACGGGAAAAGCTTTACTATGTCCGCACCCAGCTCGTGCGCGGTGCATATTTCGCTCGGCGTCATCGCACCGGGAATAGACACCAATCCGAGCTCCTTCGTGCGCCGTATCACGCGCTCATTCAAGTTCGGGGAAATTATATACTGTGCGCCCGCAGCATGGGCTGCCTGCACCTGCTCAGCAGTGAGCACGGTCCCGGCGCCGATGTGCATATCCTCCGGTACGGCTTCCGTAAGCGAGCGTATCGCCGCAGCGGTGCGCTCGATGCAGTCATCCGCGTTCTGCACAAATGTGACCTCGAGGAAGCGTATCCCGCCGGCATTGAGCGCCCGGGCGAGTTTTATCAAATCATCACCGAAGGTGCCCCTCACTATCGCAACGATTTTGGACCTCTCCAATTCCCTGACCAGATCGTTCATCAGGCACCTCACAGTTCTACAGTGTATCTGGCGATGACGTCCTCGTCTATCTCAACGCCAAGACCGGGAAGCTCGGGCATGTGCACCATGCTGTGTTCATCTATGTCTATGCCGCCGCAGATAAGCTCGTCACGCAGGGGGTTGAAATTCTGATCCATTTCCAGCATACCGTGCTGAACGGACGCGAGGAACTGGAGGTTTGCGGCAAGGCAGATGCCGGTGGAAAACGAATGCGGCATGCAGATCATTCCGGCGGTCTCCGCCATTGCGGCGATCTTGCGCACTTCGGTAAAGCCGCCGGACCAGATAACATCCGGCTGGACAATGTTCACAGCACGCTTCGCGATCAGCGGAGCAAAGCCGAATTTCGTCGTCTCCTGCTCATAGCCGCCGATGGGTATGCACGACCAGCGGCACAGCTCGGCAGAAGCATCAATGCTCTCTATGGCAAGCGGCTCCTCGATCCATGCGATGTTCATGTCTCTGAGCTTATACGCGAACCACTTGGCCGTATTGAGATCCCAATTATTGTTCGCATCAATGGCCAGCGGAGTTTCAAGTCCGATCGCTTCCTTCACGGCAAGCACCCTGTCAAGATCGGTAAACTTATCCAGCCAGCCGACCTTAAGCTTCATCGTTCTGTAGCCAAGCTCCTTATACGAGAGCATCTCCTCCGCAAGCGCTGCGGCGTCCTTGCCATCGGCATAAAAGCCCGCGCTCGCATAGCCCTCAACAGCATCGCGGCAGCCGCCGAGCAGCTTGTACACCGGCAGAGAACAGGCCTTGCCCTTTATGTCCCAAAGAGCGATGTCTATTCCGCTGAGCGCAGCAACGACCGCGCCGCGCCTGCCGTTCTTCACGCAGGTATTGTACGCCGTCTCCCAGAGCTGTTCGCTCATGAAGGGATCCTTACCCATGAAGAAAGGGATCAGTTCCTTTTCGACAATGACCTTGATCACCTCGAGCGGACCGCCGAAGAACGCGGATTCTCCCCATCCGACGATCCCCTCATCGGTCTCGACCCTGATGAGGACCGCCTGGCGTCCGGAAAAGCGGCTCTGCGAATCCCATATTTCATAGCCCATCTCCTGCCACCGAACCGGAATTGCCTTGATTCCTGTGATTTTCATTACATGTCCCTCCTTATCTTTGTACACGTCCGGAGCCGTCGCCGTTCATAAGCGCTTCGATCTCCTTTACCGTTGACAAATTATAGTCCTGCATTATGCTGTGCTTGAGGCACGACGCCGCCGTCGCGAACTCGACCACCGTCGCGGCATCGTCACCACGCAGCATGGAAAAGATCGCGGCCGCCGCGAACGAGTCTCCGCCGCCGACACGGTCAACGATATGCATATCGTACGACCTGGAGAAAATCGTTTCTCCGCCGCTGTATATCATGCCCTGAAATTTATTGTCCGACGCAGATATGCTGGTGCGCAGAGTGTATACGACCTTCTCGCAGCCGAAGCGCTCGGCGACCTTCCTCGCGGAGGCTTCATATCCGGCATGCTCAAGTCTGCCCTGTATCACATCCGAGCAGCCGGCGGATATTCCGAGGCACTTTTCCGCATCCTCCTCGTTGCCGAAGATCACATCGGCATACCCGGCGAGCTTCGTCATCACCGCCTGAGCCTCTTCGGTGTTCCAAAGGGACTTTCTGTAGTTCAGGTCGATGGATATCTTCACGCCGCTGCGCTTCGCCGCAAGGCATGCCTCTTCACATATCTCGGGAAGCCGGTCGCCAAGGGGAGGGGTTATCCCGGTAAAATGGAACCAATCGGCACCGCGCAGGATCTCGTCCCAGTCAAAGTCCTCCGGCTGCGCATAGGAAAAGGACGAAAAGCGCCGGTCATATATCACCTTTGACGGACGCTGGGATGCACCCTTTTCAAGATAATATACGCCAAGCCGCGGCCCCCTGCGCTGCACATGGGACACGCCGACGCCGTACTTTTTCATGGTCTGGAGCGCGCAGTCCGCAATGTCATTATCCGGAACCGCGGTGACAAACTCCGTGCTGCAGCCATACAGACTGAGCGCGGCGCAGACATTCGCTTCAGCACCGGTGTAGGTCGCGGCAAAATCGTCTGCCTGTGAGAACCTGTAGTATTCATGCGGATTGAGCCTGAGCATTATTTCTCCGAATGCAATGATTTTTTTATTCATTCTGCCTCCATTACTGTATAAGCCGTGCGGCATGCCGCAGCTTTGTTTTCCTATCGTGGAAAATGATATCATGCGGTTGGGGCAAAAACAATCAAGTAAATTTGTGGATTATATAAGAATATTACGGTAAAAGAGAAAATAATCTAAGTATTTCACATTATTGCTAAAAATATATTGCTTTTTTGTGCAATTCTGATATAGTGACATTCATGATAGCATAGGGGTGATTTGGCATGGCAAGCAATACTTCAAAAAGAATAATGTACGGCAGCCGTCCACCGAAATCATTTGTTGAAGAGTTTGAGTTTACGCAGGACAGCCCTTACTTCATACGGGTCAAGCAGCTCGAAGCCGAGGACTTTGCCCCGCCGCACTACTCAAAATACACGATAGAGATCCTGCTGTGCGACAGTGTGTCCGGGAAGATATCCATAGACCAGAAGGTCTTTCAGCTGCATTCCGAAGAGCGCGCCGCCTTTGTCATCCCGCCGGATATAATACATTCGACCAGCTTTTCTCCCGGCGGGACCGTGCAGGTCATGCAGATCTCCATACCTTACATGAACGGAATGATAAACTTCCCGGCCATGCTGGAGAAAGTGAACATAAAGGTGTCGGAGCTGGTCAATTCTTTCCCGGAGTACGACAGACTGTATCCGTATTTTCAGCAGCTCATCGAAAACGACGGGAACTGTTTTGCATGCTGCAGAACGCTCATCTCCATAATGGAAGAGCTGTGCTGTTCGCTGAGAGAAAAAGAGCACGTCCACGGTGCTCTTGCCGAGCATTCAAACGCGGAGCTGAAAAAGCTGATCGCATGGTCGGGCGAAAACTATTCCATGCAGATCAGCATCGATATGGCGGCAAAGCTTGTCGGTATGAGCCGCAGCTATTTTTGCAGCTGGTTCAAGTCAAAAACGAATATGACATATGTGCAGTATCTCAATCAGGTGCGCATATCAAACGCCGCGCGCCTGCTTATTTCCGGCGAAAGCACTTCGGCTACGGCATATGAATGCGGATTCACCAACGCCTCGTATTTCATACAGGTGTTCAAGAAGACCCACGGCTGCACCCCGAAGGAATATGTCCTTCGGTATTCACACAGCTGATAACAAACCGGCCTGATGCGTTTGCATCAGGCCGGTTGTTTTATAGAATCATCAGAACTTGCCGCTGCTGTGGGAATGGCCGGCGGAATTGACGGTCGTACCGCCGCCGCTGTTATTGTTGTTCTGCGGGATCGGCTGGCGCGTTTCGGTATGGTAGAGGAACTGATCCTGCGTGACACGCATATCCACGCCGCCGTGGCTTATGTAGCCCCTTGCGCCGGTCTGGCGTCTGGCCGTCTTCATCTGCGCAGCGAAGATGCCGCACACGGCAAGCGAGATCAGGCAGGGTATGACAACGATGAAGAGGATATTCACCCCGGCGGAAACAGCGGGGTCAATTTCGTCGTCACTGTAAATGTCGACAGGCGTTCCGTTTTCGGCAGCCTCGAGATACTGCCCGGCGGTGCTCATATAATCCCTGAAGCCGTCAAACCAGTTATCATAGCGGAAGTCATCAATGAACTCCTGCGCGAGCTGCTCCTTGCCGTAGTCGGTGAAGGCATAGTTGCCGATGCTGCCGTGCGCGTCAAGGTCATAGTCGCGCTCGCTCATGCTGAGAGAGAGCAGCAGGCAGTTGCGGTCATCCCCGAGGCCAAGGCCATAATGATCGAACATGGCTTCGGAAAAGTCCTCAATGCTGCCGTTTGTATAATCGGTATAATCATCGACGATAATTACATACACACCGCAGCCGTAGCGTTCGGCAAGCTGTGCGGCAGTCGTCTCCAACTCCTGCTGCTCATCCGGTGACAGCAGCCCCACCGCGTCGTTGACATAGCCGGGGGAGCCGCCGGACGACGCATAGGCCGCGCCGCCAAAGGCGAGGCAGAGCGCGATGCAGAGAACCATGGCGAGAACAAATCTTTTCTTCATATCCGCTCTCCCCTCTTCAACCGAACAGCAGCGCCATGACCGCCATAAGCGGCACGGCTATGCCGGCAAACCACGCGAAGAACTTGCCCTTGGATATAGGCAGGTCGCCTATCAGGCGGCCGGTCTGGCCGTTCATGGCGAAGAGATAGTTCTTCCCGTTCCACTTGGTGCTGAGCATCCAGACGGGCATGAGAGCATAGCTCACCTTGCCGCGGCGGACGCTGACATTCTTGTTCTCCTCAACGCAGGTGGTATAGCCCATGACGCTCTCGGCCATGAGGCTGACGGCGGTGTTGACAGCGCGCTCATCGGCGCGCTTTGAGCATTCATCGGCGCTCACATCGTATTTATCCGCAAGGTAGCCCGGCAGATAGGCCGTGGAGAAAGGCTTGAGCTCATCATAATTATAGGGCTCAACAGCGTCCATATACTCATCGGGCATTTTCTCAGATGCGTCGACAGGGATACGTTCAAACTGCACGGTGCCCGCGCGGCGGACGCCGTAATGCTCGGTGCGCGTCACGCGGTCGTTGCCCTCGGTATAGCTATGTACGCGCGTGGCGTGGTAGCGCACATCCGCATAGGCGCTGCCGTCATAGAGCCAGAAGGGAACATACACGCCCTTGAGCTCCTCGATATGGTTATCGGAAGCAAAGCCCTTGGGCAGCAGCTTTTTGCCGTTATAGAACTTCTTAAGGGCAGCCTTAGCGGCGTTCTTATCGAGCTTGAAGGGAATGACATAGTCCGGCCTGAGCGTGTCTGTGAACTGACCGGGGACAATGCTGGGATTGCCGCAGTAGGGGCAGCTCGTCGCGGCGGTGGTATCGTCACAGATAAGCTCCGCGCCGCAGCTCGGGCAATTGTAGCTGCGCATATGCGCCGCGTCCTCGCCCCAGCCGTTGTCCGAATATTCCCAATCTCCGTCCGCGGTTTTTTCCTCCGCCTTCGCCGAGGCTGCCGCCGCTGCCGCGTCCTTGTCTTTATACAGCGCCTCTATCTCGGCGACATCATACAGGCTGCCGCAATAGTCGCACTTGAGCTTGCCGCTCGCGCCGTCATAGTGCAGGGGGCCTGTACAGGCCGGGCACTGGTAATTTGTTACTTGGTCAGCCATAGGCCAGCACCTCAGCCGACGACATCGTCGGTGTCGAACGGATCGCCGCACTCGGGGCAGAACTTCGGGGGCTTGGTGGGATCCTTCGGCTCCCATCCGCACTTATCGCACTTATATTTTATAGTCCCCGGTTTCTTCGCGCCGCACTCGGAGCAGAACTTGCCGGTGTTGACAGCGCCGCAGGAGCAGGTCCACTTACCGTCCTCGGGCTTCTTTGCGCCGCATTCGGGGCAGAACTTGCCGCTTGCGGAGGCGCCGCACTTGGGGCACTTCCACGTACCCGCCGCGCTCGCCGCGGGTGCTGCCTGCTGCTGGGCAGGCTGCTGATACTGACCGGCCATCTGATAGAGATTCTGCGCGTTCATGCCGCCCATCTGGGAAGCCATGTTCATGCCCATAAAGCCGACTGCCGCGCCGCCGGAGTTCTTGGCAGCATCGCGCATCGCCTGAGCCTGAGCCGCAGAGAGGTTCGCCGCAGCAAGGCCGGGGTCGCGGTAGGCCGCGGTACGCTGCATCTCCTTGAGCATGGCCTCGTCTTCTTCGCTGGCCTTGACGCTGGACACGCCGAAGGACACGACCTCGATGCCGCGCAGGTCGCTCCACTTGGGGCTGAGGACTTCGTTGAGCGCCTGGGCGATCTCCATAGTGTGGCCAGGCAGGGAGCTATAGCGGATGCCCATATCGGAGATCTTGGCGAAGGCGGGCTGAAGAGCGGTGAGAAGCTCGGTCTTGAGCTGGCCGTCGATATTATCGCGGGTGTACTCGGAGGAGACATTGCCGCAGACGTTGGTGTAGAACAGGATCGGGTTGCAGATACGGTAGCTGTACTCGCCGAAGCAGCGGATAGCTATATCGATGTCTATACCGGCGCGCTGATCCACAACGCGGAAGGGCACGGGAGAAGGAGTGCCGTACTTATTGCCGACGAGCTCCTTGGTGTTGAAGTAATACACGCGCTGATCCTTGGGGGCTTCGCCGCCGAAGGTGAAGCGCTTGCCGATGTTCTTGAAAACTTCCTCGATGCTGGTGCCGAGACTGCCGCTGAAGATGGAGGGCTCGGTGGAACTGTCATAGACAAACTCGCCCGGCTCGGCGCAGAGCTCGGCGATCTTGCCCTGCTCGACGATTATCATGCACTGACCGTCCGCAACGGCAACGACAGAGCCGTTGGAGATGATATTGTCCGTACCGCCGCGGTTGGAGGAACGGCCCGAAACTCTCTTGCTGCCCTTTACGACGAGGACGTCATTATCAAGCGCCTCGCAGTAAAAATATTCTTTCCACTGATCACCGACGACACCGCCGGCTGCTCCAAGTGCTGCACGAATAAGACCCATGTGAAAAATCCCCTTTCAATTTTATCGGACAGGTTTTATATTCTTTTAACCTTTTAACATTATAGCAAACTGTGTCGTAAAAATCTACCGTGTTTTCTAAAGAATGTCTTAATAGTGCAGTCATTCGCAGAATGGTCAGATGGTGAAGGTCAACAATCCTTGAGCTTTAATTGAAGTACAGTTGCAAAGAAAACGTTAAGGTTTTTTATATTGGAAAAAATAAGCCATGCCTTTGGTCAATGAGGGGATAAAGATGAAGCTTCTGTACTGCGTGATCTACTATATTGTATTGGGCGTGTTCTCGTTCCTGCTCGGGCGCATACTCCCGAAGGGCTGGTTCAACAGCCGCGCGTTTCCATATAAGCCGCTGGACTTCGAGGCGGGGCTTTACAAAAAGCTGCGCGTCAAGCAGTGGCAGAACACTCTTCCGGACATGAGCCGCATCCTGCCGAAGCTCATGCCGCCGAAGAAGATGACCGCCGACTACGGCAGCCGTCTGCCGAGGATGCTTCAGGAGACCTGCGTCGCGGAGTTCATACATGTGCTGCTGAGCATCCTCGGCTTCGGCGCGGTGTTCATCGTCGGCGGAGCATGGGGCTGGATAATTTCAATAGTATACTTCCTTGCGGGAAACCTCCCGTACATCATCATACAGCGCTACAACCGGCCAAGGCTGCTGCGCCTTGAGGACGGAATGAAGAAGCAGGAGGGCCTGCGACAGAAATGAAAACGCTTATACTAAGCTGCGACACCGGCGAGGGGCACAACTCCTGCGCCAAGGCTATCAGAGAAGAATTTCTCCGCCGCGGTGAGGAGTGCGATATATGCGAAGCGCTGCACTTCCTCTCCGAGGGCGCGCAGAAGCTGATAACCAGCGGGCACACCTTCATGTACCGGCACACGCCGAAGCTCTATCAGTCGGGCTACAGGTTCTCCGAGAACCACCCGGACATGTTCCACGAAAGCTCAAGGCTATACGAAATGTTCGCCAAAGCCGCACTGCCGCTCTATGAGCACATCCGGGACGGCGGGTACGACACGGTCATATGCGTGCACCTCTTCCCCGCGCTGATGGTGACAAAGATACTGGAGCTGTATGACCCGTCACTTTGCACGGCCTTTGTCGCGACGGACTACACGTGCAGCCCGAGCGTGGGCGACAGCCGCCTCGGGCGCTGCTTCATCCCGGCTCCCTCCCTTGCCGGGGAGTTTGTCACCGGCGGGATAAGTGCAGAGCTTATAGTCCCCTCCGGGATACCGATACGCCCGGAATTCTACACACGCGCGCCGAAGGCGGAGGCGAAGCGCATCTTCGGCATTGAGCCTGAGCACCAGCACCTTGTCGCAATGACAGGCAGCATCGGCTGCGGCCCATTAAAGGAACTGACCGAAACGCTCGCGGAGACAATGACGTATGAGCAGGAGCTGACGGTCGTGTGCGGGGCAAATGAGAAGCTGCACCGGCATCTCGCCTCGCGCTATGCGGGTCAGGCAAACATCCACATCCTCGGCTTTGAGAAGAACGTTTCCCTGCTGCTCGACAGCGCCGATCTCTACCTGACGAAGCCCGGCGGGATAAGCGTCACTGAAGCTGCGGCAAAGGCGCTGCCTATGGTATTGATAGACGCGATAGCCGCGGTGGAGGAATATAACCTCGACTTCTTCATGAAGGCCGGAGCCGCCGTCACGACCGGTACGCCGGAAGAGCTGGCGCACTGCTGCCTTGAGCTGCTGGCACAGCCCGAGCGGCGTGCTGAGATGTCCGCCGCCATTGCGGAGGCTGTGCCTCTGAACGCAGCTGAGACGATATATGAGACTATGCGCGAGATGCATAGGATGAGCATCAAGGCTGTCGATATGTAAAAAAATGACTGTACCGAATGGTGCAGTCATTTTTTCATATTTATTTCCTGCGGGTGCGCTGGCGGTGCTCGGAATACATACGGTTGTCGGCGATCCTGCTGTCAGACTCCTGCATGAACTTCTTGAGTCTGTCCTCAAAGTCCATGTTCCCGCTCGTCGATGCCGCAGGAGGCACCGGCGTACGCGCAGGTTTTTCGCGCTTCGGCTGCGCTTCTCGGCTGCGCGGAGCGCTCTCCGGCTTCTGCGGCTCAAGCGCGCGCTTTATGGAGAGGTTGATACGCCCCTCGTCGCTTATCCCGATGACCTTGACCTTCACGGTCTGGCCTACCTTGAGATATTCGTTTACGTCACTGACATAGGTGTTGGCCACCTCCGAAATATGTACAAGGCCGCTCTTGCCCCCGTCGAGCGCGACAAACGCGCCGAATTTGGCGATACCCGTGACTTTCCCTTCCAGCACTTCACCGACCGTCAGCTCCATGTTTACCCCTCTCTGTCTGTTGTAAAATAGAATATTTTATCTCCCGGCTTGACAAGACCCAGCCGCTCGCGTGCAAGGCGCTCAAGCTCTTCATCGCTCAGCCCCGCTTCAAGCTTTTCCCGCAGCGCGGCATTGTCCGCCGTCCGCTCCTCAAGCTCGGCGCACAGCTCCTGCTGCACGGCAGCCGCCGCGCGCAGCTCCCCGCCGACTGCCGCCACGCTTGCGCAGGCATACAGCGTCAGCGATATCAGGACAATGCATATCAGCGTGTCTCTTGTGTTCATGTCAATCCACTTTCTGCTTATGCTTTATAATAAAACATTCGCGCGATTTTTTAAAGATACTTTTTGCATATTTACAAAATTTTTTTATTACTTTTTTACACCCCCGCGCCGCCCCTGCCGCCGCGGTATCGACCGCGGTGAACGCGGGCAGCAGGACAGCGCTCAAAGTGTGCATATACATGCAGAATCCGACGGCTGCTGCGGCCAGCGACCACGTGCCCATCCTTCCGCTCTCGGAGCGCATGGCAAGCAGGAAGAACAGCGCGCCGCCCGCCGCGCAGAAGAGCACGTCCAGTGCTCCCCCGCCCCTGCCCGCTGCACGCCTTATCGGGCGGAGCATATCATACGCAAGCCCAAGCATCGCGCCGCCAAGCAGGAAAGCAAGCAGCTCCAGCGCCTGCCCTTCAATGCTCTGCCCCACGTCAGCCGCCGAACAGGCGCGACCACAGCGTGCCTTTCGGTGCGCTCTCGTCGTAGCTCAGTTCCTGCACCTTGCCGCGCACCTCGAGCTGCCCGGAATCCAGATCGATGCGCTCGATGTGCAGCCCCTCGCCGCGCACAGTGAGCTCGCCCATGCTCGTTGTGAGAACGACGAGGCTCTCATCAAATCCACTGACGTCCTCCACGCCGGTAAGACTCAGCTTATCCCGGTTCTCCATGCTGAGCGTATGGCTGCGCTGCACCTCGCTCCTGCTCTGTTCATACGACATATAGCTTTCACCCCCATAGCATATATATGCAGTGGGGGTGAAAAACATGTCCGGAGATGTTATGACAGCAGCATCCGGTCGTTGTCGAGCGCCTTGCCGACGCCCGCTCTGAAGCGTGCAAGGAGGTCGTTTACAGTAAGCCCGCTGCGCTCCGCGCCGCCGACGTCGAGGATTATCCTGCCGGAGTCCATCATGAGGGTGCGGCTGCCGAGCTCGAGCGCGGACTGCATGTTGTGCGTTATCATCATGCAGGTGAGCTTCTCTTCGCTCACTACCCTGCGCGTGAGCTCCAGCACCTTCTCCGCCGTGCCGGGGTCGAGAGCTGCGGTGTGCTCATCGAGCAGCAGGAGCTTCGGCGGGACGATCGTCGCCATGACGAGCGTCAGCGCCTGGCGCTGGCCGCCAGAGAGCAGGCCGACCGGCTGGCGCAGCCTGTCCTCAAGCCCCATGTCGAGCTGAGCGAGCCTGTCGCGGAAGAGGTCGCGGTCAGCCTTGGTGATGTGCGCAAACCACCCGCCGCGTCCCGCAGCGAGGGCGAGGTTTTCTTCTATCGTCATGCCCGGAGCAGTGCCGCGCATCGGATCCTGAAAGAGCCGGCCTATCCGCTTTGCACGCTTATGCTCCGGCTGGAAAGTGATGTCCTCCCCGTCGAGGATGATGCTGCCGCTGTCTGTGAGGAAGCTGCCGCAGATGGCGTTAAAGAGCGTGGACTTGCCCGCGCCGTTTGCGCCGATGATCGTGACAAAGTCGCCGCGTTCAAGCTCGAGCGAAAGATCGGGTATGGCGGTCTTTTCGTTCACGGTGCCGGGGTTAAAGGTCTTTGAAATATGGCTGAGCTTCAGCATGCGCCCTCGCCCCCTTTCCCTTTAGCGTGCGCCATTCTTCGGCGCAGCATCGGCAGGCGCGTCTTGAGATAGGGCACGGAGATTGCCAGAACGACGATGACCGAGGATACGAGCTTGAGCATGAACGCCGGCATATTGAGCCGCAGCGCGACGGTATAGACAAGGCGGAAAATCACCGAGCCGAGCACCACGCCGACAGCGCGCTTGAATACGCCGCCGCGCCCCATGACCGTGCCGCCGATGAGGAGCGAGGCAAGGGCTATAGTGACCATGCCGGTGCCGAGGTTGATGTCGACAGCTTTCTGGGACTGCGCCATCAGGCAGCCGGAAAGGCCGGTGAGGGCGTTTGCCGCGCAGAGGCCGACTGTCGTGGTGAACGCGGGGCTCACGGATGATGAGCGCACCATGTCCGGGTTATTGCCGGTCGCACGGATAGCGAGACCGAGGCGGGTGCGCAGGAAAAGTGTGATGAACACGAGCGCGAGGAGCACCGCCGCGCTGGAGACGATGAGCTTATAGCTCCCGGCAAAGGGTGTGCCGGAGAGGGCGGATTTAAGCAGTGAGAACACCGTGTCGGTCTTATTGAGATTCAGGAGCGACGAGCCGCCCATGACCGCGATGTTTATGGAATAGATCGCGGTGTTCACGATGATGCCGGCAAGCAGGCTGTTCACGCCCATGCGCGTCTGAAGTATCGCCACGATGAAGCCGGAGCAGATACCGGCAGCCATTGCCGCGCCGAGCGACAGCCACGGGTGCCCGGCAAGTGCCACAGCCGCGCCGACTGCCGCGCCGAGAGTGAAGCAGCCGTCGGTCGATAGGTCGCACACGTTCAGCATCGTATAGCTCAAAAACAGCGCCAGCACCGTCAGTGAGCAGATAAGCCCCAGCTCAAGCGCGGTCTGTCCGAGAGACAGGATAGTTGAAATGTCCATACTCGTCCTCTTTTTCTAAACTTATGGTACGCGCAGAACCGGCATGCCGCCGGGTCTGCGCGTTTGATATGCTGCAGTGTATATTACTTAATGTCGTCAAAGCTCTCGGCGGTGGTGAGGGTCACGATGCGGGAGCAGAGGTCGGTGAACGCTGCTTCGACGTCTGCGTAGTCATAGCCGAGCTCGGCGCAGATATCGGTGTTTATGGTTGCGGTGCCGTTATCGAAGGTCATGACCGGAGTGGATGCGGGGTCGGCGTCCTCAAGGAGTATCTGCGCGGCCATGTTCGCGGTCTCAACACCGAGGTTTGCGTAATCAACGCCGTAGCCGAGGAACGCGCCGTTGAGGGCGAAGGAGTCAGCGCCGGTGTACTGCGGGATGCCTGCCTTGGCGAAGGTCTCATAAATCGCAAGCTCGGCGGTCATGATGGTGTTATCGGTCGGGGTGAAGACGGCGTCGACCTTGTCGGCGACCAGTGCGTCGGCGGCGAGCATGACCTCGTCGGTCGTGGTGCCGGTGCGCTCGATGTACTTGACGCCCTTGTTATCGAGGTATTCCTTAGCTTTTGCAATGGGGGCCGCGGAGGAATCCTGTCCTTGGTCGTAGAGCAGGCCGATGGTCTCAGCATCGGGGTCAAGGGCGAAGATGAGGTTCATTATCGCGTCGGTATCGAGATAGTCGGAGGTGCCGGTGACGTTCGCGCCGGGGGCTTCGAGGGATTCAACGAGTCCCGCACCGACGGGGTCGGACACTGCGGAGAACACGACGGGAGTCCGGCTGTCCTCGGTCGCGGTCTGCATGCGCATCGCGACGGGAGTGGCAACGCCGATCATAAGGTCTACCTTATCGGCGAGGTAGTCGGAAATTATCTGCTCCATAACGCTTGCGTCGGCATTGCAGTTATCGTAGAGAACGTTGAACTCCACGCCCTTCTCTTCGCCTATCTCGGCAAGACGGGTCTGGATGTTGTCAACGATCTGGTTGAGGGAAGCGTCGTCAACATAGTTGCACAGACCAATGGTGTAAGTCGTCTTTGCCTGAGAGTCAGCTGCCGTATCGGCTGCGGGGGCTGCGGCTTCGCTGCCGCAGGCGGCGAGAGCGAGGCACATTACAGCGGCGAGAACACCGGCGATCACTTTACGGATGATGTTTGTCTTTTTCATGGTTGTTTCCTCCATTTGGCTTTTTAGCCTTGATTTGATTCTGGGCGGCGATGGAGGGGCCGCTGCCGACGGCCTTGTTTCGGAGCATGGATATAAAAAAACAACCCCCGTCCCACACATGGGACAAGAGCTGCACACTCCTGCGATACCACCCAAATTGACGTTCTTTGAAAACGCCCTCTCGCTTACGCGTACCATCATACGCGCCCTGAAAGATAACGGTACAGGTTTCCGTCGGCATCTACTCGGGCAGAGCCCTTTCAAACCGCCCTCCGAAGTCCATTCGCCCCGCGCCATACGACCGTGATCACACCACCCACGGTTCTCTGCACAATGGTTATGCCGGGTTACTACTCTCCGTCACAGGTTTATAACAACTGTTCTGTTGATGGCGTCATTATAGCCGCGCGGTTTTGATATGTCAAGAGTCTTTTTTCACTTTTTGCAGGCTGACGAAATTTCAGTCCCCGCGTTTTCGACGATTTGTCTGCTATGACAATGAACAAGGGATGACACGCGGTCATCCCTTGTTTATTAAAATCTGGGTCCGGTTATATCTTCATGCAGACGTCCCATGCGCGCCAGATAACGGTGCGGAGGTTCCCGATAGCGACACAGTCGCCGACACGGAAGATGGTCTCCTTGCCCTTGACCTTGCGGGAGGCAGTGCGTCCGCCGACCGGAGTCGGGACAAAGCCGATGCCGTTGACGACGTTGTCGCACTCGA
>ERZ773242.764-NODE-764-length-35609-cov-4.834590_pt1 | contig 35609 bp, 27 predicted proteins | sample MGYA00511077_ERZ773242 | MGnify/ENA primary metagenome ERZ773242 (study PRJEB29015, sample SAMEA2737754) | human gut metagenome | biome: human gut; feature: human-associated habitat; material: faeces | place: China | collected 2012 ... | reverse complement strand
GGTTCTGCCTCCGGCGGGGTACTTTCTGTGCGCACAGAAAGTACCCAAGGATGCGCCAGAAACCGGATGGTTCCTGGCGGCGTTCTTTGGTTACTTACTTTCTTTCGCCGAAGAAAGAAAGTAACCCGCCGGAGGCTCCTCTCTAACAAAAAACGCATGAAAAAAGCTCTGTGAGAACTCACAGAACTTTTCATCATTCAGATTGCGCGGGTAACCTTACCGGAACGCAGGCATCGGGTACAAACATATACATGGCGGGGCGTACCATTAATCATTGCCTTGACGCGCTTGACATTGGGCTTCCAAGGACGATTGGAACGTCTGTGGGAGTGGGAAACCTTGATCCCAAAGGTAACGCCCTTGTCGCAAAACTCGCATTTAGCCATCCGTTGCACCTCCTTGCTGTAACGAACATTCAAGGCTTGCATTCACAAGCATTTGTTATAATAGCAGATACGGACGAAAAATGCAAGAGTTATTTGCAAAGAAAAAGGAAAAAATTTGCGCCGGGTTGTGGGTATTGCGAAAAAGCGGGGCATAGGCTATAATGTAAAAGGATAATTGCACCAAATTTACACGCCGCCGGGGTCTCCCGGCGGGATTGTGAGGGAAGATATGGAAAAAATCAGACGCAACCCGGCCAAGCTCAGCCAGCTGGTGAAGGAATTCGATCTGGAGATCCTCTATCAGGCCACGAGCTATGAGGAGCAGACGCTTTCGATCTCGGACGTGAACCGCCCCGCGCTGCAGCTGGTCGGGTTTTACGACTATTTTCAGCCCAGCCGCCTGCAGATCCTCGGCCGGGCCGAGGTGATGTTCCTCAAGGCAATGGCCGCCGAGCCGCGGCGCCATGTGCTCGACGAGCTGCTGCGCTGCGAGATCCCGGCGCTCATCATTTCGCGGAATATGGACGTGTTCCCGGAGCTCATTGAGCTCGCGGCCAAGTATGACCGCACGCTCCTGCGCACGCCGAGTACGACCGTCGACATCAGCAGCCGCATCATCGATTTTCTCAACCGCAAGCTCGCCCCGCAGATCACGCGCCACGGCGTGCTGATGAATATCTACGGTCAGGGCGTTCTGATGATGGGCGACTCCGGCATCGGCAAGAGCGAGACGGCCATTGAGCTCCTCAAGCGCGGCCACCGGCTCGTAGCGGACGACGCGGTGGAGATCCAGCGCGTGTCCGGCAGTCTCTGGGGAACGGCCCCGGAGATGATCCGACACTATATTGAAATACGCGGCGTCGGCGTGATCGACGTGCAGAGACTCTTCGGCATGAGCGCGGTGCAGCACGACTCGGAGGTGGAGCTTGTGATCCAGCTCGAGCCGTGGGAGGACGGGAAGTTCTATGACCGTCTCGGGCTCGAGGGCGAGACGTATACGATGCTCGGCGTGTCGCTGCCGTATGTGACGATCCCGGTGCGTCCGGGCCGCAACCTCGCGGGCATCGTGGAAATCGCGGCGATGAAGAACCGGCAGACCTTCTTCGGCTATAATTCCGCGCAGGAGTTTGTCGACCGCGTCGACCGCCAGATCGACGAGCTGAGCCGTCAGGCGGCGCGCAAGACCGACAACTGACATTAAAAAGGAGAACAGCATGAGCTGGTATGAAGAACTGGATCAGAAGATGGCGGACTATCTCCCGGACGTCCCCGTCCTGCGAGAGGAGCCGCTGAGCCGGCATACCTCGTTTCGCATCGGCGGGCCGGCGCGGCGGATGGCCTTCCCCAAAAGCGGCGAGCAGCTGGTGCTGCTCGTGAGCTTTGCGCGCGCCTGCGGCGCAAGGCCGTTTGTCCTCGGCAACGGGACGAATCTGCTCTTCGGCGACGGGGAGACGGACCGACTTGTCATCAGCACGCGCGACCTTGCGCAGCTGCGCCGGGGCGGGAGTGAAAACGAGATTATCGCCGGGGCGGGCGTGCCGCTCGCGCGGCTGGCGGTCTTTGCCCAGCAGGCGGGGCTGACGGGGCTGGAGTTCGCCCACGGCATCCCCGGGAGCGTCGGTGGCGCGGTGTGCATGAACGCGGGCGCCTATGATGGGGAGATGAAGGGCGTCGTGAAGTCCGTGACGCTCCTGCTGCCCGAGGAGGGCGTCCACACGCTCAGCGGCGCGGACATGGCCTTCGGCTACCGCAGGAGCTTTCTCACCGATCATCCGGAGACCGTCGTGCTTGAGGCGGCGTTTTCGCTGCGGCCGGGGAATCCGGCGGCCATCCGCGCACGGATGGAGGAGCTGATGGCGCGGCGCAAGAAGAGCCAGCCGCTCGAGTGGCCGAGCGCGGGCAGCACCTTCAAGCGCCCGACGGGGTATTTCGCCGGGCCGCTCATCGAGCAGGCCGGGCTGAAGGGCTTTTCCGTCGGGGGGGCGCAGGTGTCGGAGAAGCACGCGGGCTTTGTCATTAACCGCGGCGGGGCGACCTGCGCGGATGTGCGCGCGCTCATCGGCGAGGTGCAGCGCCGCGTGCAGGAGCGCGCGGGCGTGCTGCTCGAGCCGGAAGTGAAGTTCGTGGAGAAGTGACAGGGGGTCGGATCCGTGGAAATTCTGATTATCACCGGTCTTTCCGGGGGCGGCAAGAGTAAGGCTGCCTCGTTTCTGGAGGACATCGGATACTATATCGTCGACAATCTCCCGACGGAGATGATGGTGAAGTTTGCGGACTTCTGCGCGGGCTCGAGCGGCCGGTATGACCGCGTGGCGCTCGTGTACGACATCCGCGCGGGCGAGCCGTTTGACCAGCTGCTTGACACGCTTGACCGTCTGCGCGCGAGCGGCGTGACCTGCCGGATGCTGTTTCTCGAGGCGTCTGTGCAGACGATCATCAACCGCTATAAGGAGACGCGGCGGCGCCATCCGCTGATGGGGAAGGGCGTGAGCATGGAACAGGCCGTGCGCCGCGAGCAGGAGCTGCTGCGTCCGGTGCGCGACCACGCGGATTTCGTGCTCGATACGACGTCGTTCTCGACGGGGAAGCTCCGCAGTGAGATCCTCGACCTGTTCGGCGGCCAGTGCGACCGCGGCGGCATGAACGTGAATGTGCTGTCCTTCGGCTTCAAGCACGGGCTCCCGATCGAGGCGGATCTCGTCTTTGACGTGCGCTTCATGCCGAACCCGTTCTATGTGGCCGAGCTGAAGCACCAGACGGGGCTTGACAGGCCCGTGCAGGACTTTGTCTTTTCCTTCGACCAGACGCATGAATTCATGAGCCAGCTCGAGAAGATGATTTCGTTTCTCCTCCCGCTCTACAGCGAGGAGGGCAAGAGCGTGCTCGTCATCGCCATCGGCTGCACCGGCGGGCACCACCGCTCCGTGGCCGTGGCGCACCGACTGGCCGACTACATCGCCCGCGCGGGCTATCAGGTGACGGAGAACCACCGGGATATCTCCCGCTGAGAGGAACGCCTATGGAATCGTATCTGTATCGCATCCCGCCCGAGCAGGGGCCGCGCGTGACGGTGATCGGCGGCGGCACGGGGCTCTCCACGCTGCTGCGCGGGCTGAAGCTCTATACGAAGAATCTGACGGCCGTTGTGACCGTGGCGGACGACGGCGGCGGCTCGGGCATGCTGCGCCATGACCTCGGCATGCTGCCGCCGGGCGATGTGCGCAGCTGTCTCGAGGCGCTGGCGAACACCGAGCCGCTCATGCAGCGGCTCATGCACTACCGCTTCACGGAGGGGACGCTCGCGGGGCAGAGCTTCGGCAACCTCTTCCTCGCCGCGCTGAGCGAGATCCTGCCGAGCTTTGACCAGGCGGTCGAGAGTCTGAGCCAGATTCTGGCCATCACGGGGCGTGTGCTGCCTGTGACGAATGAGAATGTCCGGCTTGAAGCGGAGCTGGAAAACGGCGCGCGCGTGGCGGGCGAGTCGAGCATCTGCGGCTGCAAACGGCGGCACGGGTGCCGCATCCGCCGCGTCCGTCTGCGTCCCGCTGGGGCGCAGGCGCTGCCCGCTGTGCTCGAGGCCATCCGCGAGGCCGATATGGTCGTCCTCGGGCCGGGGAGCCTCTATACCAGCATCATCCCGAATCTCCTCGTCGGCGGCGTCGCGGAGGCGATCATGGACTCCGGCGCGCTGAAGGTCTATGTCTGCAACGTCATGACGCAGGCGGGGGAGACGGAGGGCTATACCGCGGCGGATCACATCCGCGCGCTGTTTGACCACGCGCGGCCGGGACTGTTCGACATCTGCCTGACAAGTGACTCGCCCATCCCGCGCAGCATCGCCGAGCGCTACCTCGCCGAGGGGGCCGAGCCGCTGCTGTGCGACCGGGAGGCCTGCGAGGCGCTGGGGGTGGAGGTCATCAGCCGCCCGGTGGCGTCGGTGGAAAATGATCTGGTGCGCCACAATCCAGGGCACCTCGCGCGCGAGCTGATGGCGCTGCACGCGGAGCGGAACATGCGGCTCGTGGAGCCGTCCACCCCCGGCCATACGCGCAACAAAGTGGAAAGGTAGGCGGTCTATGCAGTCTTTTTCCTATAAAGTCAAAAGTGAGCTCTGCCGCACGGCGGTCAGCCGTCTGTGCTGCGCGCGGGCGGAGGCCTATGGCGTGCTGCTGTACTGCAACACGTTCACGCCGACGCTGGTGCGCATTATCACGGAAAACGCCGAGTTTGCCGCGCGCTTGCCGCGCCTGTTTCAGCGGGCGTTTTCTGTGAAGTTCGACCGCCTGCCCGAGGACGACGGCGGCCACGGAAAGCTCGTTTTCCAGATTACCGATCCGGAGAAGCTCGACCGGATCATCAACCAGCTCGGCTATGACCCGCGCCAGACGATGGTGCTGCACGTCAATTTCGCTCTGCTTGAGGACGAGTGCTGCCGGACGGCGTTTCTGCGCGGGGCGTTTCTCGCGGGCGGGAGCGTGACGGATCCCGAGAAGCGCTATCACCTCGAGCTGACCGGCTCGCACGCGCAGGCCAGCCGCGAGATGTCGGCGCTGCTGACGGAGATGGGCTTTCTGCCGCGCAGCGTCCGCCGCGGCGGCGCGACGGTGATCTATTTCAAGCAGTCCGAGCACATCGAGGATCTGCTCACGACGATCGGCGCCCCGGCCTCGGCCATGGACGTCATGACCGCGAAGGTGGACAAGTCCATCCGCAACGGCGCCAACCGCGCCATGAACTGCGATATGGCGAATGTGAACAAAACGCTCGACGCCGCGGAGGAGCAGCTCACGGCGATTGAGCGTCTGCGCGGCGGGAGCGCGTGGGAGAGTCTGCCGGAAAAGCTCCGGCAGACGGCGCAGCTGCGCCTTGCCTACCCGGAGCTGTCGCTTGCGCAGCTTGCGGAGCGCTGCGATCCGCCGGTGACAAAATCATGCATGAACCACAGAATGAGAAAACTGCTGGAGAAAGCGAGGGAACAGAAATGACGAAAGAAGAACGCTGCCGCGCGGCGAAGGCATACCGCGAGAAGGGACTCAACTGCGCACAGTGTCTGCTGGCCACTTTCCGAGACGTGGCGGGGCTGACGGAGCAGCAGGCGCTTGGCCTTGGGGCCGGTCTCGGCGGCGGTGTGCGCTGCGGCGGCATCTGCGGCGCGGTGAGCGCGCCGGTGCTCATCCTCGGCGCGTCCTGTCCGGATCCGTCCGACCGACCGCACACAACGAAGCTGACAAAGGAGTTCGAGAGCCGCTTTGTCGAGCGCTTCCACCGGCTCGACTGCCGCGAGCTGCTGCCCGCGCAGGATCTCGAGCCGTCGGAGCTGGCGCAGGAGCTTGCCGCGGGGGATCACTGCGGCTTGCTGATTGTGACCGCGGCGGGCATCCTGAGCGATATGCTGGGAGAGACCGCCTGATAAAAGGAGAACCGCTATGTCCTTTGTGCATCTGCATGTCCATACCGAATACAGCCTGCTCGACGGTGCGTGCCGCATCCGCGACCTGCCGAAGCTCGTGCGTGAGCTGGGTCAGAACGCCGTCGCCATCACCGACCACGGCGTCATGTACGGCGTCATCGACTTCTACCGCGCCTGCAAGGCCGAGGGGATTCACCCGGTCATCGGCTGCGAGGTCTATGTCGCGCCGCGCACCCGCTTCGACAAGCAGCACGAGTTCGACAGCGAAGCGCGCCACCTCGTGCTGCTGTGTCAGAATGAGACGGGCTACCGCAACCTCTTGTACATGGTCTCGCAGGCGTACATCGAGGGCTTTTATATCAAGCCCCGCATCGACCTCGACCTCCTGCGCGAGCACTCGGAGGGGCTGATCGCGCTCTCGGCGTGCCTCGCCGGCGAGATTCCGCGCCGAATTTTGGCGGGGAACCTCAAGGGGGCGAAAGAGTACGCACTACAGATGCAGGAGATCTTCGGCGAGGGGAATTACTACCTCGAGCTGCAGGATCACGGCATCCGCGATCAGGCGGAGGTGAACCGCGGGCTGCTGCGTATCCATCAGGAGACGGGCATCCCGCTTGTGTGTACAAACGACGCGCACTACCTCCGCAAGGAGGACGCGGAGAGCCACGACGTGCTTCTGTGCATCCAGACGGGCAAGACCGTCGACGATGAAAATCGCATGCGCTATGAGCCGAAGAACTTCTACATCCGCTCGACCGAGGAGATGGAGGAGCTTTTCGCCGCCTATCCGGAGGCCGTGGAAAACACCCAGCGCATCGCCGACCGCTGCCAGCTGGAGTTCACGTTCGGCAAGTATCACCTGCCGGAATTTCAGCTGCCGCCGGGCTATGACTCGCCGACGTACCTGCGAAAGCTCTGCGAGGAGGGCTTCGCCCGCTGCTACGGCGAGGGGCATGAGAATTACCACAAACAGCTCGATTATGAGCTGAATATGATCGAGAAGATGGGCTTTACGGACTATTTTCTCATCGTTGCCGACTTTGTCAACTACGCCCGCGGCGCCGGGATCCCGGTCGGGCCGGGGCGCGGCTCGGCGGCTGGCTCAATGGTGTCGTACTGCCTGCACATCACGGACATCGACCCGATGCAGTACAGCCTCTATTTCGAGCGCTTCCTGAACCCGGAGCGCGTGTCCATGCCCGATATCGACATGGATTTCGGCGACACGCGCCGCGGCGAGGTCGTGGACTACGTCCGCCGCAAATACGGCGACGATCACGTCGCCCAGATCGTGACGTTCGGGACGATGGCGGCGCGCGCCGTCATCCGCGACGTGGGCCGCGCGCTCAACATGACCTATGCCGAGGTGGATGTCGTGGCCAAGCTCGTGCCCGCCGGGCAGGGCGCGCTGCACATCACGCTCGACGACGCGCTCAAGCTTTCCAAGCAGCTCGCCGATCTCTACGAGACGGACGCGCGCGTGAAGAAACTCATCGACACGGCCAGGGCGCTCGAGGGCATGCCGCGCCACGCGTCGACGCACGCGGCGGGCGTCGTCATCACGAAGCGGCCGGTGTATGAATACGTCCCGCTCGCGCGCAACGACGAGTCGATCGTCTGCCAATACGTCATGACGACGCTCGAGGAGCTGGGCCTTTTAAAAATGGACTTTCTCGGCCTGCGGAACCTGACCGTGCTCGATGACGCGGTGAAGATGGTGCAGCGGCGCGAGCCGGACTTCCACCTGCAGAATATCCCGATGGACGACCCGGCGGTTTTTGAGATGCTCTCACAGGGCAAGACGAACGGCGTCTTTCAGATGGAGTCGACGGGCATGACCGGCGTGTGTACGGGTCTGCGCCCGCAGAGCATCGAGGACATCACCGCGATTATCGCGCTCTACCGCCCGGGGCCGATGGAGTCTATCCCGAAGTTCATCGCCTGCAAGCACGACCCGAAGCTCGTGAGCTACAAGCACCCGTCGCTCGTCCCGATCCTCTCGGGGACATACGGCTGCATCGTCTATCAGGAGCAGGTCATCAAGATCTTTCAGGAGCTGGCCGGGTACTCGCTCGGACAGGCCGACATGGTGCGCCGCGCCATGAGCAAGAAGAAGGCCAAGGACGTCGCGCGCGAGCGCGAGGCGTTCCTCCACGGCGACAGTGCCCGCGGCATCGACGGCTGCGCCGCGCGCGGGATCCCCGAGCCGGTGGCCGAGTCCATTTTTGACGAGATCTACGATTTCGCGAACTACGCCTTCAACAAGGCGCACGCCGTGAGCTACGCGGTCGTCGCGTACCAGACGGCATACTTCAAGTGCCACTATACGAAAGAATACATGGCGGCGCTGCTGACGTCCGTGCTCGATAACTCCGACAAGGTCGCCGGCTACATCGCCGAGTGCCGCGAGTGCGGCATCGCGCTCCTGCCGCCGGATGTGAACCGCTCGTATGACGGCTTCACCGTCGAGAGCGGCGGTATCCGCTTCGGCCTTGTCGCCATCAAGAATATCGGCCGCGGCTTTATTCAGGAGCTCGTCCGCGAGCGCGGCCGCGGCGGCCCGTTTGAGTCGTTTCAGGACTTCTGTGAGCGGATGTTCGACTGCACGGACATGAACAAGCGCGCCGTGGAGAATCTCATCCGCAGCGGCGCGTTCGACGGGCTCGGCGCGCGCCGCTCGCAGCTGACGGCGGTGTATGAGAAGGTGCTCGACGCTATCTCCGCCAGCCGCAGACAGAACCTCGAGGGGCAGCTGGACTTCTTCGGCATGGCCGCCGTTTCGACCGGCGCGCAGCATAATAAGATTGAACTGCCGGACATCCCCGAGTACTCCGCCGCCGAGCGGATGGTCATGGAAAAGGAGACGACGGGGCTCTATCTCTCCGGACACCCGATGGCCGACCTGCGCGGTGCGGCGCGGCGCGCGGGCGCGGTTCCGATCCATGAGATTCTGGCCGATTTCGCCGCGGAGGACGGCCCGCGCCGCTTCGCCGACGGGCAGAATATCACCGTCGCGGGCGTCGTGACCTCCAACCGCACGCGCACCACGCGCAACAACTCCCTCATGGCCTATGTCGTCATCGAGGACGAGATGGCGTCCATCGAGCTGATGTGTTTTTCCCGCTGCATCGAGCAGTGCGGGAGCTTCATGCAGGTCAACTCGCCCGTGCTCGTGCGCGGGAAGCTCTCCGTACGCGACGAGAAGCCGCCGCAGATCCTCTGCGACACGGTCTATCCGCTGCAGAAGGACATGGCCCCGCCGCCCGGCCCGCCCGCGTCGCGCCGGGAAGCGCCGAAAAGCGCGACGATCTACATCCGCGTGCCGGGGCTGGAGAGCGACGCCTTCCGCCACATCCGCCTTGTCATGACGATGTTCGAGGGCGAGACACCGGTGAAAATCCGTCTGGCCGACACGGGTAAGCTCGTCGGTACGCACTGCCTGAACCACCCGGCGCTCTTGCAGGAGTGCCGCGAATGGCTCGGGGAGGAAAACGTGGTTGTAAAAGAGAAATAATAAATCTACAGAAAAAGGAGGGAGCTGCGCTCCCTCTTTTTTTATAATAGGTCTTTGCTCCATGAATGCTGTGCAGGTGTGTCCTGTTTTCAGGACAGCCTGCCGGTTGTGCTTTGCGCGCGGATACGGTATAATAGGGGCAATTACGCAAGATAAGAAGGGGGACGAGCCATGCTCTCCATCTGGATCGGCCGGGCGGGGTCCGGCAAGTCGGAAAAGGTGCTGCGCACCATCGCGGCGGAGCGGACGCAGCGCGCGCAGGTGCTTATCGTACCGGAGCACACGTCGCACCGCGCGGAGGTGGATCTGTGCCGCGCCTGCGGCGAGACGGCCAGCCGCAATGCCGAGGTGCTGAGCTTCCAGAACCTCGCCACGCGCGTTTTGAGCCGCACGGGCGGTCTGGCGGACGTGACGCTCGACGGCGGCGGAAAACTCCTGACGATGCGCCTTGCGCTGCAGGAGCTGAGCGGGCAGCTCAAGGTGTTCCACCACCCGTCCCAGCGCGCGGCATTTCTGCAGCAGCTGGTGGAGCTGGCGGAGGAGTTCTATGCCTATGAGATCCGCCCGGAGGAGCTGTACGAAAAGACGCAGGAGATCGGTGGGGCAATGGGCGATAAGCTGCAGTCCGTGGCGCTCCTCTTTGGCGCGTATGACGCGAAGCTCCACGCGGGCGGGCGCGACGCGCGCTCGCGGGTGGAGAAGCTGCGCGACGCGCTGGGATCCTCGCAGTACCTCGCGGGGAAGGACGTGTACGTCGACGGATACGCGTATTTTAACCGACTGGAGGAGGATATTCTCTCCATCATCCTGCGTCAGGCGCATCAGGTGACGGTGACGCTCCTCGGCGAGAAGGGAAATCAGGAGCTCTTCCAGAACGCCCTGCGCCAGCGGGAGCGGCTGGTGCGCATGGCACGCGAGGTGGGCGTTCCGTGCGAGATCTGCTGGTTTACCGCGCAGGAGCGCACGGCGCTCGATCGGCTCGAGCGCTGCTTTTTCGGCAGTGACGAGGTCTGGCCGGAGCCGACGGAGCAGATCGCGCTCTATGAGGCCGCCACGGCCTACAGTGAAGCGGAGTATGTCGCCGCGCAGATCCGCGAGATGGTGCGCAGCGGGAAGTACCGATACAGAGATATCGCTGTCGCGGCACGGAATATGGATCGCTACGGCCCGATTCTTGAAAACGCCCTCCGCCGCGCGGAGATCCCCGCCTATCAGGCGCGGCGGCACGACATTCTCGAAAAATCGGTTATCACGCTCCTGCTCGGCGCGGTCGACGCGGTGACGGGCGGGCTGGAATACGAGGACATGTTCCGCTATCTCAAGACCGGCCTTGCCGGAATCACGCCCGCGGAGTGCGACCTGCTGGAAAACTACGTCATCCTCTGGCAGATCCGCGGCAGCATGTGGCTGCGGAAGACGCCGTGGACGGCGAACCCCGACGGCTACGGCGCGGAGATGACCGACGCGCGGCAGGCGCGGCTCGATGAGATCAATCGCATCCGCGAAAAGGTTCGCGGGCCGCTCACTCAGCTGAGTGACGGGCTGAAAACCTGCAGAACCGCGCGGGGGAAGGCGGAAGCCCTTTACACATTTGCGCAGCGCTCCGGCGCGGCGCAGACGCTGCAGCAGCAGGCCACGGAGCAGATGGCGTGCGGCGAGGTGCAGCTCGCGGAGGAGAGCGCACAGCTGTGGCAGATCTTCTGCGACGTGCTCGACCAGTTCGTGGAGATTCTCGGCGGACAGGAGATCGGCGGAGAGGAGTTTGCGCGGCTGCTGCGGCTCGTTCTGACGCAGTACAGCGTCGGCACCATCCCCGCGACACTCGATCAGGTGCGCGTGAGCGAAATTACGCGCAACGACCGCCACCGCGTGAAGTGCCTGTTCCTGCTCGGTGCGGGGGATGACGTGCTCCCGACGGTCGAGCGCCGCGGCGGCGTCCTCGACGACGAGGACCGCGAGACGCTCCAGCAGCACGACATCGAGCTCTCGAACGCGACGTTCGACGCGCTGGATAACGAGCTGCAGAACATCTACGCGGCGCTCGCCCAGCCGACGGAGTATCTCCATGTGAGCTGGCCCGCGGGTGACCTCGCGGGGAGCCAGCTGCGCCCGTCGTTCGTGGTCGAGCGCATCCGGCACCTGTTCCCGTCGGTGCCCGTCACGCGCGAGACGGGGGATTACCGTCTGCTCACGCCCGCGGGCGCGCTCGAAGCGGCGGGGGAGCACCCCGGCGGCGCGCTGTGGCAGAGCTTCGCGCAGAGCGGCCGCTGGGGCGCGGCGCTCGAGACGATGCGCCGGGCGCGCAGCTTTGATCGCGGTCGGCTCTCGCCCGAGACGGTGCGCGCACTCTATGGCTCGGTCTACCGCATGTCCGCGTCCAGAATGGATAAGCTCCGCAGCTGCCATTTCGGCTATTTCATGCAGTATGGCCTGTGCGCAAAGGAGCGCAAGGCCGCGGGCTTCGACGCGCCCGAGATCGGGACGTTCCTGCACTATCTGCTCGAAAACGTCAACCGCGAGGTGAAGGCGCGCGGCGGGTACGGCGCGGTGGAGCGCGCGGCCCTGCGCGGCCTTGTGCGGCAGTATCTGGAGAAGTACAGCGAAGAGCAGCTCGGCGGCTGCCGCGAAAAGAGCGCGCGCTTCCGCTACCTCTTCTCGCGCCTGCGCACGACGGCCTACGCCATCGTGGAAAACGTCGCGGATGAGCTCTCACAGTCCGACTTCGTGCCGCTGGAGTTCGAGCTGGGCTTCGGCGGAAGGAACGGGCAGCTCCCGGCCATCACGATCCGCGAGGGGGAGAGCACCCTCGCCGTCACCGGCAAGGTCGACCGCGTGGACGGCTGGCTCAGGGACGGAAAGCTCTATATCCGCGTGGTGGACTATAAGACGGGCAAAAAATCCTTCGACCTGACGGATCTGCGCTACGGTCTCGGCGTGCAGATGCTGCTGTATCTGTTCGCGCTCGAGGGAGAGGGCGAGCGGTACTTCGGCCATCCGGTCGTGCCGGCGGGGGTGCTGTATACCCCGGCGCGGGACGTGATCCTGCGCACGGAGCGCGGGGCGACGGAGGAGAAGATCCGCGCCGCGCTCAACAAGGAGCTGCGCCGCAGCGGCATGGTGCTCGCCGAGCCCGAGGTGCTGCAGGCGATGGAGCACAGCGCACTCGAAAAGCCGTGCTTCCTCCCAATCGAGGTGAAAAAGGGCGGCACGATCACGGGCGGGCTCGCCTCGGCGGCTCAGCTCGGGAAGCTCGGGCAGTACGTCGAGCGCCTGCTGCACGAGATCACAGACGAGCTCAGCAGCGGCAACATCAACGCCGACCCCTGCAGCCGCAGCCCGCAGGAGAGCAGCTGCGACTGGTGCGAGTACGCCTCGGCGTGCTGCTTCGAGGAAGGGCGCGACAGGCGGCGCATGATGAAAAAGGTCAGGGACAGCGAATTCTGGCGCTTTATCGAGCAGGAGACGGAGGAGGTACGGCATGGCTGAAATCCAACTGACGCAGGCGCAGCAGGCTGCGGTCGATAACCGCGGCGGGAGCCTGCTTGTCTCGGCGGCGGCGGGCTCCGGCAAAACGAAGGTGCTCGTCGAGCGGCTGTTCGCGTATATGGAGCGTGAGCGCTGCGATGTGGACGACTTCCTCATCATCACCTATACGAAGGCGGCGGCGGCGGAGCTGCGCGGGAAGATCGCCGCCGAGCTCTCGCGCCGCGTAGCCGTGCACCCGGAGAGCGGCCACCTGCGCCGCCAGCTCTTCCGTGTCTATCAGGCGGACATCAAGACGGTGGACGCGTTCTGTGCCGCCGTGCTGCGGGAGAACGTGCATCTGCTCCCCGGCGACGGGCAGCACGCGCTGACGCCGGACTTCCGCGTGCTCGACGAGCAGGAGGTGCAGCTGCTGCGTGAGCGCGTGCTCGAGCGGGTGATGGAGACGTTTTACGCCCGGCTCGAGGCGGGCGACGCGGAGGGGGAGTTGCTGGCCGAGACGCTCGGCGCGGGGCGCGACGACCGCGCGCTCACGGCGCTTGTGCTCGAGCAGCACAGCAAGATCCAGAGCCACCCCTATCCGCTCGCGTGGCTCGAGCAGGTTTATGCGCAGTGGGAGCAGACGCCGCAGGCGCTCGCGGACTGTGCTTACGGCCGGATCCTGATGACAGACACCTGCCGCAAGGCAGACTTCTGGGCGCGCAGGCTGCTGCAGGCGGCAGAGGAGATGGCGGACTGCCCCGCGCTCGAAAAGGGCTATGCCGCGGGCTTTCGCGACGCGGCCGCACAGCTCGCACACCTGCGCGAGAGCGCTGCGGACGGCTGGGACGCGATGGGCGCGGCCGTGCCGAAGTTCCCGTCCCTGCGCCCCGTGCGCGGGGAGGAGGAGCGCAAGGTGCGCGCCAAGGCAATCTGGGACCGCTACAAGGCGGAGATGAAGAAGGCCGCCGCGCCCTATGAGACGGCGGAGAGAGACTATCTCGACGACCTACGCGAGATGGCCCCGGCCATGCGCGCGCTCATCCGTCTGACGGCGGATTTCACCCGCGCCTATCAGGCAGAGAAGCTGCGCCGCAACGCCGTGGACTTCTCCGATCAGGAGCACTATGCCATCGAGATTCTGACGCAGCCGGACGGCGCGCCCACGGAGCTGGCGCGGCAGATCTCCTCGCGCTATCAGGAGATCATGGTCGACGAGTATCAGGACACGAACGAGGTGCAGAACTGCATCTTCCGCGCCGTCTCGCGCGATGGGCAGAATCTCTTCACCGTCGGCGACGTGAAGCAGAGCATCTACCGCTTCCGTCTGGCTGACCCGACGATTTTTCTCGAGAAATACCTCGCCTACCGCGACGCGGCGGAGGCGGAGGACGGCCAGCCGCGCCGCGTGCTGCTGAGCCAGAACTTCCGCTCGCGCCGGGAGGTGCTCGAGAGCACGAACTATGTCTTTTCCGGGATCATGTCCCGGGAAATGGGCGAGATGGACTACGGAGAGGACGAGCAGCTGCACTTCGGCGCGTCGTACTACGTCCCGCGCACCGACACGGCGGCGGAGTTCCACCTCGTGAGCGTGGAGGACACGGAGGACGAGCAGTTCGACCGCGAGGAGGTCGAGGCGCGCTTCGCCGCGCGGCGTATCCGGCAGATGCTCGACGAGGGCTACCCCGTGCAGGACGCGGACGGTCGGCTCCGCCCCATCACGCCCGAGGATATCGTGATCCTCATGCGCTCGCCGCGCACGCGCCTGCGGGCGTTCACCGACGCGCTGCGCCGGGAGCGGATCCCGTGCAGCAGCGGCGAGCAGTCGGCCTTTTTTGCGACGACGGAGATCGCCGTGCTCTTCTCCTTCCTCCAGATCATCGACAATCCGCGGCAGGACGTGCCGCTCATCTCGGTGATGCGCTCGCCGCTGTTCGGCTTCACGCCCGACCGGCTCGCGCAGATCCGGACGCTTGTTCCGGAGGGGGACTACTACGACGCCGTCTGCGCCGATGACGCGCCCGATACCGCCGCGTTCCGCGCGACGCTCGATGCGCTGCGCGCGGACGCGCGCAGTCTCTGCGCCGGGGAGCTGGTGTGGAGGCTGTATGATACCTGCCATGTGCTCGGCGTATTCGGCGCAATGGAGGGCGGCGCGGCGCGGCGGGCGAACCTCATCGCGCTGGGGAGCCTTGCCGACAACCTCGGCGGACAGGCGGGCGTATTTGAACTGGTGACGCAGCTGCGCCGCCTGCTGGAAAATGACCGCCAGCCGAACGTCAGCACCGGCCAGAGCGGGGGCGGCGTGCAGATCATGAGCATCCACCGCTCGAAGGGGCTGGAGTTCCCTGTCGTGATCCTCGCCGACCTCAACAAGCAGTTCAACGAGCAGGATCTCAAGCGTCCGGTGCTGGTGCACCCGGCGCTGGGGCTCGGCTGCGAGCGGGTCGACCGCGCGCGGCACATCCGCTATGACAGCGTCTCGAAAAGCGCGCTGGCGCTGACGCTGCGGCGTGAGGCGAAGGCCGAGGAGATGCGGATCCTCTATGTCGCACTCACGCGCGCGAAGGAAAAGCTCATCTGTATCGACTGCATGAAGCGCGCGGGGGCGCGTGTGCGCGCCCTCGCCGCCATCGGCAGCTATCCCGCCGAGCCGGAGGCCGTTGCCTCGGCGCGGGCGCTCGGCGACTGGCTGCTGCTGCCGCTGCTGCAGAGTGTGCAGGCCGAGCCGATCCACCGCTGGGCGGGGCAGGACGCGGAGCACCTGCAGGACGCGGCAGGCTGGGAGGTCTTTCTGTGGGAGAATCCGACGCGGCAGGCGGCAGCGCCCTCCGCCGCACCCGTGCCCGCGCAGCGGGCGGGGGAGGAGCTGCCCTTCGACGCGGCGCAGCTCGACTGGGTCTATCCGCACGCCGCGTCCGCGGTCATCCCCTCGAAGGTCACGGCGACGCAGCTCAAGGGCCGCGCGCTCGACCAGGAGATCGCGGAGAACGCCGCGCCGGAGCGCCGCGTGCGCGCGGTGTCGTTTGAAAAGCCGCGCTTTCTCCAGAAGGAGCGCGGCCTGACGGCGGCGGAGCGCGGCACAGCCATGCACGCGGTGATGCAGTATCTCGATTTCGCACGCCCGGCGGACGAGCAGAGCGTCCGCGAGCAGGTGATGCAGCTGCGGGAGCGGCGGCTGCTCACGCCCGAGCAGGCGGCAGCCATCGACGTGCATGAGATCGCACAGTTCCTGCGCTCTCCGCTGGCGCAGCGCATCCGACAGGCGGAAACGCTTTACAGGGAATACCGATTTGCGCTTCTCGTCCCGGCGACGCTCTATGACCCCAAGGTCGATGAGCGGGAGCAGATGATGCTGCAGGGCGTCGTGGACTGCTGCTTTGACACGCCGGAGGGCCTTATGATCGTGGACTTCAAGACCGACCGCGTCCGGCTGGGGCAGGAGCCGGAGCGCGCGGAGGTCTACCGCCCGCAGCTCGAGGCCTACAGCCGGGCACTGAGCCGGGTGCTTGAACGGAACATCTCGGAGCGGATTCTCTATTTCTTCGCCACGGGGCAGGAAATTTCTCTCTGAAAATAGAAAAAACACTTGCAATCCGCCACAAGATGTGGTATTCTTACTAATGCCTTTGTGAAAGAGGACTATTGTACCAGAAAGAGGTGAACCAGAGCAATGAAGGAAGGAATCCATCCCAATTATCAGCAGACTACTATCAAATGCGCCTGCGGTAATGTAATTGAGACAGGTTCTACGAAGAAGGATATTCGCGTAGAAGTCTGCTCTAAGTGTCACCCCTTCTTCACCGGCAAGCAGAAGCTGGTGGATACCGGCGGACGTGTGGCGAAGTTCAACAAGCGCTTCGGTCTGGACAAGTAAAGACACTTTTTACAGGACCCGCAGCTTTTTGGCTGCGGGTTCTTTACTTTTGCCGCCGGGTATACTATATTATTAGGTGAAAACCGGAAGCGAGGATGTACATGGAACGCAGAACTTTGGAAGAAAACAGGGAAAACAAGAGGGACTATGCGGTGCTGGTGGGGCTGCGCTCCCCGGTGCTGCGGGAGGATAACGCAGACGAGGAGAGTCTGGCGGAGCTGGCGGCTCTGGTAGAGACCGCCGGAGGGCAAGCCGTCGGCACCATTTTGCAGAGCAGGGAGAAGCCGGATCCCCACAGCTTCATCGGAGAGGGCAAGGTGGAGGAGGTACGGCGCATGGTGCAGGAGGAAGAGGCCACCATGGTCATCTTCGACAACGACCTCTCGCCCTCACAGATCCGGGTGCTGACGGAGATGACCGGGGTACAGGTGCTGGACCGCAGCGGCCTGATCCTGGACATCTTTGCCCAGCGGGCCAAGACCAAGGAGGGGTGCTTGCAGGTGGAGCTGGCCCAGTACCAGTATCTGCTGCCGAGACTGGTGGGTATGTGGACTCATCTGGAGCGGCAGGCCGGAACCAGCGGCAAGGGCCCCATCGGCTCCAAGGGCCCCGGCGAGACGCAGCTGGAGACGGACCGCCGCCACATCCACCGGAAGATCGACAAGCTGAAGGCGGAGCTGGAGGAGGTGCGGCGGGTCCGCAGCACCCAGCGCCAGCGGCGGCAGAAAAACGAGATCCCGGTGGTGGCCATCGTGGGCTACACCAATGCCGGAAAATCCACCCTGCTCAACGCCATCACCGGGGCGGGTATCCCCGCCAACAACCGGCTGTTTGATACGCTGGACACCACCACACGGCTGCTCACCGTCAGCGACACACTGGACGTGGTGATCTCCGACACCGTGGGCTTTATCCGCAAGCTGCCCCACCAGCTGGTGGAGGCCTTCAAGGCCACACTGGAGGAGCTGGAGTACGCCGACCTGCTGCTGCACGTCATCGACGTGTCCAATCCCCAGTGGCAGCAGCAGGCCGCCATTGTGGAGGACCTGATCCACGAGCTGAAGGCGGATCAGATCCCCTGCATCCGGGTATACAACAAGTGCGACGTGGCCTTCTCCGGGGAGCGGAGCCATGAGGAGGACGCCGTGTCCATCTCCGCCAAGACCGGGGAGGGTATCCCGGCGCTGATGGAGGCCATCGACCGGAAACTGGACAAGGGCACCCGCCGGGTGGTGATCCATCTGCCCTATGACAAGGCGGGGATGCTGGACAGTCTCTATCGGGAGGCCAAGGTGGAGGATGTGGCCTATCAGGAGAGCATTGATGTGACGGCGGTGTGTCCCCCCAAGGTGCTGGGCCAGCTGAAGGACTATATCGAGGGCTGGACGGAGCCGAAGGAGGACTGGGAATGATGGAGACGGAACGGTTGCTGCTGCGGCCGTGGCAGGAGAGCGATGCCGAGGCGCTGTACCGCTGGGCCAGCGACCCGGAGGTAGGCCCCGCCGCCGGATGGTCGCCCCACACCTCCGTGGAAAACAGCCGGGACATCATCCGGACGGTGCTGTCCGAGGAGGGAACCTTTGCCGTGGTGCCAAAGGACGGGAACGGCGACCCCATCGGCGCCATCGGCGTATTCCCCACGGAGATACCGGAGGGGAGGGGTGAGCCGGAGATCGGCTACTGGATCGCCCGCCCCTACTGGGGTCAGGGACTGATCCCGGAGGCTGTGGAGGCGATGCTGCGCCGGCAGTTTCGGGAGATGGGTGCGGAGCGTGTGTGGTGCGCCCATTTTCCGGGGAATGAACGATCCCGGCGGGTGCAGGAGAAGTGCGGCTTCCGACACGTCTGCGACACGCCGCCGTCGCCGTGGCCCGACGGAACGGAGCATCCCGGCGTGTGTCAGGCCATTACGAGGCAGGAGTGGGAGGTGCGCCATGGCTGACGGCTTTCGTATCCCCTTTCAGGAGGCGGAGAGCGAGTTTGTGGAGAAGCGCTCCCGGTTCATCAGCCACGTGTGGCGGGTGGAGACGGAGGAGGAGGCCCAGGCCCGGATCCAGGAGACGAAGAAGAAGTATTATGACGCACGGCACAACTGCTGGTGCTATCTGCTGGGGCCGAATCTGGTGCGCTACTCCGACGACGGAGAGCCTCAGGGAACGGCGGGACAGCCCATGCTGAACGTATTCCAGCGGGAGAACGTCACCGGAGCGGTGTGCGTGGTGACCCGGTATTTCGGCGGTATCCTGCTGGGGGCCGGAGGGCTGACCCGTGCCTACTCCAAGGGCGCACGGGACGCCTTGGCGGCGGCGGGCGTGGCCACTATGGGTCTGTGGGCCCGTGTGCGGCTCAGCTGCCCCTATCCGCTGTTTGAGCGGGTGAAGCTGGAGATCGCCGCAGCGAGCGGTATTCTGGACGATATGGACTACGGCGCTGATGTGACGCTGACGGTATCTCTGCCGTCGGAGAGGCGGGAGACCCTGCAGGGGCGGCTGACGGAGCTGTCCGCCGGAGGGCTGACCTTGGCGCTGATGGAGGAGAGCTACCGTCCCGGCCCACGGGAGGAGTTATAACGGAAAAGGAGAAGAAGGAATGAAGTACACGGAATACACCGACGAACAGATCCAGGAGATCAAGCGCCAGCGGGACCGGCGCAAGCGGCAGCAGATCACGGTCATCGTCTTTATCCTCGGCGTGCTGTTTGCGCTGGTGGGGATCCTGGAGCGGGGCGGCGCCATCTATCTGGTGCTGGGCATTGCCTGCTTGCTGATGGGCGTGATGCTGCTGGTGGATCATATCCGCAGGGAGCGGGAGGAGAAAGCCAAGAAGCAGGATGCGGCGGACACTGACAAGGAGTAAGCCTTGCCATTTGTTCACGGATTCTTTACGGAAAACCCCTTGCCCTGAGGGGGCTTTTCATGATAAAATGATATTGTAAGTAGAGATGCGAGGCGCATCTGCCCAATGTGCGGACAGGTGCGCTCTCATTTTGTCAGGAGAAAATTGGAAAAGGAGGAAGATATTTGTCTCGTAAGCCATTGAGCGTACAGGCGCAGCAGGATCGCCTGCGGCGCAAGCGGCGGGAGGCCGGAGAGGTGCTGACCATTTTCCGCAAGCCCCTGAAGGAATCGCTGACCTCGGTGCTGCCCATCACCGCCATTGTGCTGGTGCTGTGCTTTACTATTACCCCTATCTCCAACAACGCCATGATGGCGTTTTTGCTGGGGAGTCTGCTGCTGATCGTGGGTATGGGGTTGTTTACTCTGGGTTCGGAGATGTCCATGATCCCACTGGGTGAGGCGGTAGGTAAGGAGATCACCCGATCCAAAAAGGTGTGGGTCATTGTGGCCATCAGCTTTTTGATCGGCGTCATCATCACCGTGGCGGAGCCGGATCTGCAGGTGCTGGCAGGGCAGGTGCCGTCTATCCCGGATCGGGTCATCATCTGGTCCGTGGCGCTGGGCGTGGGGGTGTTTCTGGTGATCGCCCTGCTGCGTATTCTGTTTGCCATCCAGCTGTCGTATCTGCTGATCGGGTTTTATGCCATCGTGTTCGTGCTGGCGGGCTTCGTGTCCCCGGACTTCTGGGCCGTCGCCTTCGACTCCGGCGGCGTCACTACCGGCCCCATGACGGTACCCTTTATCATGGCGCTGGGTGTGGGCGTCAGTGCTGTGCGTAACGATAAGGACGCCGGGGGCGACAGCTTCGGTCTGGTGGCCCTGTGTTCCATCGGCCCCATCATCACGGTATTGCTGCTGGGTCTGCTGTATCAGCCCGACGGCAGCACCTATACCCCGGTGAGCGTGCCGGATGCCAAGGATACGGCGGAGATGTTCCGGTCGTACACCCATGCGCTGCCGGAGTATTTCAGGGAGATCTTCCTGTCTCTGGCGCCCATTCTGGCGTTTTTCGTCCTGTTCCAGCTGGTCACCCGGCGGATGCACCGGCGGGAGGTCATGAGTATGCTCTTTGGTCTGCTGTACACCTACATCGGGCTGGTGCTGTTCCTTACCGGTGTCAACGTGGGCTTCATGCCCGTGGGCAGCTTCCTGGGGGAGAGCATCGCCGCCCATGAGAGCTACAGCTGGCTGCTGATCCCCATTGCCATGCTCATCGGATACTTCATCGTGTCGGCGGAACCGGCGGTCCATGTGCTGAACCGGCAGGTGGAGGAAATCACCGCTGGGGCTATCCCTGCCAGTGCCATGAATGCGGCACTCTCCATCGGCGTGTCGGTGTCGCTGGCGCTGGCCATGATCCGGGTACTGACGGGTATCTCCATCATGTGGTTTTTGATCCCCGGCTATGTGCTGAGTCTGGCGCTGTCCTTTGTGGTGCCGAAGATCTTTACCTCCATCGCTTTCGACTCCGGCGGCGTGGCCTCCGGTCCGATGACGGCCACGTTCCTGCTGCCCTTTGCCATGGGGGCCTGCGATGCGCTGGGGGGCAATGTGGTGACGGATGCCTTCGGCGTGGTGGCCATGGTGGCTATGACGCCGCTGGTGACCATCCAGCTGCTGGGCGTCAGTTATCAGCGTAAGCTCAGCAAGCGCACTCCTGTACCGGCCGTTGGGCAGGTGGAGGAGATCATCGAGCTGGCATAGGAGGGCATATGAAGCGACTGTATTTGATGATCACCATTACCAACCGGGTGATGGGCTCCAAGCGATTTGTGGATTTTTACCGGGCCTTCGGCGCACCGGTGGTGTTTACGGCGCTGGGCCGTGGGACTGCCAGCGATGAGGTGCCGAGCTATCTGGGTCTGGAGGCCACGGAGAAGTCCGTGATGCTGTCGGTGGTGACGCCGGCGTGCAAGGAGGTGCTGATGAAGGAATTGGTCAGCACCATGCACCTGACCAACCCCGGCACCGGCATTGCCATGTGCCTGCCTTTGAGCAGCATCGGCGGGCGGACGGCCATGAACTATTTGATTACCGGCAACCCGGAGGCGGAGCCGGATGTGGAAGTGAAGGAGGATGAGAGCATGAAGGATGCAGCGTATCAGCTGATCGTGGCCATTGCCAATCAGGGCTACACCGACACGGTGATGGGGGCCGCCCGCAGCGCAGGAGCCCACGGCGGCACCATTCTGCACGCCAAGAGCACCGGCGCCGAGGATGCCGGGAAGTTCTTTGGAATGTCCATTGCCGAGGAGCGGGAGATCATCCTCATGGTGGTGCCTACCGGCGACAAGAACACCGTGATGCAAGCCATCATGGCCCAAGCGGGGGCGCATACCGAGGCGCAGGCCGTGACCTTCTCGGTGGCGCTGGAGGATGTGGCGGGGCTGTACCACATCAACGCCGACGAATAAGAGGCGGCGAGGGGCAATCTCCGACCAAGCGGCGCAGAGACGTGCCGCCTGCGGGAGTCCCGCAGCAAAAAAAATGGATGCTTCAGCGTGAAAGCTGCCGGGAGGAGAGTCCCGGCAGTTTTTCTCTTGTCAAATCCGGCGGCAGGGGGTATACTAAAGGCGATATCCCATACAGAGAAAAGGAGCGATGTATATGGCAGTTCTGGAGCATCTGGAGCCGGGACGGGTATTTCACTTTTTTGAGCAGATGAGCGCTATTCCCCGTGGTTCGGGCAACACCAAGGCCGTCAGCGACTGGCTGGCGGAGTTTGCCAGGGAGAGGGGCCTGCGGTATCAGCAGGATGCGCTGAACAACATCATCATCTTTAAGGACGCCTCCGCCGGGTACGAGGGGGCGGAGCCGGTGATTTTGCAGGGTCACATGGACATGGTGTGCGAGAAAGCGCCGGACTGTGGCAAGGACATGACCCGTGAGGGGCTGGATCTGGCCATCGACGGGGATTTTGTCTATGCCAAGGGGACTACGCTGGGCGGTGACGACGGCATCGCCGTGGCCATGGCGCTGGCGGTGCTGGACGACGAGAGCCTGCCCCATCCTCCCATTGAGGCGGTCATCACCGTGGACGAGGAGACGGGCATGGACGGGGCCATGGGCATTGACGTGTCCGGCCTGAAGGGACGCCGGATGCTGAACATTGACTCTGAGGACGAGGGCGTGTTCACCGTCAGCTGCGCCGGAGGCGCTCGGATGGACTGCGTGCTGCCGGTGCAGCGGGAGGTCTTTGCGGCTCCTGTGCAGCGCATTACCGTTCAGGGGCTGGTGGGCGGCCACTCCGGCACGGAGATCGACAAGGGCCGGGGCAACGGCGTTCAGCTGATGGGCCGTGTGCTGGCCTCTGTGGCGGAGGAGACGGAGCTGCGGCTGGTGGAGGTCTGCGGCGGTCTGAAGGACAACGCCATTCCCACCGGCGCACAGGCGCTGATTTCCGCCAACGCCGAGGTCACCGCCGAGGTCTGCCGCCGCATGACGCAGTCCCTGCGGGAGGAGTACCGGGTGACGGATCCCGACGTAGAGGTAACGGTGGAGCCTGCCGAGACGGCCATGCTGCCTATGGACGCAGTGTCCACCCGCCGGGCGGTGTGCCTGCTGGTGTGCCACCCCAACGGCGTACAGGTCATGAGCGCCGACATCCCCGGTCTGGTGCAGACCTCCCTGAACATGGGCATCCTCACCACCGGCGAGACGGCGGTGCATCTGTCCAGCAGCGTTCGCAGCAGTGTGGAGAGCCAGAAGCAGATGCTGCTCCAGCGCATCGCCTGCCTGACGGCGGAGCTGGGCGGGGAGACCTCCACCCGTGGGGAGTACCCCGGCTGGGCCTATCTGCCGGATTCTCCGCTGCGGGATCTGATGGTGGAGGTGTTCACCGATCAGTACGGCTATGAACCCAAGGTGGAGGCCATCCATGCCGGTCTGGAGTGCGGGCTGTTCTCCGCCAAGCTGCCGGGGCTGGATTGCGTGTCCTTCGGACCGGACCTGAAGGAGATCCACACCTTCCGGGAGAAAATGTCCATCTCCTCCGTGCAGCGGGTCTGGAAGATGCTGGTGGAGCTGCTGCGCCGCATGAAGCCCTGAAAGGGAAGAAGTGAATAGAGAAACGCCCTCCGGCCATGCCGGAGGGCGTCTTTTGTTGATTTGTAAAGGGTTTACTGGAGCTGCTTGGCCTTTTTGGCGGGGAACTGGACCTGCGCCAGCACCACGGCAATGAACATCAGAGCACAGCCGATATACTCCCGCAGGGACATCTGCTGGTGCAGGATGATGGCACCGGCGATGACGGCGAACACGCTCTCCAGACTCAGCAGGATGGTGACCACCGTGGGGTTGGAATCCTTCTGGGCCAGAATTTGCAGGGTGTAGCCCACGCCGCAGGAGAACACGCCCACGTACAGCAGGGGCAGGATGCACTCCCAAAGGACGTGGAAGTCAATGGTGTCGAAGATCAGGGCCAGAATGGTGGACCAGATAGCGGCGAACAGGAACTGCAGGCAGGAGAGCTTCACGCCGTCGCAGCGGGCGGTGAAGTGGTCAATGAGGAGAATGTGTACGGCAAAGCACACAGCGCACACCAGCACCAGCAGGTCGCCGGGGGCCAGAGAGAAGCCGCCCTTGATGCACAGCAGGTACAGGGATACCACGCTCAGCACCACGGCGATCCACACCGGGCCGCTGACCTTCCGGCGGAAGAACAGGCCGAACAGGGGAACCAGCACCACATACAGCGCCGTGATGAAGCCAGCCTTGCCGGCGTCGGTGCCGGCCACCAGACCCGCCTGCTGGAAGTTGGAGGCGATAGCCAGAGCGGTGCCGCAGCAGAGGCCGCCCAGCCACAGCTGCTTGCGGGAGGCCTTCTTTTCCTCCGCCGTGGGCTGGGGCCGGTCCTTCCGAGTGGTGTTCATGACGGCGATCACCACCAGCAGAGACAGTACGGCGATGAAGTAACGGGTGCCGTTGAAGGTGAAGGCCCCCATGGAGTCGGCGCAGATATCCTGCGACACGAAGGAAGTACCCCAGATAAAGGCCGCCAGAATAGGGAATACCACCTGACGCATTTGGTTGTGTTTCATGTGCTTGGTTCCTTTCTGTTTATTCTCTCTCTCTTATTTAGGCGGATCCTTGCCCTCCGTGGGGTTGACGTGCCACTTGAATTTTTTCTCCGTTCCGTGGAGAAGGCGCTGGATATTCTCCCGGTGGCACCAGACCACCAGAGCCGCCACCGCCAGACATAGACCGGTGTAGAGCCAGTTGTGGCCATAGACGAAGTACACGGTAATGGGGGCGCTGCAGGTGGCGGTGATGGAGGCCAGCGAGACGTATCGGGTGGTGAGCCACAGCAGCAGGAACAGCGCCCATGCCACGGCGGCCACCCGCCAGTTCAGCAGCAGCACCAGCGTGCCGCCGGAGAGGATGCCCTTGCCGCCTCGGAGACCGTAGAACACCGGGAAGATGTGGCCCAGTTCACAGCCGAGGCCCGCCAGCAGCGTCCCCAAGGTGCCGTCCCAACCCAGACAGCGGAAGAAGAAGCTGCCCAGCAGGCACGCCGCCACGGTCTTGCCCATGTCGCAGGCGATGACCAGCAGGGCGTATTTGGCACCGTAGGTGCGGTAGAAGTTGGTGAGACCGGCGTTGCCGCTGCCGTGCTTGCGGACGTCGTCCCGGATGATGAAGTGGGATACCATGAAAGAGCCGTTGAAGCAGCCGAAGAAATAGGACAGCAGCATCACCAGCAGTACGGCGAAGGCCACAGTCACGTTATGCATCTTCTTCTCCCTTCTGACGGATGCTCATGATGATGGGCGTGCCCTCCAGCCCGAACACGCTGCGGATCTGATTTTCCAGATACCGGCGGTAGGAGAAGTGGAAGAGCTTTTTATCGTTGCAGAACACCACAAAGTGGGGCGGGCGGATGCCCACCTGCGTCATATAATAGATCTTCAGGCGGCGGCCCTTATCCGTGGGGGGCTGCACACGGGTCTGTGCATCCGCCAGAACGGAGTTGAGCATACCGGTGGTGATCCGCATGGAGGACTGCTCCCGGACATAGTTGATGAGCTCGAAGAGACGGGTGACACGCTGGCCGGTCAGGGCGGAGATGAACACGATGGGGGCGTAGGTCATATAGCTCAGGTCCCGGCGGATATCCTCCCGCATCCGGTCCATGGTCTTGTCGTCCTTTTCCACCAGATCCCACTTGTTCACCACGATGATACAGGCCTTGCCGGCCTCGTGGGCCAGACCCGCCACCTTGGTATCCTGCTCCGTGACACCGTCCTGTGCGTCGATCATGATGAGGCACACATCGCTGCGCTCGATGGCCATGGTGGCCCGCAGGACACTGTATTTTTCGATGTTGTCGTCCACCTTGGACTTTTTCCGCATACCGGCGGTGTCGATGAAGCAGTATTTTCCGGTTTCGTTTTCAAAATAGGAGTCGATGGCGTCCCGGGTGGTGCCTGCCACGTCGGAGACGATGACCCGTTCCTCGCCGAGAATACGGTTTAACAGGCTGGACTTGCCTACGTTGGGCTTGCCCACGATGGCGACCTTGATAACGTCGCTGTCCTCCTCCTCGCCGGAATCCTCCGGGATGTTTTCCAGAACCCAGTCCAGCAGATCGCCGGTACCGTGGCCGTGGATGGCGGAGGTCTCAAACAGGTCGCCGATGCCGAGACTGTAAAACTCGTACACATCGGGATTCACGGGGCCGACGGAGTCGCACTTGTTCACGGCGAGCGCAATGGGCTTGCCGGATTTGCGCAGCATGGTGGCCACGTCCTGATCGGCGGCGGTGACGCCGGAATGCACGTCTACCACCATGATGACGGCGTCGGCCAGCTCAATGCCGATCTCCGCCTGACGGCGCATGAATTTGAGCATCTCGCTGTCCGTACCCGGCTCGATGCCGCCGGTGTCCACCAGAGAGAAGGTGCGCCCGCACCATTCGCAGCTGCCGTAAATTCTGTCCCGGGTGACGCCGGGGGTGTCCTCTACGATGGAGGTGCGCTGCCCTGTGAGTTTATTGAAAAGCATGGATTTGCCCACATTGGGCCGCCCGACAATGGCGACCAGAGGTTTTGCCATGGTAACACTTCCTTTCCATATGACGGATTATCCAGTTTATTATGACACATCTTTCCTGCAAAAGCAATGCAAAAAAGTGGATTCATACAAATTTAACAGAGCGATTTTGGTGAATATTGCTTTTGGAACACGCAAAATAGCATGGAAAAAGAGGAAGGCGCGACGCACCTTCCTCTGCTTTCCGCTTTTTGGCTTACTCAGCCTCGACAGCCACGACCTGACGGCCATTGTAGGTACCGCAAGCCTTGCAGGCTCTGTGGGGCATGACGGGCTCGCCGCACTTGGGGCAAACCGCTACGCTGGGAGCGGACAGCTTCCAGTTGGAGCCACGGCGCTTATCGCGGCGGGCCTTGGACACTTTACACTTAGGAACAGCCATGGTGACACCTCCTTGGTCAAACTGCTTTTTACAGCATTCATTTTGGACTTACTTCTCAAGAAGCTGCTTCAAAGCAGCAAATCGGGGATCAAGCTCCTTCTGGCAGCTGCAGGGGCCGTCGTTCAGGTTTTTGCCGCAGCGCTGGCAAATGCCTTTGCAGTCCTCCTTGCACAGCAGCTTGGAATCCAGACTCAGGACGAAAACCGTCCGTACAATATCGTCCAGATCGGCGCTGTCTCCCTCCAGAGGGAATACCCACTCGTCTTCGTTCTCTTCGTCGGCCAATTCCGTCACCAGAACCACATCGATGGGGAAGCGGACTTCCCGGCTAAAATCTCTGGCGCATCGGTCGCAGGTGCCGTGGATGCAGGTGGAGATCTCACCGGTCATCACAAGAACGCCCGCGGTGTTCCGCACCGTGCCCTCTGCCGCGACCGGCTCGGACACAGGGTAGCTGACACCGTAACAAAGATCACTCAGGTCAACGGTTGTGGAAAAGGTGACTGACGCGCCCGGACTGTCAATGATTTTGGAAAGCCCCAGCAGCATACTTTTCCCCCTTCTCACAGTCGTGCCTAGATATTATATAGGCTTTTGCGTCATTTGTCAAATGATTTTTTCACAAAAAATATATGTTTTCGCGGGTATTTCTCCCGGACGGCCGAGGCGCGGAGGGACGGTCACTTTTTTCGGGCGACGACCACGAACCGGCCGTTCTCCGTCTGGTAGGCGCAGGTGACCAGAGTAAGAAACAGGTCGCCGCACTGGGCGGTGACACCGGTGTCGTAGAGCGCATGTTCCCGATAATAGGCCATGGCCTCGTCGAAGCTGCTCTGGTCAGAGGTGTCATAAAACTGGTAGAATTTGAAATTTGTGTCGCTCTTTTTGTAGACCTTGTCGTAAAAGGCGGCCACGACCTCATATTCCTGTTCTTCGTAAAGGGTGTTGAAGGAAATCACCGGATTGCGCTGCCAGAAATCCTTCTGCTGGTATTTCAGCAGCGTGCGGAACATGCTGCCGTCCAGCATGTTGTGGGCATAGATGATGCGGTTGCCGCTTTCCGGGTCGCAGGCTGCGTCAATGAAGGGAAGCCCGGCGAAGCTGTAGCTAACCTCAAAATTGGCGTGGAGATACCGCTCCGGTTCGTCGGGGGAGTACATGACGGGGTAGTCGATTCTGGTTCCCGGAATGGTAAGCCAGCCCGCAAGATCGGGATTTTTCTGGTACAGCTCCAGAAAGCGGGGAAGGATTTCCCGCGGCTCTGTGGGCGGCGTGGTCGCGGCGGTGATGGGCGGGACGACAGTGGACTGGGTCTGGACGGGGACGGTTGGCTCTGTCAGGGCGGCGGTGGATGCCTGTGTGGTTTCTTGGGCAGCCTCCGCGGCCATCCGCTTCAGGGCAATCTGGTTGCGCAGGGCAATAAACACCGTCACGCCGAAAATCAGCGCCGATACCAGCGCGACGACGAGAAGAATTCGGGAAACGGGAGAATTTTTCCGCCCCTTTCGGTCTCGGGGGAGGTATTTTCCATTGTTTTGGTTGGTCATGGTAAATCATCCTCAGAAAAGGCGGTGACGGGAGTACCGTCACCGCCGTGGTTGGGGTTAGAGATTCTTTAGAAGAAGCGCTTCCTGGTGAAAACAGCCGCAACGCTCATCAGGCCGGACAGAATGGCCACGGGAGCCATCACGTCGCCGGTCTTGGGGACTTTGTCAAGGCCGGTGTTCTCTTTACCGCCGGTGGTACCGCCGCCGGTAGTGCCGGACATCTTGTGACCGCAGGCGTCACACTTACCGTCGTTGTCGTCGTCATAATGGGATGCTGTCCACATGGATTCCTTGCACTCCGAACAGATGGCCTCATGGGAGTTGTCGTCAAGGTCTTTCCAGATGACATCTCCAAAATGGCCGGAGGCGCCGCAGGTATCGCATTTGCCGTCACCGTTCGGATCAGAACAGAAGGATCGATAATTGCAGCCGGGGTCTGTGCAATCGTGAGAGCCGGGCAGGAAATGATGTTCAGCGTTTGTTTTGAATCCGCACTTGTCGCAGATGCCGTCGTTCATACCAACATGCTCACCGTCGTCAATAATGGTATTACAATCTTTGCAGAGAAGATGGTGATAGTTGTCATTATAACTCCAGACTGTATGTTCATGGCTGCAATCAAATTTGTCAAAGCCGCAGAGATCGCATACGTTCCCAACTCTGTGATGGGGTTCTATGTCACTGAGATCGGCAAAACAGTCAGAGCAGTATTTGACATGGCCTTCACTTCCGGCAGGGGAGTAGGCTATGTTTTTATGCGCGCATTCCGGATTCGGCTCCGGTCTGCCGCACACGGTGCAGTGATGCGTGCTGTCATAAGTGTGCAGTTCGTAAGCAGAGATTGTTTTGTTGCAGTCGTCGCAGTATTCGGCATGCGATTGGTCATCGACTATCCAGCTGGTGTGCTCATGCTTGCAGGTTGCGGGAGTATCGGGATTCTCGGGGTTGCCGGGGTTCTCGGGGTCACCGGGGTTCTCAGGATTCTCGGGGTCACCGGGGTTCTTAGGGTTTTCGGGGTTCTCGGGATTACCGGGATTCTCAGGGGTTCCGGGATTCTCGGGGTTCCCAGGGTTTTCGTCGCCCTTAGGGTCGCCGGGAGTTTCCTGACCTGCCACAGCGGAGGGGGTGCCTTCCACTTCGGCGGCGGCTGCTGCCGGCACAATGGCAATCACCATGACCAGAACCAGCAGCAATGCGAACAGTTTTTTCATTGCGTTCTACCTCCATTGGAGTAAATTTTGGGACGAGTGGTATTACATTCGCCTATCCACGGTCATTATAGTCTTTTTAACGACTATAGTCAAGTAAAAAATTATAACCTAAAATAAAAAGACTGCAACTGGAAACCGTAACCAAATAAAGGAGACGCAATAGTGTGATTGTTTACGACCCCTTCTGGAAAACCCTGAAAAAATCGTCTAAAACCACGTATACGCTCATAAAAGATCATCATATATCCAGCTCCACCATCGACAAGCTGCGCAAAAACAAGCCGATCACCACAACGACCCTGAACGATCTATGCCGGATCCTCGGCTGCAAGGTGGACGAGATATTGGAATATGTCCCCTCGCCGGACGACCAATGCCTTTGAATCAGGGTAATCAGAAGCCGCTTTTTTTATAAGGCGGCATTTTTTTGACATTGCCGGTTGACATAACAACAAAATTCCGCAATCAGAAATTCCAGTGGCCGAAGCATTTTTATTCTTCTCGGGACATACTCTGTTCCAAACCCATGGCAGGAGCCTTTCTCCTGCCGAGAAGGAGGCTGGCTATGGATCAAATTTATGCGGACATTGCTGCCAGAACCGGCGGCAATATTTATGTGGGCGTGGTCGGGCCGGTGCGTACCGGAAAATCGACCCTCATCAAACGGATTATGGAGGAGCTGGTGATTCCCGGCATCTCCGACCCCTATCGCAAGGAGCGCGCCAGAGATGAGCTGCCCCAGAGCGGTTCCGGGAAGACCATCATGACTTCGGAGCCGAAGTTCGTCCCCGAGGAAGCGGTGGAGATTTCCCCCGATGGCGTGACGAAGCTGCGAGTGCGGCTGATCGACTCCGTGGGCTACATGGTGGACGGCGCGGTGGGCGCGGAGGAAGACGGCGTGCCCCGGATGGTGACCACCCCCTGGTACGACCACGAGATTCCCATGACGGAAGCGGCGGAGCTGGGGACGAAAAAGGTCATGGAGGGGCACTGCTCCATCGGCATTGTGGTGACCACCGACGGCACCATTACGGAAATTCCCCGGGAGGATTACGTACAGGCGGAAAAACGGGCCATCACCGACATGCAGAAAACGGGAAAGCCATTCCTCGTGATCGTCAACTCCCGCAACCCGGCGGGGGAGGCGGCGGGGGCGGTAAAGGCGTATCTGCAAAACACCTTCGCTCTGGAGCCCATCGTGGCGGACTGTCAGGCGCTGGACGCCGAGGGCATCGGAAAACTCATGAAGGCGCTGCTGTACACCTTCCCCATGAGCGAGCTGCGGGTGCATCTCCCCCGGTGGATGGACGCGCTGGAGCCGGAGCATCCCGTGAAGGCGGCGCTGTATCAGGCGCTTCTCCAAATGGCCGAGGAAATTCACACACTGGGTCAGGCGGAAGGGGTGCTGGCCGGACTGCGGGAGCTGCCCCAGGTGCAGGACTACAGCCTGCGCAGTGTGGATTTGGGCAGCGGCAGCGTGATCTGCGCCATCGTGTTCCCGGAGGCGCTGTTCTACGAGATTCTGAGCGCCCGGGCGGGAATGCCCATCCGCAGCGACGCCCAGTTGCTGCAGCTGCTCACCGAGCTGTCCCAAATCAAGCAGGAATACGACAAGATCTCCGATGCCCTTTCCGCCGTCCGGGCGACGGGCTACGGCGTGGTGATGCCCGCGGCAGAGGAAATGAAGCTGGAAACGCCGGAGATCATCCGCAAGGGCGGCGCTTACGGCGTGAAGCTGAAAGCGGGTGCGCCCTCCATTCACATGGTACGTGTGGACATTGACACGGAGATCAACCCCATGGTGGGAGACGAAAAGCAGTCTCAGGATCTGGTCAATTCCCTCATGGGCGAAGACCCGGAAAAGCTGTGGCAGAGCAACATTTTCGGAAAATCCGTGTACGACCTGATTCAGGAGGGGCTGACCACGAAGCTGCTGGGAATGCCGGAGGAAGTCAGGGGCAAGTTCCGGGGAACACTGACGAGAATCGTCAACGAGGGCGCGACAGGGCTGATCTGCCTGATCCTGTAGGCGAAAATTCCATTCTTGACATTCTTTCCTTGCAGAGGTAAACTATAGAAAAGTAACAAGGGAGGAATGCACAGTGTCCATTACCATTGAATACCTTTGGAAAGACCGCAAGCGTCATCTGGGGATGCCCCTGTCCTTTACCCGCTATCAATTGTCCGAGGATCGGCTGTTCCTGTCCCAGGGATTTCTGAACATCAAGGACGATGAAGTCCTTCTTTACCGGGTGCGGGACATCGATACCAGACGCAATCTGTGGCAGCGCCTGTTCGGCGTGGGAACGGTCACAGTGCTGTCCTCCGACAGAACCACGCCCACGCTGGTGCTGAAAAACGTGAAGAACCCGCTCTTTGTCAAGGAGCTGATCCACAAGCAGGTGGAGGAAATGAAGCTGAAGCGCCGGGTCCGCTACGGTGAGATCGCAACCACCGGCGACCATGACGACGATGACGATCTGGACGATCGATAAGGCTTTTGCCCCGCCGCTGCAAAGCGGCGGGGGGTATTAGACAGTTAACAGGCACTGTGGTATAATCTGCCGTGCCTGCCCTTTGTATTGTGTAAAGCAGATTCATGTGAGCATCCCTTGCCTCTCCCTATGGGAGAGATGGCCGAGCGAAGCGAGGACGGAGAGGGTATACTAGGGTGCAAGGCCCTCTCAGTCACCTACGGTGACAGCTCGCCCAAAGGGCAAGCCAAGGGGGTGTACGCATTTTGGCGCGAGAAATGGAGCGTATCTGTACCGATACGCTCCATTCGCTGTTTTATGACTGCCCATCAAAGCGGCGGGGCGATTTTCTGTTTAAGAATTTCTTTGTACGGGAAAATAAATTATCAGGGTGCTTTACCCTTGAGAAAATTCGTGATACAATACACTTTACGATTCAGATTGTTGAGGGGGAGTCCCTGTGAAGCGGACCGGCAGAAAATTTCATTGGAATTATACGGCGTTGGCCTTTGCCATTCCCTGCATGGGAATGCTGTTTGTCATGCTTATCAGCCAATACGAGCCGTTCGGTAAGTATTCCATGCTGTATTCGGATATGTACCACCAGTATTATCCCTTCTTCGTGGCGTTCCGCCGCGCCCTTCGCAGCGGAAGCGGATTGCTGTACACATGGAGCATCGGCATGGGGATGGATTATCTGGGGCTGATCTCCTATTATCTGGCGTCGCCGCTGAACTTGCTCAGCGTTCTGGTGCCGGAGGGCTGGCTGCTGGAGTTTTTCTCTCTGCTGGTGCCGGTGAAGCTGGGATTCGCGGGGATGTTTTTCGCCATTTTCCTGAAAAAGCTGTTCGGCAAGAACGATGCGTCCATTGCGGTGTTCGGCGGTTTTTACGGGCTGTGCGCGTGGGCGCTGGGGTATCAGTGGAATGTGATGTGGCTGGACACCTTCGCCCTGCTGCCGCTGGTGGCGCTGGGAACGGTGTGCCTGCTGAAGGAGAAAAAGTTTTTCCTCTATACGATCACGCTGTTTCTGTCCGTCTATTCCAATTATTATATCGGGTTCTTTACCTGCATTTTCGTTTTCCTGCTGTTTCTTGTATACGAAATTTGCCGCTGGGGCGGGTGGAAGAAGCTGTTTGCGGATCTTGGGAGAATCGCCCTGTTTTCCCTGCTGGCGCTGGGAATGACTGCCATTCTGACTTTCCCGGCGCTGTCGGCCCTGCAGACTACCCAGTCCAGCGTGAACAATTTCCCCACCGGTTTCCGGCTGAACATCGCCAAGGAGAACACCATCAAGGGGCTTCTGGACGCCATGCGGCAGGTGGCGGGGAACATGGGCGGCAGCATCGAGCCGACCTTCAAGGAAGGATTGCCCAATCTTTACTGCGGCATTTTCAGCATCCTGCTGATGTTCCTGTACCTGATGGCGAAGGACATCAAGCGCAGGGACAAGTGCTGCGCCGTGATCCTGCTGCTGTTTTTCAACGTGAGCTTCATCATCCGGCAGCTGGATTTCATCTGGCACGGCTTCCATTTTACCAATATGATCCCCTATCGGTTCAGCTTCCTGTACAGCTTCGTGGTGCTGTACATGGCCTACCGCGCATGGCTGATGCGCAGGAAGTTCCGCCCGGTGCAGATCGTGATCGCCGGGGCGCTGACTGCGGGGGTGCTGGCCTGCTCCAATGAGCTGTTCGAGACCGTGCCGCTGGAGCTGGGCAGCCTGACGCTGCAAATCCCTCTCTACTTTATATATAATCTGATTTTTCTGGTGCTGTATCTCACCGTCATGCTCTACGGTCAGCTGGAAGTGCCGGAGGGAACCACGGAGCGTCAGAAAATCCGTGCCCGCGCCAAGCGGAACCGTCAGCGTGCCCGGATTCGGATATTGGCGCTGTCCGTCATGGGCGTGGAGCTGATCTCCACGCTGGTGTGCTTTGGACTGTATTTCACGGGTACGGGTGTGTCCAATTATCCAAAGGGAACCACCTACACTGCCTCCGTCATCCGCTATATGTACGAGCGGGAGGACGATAACCTCTTTTTCCGGGCGGAGACCACCCATTCCCAGACCCTGAACGACGGTGCCCTCAACGGCTACAACGGCATTTCCGCCTTTACCAGTTCCGCCAATGTCAAAGTCACGGAGTTCATGCGGGCGCTGGGCTACGGCGCGAAGAACACCTATAACCGCTACTGCTTCGAGGAAAGCTCCCCGGTGGCGAACCTGTTTCTGGGCATCAAGTATATGATTGAGCGGGACGGGAAGGACAAGTCCAGCACCTATTTTGACGAGGTGAACCGCTTCGGCGTGGCGTCCCTGCTGGTCAATACCGCGTATCTGCCGCTGGGCTTCCTGACGGAGCCGGCGCTGGCGGAACTGGACTTTTCCGCCAGCAGCGGAACGTTCCAGTTCCAGAACGACCTGTTCACTGCCGCCACGGGCATTGACGAGGAGGTCTGGCACAAGCTTCAGGGCGAGAATCTGACCATCACCGGCAACGGTGCAAACATCACGGAAAGCAATTCCACCGGCTACTGCAAGTATTCCGACTGTGTTTCCGGCGCGAACGTGACTTATACCTACACCGCCGACCGGGACGGCTTTGTGTGCGTCCACCTGAATCTGCCCAAGCGGAACGATTTCTACGTCAGCGTCAATGGCGTGGAGCTTTACAAGGAGACCATCAGCCTGTCCCAGATGATCGCGGTGGGGGATGTGAAGACCGGAGATACGGTGGACATCCGCATCGAGTGCGACAAGGACGAGAGCAGCACCATGACTGTCAGCGCCGCCGTTCTCAACGGGGAGCGGTTCGCGCGGGGCTATGAAATCCTGTCGGCGTCCCAGCTGAATCTGACGAAGTTCCGCTCCACGCTGGTGGAGGGAACCATCGACTGCGACCGGGACGGCCTGCTGTATACCTCCGTTCCGCAAAACGGAAACTGGAGCGTCAAGGTGGACGGCAAGCCTGCCGAGATCAAACTGGTGGGGGACTGCATGGTGGCCGTGAATCTGACGAAGGGCGTCCACACCGTTCGCCTGATGTATCACAACGCCGCGTTCAGCCTTGGCTGGAAGATCAGCCTCGCCTGCGCCGCTGTTTTCGGCGGGCTGGCATGGAGCGTCTACAGACCCGACAAGAAGTACAAAAAATAACAAATACGCTGCCATCTCCCAACCGGGGATGGCAGCGTAAACTTTATCGGATTGCTTCCGTGATGGTGCCTCCGCCGACCACCAGATCGCCCTGATATACCACCACCGCCTGACCGGGGGCGACGGCGCGCTGGGGGATGTCGAATTCCACCCGCGCAAAGCCGTCCGCTTCGGGGTAAATGGTTCCGGGCTGTTCCGTCTGGCTGTGGCGGGTCTTGACCGTCACTTTAACAGGCTCG
>ERZ773242.732-NODE-732-length-36716-cov-3.995636_pt1 | contig 36716 bp, 34 predicted proteins | sample MGYA00511077_ERZ773242 | MGnify/ENA primary metagenome ERZ773242 (study PRJEB29015, sample SAMEA2737754) | human gut metagenome | biome: human gut; feature: human-associated habitat; material: faeces | place: China | collected 2012 ... | reverse complement strand
TCTTGATGTCAGCGTTTGCCTTGTCGAGAATCTTCTTCACCTCAGCCTGCTCTGCCGCATCGTACTTGTTTGCAGTCGCTGCCGCGTTGATAGCTGTCGTGCTGTCTGTCTTGGTCTTGTCAAGATTCGGTGCAGCCGGTTTGGACGGTGTGCTCGGCGTGTACGGATAATAGGAGCCGCCGCCGGAAGGAGCTTTCGCCTTGATGGTCAGCGTAGCTTCATCTACCACTTTCACCTCATAGTTTGAGTTTGTGAACTTTTCTGCGCTTGCGTTTTTCCACTTGATGGTATATTCACCGACCGCTTCAGGCTTCACTACCGTCGCCGCATCTTTCTGATACTCTAATGTAGGAGTATAATCTTGTCCTACTGTCAGGTTATCTCCATCGATTAAACCTACATATTCCAAAGCTAAGGTTGGCAGTTTATCGCCCTGCTCAATCGTGAAGCTCTTCGGCTGAACGGTGACAGACTTCTTCGCGATTGTGACAGGAACTGATTTAGCTTCGTCTGCTCCATCTTCGCCTACTGTTGCTGCGTCATCGGTTACAACTTTGTAATATACGGTATATTTGCCTGCATTCTTTCTGGTCGGAATATCTTTGCTGTATGCTCCATCTTGCGTTAAGGAATACTGCATCGTTCCGTTTGTCGCTTCGCCTGCTGTCACAAGCGGCTGGTCTTTACCGTTGTATACCAATCCGGTCTTTGCGACTGGCGGTATAACAACAGCTTCTTGTTCGGTTGCACTTGCCGTAACAGTTACTACAATCTCGTAATTCTTATAGTTTGTAGCACCGTTTACCGGAATGGTAAGCGTTGCAGTATTGCTTCCAGCATCGGTCGTTACATCATTGGTTAATTTGAAACTTAAGTTTCCATTAACTACCTTCGGCGCATCTAGATCGCCAGCGAACCAGTTCGCTTTGCCGTCTTGAATTGTAATATTCCCTATTGTAGCACCCTCTGCAATCTTGTCGCTGAGAGCCACAAGACCTTTTGTTCCTTTCTGAACAGTTACATCAGCAATTTTATTTGCAGCGTCGATGTCAGCTTTCGCAATGGCAAATTCTTTTGTTTCTGTAACTGCGCTATAGTTTGCAGTTTCTGCAACAGAGACTGTAACGAAATAATCTCCTGCGTTAGTCGGTGCACTGTTTAATGGGTTCTCCTTCGCATCCTTCCAAGTGGTTGTCACTTCTGGTGTTGGAGAGTCGCCGTCATATGCGTATTTGATATCCGCGCCCTCATCTGTCGTGCATGTTACAGCCTGTCCGTTATAAACAATCGACTCCTTTGCTGTAAGCGTCAATGTCGGAGTTGCTCTTTGGATTACAACTCTTCTGCATTGCTCAGAAACTTTGGTTTTGCCATCCGCTTTGCTAACCGCTACAGCTTTGATCCAATAAACTCCGGCATCTGTCGGCGCCGATCCTAATGCCTCCTCTGCAGGTTCGTCACCGTCTGCACCTTTTTGGTTAGCGTGCCATGTAGTCGTGACAGTAACATCGCCTGTATAGTTGATTTTCACATCTGCATTCTTCAAATCGTCTTCGCCTGTTTTTTTGCAGACTAAGGCACTGCCACTATAAACGATATCCGCTTTTACCTCGATGTTGAGTGAAGGCTCTGCCGCTGCTGCTGTTTTCGGAAAATCAACGGAGAAAGTAGCTTTCGTATTGTTCTCGCTGAATGTAATGTTTGGAGTTTTCTCGCCTACCTTTACAGCAAACTGATTATTTCCCTCGCGCTTGAAAGCATATTTTTTATCCTCTGTCGAGGTGGCTGTCAAGGTGACGGTCGCAGTGTAAGCAGTACCAGCTTTGAACTTTGTTACAGGTTCAGATCCCTCTGCACTATCCGTTTCTTTCCATGTGATTGTTCCGGTAAAGTCTTTATCCTTAAGTTCTAAGCTTGCTTGAGGTGCTACATACTTCACCGGTGCCGTCACTGTAATTTCTTCTGATCCGCCAATCAATCTAGTCAGCTCTACGGTGATTGCTTCCACAGTAGCCGTTGCCTCTGTAGAAGCACTCGCTTCCCATTTCTTAACTGCCAGGGTGTCAATTTTGGTTTCATCTAGTACCACGTCTAACATGTTGTGTTTGCGAGTAGATGAACCATCGATCGTAGCGACAATCGTCATCAGTTTGGTTTCCTGAGAGATGTTTTTGGTTCCATTGCCGCCGGAAAGTGTGTAGGTGAGGTTTTCGTATTTGGCTATCATGTCTTCCGGGACCGACTCAAGCTTGTATCCGGTAGTCTCATCCGCATTTGCAGCTAAGGTCATCCCCGTCGGAGGAACAAACTTGAATTTTACTTCGGTAAGCATTGCCCCCTCTGCAGGGATAATGCTTACCTCGTATGTAATTTTTACCTCTGCGCCTTTATCTGCTTCTGCGTTCACAGCTGAATTTTTCAGGTTAGGTAAAACCGATTTCCCATCAACCTTAACAGGACGAATTTCTAATCTTGCATCCGGATTTTGCGGCGCATCTTCTTCCGCAAACACCATGGTCGGCATGAAGCACGCAATCATCATGATACTCATGAGTATTGCAAATAACTTTTTCATATCGTTTCTCTCCTTTCTTTTGCTCATAGGGAGGGTTTGTTTGTTATGAAATAACAAACAAAGGGATATCCCTTTGGCGATTTATTTTTCATTTGTTTTTTACAGGATTTCCGTCAGGTCGTTCCAAAGTCCGTACCTGCGGGGCTTGAAAATAAACGCACCTTTTTTGCCGATTCAGATCGCTTGTGACTTCGCGGTATGTATGCTATGCTTGCAATCATATCCTGCAATGCTCAACTCCTTTCTGTGCATAGTTTTATTTTCATCGTCATTGTATCATGCTTATTTCCTTTTGTCACCACATATTTTGGTTTTTCCCCATTTTTCGTAGGATTTTGTGTGTTTTCTTTCACAATGACTTTTTCTCATCGCTTTCATTGAATTTTGTTTCCATAAATTCTATCTTTTGGTTTCTTACGACCTTTTCTTTTCCTCCGCACCTTTCGCATTTTTGCGTATCGATTGCAAGCATTATCAAAGCGTTTGTCGAATTTTGTCGAGAATTTTTTATATTTAATTCCATATTATCCCTTGCATTTTATCCTTGTCTGTTTTAGAATGGTTTTACAGAATCTGTATCTATTTGTATGTGCCGCGGACATACCCTTTGTGCAAGAACACGCCGGCTGTTTTTGCTGTGACACAGAATATCGGCTGCTTTCCCGCTGCCGTTATTCGGAAAGGAGCTTTGATGCAAGAAAAATATGATAACAACACCATCCCTTCCATCACAACGCTGGAGTGCATCTGTGATGCTTTCGGGATCACCTTGGCGCAGTTTTTTGCTGAAGATGCCATGCTGGTGCATCTGAGCGCTGAACAGAAGACGCTCTTCGATCAATGGGTCACCCTCACACCGAGCCAGAAGCATCTGCTGGCACAGCTGGTCAAAGAACTAAAAAGAGTATAAATTCATCCGCATAAAGAGAAAACAAAAGCCGCCTGCAGTGCGTAATATCGCAACCTGCAAACGGCTATTTTTTTGCCCTCTATGGTTCTATAGTATACGTCTAAACCTCTTCGCCCGTAGACGCCTTATACTCCCGGATCTGCGTACGGATATTGTCGATATGATGCTCCAGCATAAATTGCAGGAAAGCCCCCTTGTCGCCGCTCTCCTGTGAAGCCGCAAGGCTTTGGATATACGCTGCCCGTTTTTCCTTTTTTACGATGGACGGCACAAGGCCTGCCTCATGCTGCAGCAGATTCATCACAAGTCTGCTCATCCTGCCGTTGCCGTCTGCCCATGGATGGATCGATACCAGACGGTAATGCGCTTCAAAGCTGAACAAATATACGCATGTCGGGTCAGTGCTGCCCAGTTCCGTTCTGTTTTCATTCAGCCAGCTGCAAAACTCTGCTAGCCTGCCGGGCACTTTTTGCCACGCGATATAACTTTTCCCGCCGCGGCCGGCACTGACATTCAAAAGCCTGAAATCACCATCGGCACTGCTGAAAGTCCCCGCAATGGTGTTGTATACTGAACCTGTATTTTTCATCAGCAGACCGGACAGCTCACAAAGGATCTGCGGTGTGATCTCTTCGTGTCCTTCCGCTAAAGAAAATGCGCTTTCGTAAGCGTGTTTCAAATCCAGATTCATCAGCTGTTCCGGCATTGGTTTCGCCGCAGCAATCCCCTCATCAAAAAGCAGCTGGTTCTCGATTTCGGTCATGGTCGATCCTTCGATTGCTGTGGAATGCGTAATGATTGAGTACAGATAAAATTTTTCATAATTTATCTGCTGCCGTATGCCAAGCCGCTCATATTCTCTGAGCACCTCGCTCAGTCTATCCATTTCCAACACCTGCCCATTTCATCTATCTTCCGGATATTTTCCGAAAATTGCATCACATGCCGCAATCAGACTACAGATCCCGATGTTCCAGTGTTACTCTGCGCCCTTCTTCCTCAAAAATCCGATAAACTTCATTGGCGACCGCCACCGAGCGGTGATGTCCGCCTGTGCAGCCCAGGGCGACCGTCAGGCTGTATTTGCCCTCCTTGATGTAGCAGGGGATCAGGCGGCGGATGATCTCCACCATGCGGTTGATAAATTCCTTCGTGATGTCATGTTTGAGCACATACTGCGAGACCTTTTTATTGTTGCCGGTCAGATTCTTGAGACTCGGCACATAATAGGGGTTGGGAATGAAGCGTACATCGAGCACCCAATCGGCCTCGATCGGGATGCCGTGCTTGTAGCCAAACGACATGAAATTGAGAATAAAAGAATCCTTCGCCTCTCCTTTGGCGAACAGCTTGTCCAGTTCCGCATTGAACTCGGCGACCTTGAGCGATGAGGTGTCGATGATGTAGGTCGCGTGGCTTCGGAGCTCCGCCAGTTGTCTGCGTTCCTCGTCGATGACCTCCGGGCTGATGGCTGCTGTGGAAAGCGGATGGATGCGCCGGGTCTCGTTGTAACGCCGGATCAGCGCTTCGTTCGAGGCTTCGATGAAAAGGATCTTGAAATCCACGTTTTCGTCGCTTTCGAGTGCTGTCACGCTGTTTTTGAGATCGTGAAAGAACAGACCGCCGCGCACATCGACCACAAAAGCCGCCTTGGTGACCTGTTTCGTACCGGACAGCGCCAGATCAATAAAGTTTTTGATCAGTGCCGGCGGCATATTGTCAATGCAGTAATAGCCCTTGTCCTCAAACCAGTCCGCTGCTTTGGTCTTGCCTGCACCGGATAATCCTGTAATGATAACGACTTCCATTCTTGTTTCCTCTCCCTTTACTTCTCTTTCGTGCCGACGCGGTATCGCTGCGCAGCGCAGCTTTTGGCGTACTGCCGGATCGATCTCTCCGCGCTGCGTAACGTGCCGATCGTGCTGCCAAATCGCGGACGCATCTGCGCGATCCGCGTCTGTCATGTCTTGTGTCAGCTTTTTTCAATATTGACGATCCGCGCAGGCTCCAGCCCCGCTTCCAGCGCGCGCGCAAGCGGTCCCTCAAACGAACCGACCTTTTCCGGTACATGCGCATCGCTGCCGATGACAAACTGCACGTCATATTTGGCGGCGATCCGAATCTCCTCGATGGTCAGATGCTGATGCTTGTCGTTGATCTCGATCAGCGTGCCCGTATCCGCGCAGGCCTTGGCGATATCCTCGATGTCAAACGGGCCCTTGTCGCCCGGATGCGTCAGAATATCAATGTGATTGCCTGCCTCTTCATTGGCGTACAGACTGTCGAGAATCATCGCCGTATTCTTGACCAGAAGCGACGACGTCTCGCTGTGAAACAGTCCTGCATGCTGATACAAGTAATTGGATACCATACCCGCATGGGCGATGCCATAGTGATAGCCCGCCAGCAGAATATCAAACTGCGGGCGCTGCTCCGGCGCCACGTCCAAATAAGGCGGCACGCGCAGTGTATTCGCCTCCACGCCTAGCAGGATCTCCATCTCCGGAAATTCTGCCTTGGCAGCGGCGATATCCGCCCGCATCTGCGGGATCTGTTCCATTTTGATGCCGTAGGTCAGATGCCCCGGTCCATGGTCAGTGATGGCGATCGAGCGAATGCCCTTCGCTGCCGCCACGCGCACATTGTCTAAAATCGTACCTTTCCCATGCGAGTAGATCGTATGGGTATGGTGATCGTAGATCATGCGATATTGTTTGATGATGTCATCGTATTTTCCCATAAATTCTTTGTCCTTACGTGTTTTTGCCTTTGGTTGACAAAGGCATGTATGATCTAAAATCATCCCTTGCTGCAGCACACAGGTGCTCTGCGTAAGGGCACAGCGCGCTTTTAGCCGATGATCCGTACCTCCGGCTCCAGCATCACGCCGAAGCGGTCATATACCGTATTCTGCACCAGACTGATGAGCTGCAGGATGTCCGTTGCCGTCGCGCCGCCGCGATTGATGATGAAGCCGCTGTGCAGGGTCGATACCTGCGCACCGCCGACCGTCACGCCCTTGAGTCCGGCGTCCTCGATCAGCTTGCCCGCGAAGTGTCCCTCCGGCCGCTTAAACGTGCTGCCTGCGGACGGGTACTGCACCGGCTGCTTGCTGTTGCGCTTCTGATTCAACTCCCGCATCGTCAGCGCGATCGCCGCCGGATCACCCTGCGCAAGCTGCAGTGACGCAAACAGCGCGATATAGCCGTTATCGGACAGCACACTGTGACGATAGCCGAACTGCATCTCTTCATTGGTAAAGACACGTTCCTCACGACCGTCCGGCGAGATCGCCAGTACGCCGCGCACCACGTCCTTGAGCTCGCCGCCGTAAGCGCCCGCGTTCATGAACAGCCCGCCGCCGAGCGTGCCGGGAATCCCGCTCGCGAATTCAAAGCCGGTCAGCCCATCCCGCTGCAGAATCTTGGCCAGTGTCGCCAGACTGATGCCGCATTCGACACCGACCACATCCGCACGCTGACTTTCCTCCATGCTCATGCCCGGAAACGCCTGCTGCGGTTTCTGCACGACTCCCGCGAAATTCTCCATTTTGATGACCACACCGTCGTAGCCGCTGTCGCGAAACAGCATATTGCTGCCGTTGCCGATCATCAGGTGCGGCAGCCCCGCGTCGCTGAGCATGCGCAGCGTGGTCTTGAGTTCAAGATTGGTTCCCACATGCACCATGGCGGCGGCATGCCCGCCCGCCCGAAACGAGGTGTGATCCGCCATCGGCACATCGTATGCGATTTGAAACGCGGTCAGATCTCCGATCTCCGGATTTTCCGGATCAGCGGGATCACTCTCGCTGCGCAGGTTTTGTATCGCGCTCTCCAAGTCGGCGAGCAGCTTCAAATCTTTCTTTTCCAAAGATTTCCTCCTTGTCAATATGATATTTGCTGAAATCCTCATACACCAGCGTATCCGTCGGCATCTCCTTTTCGCGTAGCTTGTTGTTGATCGCGCCGGAGGTATAGGCGTAAATAATCGCAAAGACCGGAACGCCTAAGATCATGCCCGGCAGACCGAACAGCCCGCCGCCCACGATGATCGCGAACATGACCCAAAAGCTCGCCAGCTTGGTCGTCTTGCCGAGAATCTTCGGTCCGATGACATTGCCGTCGAGCTGCTGCAGTACCAGTACCATGATCGCGAATTTGAGCGCCGCAATCGGTTCCACAATCAGCAGGATCAGGATCGACGGGATCGCGCCGATAAACGGTCCGAAGAACGGAATGATATTCGTCACACCGACCACCACGCTGATGAGGATTGCCATCGGCAGCTTGAGCACAGTCATGGCAAAGAAGCAGAGGATGCCGATGATGATCGAGTCGATGATCTTGCCGTTGATGAATCCGCCGAAGGTTTCGTTGCAGATCTTGCCAAACGTAAATATTTTTTCCGCTTTCTGCGGCTTGCATACAGCCAGAACCAATTTTTTGCTCTGCCCAGAGAACGTCTCTTTGCTGTTTAAGATATAGATGCAGATGATCAGTGCGACGAAAAAGTCTGCAACGACACTCAAGGTTCCCACCACGCCGCTGAGAATCGCGGTTGCACCCGGCAGGAGCTTCTGCTGCGCCCAGTCGATCGCCATGGTCGAGATATTCTCCAGCTTATCTTCCAGTAAATCCACCAGCGCAGGATTCTCTACAATATGGTTGTTGATCCAATCCTGTACCTTCGCAGTCGCGTCGGGGATGCCGAGCACCAGCCCGGTCACACTGTCCCAAAGATCCGGCCCGATCAGCGCAAAGAATCCGGTCACAATGCCTAAAATCGCCGCCACCGCGACGATGGTTGCAAAGAATTTTGCCAGCCGCAATTCCTTGACCGGCGTCTTACTCCGCCCCTTCTTCGCGCGGTATATCCCCCGCACCGTCGCGTTGTACAGCGGACACATCAGATACGCCATGATGATGCCCAGGTAGAACGGCATCAGAATATCATTGATCTTCGCCACACCGGACGCGATCACAGCGACATGATTAACGCAGTAATAGGTCACGATCAGCGCGACGCCCACCAAAAAATACAGCAGCCCATGCTTCAGAAAGGATTCCTTTAATTTCAGTTTATTTGTCGTTTTTTCATCCATGTCACATTTATCCCCTTTCCTCCATCATACGCTAATTTTCGTAGTCCGTCAACCGCAGCATGCATGCCGAGCTTTACCTTCGATATCTCCATGATAGCATATTCCCCTGCCCTTTGCCAATGCTATTTTCCAAGTTTTGCATGATCTTCACGCAAAAAAGACTGCCTCGGGTCTTACGGCGCACACCTGAGAGGGCGCGTCCTGCAAAGCCTGATACAGTCTTTCGTTTTCTTTTATTTTTTTCTCTATCGTGTTGTTGTTTGTGTTGTTCGCGTGCATTCTGCGCGCAGCGTGGACGGCAGGGTCCGGGTCGCGTACGCGGTTTACTGCTTCTTATTGGATTCCACGAAGCGTTTAATCTTCTTGCCGGTGGTCTTTTCAAAGTCCTCTTTGCGGACGTTGATCTGGCGGATCTTTTTGAAGAGCGGCAGGTTTTCATTGACCTTGTCGACCATACTCCACAGCAGCGCCTCGACCTTCTGCGGGTCCTGTGCTGCCTCCTTGCCAATCTCTGCCTCCACTTCCTCCATATCCGGCTTGATCGTCGCTACGATCACAGCGTCCTGTCCGGCATCATCCTGTGATGCCCAGACCATGGATTCCGAGACCAGCGTGCTCTTGCCGAGATAGTATTCGAGCTCCTCCGGGAACACGTTCTTGCCGTTTCTGGTGATGATGACGTTCTTCTTGCGTCCGGTGATATAGATATACGGACCGTCGGTGTAGCCGAGGTCGCCGGTGTGGAACCAGCCGTCCACGATAACCTTGGCAGTCTCCTCCGGCATGTTGTAATAGCCCATCATGACATTCGGCCCCTTGAGGCAGATTTCTCCGATACCGTCCTCATCCTTGTCCGCGATCATGACCTCCATGCCCGGCAGCACATGACCGACCGAGTCGTTGCGTGGGTTAACATCCTGATTCAGTGCCGCCATCGGCGCACACTCCGTCAGACCGTAGCCCTGCAGCGCCATGATACCCAGATCGCGGAAAAACTGTAAGATCTGCGGGTCGATCGCCGCGCCGCCCGCGATCATCATATCCATCCTGCCGCCAAAGACCTTAAGAATGTCCTTGAGGAAAATTTTATTCAGATGCAGACCGAACTTCGACGTCGTCTTGTTCAGCTCGAGCACTTTCTTGACCGTCGCCTCCTTGCCCTGCTTGCGGATATTCTTCCAGATCGTCTTATACAGACTCTCGAAGATCAGCGGCACGCCGAGGAAGAATGTCGGCTGGATCTCCTGCAGATTCTTCTGGATATATTTGAGTCCCTCACAGTACCCGATGCAGGCGCCCTTGTACATCGGCATCAAAAAGCCGCAGGTGCACTCATAGGTATGGTGGATCGGCAGCACACTGAAGAAAGTATCCCGCTCGTTGGTATCCAGCATCGTCGGGGCACTCATCAGGTCACAGCAGATATTCGTCTGCGAAAGCATGACGCCCTTGGCGATACCCGTTGTGCCGGAAGTAAAGAGCAGCGCACCCATCTCGTCCGGATAGACCTCTGCATCCAGATAGGAACGATCGCCTGCTGCAATCTTTTCCTTACCCTCAGCGATCAGACCGGTCCAGCTCTCGACACCGTCCGCCGCCGCGTCCGCGTTCAGATCGACCAGTACACGCAACTTCGTCTCGCCGCGCTCGCGCATATCCATGAAGATGCTGCGGAATTTTTTCGTAAAGAAGATTGCCTCGCATTCCGCTTCGATGATCAGCTGCTCCAGCTCAGACGCGCCCAGCTCCTTGTCGAGCGGTACGATCACGCCCACGCCGCCGGTGACCGCCAGATAAGTCGTCGCCCACTGATAGCAGTTGTCGCCGATGACCGCCACGCGCTTGCCCTGCAGACCGCGCACCAGCATCGCCGTACCCAGCGCGTTCATATCGTCCAGCGTCTGTCCGTAGGTGATCTCGCGGAACGGTTCGCCCTTCACAAAACGCTGCTTGAACGCCACGTGATCTCTGCCGTAGCGCGCTACACTCTGGTTCATCATATCCTTCAGATCCGTAATCGGATGGCTGACCTTATACATAATGGCCGGGTCCTGCATCGCATTGATGCTTGCGATGAAGTCCTCAGCTCTCTTGCGCTCCATTTGTTTTCTCTGCTGATAATCCATGGGCATTTCTCCTTTATCTTCTATATTTATTCTTTTGTGATTTTATCCATAGTAAAATGGAAACCGATTCACCTAGTTTCCGTTACTAGATTAACATGATACGCGCGCAATGTCAACCTTTACACCTGTATTTTTCTGTGCTATGATAGTGCTTAAGAGGCTAAAATTCGACCAGAAAGGCGGCAATTTCGTGACAGAACAGAGTAAAGAACGCAAGCAGGCGTATGCGCAGCAGATTGCGCAGCATTTTCATATCCCGCGCTGGGAGCAGCTCCCGAGCATCGACCTCTATATGGACCAGCTGCTGGTCTACATGAACGAGCATTTCGGCGGCTATTTCGCCTGCACCGGTGCCAGCGGACTGACCAAGAGCATGGTCAACAATTACGTCAAGGCGAAGATCGTCGATGCGCCGGTCAAGAAAAAATATCCGCGGCTCTCTGTCGCGATGATTATCGTCGTCTGTATCCTCAAGAACTGCTACGCGACTGAGGAAATCGGCAGGCTCATCCGGCTCGGCATCTCCCTGCAGGACACTGCACGCACCTATGACCGCTTCTGTGAGGCGATGGAAAACGCCGTCCGCCTCGTGTTCAGCGGTGAAGTGCATCTCCGGGAGGAATCCATTCCGGGTCGCGACAATAAATATCTGATGGAGAACTTCGCGCTCTCCTTCGCCGGCAAGTTGTACGTGCAGTGCATGTTCCTGTACCCGCAGCCAGACACAAAAATCAGCGCTGCTATAGAGCGCTGATTGTCTTGACAAGATATGGCGTTTCCTGATATACGAAATAGTTCAGCCAGTTGGAGAACAGCAGGTTCGCGCTCGACCGCCAGGTGCAGGCAGGCGCTTTCGTGTCATCGTCCTGCGGGAAATAGTTCTGCGGTAGCTGAATCGCAAGCCCTTCGCTCTTATCCCGCAGATATTCGTTCTGCAGGGTATCCGTATCATATTCCGAATGTCCGGTGATGAAGATCTGCCTGCCACTATCCGTCGAGATCGCATAGATACCGGCTTCCGCACTCTCCGCGAGCACTTTCAGCTGCGGACAGCTTCTGACATCATCCTCGATGATTCCCGTATGGCGTGAATGCGGCACCCAGAATTCGTCATCAAAGCCGCGAAACAGGATTGAACCTTTATGTACCACCTTGTGCCGGAACACGCCAAACATTTTTTGATCCAACAGCACCTTACGCACGCCGTAGTGATGATACAGCGCCGCCTGCGCGCCCCAACAGATATGTAGCGTGCTGTAGACATGCGAACGGCTCCAGTCCATGATCTCGCAAAGCTCGTCCCAGTATTCCACCTCTTCAAATTTCATCTTTTCCACCGGCGCGCCGGTGATAACCATACCGTCGTAATACTGATCCTTCACGTCCTCAAAGGTCTGGTAGAAGCTGATCATGTGCTCCTTCGCCGTATGCTTCGGCATCCGGCTGACCGTCAGAAGCTCCATATCGATCTGCAGCGGCGTGTTGCCTAAGAGGCGCGCGAGCTGCGTTTCGGTGACGATCTTGGTCGGCATCAGATTGAGCACCAAAATGTGCAGCGGTCGGATGTCCTGACTGGTCGCCCGCTCGACGTCCATGACGAAAATATTTTCCTCCTGCAGCGTTCTGGCTGCCGGCAGGTCTTTGGGTATACAAATAGGCATAATTTCTTCTCCTTGATTTACGCATACACGCGCGTGGCATTGTCTGCACACGCGCGCATTGTTTTCTCTTATTTATTATGCAGGCAAAGGCTGCGGTTTGTCAAGCCTGTCAGACCGATCAGACCTGTGATGCGCCGCAAGACCTCTGCTGTCTCTGCTTAGACTGCCGCGAAGCCCTGTTCGAGGTCCGCGATGATGTCGTCGATATGCTCGGTACCGATAGACAGTCTGATGGTCGATTGCGTGATATTCTGCTCCGCAAGCTCTGCCTCGCTCAGCTGCGAGTGGGTTGTCGTCGCCGGGTGGATGACCAGCGATTTGACGTCTGCCACGTTTGCCAAAAGCGAGAAGATCGAAAGATTGTCGATAAAGCGGAATGCCTCGTCCTTGCCGCCCTTGATCTCAAAGGTGAAGATGCTCGCACCGCCGCTTGGGAAGTAGCGTTCATACAGCGCGTGATCCGGATGCTCCGGCAGCGACGGGTGGTTGACTTTGGCGACCTTTGGATGCTTCGCGAGGAATTCGACAACCTTTTTGGTGTTCTCCGCATGGCGTTCCAGACGCAGGGAGAGCGTTTCGGTTCCCTGCAGCAAGAGGAATGCCGCGAATGGGGAAATGCATGCGCCCTGATCTCTGAGCAGAATCGCGCGGATATAGGTGACGAAGGCTGCCGGACCTACCGCATCCGCAAAGGATACGCCGTGATAGCTCGGATTCGGGTCAGCGATCGGCGCGAACTTGCCGCTCGCTTTCCAATCGAACTTACCGGAATCAACGATAATGCCGCCGAGTGTCGTGCCATGACCGCCGATGAATTTCGTCGCAGAATGTACCACGATGTCAGCGCCGTGTTCAATCGGGCGAATCAGATACGGTGTGCCGAACGTATTGTCTACAACGACAGGCAGACCCTGCTGATGCGCGAGCTTCGCGATGGCGTCGATGTCCGGAATGTCACTGTTCGGGTTGCCGAGCGTTTCCAGATACACTGCCTTGGTGTTCGGACGGATGGCAGCCTTGACTTCTTCCAGATTATGTGCATCGACGAAGGTCGTTTCAATGCCGAAGGCTTTGAGCGTGTGGGCCAGCAGGTTATAGGTCCCGCCGTATACGGTCTTTTGGCAAACGATGTGGTCGCCCTGCTGCGCGAGCGCCTCGATGGTATAGGTGATCGCTGCCGCGCCGGAAGCAACCGCCAGTGCAGCCACGCCGCCCTCGAGCGCCGCGATCCGCTGTTCGAAGACGCCCTGCGTGCTGTTGGTCAGTCTGCCGTAGATATTGCCTGCGTCCGCTAAGCTGAAACGGTCTGCCGCATGCTGCGCGTTATGGAATACATAAGAAGTGGTTGCATAAATCGGTACGGCTCTTGCGTCCGTAACCGGGTCTGCCTGTTCCTGTCCTACATGAAGCTGTAATGTTTCAAATTTATAGTTACGCATTGTGATGTTCCTCGCTTTCTTTGTCTCTTTCATTGATTTTATCTGATTTTATCAGTTTGTTGTGTTGTTTTGATGTTATCTTTTTATATTCTGTCTGTATCTTGTTTTGAGATTTCTAAGCGTACATCACATTCGTCCGTTTCGAAAATTCCGGCGGACGATCCTGCTCCATCTGATCTGCATGGGCGCTTCCTCCTTGTTTATCCTGATCCAAAAAAATAACCGGGGCTTTCGGCAAAGCTCCCGGTGCAGACGGTCCTCATCTCGGCTCATCGCCGCGTTGATTCTTGTCTAAGCCCTTGACGGAACCCGCACCGAAAGATTTACAGCACAAAGCATGCACATGCCCATGCACATATCTGCCATATCCATCATGCCTGTCTGTCCGTAAATCTTCTTCATGGTGCGTTCTCCTTGTGTGAAATAAATCCTTATCAAACTCTATCGGTTCTCTAGGTTATGTTTATATTATCACGTATTTTGGTATCTGTCAATAAGCTTTTTTATATTTTTTGTGTTTTTCTACAAGTTTTTTTGATTTCTTTTTTTTATGTAGGAAATATCGCATCGCGATATTTCCGGAATAACGACAAAAGTACCTTGCGAAGCGGCGCGCATCCATGCGCGCCATGTGCGCATAGAAATCTCGGTTTTCGTTATGCGCGCTTTGTCTTTTGGCTCAGCGCAGAGCGCTCCCAACCCGCGCGCATCCATGCGATAGCAGGCGGTCAGTCTACATCCGCGCGAGCTTTCGACGCGTCGTTCACGCCCACGTACGCCTTTTGTATGTCCTGTCCGCCTCCGCGCGGCTCTTACAGCAGCATGCGGTCGTTGTCGATGCTGAATTTTTCGATCAGCTTCTCGACAGTCATCGCGGCGCGCTCCTCACCCGTAAGCTCCATCGCGACGCGTCCGCTCTTCATCAAAATCGTCTTATTGCCGTAGCGCAGCGCGTCTTTCATATTATGTGTGATCATCAGCGTACACATGCCCTCCCGCGCGGCGAAGAGGTTCGTCAGTTCCAGCACCTTCTCCGCCGCTGCCGGATCAAGCGCCGCCGTATGTTCGTCCAAAAGCAGAAGCTTCGGATTTGCGATGACCGCCATAAACAGCGTCAGAGACTGCCGCTGCCCTCCGGAGAGCAGCTTCACCTTCTCGGTCATGCGGTTTTCGAGTCCCATGCCGAGCAGCGCGAGCTTTTCGCGGAACAGCGCGCGGTCTTTTTTGGAGATGCCGGGCTGCAGACCGCGCGGTCGGTTCTTGTAATAGGCGATCGCCAGATTCTGTTCGATCGTCATGTCAAAGGCCGTACCCTTGAGTGGATCCTGAAACACGCGGCCGATCTGTCTGGCGCGTTTGTATTCCGGCTCTTTGGTGATGTCCCTGCCGTCCAGCGTGATACTGCCGCTGTCGATGGGAAACACGCCCGCGATGCAGTTGAGCAGGGTGGATTTGCCCGCACCGTTGTTGCCGATGATAGTGATGAAATCGCCCTCGTTCATGCGCAGGCTGACATCCGCGAGTGCCGTCTTCTCGTTGATGGTGCCCGGACTGAAAGTTTTGCGTATCTGATTGACGTTCAATAATTCTTTCATTTTTGCTGCGCCCCTTTCTGCTTGCGTGTAAGCTGCAGTTTGCTTCCCTTTTCACCCAAAAGTCCCAGCGAAAGCGCCACCGCGACGATAGCCGCCGACACGAGCTTCATATCGGTCGTTTCCATACCAAGATACAGTGCCTGCGCCATGAGGATGCGGTAAACCACTGCGCCCAGCGCTGCGGCGATGAGTCTTCGCAGCAAGGTTTTTGTGCCAAAGATAACCTCTCCGAGAATGACAGAGGCTAAACCGATGACCATCATGCCCACGCCGCTGTTGATATCCGCAAAAGCCTGATTCTGTGCCAGCATGCCGCCCGCCAGACCGACCAATCCATTGGAAAGCGCCAGACCCAGCAGCTTCATACTGTCACAGGAAACGCCGCAGGCTTTGACCATGTCCTCATTGTCTCCGGTCGCGCGGAACACGAAGCCGAGCCGCGTCTGCAGGAAGAGATACAGCACCGCGATGATCACCGCCAGCAGGACCAGATTGAGTACCATGCCGGCGTACTGCGGAGGCAGCAAACGATCCGCGATCTTGTAAATCGTCTCGCTCTTGGTCAGCGGGATATTCGGGGTTTTGCCCATGATGCGCAGATTCACCGAATAGGAAGCCATCATCACCAGAATGCCTGCCAGAATCGCCTGGATTTTAAGCTTGGTATGCAAAAGTCCGGTCAAAAGCCCCGCCAGACAGCCGCCCGCAAAAGCGCCAAGAAGCGCAAGAAGCGGATGCCCGCCTCCTGCGCAAATGACTGCCGAGATTGCCATGCCTGTGACGATGGAACCGTCCACCGTCAGATCGGGCATGTTTAAGGTTCGAAAGGATAGGAATACACCCAGAGCCAGGACCGCGTAGATCATGCCCAGCTCCAGCGAGCCCAAGAGGGCGCCGAATGTCATCATCTTAAATTCTCCTCCATATTTCCCCTGTTTCTCCGGGAAAATGTTCTGCTTCTTTTTGTTTCTTTGCCTCAGCGCCGCGGATTATTCCAGCACCGTCGCTTTGTCCATCACGCTCTGCGGGATTTCCACGCCGATGGCGTCTGCGGTCTTGGTGTTGACATAGACGGTCATGTCGCTCATCTTGACCACCGGCATTGCGGAAACGTCCGCACCGCCGAAGATTTCCGCGACCATCTTGCCTGTTTCCTTGCCGAGTACCGTATAGTCGATGCCGTAGGTCGCAAGTCCGCCGTCCTGTACCATGGAATCCGCGCTGACATAGAACGGAATTTTGGCTTTGTTGCATACCTCGGTTGCCACTGCCATCGCGGAAGCTACCGTATTGTCGATCGGGGAGTAAACGATATCCACCTTGTCTGCCAGATACTGCGCAGCCTGCTGTACTTCGCTGGTGTTGGTCACAGTAGATTCCACAACTTCATAGCCGTTGGCTTCCGCGTATTCCTTCAGTCCCTTGATGACAGAATCCGAATTGTCCTCCCCTGTGCTGTAAAGCGCGCCGATGCTCTTGAACTCCGGTGTGATCTCGTTAGCCAGATTCATGATCGCCTCCGCGGATACCTCATCAGAGGTGCCGCTGACGTTGCCGCCCGGATTGTTCAGATCTTCGACCAGACCCGCGTCAACCGGATCGGTGACTGCCGCGAAAATGATCGGAATGTCTGTCGTTTCGCTCATCACGGCCTGCGCCGCCGGTGTGGCGATCGCTACGATCACGTCACAGCCGCCGGATACGAAGGTCTGCGCGATGGTCTTCATATTGGTCATATCGTTCTGCCCGTTCTTATAGTCGATCTCCAGATTCTCACCCTCTACGTAACCCGCGTCCGCAAGTCCCTCGATAATGCTTTCTCTAATGGTATTCAGCGACGGGTGCTCCATCAGCTGCAGGATGCCAACCTTGAAATTCTCGCCCTGCGATGCCTGCCCCTGATCGCCGCTGCCGCTGTCTTTGCCGCAGCCTGTCAGCAGCGCTGCCGCCATCACCAGTACCATAACGACTGTCAATCCCTTTTTCATTGCCTGTTTCATTGTTTTGTCTCCTTTTCAATCAATTCTCTGCCGGGTGCCGCATGCCGCGTTCCCCTGCTTCTAAAGAAATCATTGAAGTGTTCTCTGCCTTCGGCTGCCTGTAAGGCGCTGGCGATCCGCCAGCGCCCGCAAAAACAAAAAACCTGTCCTTGTACCCAAGGACAGGATATTACCTGCGGTGCCACCTTGTTTGACTCACCGGCTTCCCGCTTTCCTGCCTGCCGCCGTCTGACTGTCCAACCGTCTGACGTAATCATGCCCGAAAACTTCTGCCGGAAAATCCTCTCTGCAGAGTGCCGTCACACTCCTCTCCACTGACGCGGGAGTTTCGTCTCAGATACTCATATGATTCCCGTTCTGTTTATCGCGGTCTTTCGCCTTTCGCGATCTGCCTGCGATCCGGCGCGAAATTCATATTTTCCCCTCGCCCTCAGGAGCCCATTGTGCGAATCCTGCATCTGCCCGGCTTCCACCATCCCGGGTTCGCTGTGAGACCGTAAATTCGTTTTACTTCTCCCTCAAAGGTTTGCTGATTCAGTTTATATACGGAGTTTATCACCGTTTTTGTGTATTGTCAATAGTTTTTTTAAGAAAATATGTTGATTATAATAATTTTTTGTGGAAATACCCAAAAACGGGATGTCTCCGTTCTCCCACCTGCAAAGCCCCGCGACGTGCGGCGGGCATATAGACCCGTCCGCCCGCGGGCGGACGGCATCAGTATCCATAGGTCTTGCGATAACGCAGCAGCATCGATACCGCGACGAGACTTGCCAGAATTTCAGCAACCGGCAACGCCCACCAGACGCCGTTGATCCCCCACCACATCGGCATCAGAAGCAGTGCGCCTACTTCCAAAACCAAGGTACGCAGGATCGAAACCAGCGCGGAAACCCTGCCGTTGTTCATGGCAGTAAAAAAACCGGACGCGAAGATATTGATACCGGTAAAGAATACGCTGATCGCGATGATGCGGAAACCCACGATCATCAAATCCCGCAGGACCGGGTCCTTCGACGCGAAAATCAGCACCATCGGACGATCCAAAAGCTCCGCGACCACCAGCATCGCCAAGGAAAAGCTTAGTATCATCCGCGCTGAAATCGCAAACAGCTTGTGAATATTCGCGCGGTTTCCCGCCCCATAGTTATAGCTGAAAATCGGTGCGACACCGGAGGTAAACCCGATCAGCAGCGCCACAAACACAAACTGCAGGTAGAGAATCGCGCTGATGGCTGCGACGCCTTTTTCGCCGACAATCGCCATCATCTGCAGATTAAACAGGGCCGTGGTGATCGCGCTGGAAAGGCTCGTCACCATCTCAGACGCGCCGTTTCCCATCGCCAGCAGCAGTTCTCTTCCCTTCCAAACCGGTTTTTCGAAATGCAGCAGGCTCTTTTTATCAAAAAACACGCGCAGCGGAACCAGCCCGCCGACAAACATGCCTGCCATCGAAGCATAGCCCGCGCCCGCCAGTCCGAAATCAAAGACGCCGACCAGCAGAAGATCCAGACCAATATTGACGCAGCCCGCTGCCACTGACAGCCACAGCCCCATGTGCGGTCTGTCCGCCGTCACCAGAAATCCTTGGAACAAAATCTGCAGCGACCAGATTGGTCCTGCCAGCACCATAATCCTGCCATATTCCACGCACAGCGGCAGCAGCGTTTCGTCCGAACCGATGCGCAGGTAGATTTCCTTATCAAAGGTCAGCAGCAGGGTCATCATGATCGCCATCACTGCCAGATTGACCAGCACCGTCAGACTCAGGAAGCTGCATGCCTCATGGGTCTTTCCCTCGCCGAGCTTCTTGCCGATGACAGCGTTGCTGCCCATCTGGAAGACGAAAGTCAGCGCCATGACCACATTCAGCACCGGGTAGACAATATTCAGCGCCGACAGCCCCAAACTGCCCACATAATTGGATACCACAATCCCATCTACGATGGTATACATGGACACAAACAGCATCCGCACCATCGTCGGGAAGGTAAAGGTCAGTATATTTTTCGTATTGATCGGCTGATCGTAGATCAAGCTGTTTTGCCCTTCGTCCCGCGTTTTTCCTTCCTCTGGCATCAGGGTCGGCAGCGCCTGTGCCTCATACATTTTATCTTTTTCGTTCATTGGATTCACCGCGCATGCTCCCCTGCTGCGAGTAAATGGTCAATATCTGCATATGCGTTTTCAATACGTTCTGTATGATATTCCAGATAGCCATCGTAAATTTCCTGCGTGATGCCATGTGCATCCCACTCCTGCAGGATCTCGCCGGTCAGACGGTTTTTATGGCAGGCGTAGCACTCCAGCAGATAAATAAAAAATTTCATTTCGACAGACATTTTATTCTCCCCTCAGCCAAATGGAATTAAGCGGACTGCCTGTTATTTTTTCGGTCTCCCACATGTCGAAGATCGCTCTCTCAGGAAAACTTGCCAGACCGTTTTCAGCATCTTCAAGCAGCGCGTGAGTTTCGGAGTTAATAAAACTTCTGACAGCCTCCATCGCCTCCATGTTATATTTCTGCATAATCCTTTCAATGACATGCCGATCATAATAATCCGTCACAAAATACAACTGCTTTTTCATACTTTTATAACCTCCGTACAATGCAGACAAGTAAGGGCACGCTCTGTCTTAAACACAATCTGGTCTTTCAGTTTCTGTGGCAGCAGTCTTGCAATCGCTTCATCTTCCGTCAAATATCCGTCAAGGTAAAGAATCAACACCGGCATCGTCTGATCATTTGCAACCGGTCCAAGGATTAAATCGTAGTTTTCTTCTTGCGCCTCGCCTCGTCTGTTTGCCGCGACATAATGCAGCCAACGCGCATCCGGTTCTTCAAATTTCAGCATGTGCAAGGATTTCAAAGGCTCTTCTTCGCACATGTAAACGTTGACACAGGCCTCCGCGCTTTTCCGAATCTTCGCGGTTCTGCGCGCCCAAGCCTTTGCCTGTTCAAAATCCGTCGTGGTGTAAAATCCTTTGCCAAAGTCTAATTCCCGCTGGTTTTGCAGCAGCTGCGGGTTTCTTACTTCTACATGGCTGCCATGATATAAAATCATTTTTTTCTCCCTGCTTGTGTATCGTTTCGCTATGTACCTGATTCATATTTATTATGCCATAAGTTTTTCATCCCTGCAAGCCAAAACCCGCGAAATGGCTTACTGCCGCTGCGCGGGTTCCTGATAAGTTTGTGGTATGCTGCTTGATAAAAGTGCACGCAACGCCGCTGAAATTTCTATGCGCACATGCTTTTTTGGATGAGCGCTATCCTTTATAGGCTCATGCGGGTTACTGCTTCTGCCGGTTTGTGTATCAGCTTTTGCAGCTCCATGAGTCTGGCGCTGTCCATCGGCGGTACGCCCTTGAGCCGATAGGTGATGCCGAGCTTGCCGTATTTTTCGACGGCCATTGTGTGGTAACCGAGCAGCTCGACCTTATCGACAAAACGGATTTTTTTCATAAACACGTTCAGCGCTTCCATATCCTCCGGCGTGTCGTTGATATCCGGCACGACCACGTGGCGCACCCACACGTGCTTTTTATGCGCGTTGATGATGTCGATCAGCGCCAGCAGCGTGTCCTGCGGCTGTCCGGCGATGATCTCGAAGCGTTCCGGATCCGGATGCTTGACATCCAGCAGCACCAGATCACATTGGCGGATGGCTTCATCGCTGTAATCGTCCAGATAGGTGCCGCTGGTATCGATTGCGGACTGAATATCCACCTTGTGCAGCGCGTGGATCGCTTCTGTCAAAAATTTCCCCTGCAGCAGCGGTTCTCCTCCGCTGAAGGTCACGCCGCCCTTGCTGCCGTAATACGGCTGCCCGCGAAGCGCCCAGTGAACGACCTCCTCAACCTCGATTTTTTCGCCCTTGTCCACCGGCCACGAGTCCGGATTATGACAATACAGGCATCTCGCCGGACAGCCCTGCAGAAAGAACACCGTACGGATGCCCGGTCCGTCCACAGCGCCGAATGTTTCTATCGAGTGAATTTTTCCAATCATACTATATCAATTGCGGCAGCGCGATACGCTCGCCCTGCCGCTTTTTCTCCCATATATCTCTTGTGTTTTAGATCGCTTCGTGGAAGGTTCTCGCGATAACTTCCTTCTGATGTGTCTTGGAAAGCGCGTTGAATCTGACCGCGTAGCCGGATACTCTGACCGTCAAGTTCGGGTATTTGTCCGGATTTTCGTAAGCATCCTCCAAAAGCGCTCTGTTGAGCACGTTGACGTTCAAATGATGCGCGCCTCTCTTGAAGTAGCCCTCCAAAAGACCTGCCAGCACGTCCGCTCTTTCGTCCGGGTTCTTGCCGAGCGTTTCCGGCGTGATGGAGAAGGTGTTGGAAACACCGTCCTGACAAGTATCCCAGTCGATCTTGGATACGGAGTTCAGAGAAGCGATCGCGCCGTGGTTGTCTCTCTGGTGCATCGGATTTGCGCCCGGTGCGAACGGCGTACCTGCTCTTCTGCCGTCCGGCGTATTGCCGGTCTTCTTACCGTACATGACGTTGGAAGTGATGGTCAGAACGGACAGGGTGTGTACCGCGTTTCTGTAGGTCGGGTGCTTGCGCAGCTCCTCGATGGTTCTCTCGGAGATCTTCACTGCGATATCGTCTACGCGGTCATCGTCGTTGCCGTATTTCGGGAAGTCGCCTTCGGTTCTGTAGTCCACGATGACGCCGTTTTCGTCTCTGATCGGATATACCTTCGCATATTTGATCGCGGAGAGGGAGTCAGCCGCAACGGAGAAGCCCGCAACGCCGAATGCCATCAGACGCTTGAGTTCGGAGTTCAAGAACGCCATCTGCGCGCTTTCGTAATCATATCTGTCGTGCATGAAATGGATGATGTTCATGATGTTGACGTACAGCTCGCACAGCCATGCCAGATAGATGTTGAAACGCTTCCATGCGTCCTCGAAGTCGATCGGACCGTCGCCGACCGGTTCCATCTGCGGACCGACATGCTCGCCGGTTCTTTCGTCAATACCGCCGTTTAAGCCGAGCAGCAGGATCTTGGCCAGATTGCATCTCGCGCCGAAGAACTGGATCTGCTGTCCCATCTGGATCGCGGATACGCAGCAAGCGATGGAATAGTCCTCGCCGCAGTGCGGTCTCATCTTGTCATCGTTCTCATACTGGATGGAGTCCGTATCGATAGAAACCTGTGCGCAGAACTTCTTGAACGGTTCCGGCAGCTTTTCGGACCATAATACGGTCAGGTTTGGCTCCGGTGCCGGTCCTAAATTGTATAAGGTCTGCAGCACTCTGTAAGAGTTCTTGGTTACTTTATGTCTGCCGTCCATGCCGACGCCTGCGATACCTTCGGTGATCCACATCGGGTCTCCGCCGAACAGCTCATTGTATTCGCTGGTTCTTAAATGTCTGGCGACACGCAGCTTCAGGATATAGTCGTCCACGAATTCCTGAATCTGTTCTTCGGTGTAGGTGCCGTTCGCAAGGTCTCTCTCTGCGTAGATATCGATGAACGTGGAGGTTCTGCCGATGGACATCGCCGCGCCGTTTTCTTCCTTGATGCCTGCCAGATATGCAAAGTAGGTCCACTGGATCGCTTCCTTGACATCCTTGGCAGGTCCGGAGATATCGAAGCCGTAGCGTTCTGCCATCTTCTTGATTTCCTTGAGCGCGGTGATCTGGTTGCTGACTTCCTCTGCGGTGCGAATGTTTTCTTCGTTCATCACGTGTCTGGACGCGATCATTTCGTGGTCTTTTTTCTTTTCCTCGATCAGATAGTCGATGCCGTAGAGCGCCGCTCTTCTGTAGTCACCGATGATTCTGCCGCGGCCGTAAGCATCCGGAAGTCCTGTGATGAAGCCGAGGTGTCTGACCTGACGCATTTCGTTGGAATATGCCTTGAATACACCGTCATTGTGGGTCGTGAAGTAGTTGAACATATTGTCGATTTCCGGCGGCAGGGTTTCGCCGTACTCCTTGACCTCTTCTCTGACCATCTTGATGCCGCCGAACGGGCAGATACCTCTCTTGAGCGGCTCGTCTGTCTGCAGTCCAACGATGATATCCTTGCCGGGAACAATGTAGCCCGGATCAAATGCGTTGATACGCATGATGCGGCTTGCGTCTACCTTTAAGGTGCCGCCTGCTTTTCTCTCTGCAATCAGAAGCTCATGCACCTTATCTCTGCATGCCTTCGTTCTCTCTGTCGGTCCTGCAAGGAAGCTGCCGTCACCGTCATACGGATGATAGTTTAACTTGATGAACTCTTCCACATCGATGTTTTCCGTCCAGTTTCCTGCGACAAATCCTTCCCACTCTTTTCTCATACTTGCTCCTCCTCAAAGTCGTAAAATCATTGTGTTGTACTTGTATTGTATAATGTATACAAATCATAGGCGGAAGAAAAATCGGCTTAGCCGATTGCTGTACTTTCTCCATATCACGCTCCGACCGCGGGCGGCTTGTCCCGTCATCCCGACCGATGCGCTTCTTTCCTTCTTGTATACTTTCTAGCCACTACCATCATATCGTAAGAAAGCACATTCGTCAAATGAAATTTTGTCCTTTTTTTGCTTTTTTTTTGAAACTTTTTATCTTCATCCGCAGCCCCGTCTGCCGCACTGTAAATTCTCAAAAACCTATGGTGTCCTATGGTTTTAAGTGCCTTGATTTTGCGCGTCATATTCCACCCCGCGGACGCATATAGTGTCTTAACGAAGAAGTGAGGAGTGTGGAGCTGTCAATGAAGGATTATATAGAGGAAAGAGTTTTAGAGCTGGCGCATTACATCATCAGTACCAATGCGACGGTCCGGACGGCGGCGAAGAAATTTCGGGTTTCGAAATCTACGGTGCACAAGGACATTACGGAGCGGCTTCTTGAACTGAATCCATCGCTGGCTGCAGAGGTCAAGACCGTCCTGGAGAACAACAAGGCCGAGCGGCATCTGCGCGGCGGTATGGCGACCAAGGAAAAGTATCTGCATGCGCACCGCACTTAGCGAATAAAAACACCTTGCAGCGTACAAGGCAGTGGTGTAAACTATCCTCAGGATAAGGAGGACAGCGCCCAATGTTTACCATGACACTGCCTGCGCCGGTGCAGGAGGCAATCGAAACACTGCAGCAGTACGGTCACGCAGCCTATGTGGTCGGCGGCTGCGTGCGGGACAGCCTGCGCGGCGTGGTGCCGCACGATTACGACATCACCACGTCCGCGCGGCCCGAAGAGGTCGCCGCCGCCTTCTGCGGCAGGACGCTGATCGAGACCGGACGCAAGCATGGCACGCAGACCCTGCACAGCGGCGGTATGGATCTGGAGATCACCACCTTCCGCACGGACGGCGTCTACGAGGATCATCGCCATCCGGCGGCGGTCACCTTCGCGCGTACACTGGAAGAGGACCTTGCGCGCCGCGACTTCACCATCAATGCGATGGCCTATCACCCGCAGTGCGGACTGGTGGATCTGTTTGGAGGGGAGGCGGATCTCGCCGCAGGCGTGATCCGCTGTGTGGGCGCCCCGGCGCAGCGCTTTGACGAGGACGCGCTGCGCATGCTGCGCGCTCTGCGCTTCGCCGCGGTGCTCGGCTTCGAAATCGAAGCGGACACCGCCGGGGCGCTGCTTGCCCAAAAGGACCTGCTGACCGCCGTCAGCGCGGAGCGCATCCGCGAGGAGCTGGCGCACCTGCTCTGCGGCAGGGACGCTGCCCGCGTGCTCGACGCCTTTCTGCCTGTTTTCGGCATGTGCCTGCCGGAGCTGCTGCCGATGCAGGGCTTTGCGCAGCAAAACCCGCATCACATCTATGATGTCTGGCACCACACGCTGGCGGTGGTCGCCGCCATCCCGCCGCAGCCGCATCTTCGGCTGGCGGCGCTGCTGCACGACGTCGGCAAGCCCGACTGTTTCACCGCAGACGAAAGCGGCATCGGGCACTTCTATCAGCACGCCATCGTCGGCGCGGAAATGACGCGCAGCATCCTCCGCCGTCTCAAATTCGACAACGACACGACGATGCACGTGGTGACGCTGGTACGCTGGCACGACCGGCAGATCGAACCGACCGCTAAGGCAGTCAAGCGTGCCCTGCAGCAGTTCGGACAGGAGACCTTCTTCGACCTGCTTGCCCTCAAACGGGCGGATAACCGGGGACAAGCGCCCGCCTATGCCGCGCGACAGGCGGACTACGATCGTCTCGCAGCCATCGCCGCCGAAATCCTGACAAGCGGCGCCTGCTTTTCACGCAAGGAGTTGGCGGTCACTGGACGCGACCTCATGGCAGCCGGTATGCCCGCGGGCAGGGAACTCGGCGCAGCACTTGATACACTGCTTGATGCCGTCATCGACGAAAAAGTCAAAAATGAAAAAGAGGCCCTGCTTCGGTACCTCTTTTCAAACGAATCCCATTAGGTTTCAGTGCGCCGACCGCTTTGCGGCGCACACTTTTGCCCTCTATGGCAGATGCAAATATTACCATGACAACAGAAAGCTACTCCTATCATCGGTTCCGCCTGCTATACCGCTATCGCTGCAAATCGCTTCTTTTGTCCTGTTGGTATGGTAACGTACATACGCGCCGACTGGCGCACTGATCATGCTGCTTTCATGCTGCTTTCCGCGCTTTATTTGATTCCCATCACCTTCTTGATTTCTGCCATCAGCTCTGCATAGCTTTCCACAGCCTTCACGTCCGGATTGTCTGCTTTAATCTGTTCGGTAGAGCAGAACAGGAAGCCTGCCTTGCTCGCCTTGATCATACCCAGGTCGTTATAGCTGTCGCCGCTGGCGATCGTTTCGTAGCCCATGCTCTGCAGCGCCTTGACCGTCGTCAGCTTGCTCTGCTGCACACGCATCTTGTAATCGGTGATCTTGCCCTCCGGCGATACCACCAGCGTATTGCAGAAGATTGTCGGCATACCGAGCTTCTCCATCAGCGGCTGTGCGAACTGCTCGAACGTGTCACTGATGATGACCGTTTGCGTGAAAGCGCGCAGCTCATCCAAAAATGCCTTTGCGCCCGGCAGCGGGTCAAGCTTTGCGATCGTCTCCTGAATCTCTTTGAGACCGTATCCGTGCTGATTCAGGATATCCAGACGATATTTCATCAGCTTATCGTAGTCCGGCTCGTCGCGAGTCGTCTTTTTAAGCTCCGGAATGCCCGCTTCCTCTGCGAATTCTACCCAAATCTCCGGCACTAGAACGCCTTCCAAATCTAAACATACTACATACATTTTGTCAATCCCTCCGTTTGCTGTTAGTTCCGTCCCGCACGCAGCGGCAGGCGGATTCAATGAAAAACTAAATTCTATTGTATCGCAATTCGTACAGCGTTGCAAGCAGTTTTCGACAGATTATGTACTTTCGCTGCTAAACTCTGGCTGGTTGACTCCTAATTTTTGCATTCTGTAGTTTAAGGTCTGCCGCGGTAATCCCAAAATCTCCGCGGCCTTTGTTTTGTTTCCGTGTACTTTTCGGAGCGCTTCCAAAATGATATTCTTTTCTGTTTCCTCCATGAGCGCATAATATGGTATATCAGCTGATCCCTGGCATATCAGGCGAACGTCTTCGCTTCGCGACATGCGCGTGCGCTGCTGCTTTACCGCGCATTCTCTCAAATACGTAGGAATTTGCTCCAGGGTAAGCTCCTGTCCGCTTGCCGACAAGGTAACCATGGATTCGATGACATTTTTCATTTCTCTCACATTGCCATCCCAGGAATAACTCCAAAAGAATTCCTTTACCTCGTGACTTAGCTTTAGCCCGCTTTTATTATATAAGTTTCCGAAATAGTCAAGATAATAATTTACAAATATCCCGATATCTTCTCTACGTTCGCGTAGCGGCGGAATACTGATCAAACCGCTGGAAAATCTATAAAAGAGGTCTCTTCTCAAAATATTCCTGTCAATCGCGTCCATCGGCTCTACGTTCATCGCCGCAATCACTTTAACACTTACATGTTTTTCTTTGTTGCTCCCTAACGGCATGAAGGTTCCTTCTTGCAGTACTCTGAGAAGCTTTGACTGCACCTCAAACGGAACGGAGTTTAATTCATCTAAAAAGAGTACGCCTCCGTCCGCTTCTTCGAAAAGTCCTTTTTTATTCTCAGCACCCGTGTAGGCTCCTCTCACAGTGCCAAAAAGAATGGCTTCCATGAGATTTTCCGGCACAGCCGCACAATTCTGCGTAATCACTTTGTTCTGCGGAACCTGACTGTGCGTGATCATCGCCTGCGCAAAAAGCTCCTTGCCGGTTCCGGTTTCTCCGTAAATCAGCGTTGGATTTGGAAGTCTCGCGAGAATTTTTGCTTTTTCTATGCTGTTTCTCATTTGATCATTCGAGGTCAAAATCTTATCGAATGATATTTTTCCCGCTTCACGATTTAATTTATCTACAAAATCATCAAAAATCTTGCTGGGACCATCATAGCCCAAATCCTTTGCGTCGTTTCCCACGTCAATCGCCAGTTCCACCGCCGCGATGATTTCCCCTTTTCGCACAAGCGGGAAGGTAATATTATTTGTGCTGAATCTTCTTCCGGCATAGTCCTCATATTCCTGACATTTATTTACAATCACCGCGCCGGTTCGTAAGCATTGCGCGATGCTGCTGGCGTTTCGATCAAGCTTTGGATAAATATCGAAGTATTGCTTCCCGAGGACATCTACCGATGTGTATATTTTTGAATTCTCATTCAATGCTTCATCGTACCGCGTATTATAAACAATTCTAAAATGCTTATCAACAATCAAAATATAATCTAAGCTATCAACCATCAGGTTTCCTATGTTCAGCATATCTTCTCCTTACCCAAAAATATCTTCGTATTTTTACGCGGAATACTTTTGTTTAGATTCTCCGTTCATAGATTGGAAGCTCCCCAAGGGCAATCGCGACATGAGACATCATGCTGATAAAGTCAAAAACAGGAAGTCCTGTTTTTTCGCTGATCTTTCTGGCGAAAGGCGGGAGATCGGTACATTCCAGCACAAAGGCGCCGATTTCAGGATTTGCGCGAACCGCTTCCTCTGCCGCCGAAACGATTTCGATCTGCACTTTTTGCATATCAAAAGCTTCGTCAGGTTCATCAAAAATTTTACTCCATTCTTTTGCACTTTCAAGACCTATGACTTCAACATGCATGTCATCGGTAATTCCGCAGGCATGAAAATGTTCTTTTGTGAGTGCTCCCTTGTTTGCGGTCAGAACTGCGACCGTTCGATTCTTTCCGATGATGTTTTGCACAAACGGAACCTGCAGCAGAGACGACGAGAAAATTGGCATTTTGGTCCCCTCTGCCAGCTTCTGCTGAAAAACAGCGTTGAAGCCGCAGCTCGTTGAAATCGCGAGAATGCCCTCTTCATCCCGTAGTTTTTTACAGATTGAAATCATGTTCTCAAGCAATTCCTGACTCGGATGCGTGATGACAGTCTCCACGCAGGCTCCCGGCACATGAATCATCCTTACAGGGAACGGATATGATTTTGGATTGGTACTGTTTCCCGGCAGTTCTTCCAATTGCATCAAGCCTTGCGGAACAAGACCTTCTTCCCATCTTAAAATCGCAATCTTAGGTTTTCTTTCCATTTTTAGTCCTCCTCTTTTTTAGTCTTATATTCTATCAACTATAACCTGCATTTTATATCTTTTTTCGCCGCGGCTGCGTTCGCGATGTGGCATACGCCATAAACCATCGCGGCGCACAGGGCGATCAAATTACAAAGCCAAATGGAAGCGGCGATGTAATACAGCACGCTGAAAACTGCCATCGGCAGCGGTATTCCTAAAAAATTATTCGTGTAAATTTCCGGATAATAAGCACCTCCCTTATAATAGCGAATCCACGCGAGGTAGTATAACAAAAGAAAGGCTGCTGCCAAAATCGCGAAGAAAACATCCAGCAGCGGCATTCGAATGAACAGCATGGCGCCCACCATAAGCAGTCGAAAAATCATCTCCAGCACGCATACCGCAAAGCCGCATGTTTCAACATCGTCCAGCTTCGCTTGATGTGTTTTTTTCGCAAAAACAAGGTTTGGGATGAACGCCAGCAGCAAAGCGATCAGTCCGTATATTGAAAAAAATTTCATCCCCGAAAATGTGAATAGTTCTTCCATAATCTCTCCTTATCATAACTTCTTTTTGCACATACACGTACCGCAGTCGCTGATTCGGTCTTCCCTGATCTTTTCGCCGACACGAAGCGTCGCCTTTGCCATTTCGTCCAAGCTCACTCCGGTATCCAAGCCCAATACCCCATAATTCGCGCAGGTCATTGCCAAGGGTACCGACGCGACATTGCGGATAAAACATGGAATTTGCGTATACCCATCAATCGGGTCGCATATCTGACCGATGAAGCACTGCATTGCCAATACTGCTGCTCGTTCCGCAGCTGCGGGGTCTTCGCTCAGCATGCAAGCAAGTCCTGCTGCTGCCATCGAAGCGGCGACGCCGACCTCTGCTTGGCAGCCAAGCGCTCCATGATAATGTGTAGGGTAGTAAAAAACGCCGATTAAGCCTGCTGCAAGCAAGGCCTTTACTTGTTCTTCAAAGCTTTTTTTTAATCCAACTGCTGTATTTTTGATTGCCGCCGGAATAATGCCAGCAGCACCGCCGGTTGGCATGCATACGATTTTTCCGTGCGCATTCGAATACTCCATAATTCCCAAAGCTTCCAGTGAGCCTGCGCGCGCGGGTCCAAGATCAATCTGTGGCACAGAATTCTCTTTCTCCAAAAAGTTCGCGGCTTTGGCTGTGGTAATGCCATCGAAAGTAATTCCTCGCGTCATACCTTTTTCTATCGACGTGTAGGAGGTTTTAAGCGTTTCTTCCGCGCGCTTCCAGATTTCCTCACGAGATTCGCCGGTCAAGCTTTCTTCATAGCGAATCGCTGCCTCCCAAAGTGGAATGTCTTCACGTTCGGTATAAAAAAGCATCTCATCGGAGCTGCAGAATAAAGGAACTGCCGCTTCCATGTTCCTGCATGGATAAATTGACCTAATCTTACAGACTCGATCGCTTCCCGGAATCAACACCTCCAAATCTTTTCTTCCGTCAATCTCGCACGGCTGTCCGTTCAACTTCGTGATCACAACCTCTCCGCCACCGAGACTGACCGCAGTAAACGTCAATGTCTCGCTATCGCTTTGAAGCGTCAGCTCTGCCATCTCGGTCGGAATTCTTTCAATTCTGTCAGAAAAAATGAAGGTAACCTCCAGATTTCTTCTTTGGGCGATATCATAGATCGCATCAAAGTCGATTTTTAGAAGGTCTTCTCCAAGAATTCCGGCGACAAACGCTTTGTCGCTACACATGCTGTAAAGGGTTTCAAAAAAACCACCGTTCCTGGACATTTCAATTTTTACATGGCGCGGCGGCTTTGTCGCGAACTGCCTTACAATCGCGCCGATTCTCCAGGGTCCGACTGTATTTGAGCTTGATGGCCCAAGCGTAGTCGGCGCCAAAACATCATTAAAAATAGATGGAAAAAACAAATTCTCTTGTACCTTATTCACGGCTGCCTTGTCCTCCTTATTTTACCGCGCAGCAAAGGTGATCATGCTTATAAAAGACGGGAGCGCAGACAATTCTTTCATCGATTAGCTTCCGATTTAAGCTTTCATCTGTACCCCCGCCTCTCGATTTTAACGGTTTCTTTTTTTATTATCCCACAATTCTATGGATATCGTCAATATATTTTTCGTATTCTTTCCCTTCCTGCTTTAATTTTACTGCCGCAGTCAGAGACGCAAAAGTCTCCTTATTAATTGGAAAGGCTCTTAGCGCGATTGCTCCCAATATAAAGCAAATCCCCGGAATCAGCATAAAGGAAGCATTCAAAAATAAAACTGTACTTCCGGATTGCTCTGCTGCGGCAGGGTTAAAGCCCGCAGCTTCAAAGAAAAAGCCAAAAATCTGCACGATCGCAGCTGTCACGATTGTGCCTAAAACCGAAACCATGGACATGATATCACCTTCACTACGGCTTCCGTATACGAACTCCTCCACCTCTACCAGATCATAAAAAATGGAAAGGCTGAGTTGCCAGAATGACGTCTGCACCAGCGAAAAGGTCAAGACATAGATCACGCCACCCGCGAAGCTTCCTCTGCAAAACGCGAACAGCAGCGCGGAAATGATTCCCGCGAACAGCATCGTGTACATCTGCTGTCTGGCTTTTCCCAGGCGGATTGCCGTGAAATCCACCAGCGGCGTCGCGAGTACAAAGACTACAATCGAGAAAAAGTATATATACGAAGTATATTGATTACTCAATCGTAAGCTGTATTTCATATAGTACATGGACGAAACATTATAAAGGGCGAATGCGGTCGCAAACGCCGCTTTATAAAATACAAGAATCCTTGTCGGTTTTAGTTTCAACAGTCTCATGTAATTTTTCCATATGCTGCTAAGAACATTTCGTATTTTTGTTTCCGTACTATGCTGTGGTTTTTCTGTGACCAGCAGGAAAGACGAGAACCACGAAACGAAGCAAATTACACCGATTAAAATGCCTATGGTATGCCACCCTTTCGCCTGTTCTTCCGCGAAGAAGTCTAGAATCCAAAGCGGCATGACATAGGCAGCAAAATTACCGACAATCGCACCGACTCTCGAAATTGTTCGCAGTCGCGTGCGTCCATCGTAATCTGTGGTTATTTCCGCGCCAAAAGCACCATTCGGAATCTCAAAGCATGAAAAGAATACTCTAAACAACACACTTAGCAGCAGATAGTACAAGAGCACACCGGTAAAACCGCCCTCTTTTTTGCAAAAGAGCAGGTACAGGATGACCGGCATCGTAACTGCCGCAAGCAATATAAACGGTCTTCGTCGTCCCATTTTAAGCCTGCATCGATCCGAAAGATTGCCCCACAGCATGCCCGCTGCGACCTCGACAATCAGCGACAGAGACATAATCAGGCTCGCGTAAAACGCACTGATACCCACACAGTTTGTCAGATATATTACAAAATATACAGAGATAAAGCCGTAGGAGGCTCCCTGCCCGATATATCCGATTCCGTACCCTAAACTTGCTCTGTTTTTCCTGTTCATGGCTTAAGCGATATAACCTTTTTCTTTTAATACTTCTCTTGCGAAGGCGGCTTTGCTCTCGTTGACCAAAATGACAGGTCCTGTACAGCCCATGCCGGTTTCCGCATAAATTTCTTTCTCCCAAAGTGAAGCAGCTGCGTCTTCAAGATCAACGACCTCGATGCCGTGAATTTCATGTGTAACTGTTTCTTTCGGTGGTACAGCAACCTTTTTATCCTTGTTTTCGTTTTTCTCTGTTTTCAGCTCGCTCAGCAATTCCTTCAAGCCGGCCTGATAGGCTTTTTGAAATTCATCATCGCTGATCTTGTAAAAGTCACCGCTCAACAATTCAGTCGCGTATTGAATCGCGCCCGCGATTACCGGCGCACCAGACGCTCTGGAAACAATGAGAATTGTTTTATGATAATTTTCACCAACGCCCGGTCCATATCCAAAGCCCAAAGACTCAAACTGACCACCGGTGGTGTAAGCGGAGAAAATTTTCATCATGAGATTTCCGGTCAGCGCGTCCATGACCATGACGTCCGCGGTTCCTTCCAGAAGATCGTTTCCTCTCATGACGACTCCGCCATCCGCGCGCGCCGATTCGGCGAAAGATATCTCATATCCTTGTTCTGCTAACTTTTTAAGGATTTTTTCTGTTTGCCGCGCTCCGTCGATATTGGCAATGCCAATCGTCGGCTTTGAAATCCCACAAGCCTTCGCGGCAACGATACCGTAAATCGCGTTCCGCACCATTGCCTCTACGCGCTCGGTCGCGGAGGTTCCTGTTGTCGCGGCCAAAAACATTTCTCTGCCGCGTCCCGGTGTTACAACTCTTCCGATTGTGGACACTCCGATCGGGAAAGGATAATGCATGGTAACAGCGCCCTGAATTTCTCCGCTTTCCAACATTTCCTCCATGCGCTTGTGCGCATCTTCGCCATCGATAATCACGGCGCGAAAGCCCCTGCTCTCCGCGATTCTTACACCTTCGCGAATATTGTCGAGTCCATGCTCCGTTTCGGAAACCGCTATTCCAATCAAGGGTTTTTCTTGAAAGCTTCCGGTCTCCATTGCATCTGCAAGATTTAGGATTGTCTTTGCAATTTTTTCTCTTACCATCTTTTCAGACATTTTTTTATTCCTTTTCTTACCTTTTCGTCACTATTCTGCAAGCTGTTTCGCAAAATCACGTAAAGCCTCTGCGATAATTTCTTTGATTCTGTCGTCGGAGATCTCGGATTTATCTTCTACACCCTGATTCTTTTCAATCAAGAAAGAGATGCCGTCAAATAAATTCGTCATTCTGCCGAGGAAAAGGCTGCCCTTTCCAATGATCATCACGCGAGAAATTTTACCATCTAAGATATCTTCTCTGCAAGCGCCGACATACGGAACGCCCGAAGGAATGTGACCCTGTGTCGGTGCCCAGCCTACCAGACCATGCTCCGATACAAAGCTTGCAATCTGCGTTCTTTCCAAATCGCCGCGCTTGACTCCAAGTGCTGCAATCATCTTGTAGTTTGCTTCCGGAACGTCTCCCGCTCCCGCAGGTTTTGTAATATCCGGATTCTGTAACTCAGGCGCAAACTTATCGACATCGGTGAGCTTAATTCCCGCTCTGTCTAAAGGATCCGTAACCAAAGCGCTGATTACGCTCTGCGGAGACGAGCCTGTTCCTACAGTATGTCTTCCCACAATGTCCGTTCTGATGATTGGATTCACTCCATCATTCGCGCTCAGCAATACAGCGAAGCCGCCCAGACAGTCTTCCAAAATCGGAAGGCCCTTTTTTACATGGTCTTTTCCGTTCATGCCAAGCTTCGCGGTACAACCGCCTGCCGTAACGATGACATTTTTGAAAGTACCTGCCTGCACAAGTGACGCCGCGTTCAGCAGCGCGTGAGCCGGACCTGCACAAAAGCCTCTAACGTCCGAGCCTGTCGCGTTTGTTAATCCGACAACTTCCGCTGCCGCTTTTGCGAAGTTGCCGCCGCCTCTCTGGTTCATATCACCGCAAGCCTCTTCGCAGCAATCGATGACATAGTCAACCGCATCCGGCGCGATACCGGTTACTCTCAACAAATGCAGCATTGCCAGAACACTTCCGGCCTTCGCGACGATGTTTTCCAGCATGACATGTGCGCTCAGGTTTACATCAACATCGTGTGCCTGTCTTACCGCTCCAACCAATTTGAAATTATGATAGATTGCTTCGGCGTGTTCCTCGTTTACGAGCTTTTCAATATCAGCCTCTGTTTCTTGGTTTTTGTCAAGAATGGAGATTTGTTCCGCTTTGAGCATTCCGTGAGCCTCAAGCTTTGCTTTTACATCCTGCGCGAAGCCGGACTCGAGCTTAACAAGGTCAAACGCGTCACAGATCTGCATCAAACCTATGAACTCATCCTGCGGCATAATCTCACCGTATTTTCCGTAGCGCTTTCCTTCCGGTGCCTTCTTGTCGTAGTACGGGAATTCCACGTCCGCGAGTTCACTGTTTGTCATATTACCGATGTAAACCTGATTCGGGATATAATGAAGCACATCATCATAAGATCTCAGATGCTGCGGTAAAAGTTTCAAATATTCCGACTCCGGATTTACTATTTTTTCTGTTGTCTGCGTTGTACCGTTGTGTAAAACCATATCCGGTGCCGCCGCTAAAACATAGCTCGCACCTTTTATAACTGCGTAATTGCTCATCTTTAGCTCCTTTATTCTGCACTATTCGCACTATGCAAGCGCATAATATTTTTTGATCATTTCTTCTACAGCTTCCTTCGTCGCGTCATCTTTTACAAGTTCATCAACCTTCTCTCCGTTCTTGTAAATAGCGATAACCGGAAGTCCCATTATTTTCTGTCCGATTGCCAGTCTTCTGGCTTTCGTGGTGTTCAGCGCGACAAACTTCAGCTTATCTCCGTAAACATCTGCCATCGCGTGTACATGCGGCATAAGCGCCGCGCAAGGTACGCAGCCGTCTCCGTAAAAATCTACCAAAACATAACCGTCTGCCTTTAATACTTCTTCTTCAAATGTGTTCTTGTCTGCTTCTAACATTTTTTCCTCCTAAACAGTTCTTATTGTTCTTCTTGTTCTTCTATATATTTTCCTGCCTGAACAGCTGCGATCGCGCCATCCGCAGTGGCTGTAACAACTTGTCTCAAACTCTTCTTTCGAATATCCCCTGCCGCGAAAACGCCCGGAATATTTGTTTTCATATCATCATCTGTCAGCAGGTAGCCTGCTTCGTTCATTGCCACTTTATCCTGGAACAGTTCGGAATTCGGCTTAAATCCGATAAATACGAAGATACCGAAAGTACCGTCTTCCTCATCAGCCTTTACTTCTGAAGTAGCGCCAGTCTTCACGTTCTTCACAATCATGGACTCCACAAGACCGTCTCCCTTTATTTCCTCTACAACACTATCCCACATAAAGTGAATTTTTTCGTTCGCAAAAGCCTTCTCTTGAATGGATTTTGCTGCTCTCAGCTCATCTCTTCTGTGAATGATTGTAACTTTTCTGGCAAATTTCGTTAAGTACAATGCTTCCTCTACAGCGGAATCTCCGCCTCCGACTACGAAGACTTCAAAATCTTCAAAGAATGCTGCGTCACAAGTCGCGCAATAGGAGACTCCCTTGCCGGTAAGTTCTCTTTCGCCCGGGCAACCAATTGGTACAGGATGCGCGCCGGAAGCGATGATTACAGCTTTCGCTTCGTATTCCTCGCCGATGCACTTAATCTTCTTCACGCTTCCCTCTAAATCGACATCTGTTACCGTGTCAAAAATAAATCCTGCTCCCGACAAGTCCTGCCGCCTGCTCATACTCCGCAAATGCCGGAGCTGTCAGCAGTACTTTTTTCGGTTTTTCCGCCTGAAACAGCCGATAGATCAGATCCGCTGCCCCGTTGCCACAGGCAATCCATTCTTCCGGACAGGAAAGCTCCTCCGAGAGTTTTTGAATCAGTTTTCTGCATAACGGATCCGGATAACGGTCTATTTTCCCTGCCGCCCGGCAGATCGCCTCCCGGACGCCATCCGGCACGCCCAGCGGACTGACATTTGCAGAAAAATCCCGGATGCTGCGGTTTCCCAGACGCTCCTCTTGTCCTGCCCAGTCTCCGCCATGAATCAGTTCCATTCTTTTCTCCCTCTGCCTGCGCACAGATTACACAGCTTTCTTTTGTGCATTCTTCTGCACATTCTCCGCAAGCCATCTATATATTCTATAACAATATACACAGTACACATCTGACCGCAAGAAACAACACGAG
>ERZ773242.728-NODE-728-length-36938-cov-3.645636_pt1 | contig 36938 bp, 25 predicted proteins | sample MGYA00511077_ERZ773242 | MGnify/ENA primary metagenome ERZ773242 (study PRJEB29015, sample SAMEA2737754) | human gut metagenome | biome: human gut; feature: human-associated habitat; material: faeces | place: China | collected 2012 ... | reverse complement strand
CGCGCCGCGCAGCTCCTCTGTGAGCTGCGCAGCGGTCGTTCGCAAGGGGTTGACACGCACACACAGCTCCGGCGTCTGATTCGATGCCGCAAGCAGGGTTTCCGTCTCCTGTTCGCCGTAAGCGTCCATCCACAGGCGAACGATCCAAGGCGCAGCGGAATAGGCGACAGACAGGTAACCGACCGTATCCTGCGCGCGGTCCGGCAGCTGCAGCTTCCTGCCGCTGCGGATAAAACTCCGCAGGACAGCGTTGATAAAGCTTTCCCTGCCGCGCGCATATTTTTTGGCCATCTGTACCGTTTCGCTGACCGCCGCGTATTCCGGCACGCTATCCATAAAGATAAGCTGATACATGCCCATGCGCAGCAGTGTCAAATCCTGTTTTTTTAGCTTCCTGACGCCGGTTTTGACCAGCCTGTCAAGCTGATAGTCCAGCAGCAGCTTGTATTTGAGGAGACCGTATACCAGTTCTCTGACAAAGGCCTGATTCTGCGGCTGATTCTCTGCGATGCGCCGATTCAGCGCGAGATTGGAAAACGCTTCGCTTTTTTCGATGTCCAAAAGTACCGCAAAGGCGGTTTTTCTGTCGATATCCATCAGTCTCTGTTTCCTCTCATGGCAAACAGACGCAGGAGATTGGCAATCGCTGTGGCAAGCGCCGCCACATAGGTCATCGCTGCGGCGCGCAGTACCTTCTTAGCACCCGGCAGCTCTGCATCATCAACAATACTGAGCGCTTCCATCTGTTTCAGTGCGCGGCTGCTGGCGTTGAATTCCACAGGTAACGTAACTGCGTGAAAGAGAATGACTGCCAGCATCGCGATGACCGCGATATTGAATAGGGTGTCCCCGATATAGCTGCCGTTGTAGAGCAGAACAATGCCGAGAATGGCAAGCGGCCAGCATAAATTCGATGCCAGGTTGACGACCGGCACGATGGAGTTTCGCATCTTGAGTGGCGCGTAGTTCTGCGCGTGCTGCAGGGCGTGCCCTGCTTCGTGACAGGCGACGCTGACCGCAGCCACAGAATTGACATTGCAGACCGTCTCCGATAAGCGCAGTACCCGGCTGCGCGGGTCGTAATGGTCGGTCAGACTGCCGTGGATCGCTTCGATCTGCACATCTCTGAGCCCGTTGGCATCCAGCACCATGCGCGCCGCCTGTGCGCCGGTTAGATTGCGGTCATTTCTGACCTTAGAGTACCTTTTAAAATTGGAACTGACCTTTGCCTGCGCGTAGAATGTGAACAAAATCGCAGGAATCAGTATCCAGTAGCTTGCGTAATAATCCCACATGTGATATCCCTCCATATCTGTTTATCATCGATCCTGCCGGATCAATCCTTAAGCCAGAACGGTCCCCTTTTCCATTCTGTTTCCTCTCAAATAATCGCTGACGCGTGTCCGCTTCTTCCCCGGCACCTGCAGCTCTGTTACCAAAAGCACGCGCCCGCCGCAGCTGACGCGAAGACCCGCGTCGTCCGCCTCCAGCACCGTACCCGGCGCAGCATCCGTCTTTTCATCCAGCGGCTCTGCCGCCCAAAATTTGATGACCTTGCCGCTTTCCTCGCAGAATGCGCCCGGCCATGGAGAAAAGCCGCGGATCAAGCGCTCAATTTCTTCCGGTGTTTTGGTAAAATCGATATGCCCGTCCTGCTTACGGATCATGCCCGCGTAGCTGGCCTGACTGTCGTCCTGCGGCTCCGGTGTGATGTCGCCTGCTGCAAGACGCGGCAGGGTTGCGACCAAAAGCTTTGCACCCGCCTCTGCCAGCGCATCGTGCAGCTCGCCGCCGTTCATGCTGCCAATCGGCAGGCTGACCTTCGCCAGCATATCTCCGGTGTCCAGCCCCTCTGCCATCTGCATAATCGTCACGCCTGTTTCAGTTTCTCCGCTTACAATGGCTTGTTGGATCGGCGAAGCACCGCGCAGTTTCGGCAACAGCGAGGCATGAACATTGATACAACCGAGCTTCGGCAGCTCTAGGACCTCTTTTGGCAAAATTTGTCCGTAGGCTGCTACAACGCAGAGCTCCGGCTGCCAGTCCGCAAGCGTCTGTAAAAAAGCTGCATTGCCGCGCACGCGCTCCGGCTGCAGCACCGGAATCCCATGAGAAATCGCCAATTCCTTGACAGGTGTAAGCTGTATCTTTTTGCCGCGGTCTTTTGCCTTATCCGGCTGGGTGGCGACGCCGCAGATTTCATGCTCCGAATCCAGGAGTGCCTGTAAAATCACCGCTGCAAAATCCGGCGTTCCCATAAAAACAATTTTCATATGCTTTACTCCTTTTTCGTGATTTGCCAACGCTGGTCTATTCTGCTTCCTCATCAACTGCTTCGCTCTCTGCCGGACGGATATGCTCTGCCTTATCAATATACAGTACACCGTCTAAATGGTCATATTCGTGGCACATGACGCGCGCGTCGAAATCATCAAATTCATAGACCTGTTTATTGCCGTCAAGGTCCAGTGCTTCGATTTTGATATGTGATGGGCGCTCCACACTGCCGATGAGTCCCGGCACGCTCAGACATCCCTCATCTCCGCTCTGGCTGCCGCTCTGCTCCAGCATCACCGGATTGATCATGAAATAAACGCGCTCCGGCTCTGGTTCTGCGACAAACATGCGGCGCATGATGCCGACCTGCGGTGCAGCAATGCCGACACCCTGTTCACTTCTCATCGTCTCCAGCATATCCTGCATGGTCTCGCGGATACGGTCTGTCACCTCACTGACTTCTCTGCAGTGTTTTCTTAAAATATCGTCACCCTCTGTTACGATTTTTCTGATTGCCATAATTTCCTCCATGCAGCCCGCTTTGGGCTGTTCTCTTCTTTTCTAAAAAATGCTGTACGGATTGACATCTATATGCATACTGCAGTCTGTCTTGTCCTGCAGCAAAATTTGTCCAAAGTGATCCAGATCATACACATACTCGTTGCGCTTGCCCCGCGGACAGCGTATGATGAGATAGTGCCGAGAGCTGTCCTTGCCCTTAAAGCTTGCGGACACCTTTGGCGAAAGAATGCGCCGGGTCTCGCCGCTTCCAAGCACTCGCTCCATATAGTGCTTGCAGCGCAGGGCGGTATCCAGCGCCAGCTGCGCGTCCTCTGCCGTAAAGTTGACCAGGATGATGTCGCCGAACGGCGGATATTCCATCAGTGACCGCAATGTGCGCTCATCCGCGAAAAAGCCTTCGTAGTCATGCTGCATTGCATGGCGAAAGACGTAATTATCCGGGTCGTAGGTCTGCACGACCACCAAACCGCGCTCCGCGCCGCGCCCGGCTCGACCCGCCACCTGCGTGATGAGCTGGAAAGTCCGCTCGGTCGAGCGGTAATCCGGGATATTCAGGCTGACATCTGCCGCGATCACACCGACCAGCCCCACATTGTGAAAGTCCAGTCCTTTGGCGACCAGCTGCGTACCGACAAGGATATTCGTCTCGCCTTTGGAAAATCTGCGCAGAATCGCATCCAGATCTTTGCGGTGCTTGACTGCATCCAGGTCCAGTCGGTCCAGTACGGCCTCCGGAAATAATGCCGCAGCAGCTTCCTCGACCTGCTCAGTACCGATACCGAAATGTTTCAGATAACGGCTGCCGCAGACCGGACAGGTTTCCGGCAGCGGGAACTGTTTGCCGCAGTAGTGGCAGACCATCGCCTGCTCCTTTTTATGATAGACCAGCGAAAGCTCGCATTCCGGGCATTTCATGACCGCCCCGCAGGCGCGGCAGGAAACGAAGTTGGAATAGCCCCGCCGATTCTGGAACAGGATCACCTGCTGGCCCTTCTGCAAGGTCTCGGCGATCGCGTTATAAAGCCTGCGGCTAAAGATATTCGTATTGCCCTCCCGCAGCTCTGCCCGCATGTCGACGATCTCGACAGCCGGCAGCGGGTTTTGATTGTAACGCTGCTTCAGGGTGATCAGTTCATAAATGCCCTCCCTAGCACGCTCGTAGGAGACAACAGACGGTGTTGCGCTGCCGAGCAGCAGTACCCCACCGGTCGTCTGCAGCCGTTTGGCAGCGACCTCCACGGTATCATATTTAGGCGTCATATCCGACTTATAGGTCGCCTCGTGCTCCTCATCCATGATGATGAGACCGATATCGTCTGCCGGTGCGAATACGCCCATACGCGCGCCGATCACGATGCGCGCGCGTCCGCCGCGAATGCGGTGCCATTCGTCATATCGCTCTCGCGGCGTCAATTTGCTGTGCATGACTGCGATACAGTCCTTGCCGAAACGGCCGATGAATCGCTCAATGACCTGATTGGTGAGTGCGATCTCCGGCACCAGCATAATGGCAGTCTTGCCAAGCTGCAGACATTTGGCGACCGCTTCCAGATAGACCTCCGTCTTGCCGCTGGCGGTCACACCGTACAGCAAAAAGATCTCATGCCGCGCGGCTTCAATGGCGCGATTGATGCGCGTGACGGCGGCGGTCTGCTCGTCAGTCAGCGCCGCCGGGCGTTCATCTCTGCCGGGCAGCTCCTTGTAAGGCTCCTTTGCCTTGCCCGCCTTGGGCGGCTTGCCTTTGACGCAGAAACAGCCAATGGCATCCGAATACGTGATGGCGTACCGCTGTTTCATCCACGCGGCTGTTTTCATGATCTCCTGATTGAGGGAGCTGTCGGTATCGACTCCCTCGATCGTTTTTAATTTATCTTCCGGGCAGCTTGTATGTTCCGGAAACGCATAGACAAAACCTGCTTTTGTCCTATTGCCCTTGCCGAACGGTACCCAGACCTTGTCACCGATCCGAAGCTCTGTTTCATCCGGCGCACGATAAGTGAAAAAGCTGTCCGTATGTCTGCCTTTGTTTTCTACCACTACATCCAGATATTTCATGTGCGTCTGCCCGTATGCCTCCATGTTTGATACAGCCAAAATCTGTTACAGTAAATAAATGTGATGCGCTGCACACTTGTCGATCATTTCCTGCGGCCATACCGACGCCTGTACTTCACCGATGTGTGCCTTGCGCAGGAAATACATGCAGAGTCTGCTCTGTCCGATACCACCGCCGATGGTGTACGGCAGTTCGTCATTTAAGATGGCCTTCTGGAACGGCAGCTCCGCTCTCTCCGGGCAGCCTGCCTGCGCGAGCTGTCTCTTCATCGCATCTGCATCAACACGAATACCCATGGACGAAATCTCAAAGGCTCTGTCGAGCACTTCGTTCCAGAGAATGATATCGCCGTTCAGTTCCCAGTCATCGTAGTCCGGAGAACGTCCGTCATGCTTCTGCCCGGAAGCCAGCTGTCCGCCGATCTTCATAATGAAAACGGCGCCATGCTCCTTGGTAATGGCATCCTCTCTCTCCTTCGGTGTCTTGTCCGGATACATATCCTCCAATTCCTGTGTGGTAATGAAGTAAATTTCGTTCGGAATCTCCGTCTGAATGTTTCTGTATAATCTGTTCACATAGTCGCCGAGATTCTTTATCGCGTTGTAAATGGTCGTAACGGTTTCCCGCAGATAAGTCTCCGTTCTCTGCTCTTTGGTGATGACCTTTTCCCAGTCCCACTGGTCGACATAGACCGAGTGCAGATTGTCCAGCTCCTCATCGCGGCGGATCGCGTTCATATCGGTGTAGATGCCATGACCCGGCTCGATGCCGTACTTACCGAGCGCCATTCTCTTCCATTTTGCCAGAGACTGTACGACTTCCACTTCCAACTCGTTGATATCCTTCAAAGTGAAAGACACGCGGCGTTCCACGCCATTCAGATTATCATTGAGACCGGTTTTCGGGTCCACGAACAGCGGCGCGGATACGCGGCGCAGGTTCAGACCATATGCCAATTCCTGCTGGAAATAGTCTTTGATTTTTTTGATCGCTCTCTGGCTCTCCATCAAGTCGATCGGACTTTCGTAGTTTTCTGGTAAAATCAGTGGTAACATATTTTTGTCCTCCTCTTGCTTTGTCATATGTCTCATAGAATACGCACAGCCGCAGTAGTTCTGACGGTACAGTCCGTACTCCTTTGATAGCTCAATACTGCGCTGGAATCCGGCTTTTTTCTTAAAATCCAGATCCAGAAATTCCAGTCCGTAAACTCTCGCGAGTTCCGTACCAATCGCCGAAATCAGCGGATAATTTTTATGCGGGCTCACCGTCAAAGTCGTCCCGAACAGCGTATGCCCGGTTTTTAAGGCGACCTGCGCGGTGCGATCCATCCGCAGGCGAAAGCATTCCGTGCAGCGTTTGCCGCCCTCCGGCTCATCTGCCAGTGCGCTGCAGACTGCAAAGAAATCCTCCGGCAAGTATTCTCCCTCGATGAATTGCACCCGGTCCTCTTCCGGCAGACGCTCGTTATAGGCTGCAAGAAACTGGATCTGCGCCTCCTTGCGGCGCGCGTACTCTGCAGGGTCGGTCACATTGGGATTATAAAAAAAGATCGTGATGCGATAATCCGGCAGCAGTCTTTCGATACAGGCTGTACTGCAAGGCCCGCAGCAGGAATGCAGCAGCACATGATTTTTATCTGTTTTCGTCTCCGGCTGCAACGGATAAAGCGCTGCGTCATAAATTCTGCCGCAGCTTGCACAGGTGCCTGTCGGCGCTGTTTTCTTTTGCATCGACATCCTTCCTCTCTTGACAAGTTTCGTTTTTTCCTTTACATTGAAGGTATCATCGCTAAGGAAGCCTATGACCTTCAGTTAACAAAATATTATAGCATGAAATACGCAAAAACGAAAGAGGAATTCATATGAATCCACCATTTTCAGATAAAAATCACAGATGTCTCACAAGTCCGTTCGCAAGCGGAGAAGCAACACAGCAAGGCGCGCACCGCTTCGCACCTCCACCCTACTTTGACGGTCAGCGTTATCACTCGATCAATACCTGGCTCAAACGGAAATACGGAGAAAAAACAATCAAGCTTGCCATCGACGGCAGTTTCACCTGTCCGAATCGCGACGGCACAAAGGGTGTCGGCGGCTGTACTTTCTGCTCCGACAACGGCTCCGGCGAATTTGCTTCAAATATCGAAGACCAGATTCACCTGCTGTCGGACAAATGGCCACACGCGCGTTATCTGGCATATTTTCAAAACCATACGAATACCTATGCGCCGGTCGCCGAGCTGCGTAAAAAATATGAAGCGGTCCTCACGAATCCCAAAATTGAGGGACTGGTGATCGGTACGCGTCCGGATTGTCTCTCCGAAGAGGTACTTGATCTGCTCAGTGAGATCAACCGCAAGCATTTTTTATGGCTGGAGCTGGGTCTGCAGACCATCCACGAGGAAACCGCGCGCGCTATCAACCGCTGCTACGATCTTCGCGTGTTCGACCGCGCCATGACAGCGCTGCGGGAACGCGGCATCAGGTCGGTCGTGCATCTGATTCTGGGTCTGCCGGGTGAAAGCAGAGAAATGATGCTCGATTCGGTTCGCTATGTCTCTTCCAAGCCGGAGCTTTTCGGTATGAAGCTGCACCTTTTGAATATTGTAAAAGGCTCGCAGATGGAATATCTCTATCCCGACTACCAGCCTTTCGATTCTATCGATGCCTATGTGCGCCTTGTCTGCGATTGTCTGGAACGGATCCCGCCGGAAGTGACCATACACCGCCTGACTGGGGACGCACCGCGCAGCATCCTGATCAGCCCGCCGTGGAGCTTCAACAAACGCACGATTCTCAACGGCATCCATGACCGTCTGCACCTATTGGACAGCTGGCAGGGCAAACACTGTGAGTAAGCCGCTGCATCATCAGCCGAGCTCTTCTACATAGTGCACGCCTTCCATATCCATCACATCCTGTACGATCACGCGATGATTGAACTTCCGACCCTGGTCGATATTGATCCGCAGCACCGCATCCCCATCGACCAGCGGTTCCTCCGGCCGCCGCTCGATGGAGATCAGCTTATACCCTTCTCCCTTGATAAAGTCGATGAGTGTTTTGATCTGTGTTTTTTCCAGTTCTACGTATAATTCAACGATTCTGGTATGATTTTCCACATACTGCGTCATGTAATGCAGATAATAATTCGTAATCAAAATCAGACAGAAGCAGATCACCGCAGGCCAAAACAGCCCTGCGCCGATCGCGATCCCCATGGCTGCAGTGACCCAAAGACCCGCTGCCGTCGTCAGACCGCGAATCTGTCTGCGATCGGTCACGATGATCGTGCCTGCGCCCAAAAATCCAATTCCTGCCAAAATCTGCGCCGGAACACGCCCGACATCCGCCGTATCGCCGGACATCTGTGCAAAGTAAAGTCCGGTGATCGTCGCCAGCGCAGAACCAAGGCTCACCAGCGCAAAGGTACGGATACCCGCCGCATAACGCTTATTGGCCCGTTCCATGCCGACGAAGCTACCCAGCACCGTCGCCAGCACCAGCTTGGCGGCCACCGCCGCCGTCGTCATTCCTGTAAAAAAATCCAAAAAATCATGCATACGCTTTCTCAGTTTCTTTCTCCTCAGCCCTTCGTCCAGACCCTGCACGCATAGGTGCACTGATCCAGTCTCGTATAAGCCGCCAGACTGCCGTCCGTATCGTAAATCATCACGCGCGCCTTGTAGTAGTAGCGTGTACCTTTCGTTCCTGTCGTATTGACGTAAGAGGTCAAGGTATCTTTCTGCGCCTTAGAACGATAGTCCGCATTCTTCTTCTCAGAACGATAGAACTTATACTTGACCGTATAGCCGAGCGCCTCGATCGCCGCAATATCGCCCTGCTTGATCGTCAGCGTCACTTTCGTGCTTCCGGCGGCAGTTTTCGCGGACGAGGCTTTGATACGGATTCCGGTTTTGAGCGCCGTCAGCGCGGCATGCTGCTCTGCCGCCTGCTGTTCCTCGCTCTTTTTCACCGTCAAGGTCACGACCTTGCTGCCCGCCTTGTACCGCGCTGTCTCAGATGCCGTCACTGTAAAGGTCACGACGCCCTCCACGCCGTTCACCCGCACCTGTCCACTTGCGTCTACAGAGGCAATCGTGTCATCCGAGGAAGCATAGGTCAAAACACCGTCACCATTCGTCTTGGCGTTTAAATGAAATCCCTTGTCTGTGACTTTACGCGTGTATCTTGTATAATTTGTTGTCACCGTCTGCTCTTTTTTTACCTGCGGTTCTGCTGGCTTCGGTGCCTCCGGCTCCGGCTGTACGACGGTATTGCTCGTCGGCTTCGTGCAGGCCGATGCAGGCATGCCGCTGTAAATCGGAATCTCAAAGGTCATCGGACTGTCCAGAAGAGCGAGATAACCCTTGCGCAGCGCAGCTGCCTCGCTCTCAGCCCCCTGCACATTGGTCATATACTGCCCTTCGCCGACATTCGCCAGACCGTTCATCACATTCCATTTCTTGAAATAGAGCGTGTTTTTGTTCCGCTTCACATAGTTCTCACTGTAGAACAGCGCCCCGCCCAGCAACGCGTCGTAACGACTGTCCCATGGCCGATGATAGGTCCCGCTTTGCGATGCGTACCACAGACCGCGGGTGATCGCACTCATAGAGGAAGTCTTGTACGCGCCGATATTGTAAAAATTGTAATAGCCTTCATAGCCGCTGACCGTACCGGAAATACACTTGCCTGTGCCGGAAGAGCCCTGCTCGACTAAAATCATGGATGCAAGTACATAGGGATTGACTTCTGTCGTCCGTCCCACCTCCATCAGCACGTCAGCATAAGTCGCAAAACCTCCCTCCGGGAACGCCGCATCCAAAAAGGTGCCGGAAACGACCGCTGCCAGACCCGCGTCGGTCTGCGTACCCGCGTCATAAGCGTGCGTCAGGAACTGGAAAATTCCCACGCCGTTGATAAAATTACGCGGATCGAGGTAATAAGCGATGATTTTGTCCGAAGCCATGACCCAGCCGCCGCTGTCAAAATTGGTGTACTTGCCCGTCTGCGGGTCATAAGCGCCTGCCGCCTTGGATTTCCAGGAAGAAATCGAAGATGACGGCACCAGCGACTTGCCGAGCTTGCTCTCACCTTCCAGCACGCTGCTCCAGGAAAGTCCGGTTTTTGCTGCCCGGAACTTCCAGTTCGGATACTGCGCGTGCAGTGACCGCAGATATGGCTTGTAGCTTTCCCGGGAGCCCTGTGCGTTCAGATCAGCTTCAAAATCTGCATCGGTTTCGTAGCCCGGTTGGTTGTTCAGCACGATGAATTCTGCCGATACATAGCCGTTGATTCCGTTATACGCTATGTAATACCACGTTTTTCCATTGCTTCCTGCTACCGTATCCAAAATATTGATTTCCTTATTGATGGACAGCAAGCCCATCGAGCGATAATTTGTCCCCGGACCGCTGCGGATATTCAGTGCCGTTGTCGCGACCGTACCGGTCTGCGTCGCCGCAAAAGCAAGCTGCGCGCTTGCGAAAAAAATGCAGCAAACGACTGCAAACAATGCCAATCCCCAAAAAAGCTTTCTCCGTTCCATACTCCCTGCAATCAAATCTCTTCCTCCGTATCTTTCCTATCTTTGTCTTTTCGCTATTTATGATTTTCCTATATGTTTTTTCGTATTTATATCTGTTTTTTCTTTGTCCTACGCGCACGCCGCCGTTTTCTGTTCGCGTCTGTTCGCGGTCTGCAAAAGCGCTTCCTTGATGCGCCTCGCATCGTTTATTTGTCCGGTCCCAATCTGCCGTCGTTGTAATGCTTGCGGCAAAGCGATACATACATATCATTGCCGCCGACTACAATCTGCTCACCCTGCTTAACAAACTGCCCGTCGACAATACGCGCCACCATCGTCGCCTTGCGACCACACCAGCAGATGGTCTTGATCTCTTCGATCTTATCGGCGTAAATCAGCATGTAGTATGAGCCCTCAAACAGCTCATTGCGAAAGTCATTTTTGAGCCCGTAAGCCAGCACCGGCACATCGAAGCTGTCCACGATCTCTACCAACTCCTGCACATGATGCTTTTTCAGGAATTGACACTCATCGATCAGCACGCAGGCAATCTCGCGCTTCTCGCTTTCCCGCATATACAGTTCCAAAATATTGGTGTCATCGCCTACGATCATCGCCTCCCGCTGAATGCCGATGCGGGAGGTGATCAGCCCCGTTCCGTACCGATCATCCGTCGCCGGAATCAGCGTCAAAACCTGTTTGCCGCGCTCCTCGTAGTTATATGCCACCTTGATCAGTTCGATCGACTTGCCCGCATTCATCGTGCTGTATCTGTAATATAGCTGTGCCATTGATTTTCCTCCCTCATCACCGCTGCCGACAGCGCGCACCGAACGTCCTCCGATACCGAAGCCTTGCGGCGGCAGGTATGCTCTTTTTCTATTTTACTGGAAAACTGCCAGAAAAGCAAATATAAAATCTCGTATTGAAATCGCAGGCGGATTTGTGGTATCATTTCCTTATGAAAATATGCTGGAAAGAGGTTTTTCGTTTCTTATGGAGTCTATTCTCATTCTGATTTTAAAATGTCTGCTGCTCGGCATCATCTGGGCGGCGTTGCTGATTCCGGTCATCTTTAACCGCGGTGGTTGGCTCAAATACATCATTACCGTACTGATCGTGGCTGTCGCCTGTTTCTTCCTACGTGCACACGCGGCGATCATCAACAAAATGACCTTGATTGCTCTGATCACCCTTGTCGTCTCATGGATTGTTTCCATGGCTGTATTCGACAAGGAATCTAAAGTCAAATCCAAGGTCATCTCCTTTGCGTGCGTAATGGCAGCCATCGCCTACCTGATCTCTAACTTCATTTCGTTTGGGATCCTGTAGGGGATTTGCGCATACCGAGTTTCTCCATGCGAGAAATCAAGGTTGTGCGTTTCATGCCTAAGATTTCCGCGGCTCCGCCCTTGCCGGCTATCTTGCCTCCGCAGTGAGCCAGCACCTCTGCAATATAACTGCGTTCCATCTCTCCTATATGTATGATCAACATTTCCGTCTTAATCAAAAGCATCCTGCGTGCCCCTCTGGGTTTGCAGGATGTTTTCGCATAATTCCCGTCCAGTCATTCGGAATAATACACTTGCTTTTATTCGAAATATCAGATATACTATTCTAAATAAAACAGGTGGGGGTGATTTGTATGACGATTAAGGAGGCGGCGGCCGTCTGGCAGATTACAGAGCGGCGTGTTAATGAGCTTTGCAAGACCGGCCGTATCGCCGGCGCAATGAAAAAGGGGAAGTGTTGGTTTATCCCGGATGACGCTCAAAAACCGATTGACAAGCGTACACGTATCGGTCAAACAGCCCCATCCCCGCCCGGATTGCTCGGTAAAAAACCCCTGCCGATCGGCGTGTCGGATTACCGGGATGCCTGCGTCAACTACTACTATGTAGACAAAACCCTGCTTATCAAAGAGCTGCTGGACGAGCGGCCCAAAGTTTCTTTGTTTACCAGACCTCGCCGATTCGGCAAAACGTTGAACATGGATATGCTGCGTGTTTTTTTTGAAAAATCGGAGGAGAACACCTCATGTTATTTTAGCGATAAAAAAATTTGGACCTGCGGGGAATTCTACCGCTCTCAACAAGGAAAATACCCTGTCATTTTTCTCTCCTTTAAGGATGTTAAATATGTCTCATGGGCAGAAACCTATCTGACACTTCGCAAGCTGATTGCGCAGGAATTCCGTCGTCATGAAGAGCTTTCGGACAGTCCCGCGCTCAGTGCATATGAAAAAAAAGAATTTTCCTCTTTAGCTACGGAGACCGCAGACGAAATTGACTATCAAATGTCCCTGCGCACGCTGACTTTGCTGCTGCATAAACACTATGGCGCAGCCCCCGTCATCATCATTGACGAATATGATACACCGATTCAGCAGGGCCACATGAACGGATTTTATGAAACGGTCGTAAACTTTATGCGCAACCTGTTTTCCGGCGGTTTGAAAGATAATCCTCATGTAAACTACGGTTTTTTGAGCGGTATTCTGCGTGTCGCGAAGGAAAGTATTTTTAGTGGTCTGAACAATTTGAAAATAAACTCTGTTCTGGATGAGCGGTACAGCGAGTACTTCGGCTTCACCACCGCCGAAGTACGAGAGATGGCGACATACTACGGCGCCTCCGAAAAGTATCAGGAGCTTTGCGAATGGTATGACGGTTACCGCTTTGGCGGCACGGAAATTTTCAATCCATGGTCCGTCATCGGATATTTCAGCAATCATTGCCGTCCCAAAGCGTTTTGGCAGTCGACTGGCAGCAACGACATCATCCGTGAAATTTTGGCTTCTGCTACACCGGATATTATGGATCGTTTAGAACGCTTGATGAAAGGCGAATCCTTTGTGACACGGATTGACACCAGCGTGATCTACCCGCAGATCCAAAACGACCCTTCTTCGGTTTACAGTTTTCTTTTAGTCGCCGGTTATTTAAAAGTTGTCCGCTGTGACCAGTCGTTCGGTGAGGACGGTATGTGTGAGGTTGCTCTGCCAAACAAAGAGATTTCTTTCGTTTACAGCAAGGAGATCCTTTCACAGCTCGAATCCATCATGCCGCGTTCTGCTGTGACCGCGATTCAGGAAGCGCTCTACCGGATGGATCGTAACGCACTCCAAAAGGCACTGGAAACCTTCCTGCTTCAGACAATCAGCTTTCACGACGCTGCTAACGAGGTTTTTTATCATGGCTTGATTTTGGGTATGTGTGCCGTGATGGATCATCGCTACCGCCTTACTTCGAATCGTGAATCCGGCGATGGTCGTTTCGATATTCAGATGCTTCCGCTAAGCAAGAAACTCCCCGGTATTCTGATTGAGCTGAAAACAGATAAAAATTGTTCCGAAAAACAACTGGAAGCTCTATCAAAAATCGCCCTAAAACAGATAAATGACCGGACATATTCTGCGGAACTCTCAGCAATGGGTGTTTCAACGATTTTAAAATATGGCATCGCTTTTTCAGGAAAAAAAGCACGTATCACTGTAGAAACGGAAACAATTTAGCATTGCTTCATTTAGATTTGTATCTTGGAGGTTAAAAATGGAGAAAAAAATATTTATCAGCGCAGATATTGAGGGTGTCAGCGGTATCACCAGCTGGGCCGCGACCGAATATGGCGGCAAAGGCTACGAAAAAGCATGCCGACAAATGAGTCTGGAAACTGCGGCTGCCTGCCGCGGCGCGATCAGAGCAGGCTATCTTCCGGTCGTCAAAGACGGGCATGAGGACGCGATGAACATCGACCATGACCTGCTGCCACAGGAGGCTGAACTGATCTCCGGCTGGGCGTGCACGCCGCTTTCCATGCTGGCAGGCCTTGACGAATCCTTCGCGGGCATCATCTACATCGGCTATCATGCCGCCGCTTGGACGAGCGGCAGTCCGCTCAAGCACACCTGTGAGGATTATCTGTACAACTGGTTCAAAATCAACGACCGCTACGCTTCGGAATTCACCATCAATTCCGGCGTTGCCGATCAGTTCCGCGTGCCTTCACTCCTGCTTTCCGGTGACGCGTGTATTTGCGAAGAAGCGCAGCGCGACTATCCCGGCATCGTGATCGTTCCGACCAAGTGCGGTCTTGGTGACGCGACCTGGAATATCCACCCGCAAAAAGTAGTCGAACAGATCGAAGCAGCCGCCTACGAGGTTCTTTCCAAGCCCCTGCCGGAACCGCGTCCGCTTGCGGAGCATTACACCATGACCGTCTGCTACAAGGAATTCCAAAAGGCTATGGCTGCAAGCTGGTTCCCGGGCGTCAAAAAAATCGACGACTTTACCGTTACTTACGCTGCGGACCGTCCGACCGAGCTTTCCAGATGCCGCTACTTTATCGGCTAAATGGTCTAAACGTACAAAACGCACAGCCCCGGATCCCGTTTCACCACGGTTTCCAAACTGTGCGTTTTTTTTAATGTCAGCTTTATGTCAGTCTTTGCGTCAGTTCCGGGAAAAGGCGCACCGCGTTTTCGTAGTTCACCTGATCAAAAAGGACAATATAGACCTGCATCTCCTGCGCGCTTCCCTGTTCCGCCAGACACGAACGGATCGTATCGACTGCCACCTGCAGTGCCTGATCTTTCGGATAGCCGTACACCCCTGCCGAGATCAGCGGGAATGCCACCGACTTGCAGCCATACTCCACTGCCAGCGCCATCGACTTGCGGTAGCAGGAAACCAGCTTGTCCTTTTCCCCATGCGCCCCATTGCACCAGATCGGTCCGACCGTATGGATCACATATTTGCAAGGCAGCTTGTACCCATGCGTGATTTTCGCATCCCCGGTCTCGCAGCCACCCAGCAGCGCACATTCCTGCACCAGCTCCGGCCCCGCCGCCCGGTGGATACAGCCGTCCACACCGCCGCCGCCCAGTAGCGAGTTGTTCGCTGCATTGACGATCGCATCCACATGCAGCTTGGTGATGTCACCCTTGATAATTTGTAATGGCATAAATATCCCTCCATTTCTGTGTTTTGTTGCATACGCACGCAGTTTCAGCATATTGATGGATTTATTTTCCGCAGAAGCATATCGCCGGCATCACAGCAATTCCAGCAGCTCCGCCCTGCTCATATGCATCAGACCGCCGGTATTGCCGCTGAGGATCTCATCTGCAAGTGCGCGTTTTGCCTCCTGCATTTTGAGGATTTTTTCCTCAATGGAGTCTTTCGCAATGAGCTTGTATACGGAAACCGTCCTGGTCTGACCGATACGGTGCGCGCGGTCTGTGGCCTGGTTCTGTGCGGCGAGATTCCACCATGGGTCGAAATGAATCACAATATCCGCGCCGGTCAGATTCAGCCCCGTTCCGCCTGCTTTCAGAGAAATCAGAAAAATCGGCGTGTCGTCCTGATTGAAACGATTGACAAGATCGACTCTATCCTCTTTTTTGGTCTCTCCGGTGATTTTAAAATAAGCGATTCCTTCTTTTTGTAAATCTTTTTCTAAAAGCTCGAGCAAAGAGCGGAACTGCGAAAATACAAGGATTTTGTGTCCGCTGTCCATTGCGCTCTTCAAAAGCTCTATACAGGTTTCCCGCTTCGCGGATTCGCCGTCGTAATTTTCGAAACAAAGAGAAGGGTCACAGCAGATCTGACGAATTTTTGTGATCTCCGCCAAAATAGCCATTTTGTTCTTTTGGAACATCTCATCACTCTGCTGCTCGATCAGCTGCTTCATATGCAAGGCTTGTCCATCGTAGAGGTTCTGCTGTTTCTCATCGAAATGAACATAACAGATCTCCTCATTCTTGTCCGGCAGATCGCTGAGAACATCCTGCTTTAGGCGTCTCAATATAAACGGCTCCACGAGGCGCTTCAGCTTGCTCATTGCGTCTTTGTCATTGTGTTTGACGATCGGCATCTCCAATTCCTTTCGGAACTGCTCATATCCGTACAGAAATCCCGGCATCAAAAAATCAAAGATGCTCCAGAGCTCGCTCAAGCGGTTCTCAATCGGCGTTCCGGTCAGCGCAAAGCGAACGCGGCTGTTTACTGCCTTGACCGATTTCGCCGCAGCTGTCGTATGTGTCTTGATATATTGTGCCTCATCGATGATTTGATACGAAAAAGTTTTGTCGGCATAGGAAAGAATATCCCTTTTCAGCAAGTCGTAAGAAGTAATGAGGATGTCCGCGCCTGCCGCATTTTGGATTGCTGCCTCCCGTTCCTCTTTATTTCCTGCGATCAGTACAACCGAAAGCTCCGGCGCGAATTTCGCGCATTCCTCTTTCCAGTTGTACACCAGCGATGCAGGGGTGACGATCAGGACCTCATCAAGCCTGCCTTCCTGCTTCGCCGCCAGCAGTACCGAAAGGATCTGGAGCGTTTTGCCGAGACCCATATCATCTGCCAGGATTCCGCCAAACTGATAGTGTTCTACCGTCCTGAGCCACTTATATCCGAATTCCTGATAGCTGCGCATGACATGCTGCAGGGACTCGGGCACCTCATACTCAGAGTCTGATACCGTCTTAAACTCCTTGACTAAATGCTTGAATGCATGATCACGCCTTGCGTAAAACAGTTCATTTTTCCCTAAAACCTTGTCGAGATACAGCGCGCGATAGGCAGGGACCTGCATATCCCCTTTCACAAAATCACTCGGTTTCGCCTTAGATAGGCTCATGAAAGCAGCAAGCTCCTCCATCGTGTTTGCTTCCATCTGGATAAAGTCACCGTTCTTCAAGCGATGATACCGTTTCGCGCTTCGATAGCTGTTTAAGAGGTCAATCAGCTCTTCGTCCGTCAAATCTGTCGAGGAAAGCTTGAGCTTCAGCAGATCGCTTTCCATGCGCACGCCCACCGTAATCTGCGGCTTTCTTCGAATCGTCACGCGCTGAAACCGATCTGTCGCATGCACTGCTCCCAGCTTGAGCAAAAAATCAACGCCGCCGTCCAGCACTCTGTACTGCTGTTCTTCCTCATCACAGGAAAGCAGCCCCGCATCATTTTGATACGGGAAAAACGCCTGCGCTTGCGCGACTATCTCGTTTTCCGCGCGAAGGTCACGATACTCTTCGATCATCTTGCTTTGCGCTTGCGGCGCGCCGCTCGTTTCCGATTTTGTCAGTTCAAAAACCTGATCCCGATACTGCACCTTTACCATACAGGTAAACACATCCTCGTTCGCATCAAGGAAAAAGCTGAATTCCGGCTCCGGATACAGATATTGTTCGATCGTTTGCGCATCTTGGATCTGTACCTGCGCAATTTCTTTGATGACCGGCAATACCTTATGATAAAACTCGGACAGGTTTCTCCTGCCGATCTGAAGATCGATGCGTCCGTAATCATTTACGCTCATGAGCGTTTCCAAAATCCGCGCGTCTTTGGTGACTGCACGATTCAGGCTTGCATCTTCAAAAAAATATCGGTATTCTGCCCCCTCGATGAGCGTCGGGATTTCACCGCTCAGCCGGATACCGTCAAAATTTCCGTCAGAATCCTGAATTTTTTCAATCAGAAGGTCGATCCTTGGGCTTTGATCGGCGCATACAGCCTCACCCGTCTTTTTGTTTCTTCCGTCTTTTTGTACAAAAGGAAATCGCCTGTCTGCCATCAAAGTGAAAAATTCATCCAAGGCTCTGCCGTACAGCGGGATCGCACTTTTGATTTCCCCATAAGTATGACCGAACTTTTTATACAGCTCCGCGCTGCGTATGCCTGCCGCCTTTACCTCGTTTTTGATGAAGTGATACAGCGCAAGGGAATCCTCGTCAAAAGACGCTGCGGCAAACGAGAGCCGATTCTTTGTGCCAAGCTGCATCTCTCCTTGCGCCTCAACAGTATCCACAAATTCAGCCAAGTCCTTTACGATATACAGCTTTTCGGCTCCCACTTTGATGGTGAGGCTTAATTCTCCATCCGTCTCAACATCAAGCCGCGGCTCCAGCTGTATCGGTTTAACTGCCGTTTGTCCTGTGAAAGCTGCTTTGCGGCTGACGGCATGCTCCTCGCGGCATTCCTTGATCAGCCTAAGCGCATCGTAATCCGTCACGTCCCCCAGCCGCTTTTGGATAATATAGTCTCGGGCTAGGAGCAGCAAGGCTGTCAAGTGCACGCACATCCTGCCGCTTGTGCTCATGTAATAATGTGCAAGTCTCCTCTGTCCCTCCGGACAAGCCGGAGCGGAGCAATAGGTGTAACGCAGCTCTTCTCTGGTAAACGTGACCCTGATGCTGTGCGTATTTCCCTTTGCATCGACATACACGCCGGCAGCTGTGCACTCACGCCCGTTTTCTCTGTAAAGATAATGCGGGAATCCTTCATATATTTCTTCCAGCAGGATACGCCTATCCTCGATCAGTTTTTTTGCCGTTTCCAGGTCAGTCTGATAGAAGGTGCATGCCGCGGTGATCTTGTCAAACCTGTAATATTGATAGGGAGCCTCCGCGCTTGCGGTGCGCGTTTCCTGCTTGAACGGAAAAACTTCCACCGGTTTGGTTCTTGACACAAGGATCGACTTGGTATTTGATTTAGCCTTTGCATTCGATGCAATGTTCTGTGCTGTCCCGATTGCAAGGTCACCGTTCTTTTCCATCCAAAAAAGCGCTGCAGCCATATGCTTGCAGCGTGCACCGCTTCGGGCATACGGGCAATCACACTGCATACGCTTGATCGCGTCCTTGCCTTTTGCTATCTTAACGATGTAGCGCTCTGTCCCCTGCACGTAGAAGGTCTTCGTATTCGAATTCTCTGCAGTTTTTTTGGGCGTGACATCTCCGTTTCGATAATAAGCCTCGCCGCGCTTTAATATGGTATTGGAAAATAAGTGTTTCCAAGTCATGTTCATTTGGTTTCCCCCACGCACACGTCACGATATTTCAATATTCCAAAATTGCTTTTTTGTATAAGAAGCTCTTGGTATCCGGCTCTGCGGTACTGCCGCATCAGCGCCGCTGCCTCTACTAACTGCGGGTGGGTGATCCGCTCGAGCATTTTGAGACGCCGGTCGCTGATGCTCTCCTGCGACATAGACTGTCTGTAATCTTCAGCGCGCATCCCGACAAAGCAAAACGCACCCGGATAGTAGTCCGCGAGCTTCTGTCCGATCAAAAGCCCTTCCGGATCCAGATCGCCTGCATAGCATACGCCGGTGCCGGCAGCCGCAAGCAGATCCAGTGCAATCAAGGCTGCTAATCTCGGCTGCCCATTCATACACATATACGCATGCATTCCGTCATCCTCTGCGCAGAGCATCGCAAAAATAGAAGGATTCTCCACGATCAGGATCTGCTGATCCGGACACCGGAGCTTCTCCCATTTCAGCATGACCGCAAGCGGTACCTGTACCATGTCTTTCTCCGCACAAAAGCCTGCCATTCCCGGATGTATCTCTTCGGAATGCACGTCGGTACCGTCCGGTTCTCTTTCACGTATCACCGCCTGCACACCGTACAGCATCACATAATTCGATACGTCATCGATCAATAGCCCGACAGCCAGATAGCTGCGCTGTCTTTGATAAGATCGCAAAATCGTTGTATCGCGCATCACAAGCCCGCGATGCGCAAGATCAGCCTGTACCAAACGATACAGCAGACTTCCTCCGGCTGTACCTGCGTCAAAGGCATGTGGATTGCCGGTCAGCTGCGCAGCAAATACCGCCAGATACCTGCTTTGCGCTTCACGATAGGGGAAAGCATTGCAGATTCGCATGGCAAGCCGCAAGGATTCCTCCCACTCTCGCAATCGTTCCTGCTGCGCTTCGCGCGGCTGCGACGCGATATCGCCGGACGCTTCCGGTTTGACCGCAGCTAAAATCGCCTGCACAAGTGCAATGGCATAGGTATCCGCAAACTCCTTGCAGACCATCTCCAGGATTTCCTGTTGACGGCTTTGATACGATGCCTGCATTTCCTTTTTGCCCTGCAGCTCCTCTCCAAAGTAGAGCGCGAGAAGCCGTTCCGGCTCGATCGCCCCATAACGCGTTGCCGCCAAAGCCGCGCGGAAAGCCTTTGCAGAGACAGAAACACGCTTTTGTCCATGATAATTCTTACCGAAAAATCCTTCTAATATTTCTATTTCTTCGCCGGACAGATCATGGAGCTTCACCGTTCCCGTAAAATAGCCATACGATTGATACTTATCCCGAAATCCACTGAACAAACGTGCCCAAACCGGACTGCTTTGAAAATACGAAAGCGCCTGCTTCTCTTCTCTGTGCAGCTTCATCGGCGTTTTTCCTCCACCATGCTTTCATGCTCTAAGGCTTCCCGGCAGCTGCCATTCCACAGATAGGACATGACCGTCACAAATTTTGCATTTTCCGGCCGCTGCAGCTGATAGATCGCCAGCGCATCCAGGGTATCGCAATCTCCCCAAAGAACCTGCGAGTTGATGATAAAGTCAAAGTCAAATTCAGACATCAGGCGGAACATATCCCGAATATTCCGGCTGTCTACACCGGCGAAGGCCTCATCCAGAGAAATCAGGCGCGGCGCGTTTTGACTGCCGCCCTCATACTTGGCAACCACTGCAGAGAACAGCGGCACATACATAGCCATCGCCTTTTCACCGCCGCTGAAGGTGCCAAACACACTGTTGGTGAGTTCCTTGCGCCGTTCCCCGGTCTTCTGCGCAAACAGCTGGAACTCAAACCATTTGCGATAATCCAGCGTGTCTTTCATCACCTGATAGAAGGACACCAGCCCGGCTTGATCACCGCTGTTTCTTCTCGCCTCCTCGACCTTCGAACGGAAGTGCAGAGACAGACGCCCGCTTTCCTCCTCAGACATCGTGCGATAGTCTTTTTTGAGCAGCTGCACCAGTTCTCCGGTATCGAGCTGCTCTTCTGTTTCTGCAGTCTTGCTTCTCCATTTGAGACTCAGCTTCAAGCCGCTGGATGTGTTCATGCTGCTCATCAGCTGATTCATATTGCCGACCCAACGATCGGCCGCATTGATCTTGCTGCGGATCTTACGGCTGACCGTATTGGCGAGAATATCCTCAAAGAGCTCCCTGTCGCCTGCCTTGATCAGCTCTTTCAGCTCAGTAATTTCAGTTTTCAGGTAAGCAAGCAGCTTCGGGAATGGAATTTCAATTCCCTGATATCTTGCCCGAATGTCGTTTCTTTTCGCTGTTACGGCATGCTCCGGCTGCCCCTCATCCTCTTCCGCAAACAGATCTGTCTTTAAGCTCGGCTGATATTCATTCAAGAAGTCACGCTGCTGATAATAGACCTCGTTCAGCCTCTGTGTAACGCTCTCCCAACTGAGCTCCTCCACATCGGATTTCAAGTATTGCGCAAGCGCGCGTGCCTGCGCACCGATCTCCTCCGGAATTTCTACATATGCAAGCTTGCGCTCCTTTTCATAACATCTTGTGAGCCTGGCCTCGATCTCGCCGAGCGATACAAGCTGTCCTGCGCAGTCCTCGATCTCCTGCTCCAGTATCTTGCAGACCTGACGGCAAACCGTTGCCTTTTCTGTGTTATCCTCCAGTCTCTGCGGGAAAGCTTCCAGCCAGGCCGTACATGCATCCAAACGTTCTTTGATCTGTGCATAGTCTGTCAGTGCAAGCTGACTGCGGACAGAATCGAGCTCCGTCTGCTTTCGCAGTAAATTCCGTTCTGCATCCGCAAGCTCATTTCTGGTTTCCATGATATCATCTTCGATTTCTTCTCTTTGCGTTTCCAGATCCCGGATCGCCTGCACGGTCTTTTGATGTAATTCATGTGCCGCGATAAGCTGAACCAGCAGCTTATCATAGGACTCCGCTGCTTCCGCCGCCTGCCGGAACACCGGGAAGGTAAAGTCTAAATGCAGCTGCTTGCCGGATTCATAGGCTTCCTCCTGCTTTGCGCGGATTTTATTTTTGATGATCTGCAGTTCTTCTTCTAAACGGTTTTTCTCGTCCTGCATACGGCTGCAGAGATGCTCGGCATCCTGCAGCGTACGCCATGCGGCTTTGAGGTCCGCGTCCTGCGGGAACGCCTGATATTCACTTTCCAGACGCTCCATGCGTTCTTCGATCTGCCTGCATGCGGACTGTAAATGCTCCATCTCCGCTTCCAGTCTTTCGATTTCTTCTTTGCAGGCGCGAATCCGGGCAAGGCGGGTATGCTCGCGCGCCTTCGTTCCCAAAAAGGCCGCCTTGTGCAAGCCGGTGATCGTACCGTTGAGCACGCCGATACGATAAGTCCCATCGGTGCTGATTGCGGTTTGCCAGTCTCCGTCATACGCAATGCTGCCCAATATACCGGTCAATCTCTGATTGGAAAAAATATCGTTGACCTCATCATTGAGCTGCAAAATGTCCAGCAGGCTTTTCCCTGCCTGCGGACTGCCCGCAAACAGGTAACGGTCTGCGCAGCCTTCTGCGAAGGTCATCACCTTATCGCGATAGGGCTCTTCAATGACCAGCGCATCCAGAATTCCCATCGCAAGCAAAGCCTCCTCCAAACGATCACAGGCAGCTTCATCGAGCATATCGCTGAATTCCATGGTCTTATAGAATTCCTGATACGGAATCCCCAGCTCCGCAAGACGCGCTCTGCTTTTTAACACCGCTTCGCTGCGCTCCGGCTCCGGTTCTTTGCGGTTCTCCCATGCTTCCAGCTCTTTACGGACATCTGACAGACTTTTCTCCGTTTCAGTAAGCAGGGTTGCGCTTTCATGGTGCAGACTCTGTAATGCATTTCTCCTGCTTTGTTTCACATCGGCCGCAATCTGTCGTACCTGACTGAAATCCGCGTTTTCATCGTAATCATCGGCAAATCGGCTGATTCGTCCCAGTACCGATGCCTCCAGCTGCAGCTCCGTATTGCCCTCCGCCCAGCGGTAAAGTGCTTCCTTCCATTCGCTCTCCGTTTGAATCAGCAGTGTCTCGGCCTCGGTTTGCTTGCGCTGCGCACTGTCCAGCTCCCGTACCATGCGATCACGCTTTTCATCGAGCACATCGCTTTCCTTTTTAAGCTGCTGTGTTTCCTCTAAAATATGGAAGGTCTCTGCGATTTTCGCTTTCGTCGTATCGAATTGCTTCTGATGCACTGCATAGTCGTATGGCTCGTCAAGCTGCTCCAGGAGTTCATCCCGAAAGAACGCATGCTCGTCAAAGGCCATGCAGTCCGCCTCAGCATCCATTTCTTCCAACTGCTGGCGGAGTGTTTTTTCCCTGCGGTATCTCTCGTCTTCGCTATCTTTTACCTTGTATTCCAAGGTCTGCAGGCGCTGCTTTCTAGTGTCCAGCATCTGCGTTTTCTCTTTGGCTGCTGCAGTAAAGTGTTCTGCTTCTTTTTCCAACTCGCGCTCGCGCTGTTTCAGTATTGCCGCATCACTTTTGCCGAGAGACTCCCGCTCCTTTTCCATCGCCTGTTTTGTGACTTCCATTTCCTGCTTAGCGGCTTCGCAGGCCCGGATCTGCGCCTGATGTGACTGCAGATCTTTCTCTTTTTGTGCTTTCTGCTGGTTTGTCTGTGTAAGCTTTTCCTGCACGTCCCGGCATGCTGCTGCTTTTTTGTACAGCATCAGCCGATTATATTTATCGTAGGCCCTGTTGATCTTCTCGGCAGCCGCAATGGCTGCCTCTTCATCCTTGAGCTTACGGCTCAGCTCGTCCATATTCTCGATTGCCTCCGACATCGGCCGCAGATCGTCATCCGAGAGCGGCTGCAGCGAGTCGCTGAGGATCTCATTGATGACAGAAGGCTTAAAATCCTTGGAAAGCTTCGGTGTCCGCAGCTGAATCAAAAGATCGATCAGCTCCTTATACTCGTCTTTCGTCTCAAACCCGAAGATATGACTGTTCACATACTCCATGTACTCTGCCTGCTTGTCGAATACGCGTCCACCCTCTGCAATGCGATTTTCCAGTTCCCGCCTTGATAAGGTGATCTTCTCACCGACAGATTTATACAGATAAAAGACCCTGCCGATCCGCCTGCCGTCCGAAATCACAAAATACCACTTATCCAGTGGTTTTCCTCTCCTTGCGCGGATTCCCATGCCGATCGTCATATATGCCTCGCTGTTTAAACGCTTGAACTCCAGATAAAGGTATCCGGTTCGCTCTTCTCTGTCGTCATCATCCTCCAGCAGATAGCTGCTCATCTTACGGTCGCGGCTCCCAAACGGATCCAGGCGTTCCGGGCTCATATTGCCGTCCAAAAGCAGCGGCACGACGCTCTGCATGGTAACGGATTTGCCGGAACCGTTCGAACCTCTGAGCAGCATCCGTCCATTGGCAAAATAGAAGGTCTGCTCGTCGTTGTAGTACCAAAAGTTCACCAATCCGATTTTATTTGACTGCCATCTGCTGCTCATACACGCGCCTCTCTTTCCTCTTCCGTTTTTTCTGCATGCTCCGGCTTGTCAGCAAAGTCGTCCGGATAACGGCCACAGAGCTTGCCCGCAGCCGGATAAATGCGTATCTGCCTTGCCTCTTTCAGGACCTTGATAAACATCCAGCGTTCCATCTCGTCTATGATGGTATTCACAAATTCTCCATCCGGCATTTCCCGGTATTTCTTCGCGAATCCACCTGCATAGGCCTGCTTGACCTCACGAATCATACGTTCAAACTCCAGGTCGCTGACCACGCAGGTCTCGTCTGCTTCCGTCTCCCAAATGCCGCTCCTGATTTTTTCCTGTATCTCACTGAGTACCAAAAGTACAATATCTGCCAAAACATTCCCTGCCGGAAACTCTTTTCCCATGCGGCATTGCTCACCCGGCATCAGGTACGCGCTTCCTTTGTGAATATGCACACGACAGTCGAAGATTTTCTCAAGCTCCTCACTGAGTCTGCGTCCGTAGTATTTCAGATATGCAAAGTCCTCCTGCGAACCATCTCTGCGATACATCCCCGGCGCGAAAAGCAGCCGCTTATACACGCGCTGCCGCCTTGCGATGCCCTTATCCTCGTTGATGTCAAACCAGTCGCTCTGCTCGAAATCCTCGGGCCGGGTGTAACCCATAATGTCACGGGCAAAGGTCCGCATAAAGTATCGGGAGGCTCCGGTGCTTTCATAGAGTACCTCTCCGGTGACACTGTCCATAAAGGCCTCATCACTGCCGTCGGTAATTTTGAGCATGCTCTGCGAAATCGCGTAGCGCAGCACCTTGATCAGCCGCCGTCGATTGGTATATACCGTCCAGTCTACCGTCTCACCGGGCATCTGCAGTGCTGCGTATTCCGTCAGCTGCGAGAGGATGAACTGTTCCCCTGCATCCTTATCCTCCAGGAACATCAGCAGTACGCAAAGAAAGGCGTATTCCTCTTTGGAGGTAAATTCCTGTACGCCCATAAATGGTTCCGGAATGACCGGAATCTTTTCCAGTTTGACCAATAAGGCATTCTCGATCAGCTGACAGCCCATCTTCTCCGCGGTGAATTTGCGTATCTCGGCGGCTGCATCCCGGATCCTATAGTATAGGTCCTTGTTTTCCGCCTTGAGCACCCAACGGTTTCCAAGTAATATTTCCAGTTCTCTCATTCCGCTGCCTCCTCAAATACCAGCACAAAATGCGGCATAGTCAGGCATCCATCGCTTGCACGCAATACACAGGTCTGTCCGGCACAGGTCTCATCCAGCCGAAAGGGTCTGCCCTCCTCGGTGCGTGCGCATTTTCCGTTATCCTCCAACGCATTCGAAAGCCAAGTCAAAAGGATCTCTCGAATCTCCGGATCGATGATCGGAAGCGTCCCAAAATCGATCCTGCCGTCCTGCTCCAGGGCCCGCAGCTTCTGTAGGTTCGCCTGCTGTGCCTGCATCAGTGCTGCCTTCGCCTGCGCCTTCTCCGCGCTCATATCGCGGATTGCACTGCGGTTCGCGCGTTCCTTATAGGTCCGCACACGCGGCTTCAGCGCAATTTCATATGCGCTTTCCTCATACACACCGCTGTTCATCGTATCGGTTTCTCTGACGGTATCCACCTTCAGGTGGGCTGCTGCCTCTAAGCCAAATACCATGGCTGACAAGCAGTGTGCCTGTTTCATATTTTCACACTTTAAAAAAATCTCCGCGGTCCGTCGGTATTCCTCTCGCCTGTTGGCGCCGAGCGCATTCTTCTCTGAGATCTGCGTTGCGTATCTGGTGATTTTACGGATGATATCATTCGTCTTGTCAAAAAGCTTTGCGGCTTCATTGTCCTCCCCGCTGCTTCCGCAGAACCACTCGAAGATGCTCTGCCAGCGATCCCGGATTTTCTGTTCGATCTCTGCCCGGCTAACCTCTTCTCCGATGCGCGGGATCGACAGGTCATAGGCGATGACCTTTTCCAGAACCGCAGCCTTCTGTGCTTCGGTGATCATCTGCAGTTCTTCTTCGATCGCACCCACATTGCGCTGCAGATTCTTGATGAAATTGCGCAGATACTCCACAAGCTGATCCTTGAATGCAAGGAAGGCTCGCGTCTGCATCATCTGCTCCGCCTTGACGCTGCTCAAATTGCTCATATAATCCTTATAGTTTTGATTCAAGCGTACAAAATCACTGCTGAGGTCGTTCCACCACGCATATACCTTGCTGCTTTCGCACTGATTTTCCGCCATACCGGCAAACTCCGAAATATAGCTTCGAATCCGTTCCAGAAGACTCGGCTCTAGGGACGCACCTTCAATATGTAAATTTTCCAGCCGCTGCACCAGACGTTCGACCTCCACACCGACATCAGTCAGGCTGTACTCAAATTTTTTGTTCTTAAATTCCTCGATCGAAGTCACCCTGCGCGTATCCTGATAGGCTTCTAAGTTTTTCCATTCCGTCAGCATGTCCAGATCCTGCCTGCACTGCTCCATGCGATAGTCCGGAAAGAGCCCCGTATCGCACATAGCCTCATAGACCTCTTCTTGATAAAGCTTATATTTTAATTTATCATAATGCATTAAAAAAATGCGCATAATGGCGCGATACCTGCTCACATTATCCGCATTCAAATATTTTGCCTCGGTCAGAGGCTTCAATGTCTTTCCTGTTATCTGCATGTTAATTGCCTCCTCGTTTGCTTCGTCTGTTCGTTTTTCCTGTTTCCCAGTCAGCGCCGCTCTATGCTTGCTGCTTTGTTTTTATTATAGCCGATTTGCCTCTGCCCGGTCAATTGTTTCTGTGAAAAAGGGGAAATCTTTTTCTGGGGGGTGTGAATACTTAAGATTGCATTTTTCAACCTATTACGTAAGTATCTTTTCCATTCTTCTTTGCCTGATAAAGCAAACCATCAGATATCATGATGCATTCAGCTAATTTTCTCCCTGCTCCCTTCACACGATAAAGTCCGATGCTGCAATGCACATCCTGTCCCTTTTCTTCTGCTTTATCATGAATCTTTTTTCTGAAGCCTTCAATGCGTGCCGTTAATTCTTCCCTATCTCCGATATTCTGCAGGAAAAGAATATACTCATCACCGCCATATCTGCATGCAATGTCTGACGGACCACACATTTCCTGAAGTGCTGTGGCTACTTCGCGAATCCAGAAAACACCGGTTTCATGTCCATATGTGTCATTGACAGACTTGAAATTATCGATATCCATAAATCCCAATACTGCCATATCACTTTCTGACATATTTTCTAAACAGTTTCTAACCTGATCCACACCACTGGTTTTATTCCATAACCCCGTCATGATATCGTGGCTCGCTCTGTATTCGGAAATCAACAATTCTCTTTTTGCATCCAGCCACTGATCCGAAACCTGTGTCATGTTATCTATAAAAATAATCATGGAGGAAAAGAAAATCGTCATATTCTGCAGATACCAGGTATCAACAACATAGTCTCCAAAAGCAGTAGCCGTTAGGAGAAAAAAATATCCCAAATACAGATAGAAAGTTCTTTTCCTGTATTGTTTCTTCTCCAGCAGCAGGGCAATTAACAATACCAAAATATCTAATATAAGCAGAGCCCTGATTATGGCATAAAGGCCGTTAAAATAGTAAAATTCTTCTCTGATGTCCGGCAGTGAGATGCAGACCATGCCAACGATTCCACTCAAAACGGAAACCACTAATAATATTTTCTTTACTTTTGCAAATCTGCCTCCTTTATTCATAATGTATAAAGTAAATACAGTCAGATACAGATACTTTAACAAGTACAGAAAATAATTTGTGATTTTTAAACTCCAATACACCCATTCTGCAGCAACACCTGCGAACATATAAATAGCCAAATCACCTATCATCATTGCTGCCGTGATAAAATAGATAATTCTTTCCATCCTTTTTTTCTCTCTGTTTTCGAGCGCTTTTACATGACTGGATGAAAAAACAATATAGGTATTTATCGCAAGACACCACACTGCAATAAAAGATACATACTGATTCATAATGACTTGCATCTATGAGCTCCTTTTACATAGTTGACCATAAAATCTTTTTTATTATTTGTATCACAAATCATTTTCTTCGTCAATACATTCTTTCGATTCGTATCCTTTGGTGCGTTTTCATCATCGGCTCCATTGCCGGTCTGCGTTTTGTATGGGAGCTTGCGGATACCCGCAGCAGTTTGATGGCAAGCCCGAACTTGATTGTGCTGTTGGCACGCAGTCCGATTGTTGTTAAGCTGACCAGGGAATACCTAATCAGCTAAGAAGGGATGCCGCAATCCTGGCTTTGCTTGCTATTTGTTTGTTTACCCTGTCGGAGTGAGCGGCAGACGACATACCCCGCCGGAGCGATCATGATCAGAATAAAAATACTGATCAGTTCATTCGCTTCGGAGGGTGCAAAGCCCTGCAGCATCGTAATGAGGTTGTTCGCGAAATGCACAAGGATGGGAAACAGCAGGTTTCTTTTCTTCTCGTAAAGGATTCCGGCGGCAATGCCCATGAGCGTAGCATAGACAGCCTGCACGATATTCAGGTGATAAACGCCGAAGAGTACAGATGACATTAGAATCGCGGCCCAAGCGGGACTGAATTTCCGCATGGAACGAAGCACAATGCCGCGGAATAGAATTTCTTCTACAACAGGTGCAGCAATCACCGCAATCATAAATGTTCCAAATGCATTTCCGCCGGCAATATTTTCAGCACCGGCGTTCATTGCCTCAACGCTTTTTTGAAGCGGGGGAAGCTGTTCTGCCAGCATGATCCAAAGATCAGAGATTCCGCAAATGCCAACTCCCGCGACCAGACTGTCGAGCACATCTTTAAAATTTGTCGTTGTGCACGGCTCGCTTAACTCTTTCCTAAAAAGCAGTTTATAGAGCGTGAAGAATACGAGGATAAGGACAGCGTAGGTCAAAATCTCGCCCCAATATGCGTATTTCATAAACTGCTGCGGAGGAATATGAAAAACATCTAAAACGAGCTTTTCCACAAGGAAATACAATAGATTGGACAGCAAAAAATGCAATGCGATTGCAAGAATCGGGATAGCATAATATCTTTTTTTCATCATACGGTCAATTTTCTCCTATCTGTATTTTTGAGAATTTTGCAACAGTATAACCGATTTTACTTAAAGTCTTTGTTAAGACTGTCTGGTTTGAATCGCTCAAACTTCGGTCTGGTACATGACCATTTCAATCTGGTTTGCGATGCCTTTTTTCATTAAACGCTCATTTATCCCAATTCTAAATTAGGTGCCGCAGCAAAATCGCCGTCGGCACATACTCATCCTCTGTGCGCTGCGAACGCGTATTTCCATCTTCTCCATCTGCTTATGTCCCTTCGGCGAATGCGCAAGATAGCTTGCTCTTACTTGTTTTTGTTCTGTTATCCGACGATCTGTGCACCAAACGGCATCAGCGACAGCTGCGCCAGCTTAAAAAACTGCTTCCCGAACGGAATCCCGATGATCGTGATGCACCAAAGGCAGCCGATAATCAGGTTCGCGACCGCCATTTCCAAACCGAAAAAAACGATCCAGATCACATTCACCAAAAGGGAAAACATACCGCTGCCGTATACGATTTCCTTGCCGAACGGCCACATCGCCAGTGACGCTAATTTAAAGCACTGCAAGCCGATCGGAATCCCGATGATCGTGATGCACCAGATCAGCCCCGCCAGCAGCCAGAGAATACCGCTGAATAACCCACCAAAAATAAACCAAAGAATGTTGCCCAATGTGTTCATAATGACTCCTGTATGAATATATCTCATCAACTAGAGATTATCCGTTATTACGACAATTATTAAGACGCTTTATTACGACATCATGTCATCTGTCATAGGATTCTATAGGATCCGCTGCGGTTTGCATCTATACGCTCAATCACACCGTCCTCCTTAAGCTAATTTAGTGCCCACTACACCTAGCGGGGCGATATTACCGCCTTTGTTATACTCCTATGCTTGTTCGCCTTTTTATGAAAATGACTTCATGATGCAAAACTATTATTTCTGTTTCGAGTAAAGCGCATTTTCCACATTGATGGAAATCACGCTTCAAACAAATACTCTTCAAGTGCTGTTGCTAAATGCAGCGGCAAAGGTAAAACCGTTGCCTCGCTATACTGAATCGGAATTTTTCGCAGCTCATTTGCATAAAAGATCCAACTTGCCGCATTGTCACCCGGCTGAAGCTGCAACGGATAAAATTCAATCATATCCTTTTCGGCAAAGCGATGTCTTGGAAAGGCAATCTTTGATTCCTTAAAGCTATTTGTATAGTGAATATCATTCGGTTTTGTATGAATACCCCAGTACACGTCTTCATACTTAAAAATGCCAGAAGCGGAAGTATACTGTAAATGCTCCTCCGTAGATTTCATGCTTAAATTCGTGAAATAATCCGGAACTTCCTGATTTCTTCGAATCCGAATGATCCTTACACCGGAATCTAGCAGCGAGAGCGGGTTCGGATTATTAGGCATTCCAACATTGATCTGCTTTGGGCAATATTCGTCTTCCACAGTATACCCATTAATCTCTTTGTCAGAAATGCCACTCCATACTGCGCGTGTATTTCCATCTGACTGAACAAGGAACAGAACACTATCCTCTTTTTTGTAATAGTGATTTTTCAGTTCCAGCAGCTTTTGCTTCGCGGGAGAGCGGCTCGCTGATACGCATCGCTGCTCCAAATCATTCTTCCAGAAAAGCTGTGCCATTTCAAGGCATGCCTCTCGATAGGAAACCGTAGGTTTTGAAAATGCGTCACAATTTACAGTAACCTTTCCTCTCTGTAAGTTGACTGTAATATAAATCGGAAGAAAACGTGCTTTGCTGGAAATCCCATGCACTTGCGTACACAAGTGCATACCGATACAAGGTGTATCAGCCATCGGCGGCATTTTCTTTCTGAAATCCAATAATGTCACAATTCCTAATTGCCTATAAAGATCATATACTGCACTTTCAACCTTATGCTGATTCATATTCTCTTCCGGATTGATAAACTGCACCACTCTGCCGGTTCTGGCAAATGCATTGCGAAGAACGGCTTTGGGATCGCCCTTGGCATAATGCTCTCTTCCGGGTAAAATGAAAATGCAGGCAGTCACAGCATCTGTCATCCCTAGCTGCTTGGCGATTTCTTCACATCGCTGAATTTGCGTTTGCTTTTTATTGTCCGGCATTGCATCTGCAAGATTTCCCACTTCCTTAGTGACGAACTGTATCTTCAAACAAGAATCATCAGCTTCATCACCAAAATCCTGTTGAAGTTTATTCTGTACTTGTTTCAGTAACTCCTGTTGAATCGAATCTTTCCAAAGTCCATATAGTTCAAATGTAATATGCGTTGTTCCTGCGCATTGGCAGACCCAGCTTCTGAAATCTTCATGTGATTCATATTCATCTGGTGCTTTGTAAATTGTAAATTTCTGTCCAGTTAGCTTAACCCTGTCCGCTTCTGCCTGCCCACAGACCATATCACCCAATAGGCTATAAATCGCTTGATACAGAGCCGCTTTATCTATCACTGAGACTCCTGTTCCGATTTTTGAATCCACGAATCCTTTCATACCATTTTTATATGGAAGAAGAATCTCTTCAGCGTATGCTGCCGGATCCTTCAAAACATTTTCAACCGGTGGTAATGATTCATAGCCCCAGATATTGTAGCATTCCCGGTCTTGCTCTTTCCAGTCAAGTTTTTTGCTGCTGTAATGATACGAAATCGGAACTTGGCAGAATTTATCACTTGATACTCTAATATGTGCATTGATACTCTCGTTTAAGAATGGAACACGCTCCTTGTTGTAATTGGCCGGAATCCAGCGGCGAATACTCATTTGACACAGTAAAAGAGCCTTTCTTGTCGGTGGCGTTGTCTGTACTGAAAAGTCAAATACAAAAGAATATTGATGTTGACTTTTAGGGTCTTTCATCGGCTGGCTGATCAATTGGTTCTTTGCAGAATAGCAAAAATGCAATACTTGCTCATTTAAAATGATTTCCTGTCCTAACAAACGGTTGCAAACAGAAAGCGGAATCGCTTGATAGGCGTCCTCACACACTGTGCCATCTTCAAAGGTAAGATTGATTTCATCCTCTGTTTGAAGGCTCACAAAATCATGATAATCTATCTCGTCACAAAAGTCGTTTGCCATTTGTTTTACAAGAGGCAGTGCATAAGGAGATGTCACATAAGTTGCCTTGATCCATGTTTTAATCATATCGCATAGTGCCTGAAGGTCTTTCTCTGAATAAGGATTACATGCAATAAGCCAGCGTTCATCATTGCTTTCCTTTTTCAATGGCGCCAGATGGATAACCCCAACCATCCAACTATCTACCAGCTTTTTTAAGGCAGCCGTGGGTAATCCATACTCATCCTTGAAATTAGGTTTGTTTTTTCTGGCAATCTCCAGTAAAGATTGCTTCCATGTTTGAGGGAAACCCAAATAGTAAATTTTTTGTTTTTGTCCGGCACTGAGCTGAAATGCCAGTGGATATATTTTTTTATTGCTCATATTGAATGTCCTTTCTATACGCTTCGTAAAATGGGGCATATAAGGTCTCCGCAATCTCTTTGCTCTCTTTCTGTGTCATCAAGGTGTCCAAATATCTACCCAATTCGGAAAGACAGTCGAAATCATCCGGTTTCTCTTCACGTCTGCGAAATGCACCATCAATAAAGTAAATATGGGGCTCCGGCTTTGTCACATCTGTAACGCGTGCTAATCGCCCAAAGATCTGTAAGATCAAGATAAAAAGAGTTGCAACAATGTCCCGTCGTGCTTCTTCATCTAAATCCGCTAGTCCAAAAGCCTTGCTCCTGCTCATTTTAGCCCATTGCTGAGATGCAAATTGGCGCATGCGTGCATTATATGCAAACATTGGTTCATTGAGATTTCGTTTGCACTGCGCCTCTGCAAGGCCATTTAGCTTACTTCCGGCTTGCTGTATGTCATTAGGAACAGGCATTGGCCGAACCATGAAGAAAACAGCAGAAAGCGCAGAATGTCCGCGTTCGTCAACAATGTTATGACCACGCTCGATTGCCATTGCAGGCGCAATCAGAATATCCTCTTTCATCTCCGCAAATCGTCCGACCTCACCACGCCGTACAGCACCTTCTTCGTCTCTCGTTTCACTCGCATCAGAAATCATGCGGCAAATACTTATAGGGGAATTCACCTTTCTTAATACTCTTCCTAACACTTCCTGTACCTCTTGTGCTTGTACATAACTATTAACTACCAGCAGGATCTTTCCGGCTTTTCGTTCGTATTCCCTTATAATAAGATCTACTGTTTTTTTCGTTACTATGCGAAGCTGGTCTGTACGTTGATCATCTGCTGCCCCTGAAATGCGTTCTGGAAAACCAGATTCAAAAAAACAGGTTTTTTCAAGGAATGCTCGTTTATCACTATTAGCCTCCAAGATATAATTGACCGGCCGATTTACATGATATTCATACGAACCCTCTGCCCAACTGGACCCGGATAGCAAAACCACATGAGGTCCCATAGGATTTCCATGCACATCGGTCTTCAGATACGGCAAATCTTTCATAAGGCTTCTTCCAAATGCGAATTGGCGGTACAAGCAGATGTCCTCCTCATCTGTCTTTTTCATTCCAAACAGATTGCCGCACAGTGCAGATGGAAGGAGAAATTGCTGTTGACGAAATCGCGTTTGCAAAAATCCAAATAGTTCATTTTGCCCATATGAAGTCTCATGACTCGCATCATATGCCTCACTGAGCCCTCGCACAAAATGGTCAAAATAGATCAATCGCATAATTAGCTTAAGCCGAGCGTCTTGTATCCGCCTTGCTTTATCTTTTTGCGGTCTCGGGAATGCAGCTCCCAGTTCGTTTATCCAACCATTATACATTTGATCAAAAAAAGTATCGTCTGTGCTCTTGCATGAACTCTCAAGCACAGTCCATAAAGTACTGTGCCGCATGCCTTTTTCTTGCACGTCAATTAAATCGTAAATCTGTTTATAAACGAACCGCGGAATCTTATATTCGGATTCCTCTTCATATAAGTTTTCCAAAAGCATCAATGCTGAGAAAGGATCCCCATATGTAATTTTGTTCCATGCCCCCAATCCCCGGCGCAGAGATTTTACAATACAGCTGAGCACTGTCACGCTTTGTCGCTGCAGTTCATCATATCGCTGCATGGCCAAATTTTCTTCCCTGCTCTTGCTGGTCAGCCTCATATATGCGCTGCAATCATCTGCACATTCCTGAATAAAACTGTTAAAGCTGGTTTCCGGCATAAAAAGTTGATCAAGCGTCTTCTGAACCCTGTCGCATTCATCAAAGATAACCAGATCAAAATCACGCATTACCAGTTCTAAAAACGTTTCTCGCCGCTCTCCGACTCTAGATGTAGCAAAACCTGCAACAGTTGTCAATACAACTGAGGATGTATAGCATTCCCGAAGCATTTTTGTTCCTGCGCACCGGTTGAAATAAGGGCACAAATGATTTCTATTGTCCTTTTTCAGGCTATAACATGGCTCTTCACCAAAATCAATTGCTTTGCTATGCTGTGTATCCAATCCATCGATCAGACAATTTGCTGTCAGGTATCCAGAGAATTCTGCATGCAAACAATTCTCTTCAAGCTGCGCAACTTGATTGATGTATTTCAACCGATTGCCGCGACCAATTAAAGGGCTGACGGTGACTCCAAAACGCGATAAATATTTTTGCAGGTTTAAAACTTCGGCTACCGTATCCAAAACGATCGCAACTCGGTAACCATGTTGATGACACCAAAATGCTAAAACTTTAATCAGTGTTGATTTTCCCGATCCGACCATCCCGACAATATTCGTTATTTCATGGATGCTAAGTTCGGCACATGTTTTTACAGAAGTGTCTTCTATCTTTTTTAGCATATTAGACTGCAATATTGTATAGCATGGGTCATTAGGGCAAATTTCTGTCATTTGCTTTGCTGTATCCAAGAGCTCATCCAGAGTGATAGATATCTTTTCTTTTCGGACTTTAGTTTGTGACGCTGTGTGAGTTGATACTATATGCTCATTGTCGAATTTAATGCGAACTTTCTCGGATTCTCCATTATCCGAATTCCTGTACAAATAATGATATTTACCTTGCTCCGCATACAGCACCGCACTATCGCGCCCCGTTTTTTCTGTCCAAAACTGTGACCATTCTTCTCTGCGTTTTTCATATGGATACGGATATGCTTCTTCTGATTTGAAACAGGAGGTCTCCCCGCCTTTTTCTCTGAATGAAAAAGCTCTGATCGCAGCATATCGTGATTCGCGATACTGCCTTAAATCGTCTTGCCAATATTTTTTTGAACGATAGTATCCCAAAGTGTATCGAGCCTGCTGCAATATATGCTCCATACCTGAACATTCTGTCGCCCCAATCAGATGGTACTGTGTAAACAAAAGATAGGCCTTTTGGGGATCAGCATCAGGCGCATTGGTAGTGAGTAAATGCAGCACTGCTTCAATTGCAGCGAAACGCTCCATTGGCATGGAATCTTCTATCGTGCAGAATTGCGGCGCAAGCGGTATGTACCACTCAATTTTCTGTTTGCTTTTCACGGCATTCTGCCTCCTTCTTTACAATTTCCCGCTGCAGTGAAGTAAACGTCACACATTTTACATTCTCTTGCTCTGCCAGAACACGATTAATGATTGCAGTATAGTTTCGTTGATTTCTAACGTATTCACTCGGTATAACAAAATACCCTCTTGCATAATCTCCTTCCGGGAACCCATGATCAGATTGTATTTTGGAACGCAACGCGATAGGACTTCGATACGACTTCGCATCAACCTCCCAAATTTCTCCATCGGCAAACTGAATTTCCACATCGTAACGGTCCATCTGCGGCCATAACTTCCAGCCTAATCCCTTTCTTTCACAATACGCAGCGATCTCCAGTTCCAACTTTCCCGGCATTGCAAAATAGCGCATAATACCTTTTTTCAGCCGATATAAGTTTCCTGTCGAGATATCTAGCCGCAATGTTTTCGTAAGCTCCGGTGTTATATCAGTGCAATGCGAAGAGTGACAGAGATATCCATATTTTCCAACTGTCATTGTCCACCCACAGGTCGGGCAGCGATAGCTGTCTTCGGTAATTTCTTCATAAGCAAATTGAAAGGCCTCTCTAGCCGCTTGATCATCTGCCAGCGCAAGGGACATTTTCCTTCTATCTTCAAGTGTTATAATAGGGTTTTCAATAAGATATCTCCT
>ERZ773242.725-NODE-725-length-37051-cov-3.898746_pt1 | contig 37051 bp, 30 predicted proteins | sample MGYA00511077_ERZ773242 | MGnify/ENA primary metagenome ERZ773242 (study PRJEB29015, sample SAMEA2737754) | human gut metagenome | biome: human gut; feature: human-associated habitat; material: faeces | place: China | collected 2012 ... | reverse complement strand
TTCGAAGTGGGCATCGTATAATTCGTTGATGCCTTGCTCCTTTTGAACCTTGAGGGCATGAAGCACTGCATTGACTGCCTCGATCGAACTTGTGTACATCCATACGCTTCCTAACTCTTCGGAGCGGCTTCCTGTATAAGGATTGTAGTATCTCGACATGGCCATGCCTGCACCAGTAAAATAGCACTCTACGGCATTGTCTATGATTTCGATAGCGCGCTCGACATTCTGCTTGGATTGTTCTGCCGGAGTCGTAGGGGGATTGGTGTTTCCTTTATTGCCTTCTTCTTCGGAAGAGTTGCTGCACGAAATGAATAATAAGAGTGTACACGCTAATAGTGTTAATAACTTTTTCATCGTTTGATTTCTTTTTTTGTTTATCGGTCGCTTACTGTACTTCTGTTATTGGTGTACAGTAAGCGACTTCCGATATCGGGAATCTATTTTAGTTTATGCTGATCGTATGGATGACTAATTTATTCTCGTTGCCGTTGGCTTCTCCCTTGAATACACCGAGAGTCAACATGACATCTTCACCATTAAATTGAGACAAGTCGTATACGAATTTTGCATAGTCGTCCGGACTGCCTGCTCCACCTGATTCGTGGATAAACTTCCAGCAACCATCGGCAGCGGCTTCTGCGAAGTTGGCTTCATATGATTCAGGGCTGAGGTGAGTAACCGTACCGTTATCCTGAATAGCAGTCAACTTGAAGAAGGTTGCATTGGTTCCATCGAAGTTACGGGTGCGTAAAGTAAGCTTGTTATTACCTGCTGCAATCGAGAACTTAGCGTAGAAATAAGACTCAGGCTCAGTGGTGCTGACATTATCACCTCCGCGAGTTTTGATCAAATAACCTTCGGACGGGGTTATTTCAGGATCTTTGTTCACAGGCATGAACGACCATTCAGCTCCGATATGAGCTACATCGCGCCAAGCTCTGTAGATTTCCGAACGATTGTCCTTTCCTCCGCCAATCGGACTGATACCAGTAAAGGTCTTCTTGGTATGCGGCATGGTCGAACGAACCATTTCCTGCGTAAGTTTCCAGCCTTCAAGACCTGTTACTTCCGTGCCAGGGAGCCATCCCCAACCGGTGACTTCCTCTTTTGCGAATGCAATGCGGCGGAGTACTAACTGTTTCCAATAGTCACCAGTCTGCTGGCGGAAAGTACCGATGGCAATGATCACTTCTTTGCCGATGTAAGGGCTGAGGTCGACCGGAACGGATACATAATCTTCCGAATTGAGTGTGCGGACACCACCTATCAGCACTGCTTCCGGGTCTGTTTCGGAAAGATCGACTACCTGAACTCCGTAATAAGTAGGAGCATCGTCGGTCGCGTTGTGCGTACGGATTTGGAGAGTCATGATGTTGTTGTCGGCTGTGATTTCTTTGCTTCCGAAAACAAAAGAGTCGAACATTTCCATGTCGGCAGGATTGGATTTTTGTTCGTCATTGTTACGAATTTGAAGAGTAGTACCTTCGTTCTGCTCTTCCCAAGCTCCTCTGAAGTCGAGTGTACACATGTAGTCGCAAGACCAATCCCAGTGCGGGTAGCTTTCGGCATTACCACCACCACGGTATTCATTATAATACCATTTCTCGGCTGCTCTCAAGTCGTCGATCGTGAGGTCTCTCAAAATATCACGACCACCCATGCGAAGATCGATAGTAGCTATACCATCCACGAAACTGTCGATTGTAAGTTTCTTGGTGATCGTTGCGTATCCCTCTTTTTCGAAAGTGACGGTATAATCTGCCAAAGGAAGATTACCGATTTCGAACGTACCGTCCGCACCGGTCGTTGTCTTGACTGACGAACTGATGCTGACCGTTGCGCCTTCCAATGGTGCGCCACCAGCTTTGGCATCTGTGACCGTACCCCTGATCTTGGCTGCTGCGTATTCCATATCGGCATTGACCGTAGCTACCAGTTCGCTGTTGAACTTCCCGGCTACGATAGTCACGCTCACCGTTTGATAGTCTGCCTTGGCAAATGTAATGATATGAGTACTTACTGGGACATTTTCGAGTGTGTAGACACCTTGGGAATTGGTGGTAGCTGTTATCTCGGAATCTTTGACCGAAACGGTAACACCCTCGATGGGGGAAGATTGATCGTCTGTGACAACTCCTGTCACTTTTCCTCTTAATGCTGTTCCGTCGTCTTGATCATCATCCGAACAGGAACCAGCCATGAATGCCATACCGCTTAGTATGGCTGTAAGTCCGAAGACTTTCAACATTTTTTTTAGCTTCATGTTTTTAAATAGTGATTAAAATGGTTAATAAAATGTGAATTGTACGCTTTGTGTACTGAAATGATTGCTACACCATACTCGCAAACATTTTTTGCAAAAGTGGGGTAAGAGAGATTAATTAATAGGTTAATTTAGGGTTAATATCGAAAAAAAAGCATTAATCTGATAGAAATTAACCCGTTTAGAGGCGGGTTAAAAGTTACATTAATTAACATGCAGGGAGGCTTGTAGATTATTTATCGGTTTGGTGACTACGGTTCGGTTTAAAGCAACAGTGACTTGCTTCTAACCATGACGTTGCAAAGTTTAAATGGAAGCCTGTCAGACATCCCCATGTTTAACAGTGAAACACCCCCATGTCTGACAGTGAAACATGGGGGTGTCTAACTGCGAGACATGGGGGTGTCTGACATTAAAGAGTCAAGGGTAAGGCAATGGATGTCTACGGGAAAAGTAACGTTCCATTGCAAGGTAAGTTGTCGACCGCTAAAGGGAGCTGTTTTCAAGTTCGGATACTCCCCGGTTGCCAACGTTGAGGCGGAAGCTTATCGCCAATAGTTTCTGAAAGGGTGGGGATAATTTTCCCCGGTGGTCTTTTTGTATTCTGTGATGAACTTCTGATAGGTGGTGATGGCCTCATTCTCTCGTTTGAGTATGAATTGCGATTTGAGATTGTACGACAATGCCATCTCGTTCAGAGGGTCGATGTTGAACGCGGCCTCCGTGAGACTGACGGTTGTCTGATAGTTCCGGGCACTAAACGTTTCTTCGATTTGATGCTGGATCACGTTCTCGAGTTTATATTCCACATCTTGTTTGAAATAGTCGAATACCGGGTCGTCAAAGAATTGTATGAATTTTCCCCTGTGGATTATGTTCAGAAATTGCTGCCGGTATTTGTTGACCGTATTTGTAGAGATAATCTCCATGCATTTTAAATAATCGCAGTACATTTCACTGTTCGTCACGATTTTAAAGCATCCTTTTTCATACACTAACTCGATGCCGTCGAGTTCGTTCAGAATCTTCCGCAGATGGTTGATGGCTACTCCACGTGAGTTTTTCACTTTATCTTTCGACTTATCCGGCCATATCAGATCGCTCAACCGCTTGGATGATATACCCTCCGCGTCACTGTATTGCAGGATCAGACAGAACATTTGCTTGAGGCGTGCTGTAAACATATAAGTGATGTCTCGCTTATTCTTGCTGAAAACGGCAAAGTCACCGAATAAAAAGATGGAGTTAGGCTGAGCCGTTTCGCTTATCATTTCCGTTTTTGTTGTCGGCAAAATGGTTTGTGGTACACTCTCCTTATTTTCAGGCTTATGCTTGATTTTTACGATCACAGCCACGATGGTGGTAGCGACTGCCAAAGTAATGATCACAAGAATCCACATAGTAGGAATCCGAGACGAACCGGTGGGAATGCCGGCATATTCTTCAAGCGTTACCGGTGGAAAAGACAATGAATAAACCGTCAGGGACGATGATACGTCGTCCTTTGATTCCTGGACAGTAACGTAGAGCCTGCTCTGATGCTCGTTGTAATAGAGATGGGCGTTCGTGGTGATTTTATCGGACAGGATGGGAATGGAATCGCCAAGAATCTGGTAGCTGCCATCTTTTACTGAAAAACGGTATAATTTTAGAAAGGAGTTTGAAACGCTTTCCGGATAACGTAGAGTATAGAAACAGGAATCATTTAAAATCACCATTCCTCGGGCAGGCGCTGTATTTATCTCGTCATCGGAAATCTCCCAAAGCTTTTGGACCTGTTTATTTTCAATGTCCACTTTGTAGAAATCATAGAAATAACGTCGTCCAACGATCTGCTCACCCGATTCGTTTCCCATGCCTCCAAATACATAAATGCAATGGTTGTTTTTCAAATAGCCGATTGTAGAGAAATAGCGCGGGTAAATGACGTCGCCTGAAAGGGAGTCGAGTACTTCCCAACGCTTGTCCGTTGTATTGAGCGTGTAGAACTTGTTGCTGTAATACATGTTTCCGAATCCACCGAATATAGTATAAAGGTTCTGCTCCGGATCGTAATAAGAATCATGGTGATGCAATTGCATGCTAAGTTGTTGATAACTTTCTACATTCCAGGTTAAAGTGGTGAGGTCGAGACTCGCGATAGTAGGCCCGTCATCAGGGGGGTCATGATACACTTCATAGGCATATAGTTTGTCATGGGCATCATCAATAAAGCTGCGTGCTAGAGATAGTTTTACGGGGCATCTTTCGGCAAAAGCTCTGGCGGTGATCTCTTTGGATTTTGTGTTGTAGGTGAATATCGAATCCCGATTGAAATAATATATTTCATTATTGTTGATGTTATAATTGGCTCCCGCTTCTGTATTTGATGAAAAACATGCTTCTTTATGCCAATGGTACGCTTCGTTAATAAGCCATATCGGATTATCCACCTTTCCGCACAAACGTCCTTCTTGGTCATACACAAACTCACCTTTGGTTTCATTCAGTGCAAATACATAAGATTTGGTATTGCCGACTTTTAATTGATTGATGGCAATCGACGGAACATCGATGATATGGTCGCTTTTTCCAAAAACTATTTCCGGGCGGAACTCATCGGGAAGAGATACGCCTTCGCATGTCATTTTCTTATTATGTATTTCCAGAATGATTTCATCATTCTTTAAGTCGAAAGCGATTTTTACTTTGAACCAGTGGTCTTTTGTCATCTCATCCCGATTGACAGGCATGGATATTAAGACACTTTTCCCTTCTTGGTTCAAGCGGAAAAGAATATCATCACCACGCACATCGAAGAATAGATTGAATATTTTTGTGGGATCACCACTTTTGATACGAGTGATATAGCCAATTTCCACTGTGGGATATAAAGCCATATTGAATTCTATATCAAAGTAATCTTTGAAAACGGGTCGTTCGTGGACAAATACACTATATGAGGTTCTCTGAGCAATAGGATGGTCAGTGCTGTAAAACTTTAGTCCGTGCGCGGATATTTCCAAACTAATACAGAGACTTATTATAAAAATAATATATTTATAGAGATGCATAGCGACCTTTCACTTATGGATACTTTAATTTAAATACTGTGCTTTAAAAAATAATAAACACATTACTAAGTGTTATACTCGGACAAAACGTCTCAATATGCAGGCATCTTTCGTTTTTCTCTATGGAATGCCCATGAAAGCAAAAAAATAAAACTGTCTAATATCTTCATAATATCTTTATTTAATATAAGGTTTGTCTATCTTTACTGCCTCTGCTTCTCATTACAAGTTCCTATTAACAAAGCTATTCGAATCTAATGGGTTGAAACTGTCTATAACAGCAACTTTACATATCGTTATACTTTGTTATATTCTTATTAAATTAATGATTATGGCGTAATCATCACAAACTGATCCCTTCGATAGTATGCTGTTAATACCTTGAAGATAAGCAGTGTATCACCCATATGCCATTGCTGATTCTGAACTTAACAAATTAATACATTGCAAAAGTATATATTATTTTTCACTAAACAACGGTTTATGTCTATATTCTATGTAACAAAACCTTATTTTTGTTTATATGATACGTTTGGTAAAGACAAAGTTTTGGTCTGAAGGAATGATATTTGACCATTTGCTCTTTACGATAAAAAAGTTTACTGATTCCCAACATTGGTTTATTGAATATTCGCAGTTCCATTCTTTGTATTACTATATGTTGGCTTCTTTAAACAGTAGATTTTATTTAGCTATCAAATAATTAAGTACTGACAAGAACATTTGAATCAATAAGCATTAGTGTCACTAAAACAAAAAACGCATGTTTTCTTTATAAGCAGTCAAAATACTAATAAATATTATTTGTCTGATGAGATATTATTGTAACTTTGCTATCAGTGATTATTGCGATAGTAACAGATTGGCTTGTAAATAGATATCGGAAGTAGCGTTTGAATATTAATAGTCAGTTAATCAATAGAGTATGAATTTATATATTATTGTTTGTTTTCAACCATCTCAATATGGAGAATAATAATCATTCAAAACATATAATAGCATATGTGCTTGTATCTTTTACTTTGTTCTTACGAGTCAAAAGTATTGCTAGAATAGTCTAATAGAGCATATAATCCTAATTGATAACGTATTTTTGATAAAGATAATAATATAAATAGATGGGAAATTATAATGATTTGGCTTTGCATAAAAAAGTGCTTGAATATTGTAATCATTATCACTATTTAACCAGTGGGAAAGAAATTGAATATGATAATAAAAGTGGATATTGTGCAACGCATTGGCCTGCTTATTTGACTGTTGATTTGGAACGAGAGTATGATCTAAGACAAATCTCTTTTCAATTATGGGATTATGAGGATCCAAACAATAAATTGGCCGATAAAGCTAAATATGTTGATCAGATTTATGCTTATAGGTTGCTTCTTTCAAGTGATAAACGTAGCTGGCAAGTTATACATGATACTGCTGGGACATCTTCTAAATACCGAAAAGGCTGGCAAACATTTCTTTTTGACAATGCAATCAGGGTTCGTTATATTCGTGTACATGCTATACACAATATGAAGAATTCGGGATTTCATATTGTGAGATTACATGCTTTTGAAGAGATTAATCCCTTTTTTGATAAAGGGAATGTATTTATTTGTTTCGATCCATACGAGTTGGAATTGGGGGATGCATATCCTCTGTCAAACCAATTGCTGGATCTTTCAGGACGAATTCAAAATGCTATGCCTCGAACGGTAAGTACGATGCTAAAACAAAGATATACTCAGATTATTGATTATTTATTTGAGAAATCGAAAGAGTTAGATGCGGTTGATGGAAAGGTTGACGAGGTTAGAAAATTAATAGCTGAACCAATAAGTGAAAAATTTGAAGAAGAATTTAAGAAGAACAATCGTAGTGAAGTAGTTGGTTTAGTGATTTCGGTTGTTTCCCTTGTAATTTGGATTGTGATTATGATATTTAAATTATAGGAATGAGGCATATGAATAATGAGAATTATTTAGAAAATGAGAATGTGTTTTCTTTTGACTCAGATGGCAATAATTCAATGAATTCAAAAACGATTTGTGATTTAGTATCTTTAGAGTTAAAGGAAGGTGAGAAGGTTATACGTTATTACGATGCGAACACAGGTTTTCATACGATAAAAAATCCCGGTTGGATTATTTTTGATTTACGGGAGAGAAAAAGAATTTCTTATATTCGTTTTTTATTATGGGATAATTGTGGGTCTGAGAAAAAACAGCCTAGTCGTAGAAAGTACCTTTATAGGTTGTTAGTTGCTGATGAAATGTCTAAGGAGGGTATGGGGGCAAGTGTTTTAAGATGGGAGGTAGTATATGATACCATGTTTAATGGTAGTAATGGCTGGCAAGAGTTTTATTTTGAATCAACATGTAAGTATATACGTTATATCAAAATATATTTTATGAATAATTCTCGTGATCAATATACCCATCTTGTAAACATTCAGGCTTATGAATATCCTACGCAAGTTCTTTATAATTGCTCGCAAGGATTCGGTCAAACTTCTCAAAAAAAGCAAGGAGTTTATAAATGGTTTAATCATTTACGTGGTGATTCGGGGAAAGTAGAAGATCAAGAGATGGCTCCCCCTATTCATGGTTTGATAAACAACCGTGTAATTATTGGAAAACAGAGTGATGAAACAGTATGCAGTATCTCATTAAGAGTATATGAACGTGTGGTTCGTATGCTCGTTGATTTGAATGATAATATTTTCAATACCGAATTGGAAAATATTAAAAGCGAAATAACCGAACGTTTAAAAGAACTACATACAATAGATAAAGAATTGCAGTATTTTCAAAATTCAATTTATAATCCGGTGATTCGTAGATTCTCTCATCAACAATGTTGGAGTAAATGGCTAGCTAGATTTACTACCGGGGCTCTGATTATAACTATTATACAATGGATTGTTGATACATGTTCTGCTTTTGCTTGGCATGAAAAATTTATTTTGTTTATAAGGAAATTGATTGCATTTATATATCCTTACTTATTTGTATAGTTAAAGGATTGGGGCTTGATGTTACAATGAATATAGAAAGCCAAATTTTTTGTAATCAATGGAAACGTTTATTATGGGTCAGCTCTCTTATTCTACTTTTTATGAGGGAAAATTATTCCTGAGAATTAGATGGATAATAATTCTTTTGTTAATCGGCTAGTTATGTTTTTGATATAAGGAATATAATGAAAAAATGTGGGCAATTTAAAAATCAAGTTCTTGCTATTTCATACTAATAATAGACATGAAATAGCAAGAACTTGATTGTTAGTAGTGTTTATTGTCAGATATTTTTTTCCTTAATCAGATATTCTGCAATTTGTACGGCATTTAGTGCTGCGCCTTTTTTGATTTGGTCGCCTACAATCCAGAAAGTCAAACCACATTCGTTGGTAAGATCCTTGCGGATGCGTCCTACGTAAACTGGATCTTTTCCTGCAAGGAACAAAGGCATTGGATACTCTTTCTCTTCCGGATTGTCTTGTAATACAAGTCCTTCGCCTTTCGCAAAAGCTTCGCGGGCTTCTTCGACGGAGATAGGACGTTCTGTTTCTATCCAAATACTTTCAGAATGAGCCCTCAAAGCAGGGACACGTACACAGGTTGCACTGACTTTTATATCCGAATGCATGATTTTTCGTGTCTCATTGAACATCTTCATCTCTTCTTTCGTATAACCGTTTTCTGTGAAAACGTCGACTTGTGGAATCAGATTGAAAGCAAGTTGATAAGCAAATTTTTCTACAGTAACGGGCTCATTGGCCAATACCTGACGATATTGTTCGTAAAGTTCATCCATAGCTGCTGCCCCAGCACCACTAGCTGCTTGATAAGTAGAGACATGGACGGTTTTTATGTGTGAAAGCTGCTCAATGGCTTTCAGTGCAACTACCATCTGGATCGTCGTACAGTTAGGGTTGGCAATTACACCACGTGGACGATCTTTTGCATCGGCTGCATTAACTTCCGGAACCACCAAAGGTACATCGTTGTCCATACGGAAAGCACTTGAATTGTCGATCATTACGGCACCGAATTTGGTAATCGTCTTTTCGAATTCTTTAGAAGTTCCTCCACCTGCTGATGTAAAAGCGATATCCACTCCTTTAAAGTCATCGTTGTGTTGCAAGAGTTTTACCTCGATCTGTTTACCGCGGAATGTGTATTTTGTTCCGGCACTGCGTTTAGAACCGAACAACACTAACTCATCCAACGGGAAATTTCTTTCATCGAGCACTCGCAGGAACTCTTGTCCCACGGCTCCGCTTGCTCCAACAATAGCTACTTTCATTTTCTTTTGTTTTTTATTAAGTTTATAAAAATGTTCTTCTATGCTTAAAAACGATAGAATTGGCTGCAAATTTATAACAATTTGCTGTATGACAACGTATAAAATGAAAACTTTTTTGTTATTTTGCAACGTAAAACCTAAAACTTGAAGCCCATGGACTTATTTGACTTCAGTCTGAAACTTCCGATTACTGATCCTACATGGATATTCCTCCTTGTACTGCTTATCATATTGTTTGCTCCCATTTTGTTGAATAGATTGCGTATTCCACATATCATCGGTATGATATTGGCGGGATTGGTAATTGGTGAGCATGGATTTAATATTTTGGCGCGGGATAGTAGTTTTGAACTGTTTGGTAAAGTTGGTTTATACTATATAATGTTTTTGGCTGGTCTGGAAATGAATATGGCGGATTTCAAGCAGAATCGGGGGAAGGCCGTAATGCTGGGATTATTAGCTTTTATTATTCCAATCATGATCGGTTTGGTGGTGAATATGACCTTCTTGAAGTATAGTTTGATCACTTCAGTCCTGTTGGCAAGTATGTATGCTTCACATACTCTGGTAGCATATCCCATTGTTATCCGGTATGGTGTATCCCGACATCGAAGTGTCAGTATTGCCGTAGGAGGTACAGCGGTGACTGATACACTTACGTTGCTGGTCCTGGCTGTAGTGGGTGGTATGTTTAAGGGAGAATCCGGTGGACTGTTTTGGGTATGGCTGGTGGTTAAAGTCGTTTTCCTTGGTGGATTGATCATGTATTTTTTCCCCCGTATCGGTCGTTGGTTCTTCCGTAGGTACGATGATAATGTAATGCAGTTCATCTTTGTGCTTGCTATGGTATTCTTAGGGGCAGGATTGATGGAATTTGTAGGAATGGAGGGTATCCTTGGTGCATTCCTTGCGGGGCTGGTGTTGAACCGGTTGATACCCCATGTTTCTCCGTTGATGAATCATTTGGAATTTGTAGGTAATGCGCTTTTCATTCCTTACTTCCTGATTGGTGTGGGAATGATGATTGATATACATGTGATTTTTGGGCATGGTGATGCTCTGAAGGTGGCAGGAGTAATGATAGCGGTTGCTTTGACCGGTAAATGGATTGCTTGCTGGTTGACACAGAAAATCTATAAGATGGGAGCCATTGAGCGGGAGTTGATGTACGGTTTAAGTAATGCCCAGGCTGCTGCTACACTGGCTGCCGTCTTGGTCGGATATAACATCATCTTGCCCAATGGTGAAAGGTTGCTGAATGATGATGTGCTGAACGGTACTGTGTTGCTTATCCTTGTGACTTGCGTGGTGAGTTCGTTTATTACTGAGCGCGCTGCCCGTAAAATAGCTATTGATGAGGCGCATTTGGAGGATGAAAAGCGTCCGACAGAACTAGAGAAGATTTTGATACCGGTTGCAAATCCGGATACGATTGAAGACTTGGTTAATCTGTCATTGGTGATACGTGACCCTAAACAGAGGGATAATCTGTTGGCGTTGAACGTAATAAATGATAATAATGCATCGGAAGCTCTGGAACTCCGTGGAAAACGTTATCTGGAGAAAGCGGCGATGATAACGGCTTCAGCGGATGTGCCACTAAAACAAATTAGTCGTTATGATCTGAATATTGCTTCGGGTATTATCCATACTGCTAAAGAACATGGAGTGACGGATGTAGTGATTGGCCTGCACCGTAAGGTGAATATCGTGGATTCTTTCTTTGGTATGCTGGCTGAGAATTTGCTGAAAGGCTTGCATCGGGAAGTAATGATTGCTAAGTTCCTGATGCCGATTAATACTTTACGGAGAATTAATATTGCCGTTCCGCCCAAAGCGGAATATGAAGCTGGTTTCCAGAAGTGGGTGGAACATTTCTGCCGTATGGGAAATACATTGGGGTGCCGGGTGCATTTCTTCGCTAACGAAGAAACAACCACGCTTTTGCAAATTCTGGTGAAGAAAAGATTTAGTTCCACCATGACTGATTTTTCTCGTTTGGACGATTGGGGAGATTTGTTGTTGCTGACCGGGCAGGTGAATTATGATCATTTACTCGTGATTATCAGTGCCCGTCGTGGTTCTATCTCTTATGATCCTGCATTTGAGAGACTTCCCGCGCAATTAGGAAAGTATTTTGCCAATAATAGTTTGATAGTGCTGTATCCGGATCAATTGGGTGAGCCTCAAGATATGTTGTCATTTTCTAACCCGCGTGGCAATAATGAGGATCAGCATTATGAAAAGGTGGGTAAATGGTTCTATAAATGGTTTAGGAAAAGTGATAAGTGATTAGTAAGGATGGAAGATTGGCGGCAAAGGACACAACTCTTGTTGGGTGATGAAAAGATGGAACGGCTACGGCAGGCGCATGTGCTTGTAGTAGGCCTAGGTGGAGTAGGAGCGTATGCGGCGGAAATGATTTGTCGCGCGGGAGTAGGGCGTATGACGATTGTGGATGCAGATATGGTGCAACCAACGAATTTGAACCGTCAGCTTCCGGCTTTGCATTCTACGCTGGGGATGAGTAAGGCGGAAATTCTTGAGAAACGCTTCCGGGACATTAATCCGGAAATTGGACTGACCGTATTGCCCGTATTTCTGAAAGATGAAAATATTCCTGAACTGCTGGACGCGGCCTCCTATGATTTTGTAGTGGATGCTATTGATACATTGTCCCCAAAATGTCATTTGATTGCAGAGGCCATGAAGCGACATATTAAGATAGTCTCCAGCATGGGAGCCGGTGCAAAGAGTGATATAACTCAGGTCCGTTTTGCCGATATATGGGATACTTATCATTGCGGGCTGAGCAAAGCAGTCAGAAAACGACTCCAAAAAATGGGAATTAAGCGTAAACTGCCGGTAGTGTTCAGTACGGAGCAGGCAGATCCGAAAGCGGTACTGCTGACTGAGGATGAAATGAATAAGAAATCGACATGTGGAACTGTTAGCTATATGCCGGCGGTATTCGGATGTTATCTGGCGGAGTATGTGTTGAAGAGATTATGATCAGCAAGCACATCTTTTGCCATCTTATTGGCAAAGAATCAGTACTTAAGTAATTATTCATTAGATAAAAATGAAGTATGTATGATACAATTACAAGGAATAACCAAGAGTTTCGGTAGCCTGCAAGTTCTGCGGGGAATCGATTTGAACATAGATAAGGGCGAGATCGTTAGTATTGTTGGTCCGAGTGGAGCGGGAAAGACTACTTTACTTCAGATTATGGGAACTTTGGATGCCCCTGATAGCGGAATGATAACGATCGACGGTACATTGGTTAGCCGTATGAAGGAGAAGGAACTGTCGGCTTTCCGTAACAAACATATCGGGTTTGTCTTTCAGTTTCACCAGCTTTTACCAGAATTCACGGCATTGGAAAACGTGATGATACCTGCATTTATTGCAGGTGTGGGGCAGAAAGAGGCTACTGCATCTGCGCTGGAATTATTGGAGTTTATGGGCCTGACTGACCGTGCCGGGCATAAGCCCAATGAACTTTCAGGTGGGGAAAAACAACGTGTGGCCGTAGCCCGTGCTCTTATTAATCATCCGGCTGTGATACTGGCTGACGAACCTTCGGGTAGCCTGGATACTCATAATAAGGAAGAATTGCATCAGCTTTTCTTCGATCTTCGCAATCGTTTCGGACAAACATTTGTTATTGTCACTCACGATGAAGGACTGGCACGGATTACGGACCGTACGGTGCACATGGTTGACGGGGAAATAGTTTGATTTTATTTTCCCGTACTCATTACTCCTGATTCATTATCGCTATTGTTTACTTTTCTTTGTGTTGCTTTGAACTTACGCCCAAAAGAAAAATTGTAGGATAAGCTGACTAGAAACATACGTGAGCTTTCCTTAATATAGCTTTTAGTCTTGTACGAGGCAAATTGATTCCAATTCTCATTCTCTACTTTATAATTATCAGTGAATGGGTTGAAAGCACCTACGCCCAAACGGAGATCTTTATATTTATAATATAGACCTAATATCTGGATGTTTTCTCCTCCTGAGAGGGTTTCTCCCCAAAAGTTGTTCCAATTGGTATTGATCTGCCAGAACAGGGAGAATCGTTTGTAATTGAATGAAGCTTGTCCTTCGTAATACCAGTTGGTATAAGTATGAGAATAATTGTTTCCATGACTCATATAATGGTTCACTCCTCCTGTAAATGAAAGTTGTAGCATATCCCATAGTGGACCTACACGGAGCATCAGACGTCCAGATAACTTTTGCCAGTCTTTCTGGTTATCCCACGTTTGTACTATTTTATTGTCTTCCTGTAACTTTTCATCCATAATGGCATTGGGACGATAATCATATGCACCCCATAGATTACTGTAGAAAATGCCTTTCTTCCATTCATAAGTCAGTTCCGTGCGATAGCACATATACGATTTCAGGTTTGGATTACCACGGCGTATCTGGAAAGAGTCTATAGTTTGTTCTATAGCACTCAGGTTACTCAATGAAGGAGTTGCATTGAATACTTCGGCTTTCCAACGGAGGTATGAGTTCTCGGAAAAAGTGTAATGCAATGTAGCTTTCGGGTTTACATTGTACTTTTTAGAAGAATCATCATTCCCGCTTTGGTTGTAATAGAAACGGGTTAGACTGATTCCTAATCTATAATCCAATTTGTTTATCTTACCACGGTATTCACTGAATATGTAACTGTTTCCCTGGTTCATCCGGGTATCATAATTATGGCCGTTTCTGTATTCGTTGTTAGAATAGGACTGGGTGTGCTTTAAGCCAAAACTCAATGCGTTTCCTTTTGAGAACTGCTTTTCGTAAATGGCTTCTCCAATTAAGGAGTATTTGTCACCCAATACATTGTTATTAATGTCAGTCAACATTTCGTTGTGTAGGCTTTCCTGATAGATACGGTGCGACTTCTCCCGGTTGTAAGTTCCTACCAGATTGAATACCAACGTCTGCTTCTTTTTTAGGTTTTGCTGATAGTAGAGGTCTAAAGAGGGGCGAGTCCAGCTATTCTTGGTGCGGTCTATCATATTTACCATATCTGTTTCATCATTCACATTATAGAGCACTCCTTGGTAATCCCAATTGGGTTGATTGTTTCCACGCAGGCGGAATGTGGCACTGAAGAGAGAATTCTTGGATGCCTGAAGGCTGTAACTGACATTCAGATTTTGCATAAACAACATGGCATGGCTGGGTTCTCCCTTTTCTACGCGCTGAGTGGTATTTCCATCTGCTAAGCGGAATGTTTCTTCATTATCCCGATACATACCGTAGAAATCGCGGGGGCCCATGTGGTAAGAAAGACCGAATTCTGATTTTTTATGATTGACTTTACCGAATACATTGTAGCTTCCCCACATTGCATTGATTCCCTGACTGAGATCGGTGCCGAAGCTTCCTCCCGTATCGGGGCGGCGAACAATGTAATCGAGTACGATTTCCGCATTGCCATAACGTAAGCCGGGATTGTCATGATATTCTATACGGATGATATCGGCGGGGCGCAGAGCTTTTATCTCATTGATATCTGCCTTGACTCCGTTGATACGTATTTGTAGTTCACCCCCACCGGATATTCCGATTTCGTTATTCATCGGATTGACCTGGATACGTGGGAGCATCAGTTCTTGTAACAGATTGACTCCATTGGTGGAGACTTTCATCTGGCGTTCGGAAGGGAATACCAGTTTCCGGTCGGGACGGTTGATTTGATTGGAACCATTGATGATTACACCCTCCAAGGCTACTGAGGCATCTTCCAGAAAAATATCTCCCAGATCTGTATTACGTTTTACTCCATTCAATGTGATGTATTGTGTGTTGTATCCAACACAAGAAAGAACCAATCGGTAATTTCCAGCTTCTACTTTATTGAAGATGAAGCTTCCGTTATTGTTGGTAGACACACCATTTACAAAGACAGAGTCGGTGGTTTGTAGTACTACGTTTACAAATTCTGTGGCTTCATTGTCTGTTGCATTGCGTATAGTACCTTTTATCTCTATTTTTTGAGCAAATACTCCCTGTACCATACTGACTATTAGTATGGCTATTAATAATCTTTTCATTGTGATTTTTTTATTTTAATTTCTAATTTCAGACTGGCCTGTCCTGTTTCAGATTGTTTTCTATTGATTAGACGAAGTAGAGTCTGGTAAAGTTGCATCAATTGCTATTTTTTATTTAGAAAAACAAACGCCTTTTAAATCTGTTTCTATATAAGATGGATGGAAATTATAACATTTTGTTATATCTTAGCCCTGATTTTATAACTTATATAGATTGCATTATGAAAAAAGTAATTCTTGCTTTAGTTGCATCTGCATTTGTGTCATTCGCTTATGCGCAGGATGTAAATTTCGATTCCTTTAAACGAATCGAATCGGATAAGGTGTTGAACCTGTCAGCCGATCAAATTGCAAAAATCAAAAAGCTAAATAAAGAAGTGGGACCTAAGTTTAGAGCTATTGGACGGAGTAACCTTCCTGGATATGAAAAGGGGCAAAAGAAGAGGGCGTTGGCTCTTGAACACAAAGCTGCCATTAGGGCTATCTTGTCAGAAAATCAAATCAAAGCATGGGAAACGCATTATGGAAGTATGAATAATGGTGAAGGCTTGCGCGGCATCATGAAAGATGATTACGATAATAGACTCGATCAATTGGAAGCGAAATTTGAAAAAGATAAAGAGGCTATTGAAAATAGTTCTTTATCTAAAGATGTCAAAAAAGACAAGGTGAGGTCCCTTAAAAATCAATATAAACAGGAGAAGGAACGCTTGAAGAATGAACGTGATGCTGCTATCCGGTCAGGAGTTTTGGAGAAGTAATTTTAAGGCTATCACTCAAAGCAGACATAGTGGCTGATTCTTTCCAGATCAGCTTTTGTAAATTCCTCGTAAAGGGAGAAAGGTTTAAGGCTCGTTAACGAGCCTTTTTTCTTGCGGTATTCTACAATGGCTTTGGCTTGATAGAAGTTGATGTAAGGGTGGGAGCGTAATCTGTCTATGCCAGTGTGGTTCAAGTTTATGCGGTGAACATTTGTCAGGTCGATACTAAACCAGGCTTGCAGTTGTTGGGTATCCAGATTGATATCCTTTAATTGTTCTATTTGGTAGAATCCGCCAAGGCGTTGCCGATAACCCACAATCAGGCGGGCAATGCCGCTTCCGATACCCGGAACCTTTTTTAATTCGGTGGTGTCGGCGCGATTAAGATCAAGAATAGTGCCGGTTTTATATTTTATATTTTCCACTGGTACAGTTTCTGTAATATACAGTTGTGGTGTATGACGTACTGTGTCTTCCGGTGGGATATGTATGTAAGGTGACAGAACAGAGTATTGATCTTCTGTCATTCCATATATCTTTTTAAAATCTTCCGTTTTACGGAATTTGCCACCCTTTGCCCGATAGTGCAGGATATTCTTTGTCATCCATGCTGGTAGTCCTAAGTGTCGGAATGTTATGGAGTCTGCCGTATTGGGATTGAAAGAAGCCAAGATGACGGGAATGCTTTCTACCTTCTTTGGCTTATAACTCGTATATTGCTTTTCACCGGATTGCTCTTTTTCTTCCAGTGAGGCTATGAATTCTTCATATTCCTGTTGGGCGATAGCTTGTATAACCTTGTCATCCAGAGAGGTCTGATCTCTTCGTTGCCAGGCGGATATAAGATACCCGGCGAGAAAAACGATACAGATAGTTGCTATGAGCATCAGGATACCTCGCTTTTCTCCCCGGGAAAAGTAAAAGAAATCTTTAAATAGATTCTGCATCTCCTACAATTTCAAGAATCCCAATTCCTTAATAAAGATGAGTGAAATTGCTATCGGAGCTATAAACTTCAATATGAAAATCAGCAATTTGTAGAACGTTACTTTCAGTGTTCCGTTATTGCTGACTTCTTCCCAGACAATCTTTTTATTCAGATACCAGCCGGTAAAGATGGAAATGCACAGACCACCTAACGGTAACATGATCTTAGCTGTGACAAAGTCGAACATGTCGAATAAATTCAAGCCGAACAGAGTATATCCTTTACCTACTCCCAATGAAAGAGAACATAAGGTTCCCAAAAATATACAACCGCCCGTTACGAAGCTTGCCGCGCGTTTCCGGCTCAGGTGGAATTCCTCGTGCAGATAAGCCGTCACCACTTCGTGCATAGAGATGGTGGAAGTCAGTGCTGCAACTGCCAGAAGAATATAGAACATGACTGAAAATATATAAGCTAATAAAGGTACTCCGCTAAATGCCTGTTGGAATACATTGGGTAGTGTAATGAAGATAAGACTCGGACCGGCATCCGGCTGAATACCCACCGAAAATGCAGCAGGAAAGATGATAAGTCCTGCCAATATAGCTACAAATGTATCGATAATACTGACACTGAAAGCAGTTTTAGTCAGATTCGTGTCTTTTTTGAAATACGATGCATAGGTGCAAAGGCATCCCATTCCCAGACTCAGGGAGAAGAAGGCCTGTCCCATGGCACTTAGGAATACGTTGGTAGTTACCTTATCCCATTCCGGTTTTAGAAGAAATTCCAGACCGGCACCAGAGCCTGGTAATGCAATGGAACAACCTGCCAGTATGATTAACAGAATAAACAACATCGGCATCATAATTTTGGCAGACTTTTCAATACCTTTTTCCACCCCTTTCACGATGATGAAGTGGGTGGCAAGAAGAAAGAGTACCAGCCAAATAACGGGGCGCCAGGGATTAGAAGAGAAGGAATTAAATGTATTAATATAATCGGCTGCTGTTTTTCCGGCAAAGTTATCGGTAACAGCTTCACCAATGAATTCCAGTGTCCAGCCAGCCACTACGGAATAGTAGCTCAAGATCAGAAAACCTGCCAATACTCCCATACGACCTACCCAACGCCAGTGCGTACCCGGTGCCAGTTTCTGATAAGCACCGGCAGTGTTGGCGCGTGAATGACGTCCGATAAGAAACTCGGATACCATGATAGGAATTCCCAATATAAGTACACATGCTAAGTAGATGAGAATAAACGCAGCACCGCCGTGATTACCTGTCTCATAGGGAAATCGCCAGATGTTACCCAGACCAACCGCGGAACCTGCCGAAGCAAGTATGACACCTAATTTGCTCCCAAAATTGGCTCTGTCATTTTTAGTCATAAAAAAGTAGATTTTTCTTTCATTTCGTTATTATTCTCTACTAGAACATGCAAATATAGAAAATGTTCTGTACTTTTGCGCACAAATCGTTCATAAATTGAGATATGCTATACTATATTAAGAAATATCCGGTATCATTACTGATTATACTGACGGTAATCTATTTGTCGTTCTTTAAACCGCCTACCACCGATTTGAGCAATATTCCTAATATTGATAAAATCGTACATGTTTGTATGTATTTAGGGATGTCTGGTATGTTGTGGCTGGAGTTCCTGCGGGCGCATCAAAAAGGAGATTCTCCATTGTGGCATGCATGGGTAGGAGCGTTTGTTTGTCCGGTATTATTTAGTGGAATGGTAGAATTGTTGCAGGAATACTGCACTACTTATCGTGGTGGCGATTGGCTGGACTTTGCTGCAAATACAACAGGAGCGCTGATTGCTTCGCTGATAGGATATTTTGTATTACGTCCGCGAATGGCAAAGAAACAATAATGGTGATTGACTATAAATAATCAATCACCGTACTCAGTTTAATCCCGTTCGACCCTTTGATTAGGATCGTTTTTCCATGAGGTTTGCTTTTCTGTAAAACTTCGATGACTGCCGGGGCATCCGGGTAAGTCGGGAAGTTATGCTTTGCGGCGGCGAATTGCTCTCCTACCAGCATTACATCCTTGAAACCACATTCTGCCAAGAAGTCTGCAATTTTCTGATGTTCTTTCGGACCATCCTTTCCCAATTCCCTCATATCCCCCAATATCAGCATTTTATTTTCAACTTCCATATTACGGAAGTTGCTGATTGAGGCTTGCATGCTAGTTGGATTAGCATTGTATGCATCGATAATCAGTGTATTGTCTGCTGTCTGCTTCAGTTGTGAACGGTTGTTCTGCGGGGTATATTCTCGTAGTGCTGCATCTATTTTCTCCGATGCTACCTCAAAGAAGTGACCGATAGTAACGGCAGCAAGTGCATTGGCAAAATTATATTCACCGATTAGCTGTGTTTTTACTTCATGAGATTCACCGTCTTTGCCTGCTCTCCATTCAAAAATCAGATAGGGAGAATTGCCCGTAACGTGTCCGTTGACGTATAATTCATCCGCACTTCCATAAGAAATCAGGTTCAATCCCCGAGCCATATTCCTCAGATATAAATTATCGTGGTGGATGAAGATAGTAGAGTTTTTACGTTCGCGAAGATAGTCATACAGTTCGCCTTTAGTCTTGATGACCCCTTCGAAAGAACCGAAACCTTCCAGATGTGCTTTTCCTACATTCGTGATGATTCCGTATTCCGGTTCGGTAATGTCCACTAATTCTTTGATGTCACCCGGGTGGCTGGCTCCCATTTCTATGATGCCGAGATCGTGCTCTGCTCTTAGTCGTAGTAAAGTAAGGGGAACACCGATATGATTATTCAGATTTCCTTGTGTATAAAGTACATTGTATTTTTTAGAAAGAACAGCGGCCATTAGTTCTTTGGTAGTTGTTTTTCCATTAGTCCCCGTGATGCCGATAATACGTGTACCTATTTGACGGCGGTGATAGTTGGCTAGTTCCTGTAAGGTATGCAGACAGTTGTTTACTAATATGTAGTGTGAATCTCCGGCGAGTGCATATTCGGCTTCATCTATTATAACATAGGCACTTCCCGATTCTAACGCTTTGGCTGCAAAAGCATTTCCATTGAAATTGTCACCTTTTAGTGCGATGAATAAAGAACCTTCAGGGCAGTTGCGGCTGTCCGTAGTTACACTGGTACATTCCAGAAATATCTTGTATAGGGCGGTGATATCCATAACTATCTCCTTTTTGAAACGTTGTTATTTTCTGTTGTATAAAAACGTTGCAAAGATAGGTATTCTCCGCTACAGTGATACATTTACAATGAAAATGTTTTTATTCTTTCAAAGGCAAAATCAGAATAAAACGGGAACCTGTGGTATAAGTTGAATCAATGGTGAGGCTACCTCCCATCTTCTCTGCAATCAGGCGACTAATGGATAAACCTAATCCGGTGCCGGGCATAAACGTATCCAGTTTGTTGAAACGTTCGAAGACAGATTCTTGTTTCTCTATCGGGATGCCTATACCTGTATCGGTTACGCTAAAAAGAATCATCTTTTCTTCTTCACGAATGTGATAGGAAAGAGAAATACTGCCATGTGTTGTGAACTTTGCTGCATTTTGCAAAAGACTCATTAGAACCTGTGAAATGCGTTCGGGATTAGTCTGCATGGAGAAATTTTCCCGTTCGGGAGTAAATATGAGTTGCACATTAGGTTTCAGATAGGAATATGTCTGATCTATGCAAGTTTGACAAACACCTGTAATGTCTGCAATGGTTTCCGCAGGGATGTTTTGTTCTCCATCCAGATAAGAAAGGTCGAGAACATCATTGATCAGTTGCAGCAGGTTAGTGCTATTTTGTTCAATGATATGGGCGTACTCCTTGGTGTCCTCATTGTCACCGTAGTAGCTGCTAAGTATTTGTGAGAAACCTACGATGGAATTGAGTGGCGTACGTATCTCATGGCTCATATTTTGTATGAACTCCGATTTCATACGACTCCCTTCTTCCGCTTGTTCTTTAGCATATTTCAGATCTTCCTGCGAGCGGATCAGTTGCTTGTTTTTCTCGCTAAGCTGCTTCTGAGAGATGCGTAGGCGTCCATTGAGCAAATGTTCGCGATAGAAAATAATGAATCCAAGACTTAATAAAATAATCAGGAAGATGATGATACGCTGTTTGTTTGCCAGGTCGCGCTGTTGGACTTGTTGCTGCAATTCGCTTTTCTCCAGATTCAAGCGTTCTACTCCCAACATGGCAGCAAATTCTCCTGCGGCAATATCTTCATTTGTTATTTGAATTGAATCATTTAATGTATAATAGTCTTGATAGCATTGTGCTGATTTGGATTTGTCACCCATTTTATAATATATCGATGCGCGTTTGCGCATAGCTTCCACTTTGTACCTTTCATTCGGGTTAAATGTCGCAATGATGTAATCCAAAACTTCTAATGCTTTCTCGAATTGCTTTGTTTTTGTATAGTATTTCTGTAGGATCTCATAATATTCTTCTACATTCTTCTGTACTTCTTTCTTTGAGAGAAACAATTCTTTGGCTTTTTGCAAATTTTTCCAGGATTGGGAATAGTCTTCAATAAAAAGGTAATATTGGGCAGCGCGTACATAATAGTAATACTCTTGTGTACTACTATAGAGGCAAGATGCGCTTTTATTGAGATTTTCCAGAGCGTTATCAGCTTCTCCTAATTCGCAGTAGAGGTTTGTTAACCCTGAATAGTAGATGGATAAATTGAATTTATTCAGATTGTATTGCAGAGTGATTTCTATTTCCTTTTTTTTGTTGTTGATAGCCAGATTAAATAACCTTTTAAGTTGGTAGATAGAACTGAGAACATTGTAGGCGTTGGCTATGCCATCCATGTATTTTTCCTGTTCCGCTTCTTTCATCATTTTGTTAGCTTCGTATAAGGCTATGTTATACTGATATTGCTTGATGTAGTAATATATAAGCCTTTTACTCCAGACGAAGTAGTAATATTTAGGTTGATTGGTTTTTCTTGCGAAATCCTTTACTATTTCTACATAGTGACTGATACTGTCCGGTTGGTCATTCTTGTAATAAAAGTAGTCCAGTTTATTGCATAGTGCTACGGCTTGCATACGCTGGTCTCCTTTTTCCTCTGCCATTAGGAAAAGGGTATCTGACATTTGCATAACGATGGGAGAACTCACCTCGGCTTTGCAACGCATATAGTAAGTATACAATGTACTGTCTACATTGTACTCTTTTTGTGTGTCTCTTTGCTGTCCTTGTATTGGAGAACTGAACAAAATACCAAGACCAAACAAAAAGATGAAAATAGAGAGGTACGGTTTTCTTGTGTTCATTACTGGTTAAACTCTTTTTGCAAATTTAGCTTTTCTTCGTTGGAAGAAAAAAATATTATAACACTTTTTAGTGTCTGTTATATCGGAAAAACCAGTATGAAGCGACATCCGTCTGTATATTGCTCATCAAGTACGAGTTTGCCACCCATTCTTTCCATAATGAGACGGCTGAGAGCAAGTCCTAATCCGGTGCCTTTTGAAAATGTATCTAATTTGGCAAATCGTTCAAATACAAAATTTTGTTTGTCTTGAGGAATACCAATACCGGTGTCGGTGATACAAATCATGATTTGTTTTTGCTTGGGAAGAATGTGCCAACTGAGTATAATGCTACCTTTTTCTGTAAATTTTGCTGCATTATGGAGTAAATGTAGTACTACCTGACCAAGACGTGCCGGATTTGTGCACAGATAGAGTTCGCTCTTTTCCGGTTGATAAGAAAGAAGGACTTCGGGCTTTACCAAGCTTTTTGCACTTTCTATACATTGTAGACAAAATTCGTTTAGCTCGATTTTGGTTTCTGTAAGAATAGTAGTGCCATTGTCAAGGCTGGATAACTCCAGTACATTGTCTATCAATTGAAGCAGATGATTACTACCTTGTTCGATGATAGTTGTATACTCTTTCGACTCTTCGTCTTCTTCGGAAATCTTGCTACTGAGTATTTGCGAGAAACCAACTATGGAATTGAGTGGGGTACGTATCTCATGGCTCATATTCTGTATGAATTCTGTTTTCATGCGGCTGGCGCTCTGTTCTGCATCTTTGGCACGCCGCAGAACTTTATTCAGTCGGGTTTCGCGAAAAAACATAATACCGACAATTACTACTATGATACATAATAGAATGATGATATGCCGGCGTGTTTCCAATTGTATTTCCTGATTTTTCTGTATTAACTCCTTATTTTCTAAATTAAGATGTTCCATTCCCAAAATGGTTGCAAACTCTCCTACAGCTATGTCTTCCTGGGCACTATTCAGTGAATCACTGAGTTCAAAAGCTTTTTCATAACTCTCAATCGCTTTCTGATAGTCCTTTTTAGCAGTATAGATAGCCCCACGTGTGCGGTATAGTGTTGGGGTGATAAATCCGTTTTGGCTCAGCTTTTCAAAGGCTTGTTGGAATATCCCCAGGGCTTTATCGTATTCGCCGGTTTCTATGTAGTAATTGGTTTCAATTTCCAGTAGATTAGTAGCACGCTTAATACGCAGTTCGGTATTCTTGCTGAAAAGTTGTGTGGTTTCTTTTAGTGTTTCCCGGGCTTTGACCATATCTTTGGTGTGAATATAATAACGAAGTAGTCCGCATAAATAAGCTCCTTGGTTTAGTTCATTACCTATATACAATTTACTTTCTTCAAGAGCCTTCCAAGCCTTTGCAGGTTCGTTGGTACGGAGGTAGCAGTTACTTAATTCAAGATATTTATTTGTCATATTATATTTATTCAGGTTGTATTTTAATATGAGGTCTATCAGTTTTTGCGCATATAAAGTGGCTTGTTTGTAGAGTTCTTTACTCTGATAGATGCGCAACAGTGCTTGGTAGCAATTCTGCATACCATCGATTTCTTCCCGGCTTTCCGACTCTTGTTGCATCTTGTTGGCCTCATAGAGGGCCAGGTTTAATTTCTTCTGTTTTGTGTAGTAAGTTATGAGGCGGTTGGCCCAGGCAAAATAATAATATTGAGGTTGATTGGTTTTCCGGGCAAAGTCTTTGATGGCATTGGTATACAATATCAGGCTGTCCTCTTGGCCTTCAAAGGACGGACCAAAATAGAAATGATCTGTTTTGCTGGATATGGCGACTGCCTGCATACGCAAATCTCCTTTTTCTTTGGCCATAAGGAATAACGTATCGAGCATCTGCATGACAGAAGGAGATTTTATTTCTGCCTTACAATGTTGATAATATACAAATAATGTACTGTCAACATGATACTTTTCTTGTTCGCTTGTCTGTTGCCCGTGGATATGTCCGGGAATAAGCAACCAGAAAAGTAGTAGAAAAAGAGAGACCAGTCCAGTCGTTCTGCATGCTTCCATAGTTTACTACTTCTATCTATTGGTTGTTAATCCTGAGCAAAGTTAACTTGTTTTTTTGTATTTAATGTATTTACGATAATCTTTTTTGGTTACATTTGCAAAGTATAAACGAAAAAGGATTATCCATGGAAACATTATCCTCTAAATATATTAACGTTAACGGTTCTTTGCTCGACCTGTCCGTTCCCTGTGTCATGGGAATATTAAATATTACTCCTGATTCTTTCTATGCCGGTTCGCGTATGCAGACTGAGGCTGAGATAACTGCGCGAGCACAGCAGATCTTGGATGAAGGTGCTGGAATTATAGATATCGGTGCATATTCTTCCCGGCCGAATGCGGAGAATGTTTCTCCTCATGAAGAAATGGAACGTTTGCGTATGGGATTGGAAATCTTGCGTAAGACACACCCCGGAGCTGTTATTTCTGTTGATACTTTCAGGGCAGATGTGGCACGGATGTGTGTGGAAGAATATGGAGTGGCAATCATCAATGATATTGCTGCCGGAGAGATGGATACGGATATGTTTCGTACAGTGGCCGAACTGAATGTGCCTTATATTATGATGCATATGCAAGGAACCCCACAGAATATGCAGAAACATCCGCACTATGACAATCTTTTGAAAGAGGTCTTCTTATATTTTGCACAGAAGGTGCAGCAATTACGTGATCTGGGTATGAAGGACATTATTCTTGATCCCGGTTTCGGTTTCGGTAAGACGGTAGAGCATAACTATGAACTTCTGGCGCATCTCGAAGAGTTTCGTGTCTTTGAGTTGCCCTTATTGGTAGGTGTCTCCCGTAAGTCGATGATTTATCGTTTGTTGGGAGGTACTCCGCAGGATGCATTGAACGGAACAACAGTACTCGATACGATTTGTCTGCTGAAGGGTGCTGATATTCTTCGGGTGCATGATGTACGAGAAGCCGTGGAAACGGTGAAGATTGTGGAGGCGATGAGAAGGAATGGTGATAAAGTGATGGAGTGATAAGTGATAGAGGAAGGTCACTTGGCTCATAAATCATAAATTATAAATCATAAATCTTAAACTATTGTGTTTTTTGATATTGGAGTAAAAGATATTATCGATGTTTTGCTGGTTGCATTTCTGCTTTACTATACGTATAAGCTGATGAAAGCTTCCGGTTCCATCAATGTGTTTACGGGTATCCTGATATTCATATTGATTTGGTTGGTAGTGTCGCAGGTATTGGAGATGAAGTTGCTCGGTTCCATCTTTGACAAGTTGGTGAGCGTGGGTGTGGTAGCACTTATCATCCTCTTTCAGGATGAGATACGGCGTTTTTTACTGACGCTTGGTTCACATCAGCATGCCAGTGCATTGGTACGCTTTTTCACCGGGAATAAGAAGGAGAATATGCAGCATGATGAAATCATGCCGGTGGTCATGGCATGTATCAGCATGGGTAAACAGAAAGTAGGAGCTTTGATTGTAATTGAGCATAATTTCCCGTTAGACGATGTGGTACGCACGGGTGAAGTTATCAATGCTGATATCAACCAACGTTTGATAGAGAATATCTTTTTCAAGAATAGCCCTTTGCATGACGGTGCAATGGTGATCAGCAAAGGAAGGATCAAGGCGGCAGGATGTATTTTACCGGTATCACATAATCTGGATATACCTAAGGAACTGGGATTGCGCCATCGTGCGGCGATGGGTATCTCTCAGGAATCTGATGCATTGGCTATTATCGTTTCCGAAGAAACCGGTTCCATTTCCGTAGCTTATAAGGGACAATTCCATTTGCGTTTGAATGCGGAAGAATTAGAAAGCCTGTTGACGAAAGAAAACTAGTTTCAGTTGTGACAAAATGATATTAAATTGCGTCTTATATACTGAAAACATATTTTATACAAAGAATATAACTTGATTATTAGCAATCTTAAAGAATAAAAAGATGGATAGACGGAATTTCTTACGGATGGGTAGTCTGGCGGTATTAGGTTCGCTGGCTGCTCCGTCGCTTGCCTTACCTGATACGGTACGGGGAGCTTTGGGAGGCACGGATAACAAATCTGCTGTAGCTGCGGCTATGAAGCATTTCGGTGTAACGGAGGCAGACCTGAGGAAGGTGCTGACTGCTGCACTTGAAAAAGGTGGGGATTATGCGGACCTTTATTTTGAACACTCTTTTAATAATGCTGTAGCCTTGATGGACGGTAAAGTGAACAATTGCAGTTCAAATATTGACTTCGGTATGGGGGTACGTGTATTAGCCGGTGACCAAAGCGGTTATGCTTATGTGGAAGGTGTGACGTTGGAAGAAATGTTGCGTGCCGCACGTACGGCTGCCCGTATTGCTTCTTCCGGTAAGGCTGGAAAGCCTGTTGCATTTAAGGAGAAGACGATTGAAAGAGACCGTTATTCTGTAGTTACTCCTTGGGAAGAAGTAAGCCTGAAGGAGAAAATGCCTTATCTGCAAAAGCTGAATGATAAAGTCTTTGCGTTGGACAATCGTGTACGTAAGGTGCAGGCTTCTTTGAGCGACAACACAACACATGTGCTGTTCTGTAATTCAGAAGGTGTGACTTACTATGATTACCGTCCGATGGTATCCTATATGGCTTTCTGTATTATGGAAGAGAACGGACGTATGGAAAATAACTACGCCACTCGTTCCTATCGTAAAGGATTTGAGTTTATGACGGATGATATCATCGAAGTGATAGCTCGCGAGGTTGTAGATAATACAGCAATCATGTTTAAAGCCATTAAACCTAAAGGTGGTGAACTCCCTGTGGTGATGGCATCCGGTGGTTCGGGTATCTTGTTGCACGAAGCTATCGGACATGCGTTTGAAGCTGATTTCAACCGTAAAAATGTTTCTATCTTTGCCGATCAGTTGAACAAGAAAGTATGTAATGAACATATCAGTGTGGTAGATGACGGTACGATTCCTTTCAATCGTGGTTCTGTAAACTTCGATGATGAAGGTATAGAAGGACAGAAGACTTATATCGTGAAGGATGGGGTATTGACCAGTTATCTGCACGACCGTATCAGTTCTAAACATTACGGTGTGACTCCTACCGGAAACGGACGTCGCGATACTTTCCGTAATGTACCTATTCCTCGTATGCGTGCCACGTATATGGAAGCCGGAGATATGAAGGAGGAAGATATCATCTCTACTGTAAAGAATGGTATTTATGCACAACAATTCACCAACGGACAGGTGCAGATTGGTGCAGGTGACTTTACATTCTTCGTAAAATTCGGTTATATGATTGAAGACGGTAAGCTGACACAACCTATCAAAGATATCAATATTATCGGTAACGGACCCAAAGCATTGGCAGACATCACGATGGTGGCAAGCAATGACCAGATCGATAACGGTACGTGGACATGCGGTAAGGACGGACAGTCTTGTCCGGTGACCTGCGGTATGCCTTCGGCTTTAGTAAGTAAATTAACTGTAGGAGGAGAAAACTGATGATAACAGATAATAATAAAAAACTGGCTCAATGGGCGATGGATTTCGCTTTGAAGAATGGTTGCCAGGCAGCCAAAGTTGTATTGTATGCCAATTCAAACACTTCTTTTGAATTGCGTGATGCTAAGATGGATCGTCTGCAACAGGCTTCTGAGAGTGGCATGGGAATTAATGTATATGTAGATGGGCGTTACGGTAATTATTCTACCAACCGTTTGGATAAGAAAGAACTTGAAACATTTATCAAGAATGGTATCGAGTCTACCCGTTATCTGGCTCCGGATGAATTCCGTGTATTGGCAGATCCCGCCCGCTATTATACAGGTGGCAAACCCGATTTGCAGATGTTCGATGATAAGATCTTTGGTATCAATCCGGATGATAAAGTAGCTTTGGCCCGTGCTGCCGCTGGAGAAGTTATGGGTAAGAATGATCGTATCATCTCAGTAGAGACTTCATACAGTGATGGTGAGAATGCTTCTTACCGTCTAATGAGTAATGGTTTTGAAGGTGAATCCAAATCAACCTGGTATTCAGTTTCTGCCAGTGTAGCCATTAAAGGTGAGGGTGAAGCCCGTCCGTCTGATTATTGGTATGGAAGTTCCCTGTTCTATGATAAATTGCCTAAAACAGATATCGGTTCAGTAGCACTGGAACGTGTATTGCGTAAATTGGGACAGAAGAAAGCTAAGTCTGGTAAATATACAATGGTGGTTGATCCGATAAATTCGGGACGTATGCTGAGTCCTGTATTGAGTGCTCTTTATGGCTCCTCTTTGCAGCAAAAGAACTCTTTCCTGATTGATAAACTAGATCAGAAAGTATTCTCGGATAAGTTGACTGTAATGGATGATCCGCACGTGATAGGGGCTAACGGTTCGCGTTATTTCGACAACGAAGGTGTGGCAACGGAACATCGTCCGATCTTTGAGAATGGTGTGTTGAAGACTTACTTCTTTGATACTTATAATGCCAAGAAGATGGGTGTAGCTCCTACTATTAGCGGTCCGTCACGTCTGGTACTTACTCCGGGTGATAAAGATCTTAATGGTTTAATTGCTGATGTAGCGAATGGTATCCTTGTTACCGGTTTGAATGGTGGTAATAGCAATAGCAACACAGGTGATTTCTCTTACGGTATCGAAGGGTTCCTTATAGAGAACGGTAAGTTGACGCAACCTGTCAATGAAATGAATGTTACCGGAAACTTCCTGACGCTATGGAACTCGTTGGCGGCTATCGGTAATGATGCTCGCACGGATCGTAGCTGGCTGGTTCCTTCATTAGTGTTTGAAGGAGTTGACTTCAGTGGACTTTAAGAGATTCTAAATAAAAGAAATCCCGCTTTTCTATGATGTTTATCACGGAAGAGCGGGATTGATTAATAATAATAATAGGTATGAAAGCAATTGACTGGATAAACCATCTGAATATGAGTCGTCATCCTGAGGGTGGATACTACAAAGAAATATTTCGTTCCGAAAAGCTGGTTGATAACGATAAATCAGCCATGACTTCCATTTATTACCTGTTGGAAAATGAAGATAAATCAGCTTTCCATAGACTGACTTCTCCCGAAGTATGGTACTACCATGCGGGATATCCCCTGATGCTACATGTGATCCATCCCGATGGTAGATTAGTTACTCACTTGATGACTGCTGACTTTTCGGGCGAACAGCAGGTTGCCATTGAACCCGGATGTTGGTTTGCAGCTGAATTGCCTTCGCATTTCGGATATGCATTGGTCAGTTGTGCCGTTGCTCCCGGTTTTACCTTCGATGATTTTGAGTTGGGTACGTTCAATCGTTTATCGAAACTTTACCCGGATCATGAAGATTTGCTAAAACGGTTGTGTCAATAAAGGATTTATGGAAGAAAGTGTCATGCTTTTTTTATAATATCCAGTACCTTTATTGCAGCCGGAAAACCGATATAAGGCATACATTGTATGACGACAGCAGTCAGTGTTTCCTTACTGTTACCTACTTTCAGATTGGCTTGCAGATGTGATTGTAGTTGGGGCTCTGCACCAATTACAGTCAGTACGCAGAAGGTCAATAATTCACGCGTTTGGGTATTCAGTCCGCTTCGGGTTTGGAAATCTCCGAAATGAACTTCAGTCAGGAAACGTGCTACGTCGGCTCCCATGCCGCCCGGAACGTCTTTCAGTAATTCCTTCATAGCCTCTCCGTAAAGCGGTTTTTGAATAGCAAGACCTTTCTCCAAGCGATCTTCTTCTGTCACTGTCTCCTGTTTTTCCAAAGGTAATTTGATGCCTCTTTCCGTGAATGTGGAGTTTATTGTGCCCAATGCATTCAATACTTTGGGGAAACCGATAATGGGAGCGCACTGATAGATAGCCTCGCGCAGTTCTATAGGAGTTACCCCTGTGTTTAGTGCAGCTCCGGCGTGACTTTTAAGCTGTGGCAGTTGCTGCATGGCGGTTAATGATACGCAAGTAATCATCTCACGGGTTTTTATATCCAGATCACCTGTGCGAAACACTTCTCCAAAGATATATTTCTGAAGTATATCCATCATTTCCGGATCTGTTCCTCCTCCGGTCAAAGCTTCTCCACCGAATAGTTGGGTGTAGTTCTCTTTGCATAATTCAATTCTATTCTCATCCTTTCCATTCTTACTGTTTCTGTCTTTTACAGCTTCCGCGTATTCTTCATCATTCACCACCTCAAGCCAGGTGTTCTGATTCGTTTGCGGATTGCACGCTATGGCAAGGTGTGAGAACCAACTGTCGGGTGCGGCACCGTGCCAATGTTCTACGTTGGGAGCGATTTCTACTACATCGCCGGGCAACAGGCGGCGTGCAGCCTTTCCGCGTTCCTGATAATAGCCCACACCACCTACGGCAATCAGTAGTTGTCCGCCTGTGTGGCTGTGCCAGTTATTGCGGCAACCGGGCTCAAACGTAACGTTGGACATCGGTACATTTAATTCTTTGCTGGTAGTCAAAGGTGCTAGCCAGGATTTACCTGTGAAATACTGTGCGTAGCCAGTATTCTCTTCCCCTACCGGGAAGTCACTGATTTTTGGAACTTCTGTTTTCATATCTTGTGCGTTTATATTGCCTGTACCGATTAAAACAACCGTTATGGCAATGATTATTCTTTTCAAATTCATAATATCTTGTTTTTATGATGGTAGATTCTATTGTCTTTCAATCTTCACGACTACATTGCCTGTTACGTCAAAAGCTTCTATTCCGTTTCCGTCGATGCGTCCCAAATGTATCAGTTCGCTGCTATGACTTCCACTTTTATAAAAGAGAGCGACGTTTCCCCAGGGAGCATATAAATCAATATCTCCACGGGATGGAGTATGTCCTTTGGGAGCACCTTCTGTGTTGAATGCAGGTTCCGGATAAAATATCTTTTCAGCTCCGGCATAGTCATTCATAGTAACTTCTATAGGCAGACGTGACAGGAAATCACGAGCTGTAACATTATCTTTCATCGTTGCGGTAACTTCACGGTTACCTACGGTTATTTTAATCTTCATACTATTGTCTTCTGGTTTATTATCTTCGTCACCATCATTTTCGGGAGTTTTCGGTTGTTCAGTTTCCGGTTCTTCAAAACCATTGGGAGAATTGCTGCATGCCGTTATTGTAAGGGCAAACAATAACATTACTGGAAATAAGAATAGCTTTTTCATATTACTTCTTTATTAAATCAATATTTATTGGATTTTATATTCGCTTCATTCACAATGCAAAATTACCGAAGATACTCCGTAAACGTTGTATACAGATTACAGATAAAAGTAACTGAATTACTGTTTTTACCGGTTAGTGGGATTAATTTAGAATAAGAAAGGAATAGGAGTTAAGTTGCCAAGCCGCCACTTTTATTTCTTTTCCCTACTACCGTTAAGGAGAAGTCGTGCATCTGCTTATTCTTTCCACCGTGGAGGTTTTTTCTTTCCACCGCGGTGGAAAGAAACTTCCCCCGTGATGGAAAGAAACTTTCTCCACGGTGGAAAGAATAGACAGATACAGGAAAGCTCGCTAATCTTCCTCAGACAGGAACTTAAGAGATGCCGGTTTAGTGGTTGGTGATTTAAGTTTCCTTGACTTGTAACTCCAGGAGCAAGGTGGGAGATATAGTCTGTACACAAATTACGGATGGCTGTTTTTTTTGCCGGACGGGTACAGCTGAAAGGACTACCTACAGCCAGCCATTGTGCAGAACAACTTAAAATGTCTTCTTCTTATTTCGTGGATTTGCTGAAACATGATACAGGAAAGACCTTTCATGAATATGTGCAGTTTAAACGTATAGAGATTGCGAAGAACTGGTTGACAAAGACTGATAAATCAATTCTTCAGATTGCAAATGGGCTGGGATTTTCTTCTTCCAGATATTTCAGTTTGTTATTTAAAAGAATAAGTGGTTGTACTCCTGACGAATACAGGCAGCCTAACTAAATAGAACTAAGTTAGGCCGGTATTTGCTTAGTTTAGCATTAAACTCATATATGCTCGTTCCGAAGCAAAGATTTTTTCTGTTAATTGCCCGATGGTTAGTCGCTCGTGTGCACCCGGAAGTCGTCTGTGGCTATACATACATTTCCCTTTATTCAGATAATAATAACCGTTATTGGCTGAAAGTTCATTATCAATGAGGTCAATGTTCATTTCCTCTTCAGGATGTGCGGCTGCATAAAGTTGCAGTACAGGTTTGGCTTGAATGATGCGTATCATGCCCAGATCGAAAGCAGATTGATCTTTAACAGGGGGCATGATGATGTCGAGGCTTTCAGTCTGCATGTCTTGGCAAATGCGGGTGAGTAGCAAACGTTCTGCTTCGGGAGTATCTGCAAATAATTCATTTATAAACAGTTTAGAAGCTTCTTTATCGGGATATACAATGGCAAGAGCGGCGATTCCAAATTCATCCGAAAGAGTGAAAATACATCCACGGTTTAGGTTGAGGTCGGCCAGTATGACGTGGAAGTCAGCTTTTGTATGTTGCAGGCAGCAAGGGCGTTCTTGCATTTTACGACTCATATATTGATAGACATCTTCATCATAGTCTGTGTAAGCCTGAAAACACCAGCCTGTTTCGGCAGATGAAGTGAGAGAAGAAGTATCCGTTTCACTGGTTGGTAAATGAAATGTGCGTTTACCGTAACGGAAGGCCGTTGCGTAACCTACACGTGCGTAATAGCCAAATAGCCAAGGGTCGGCAGGAATAAGGGTAGTAAATGCGATATTATTACGATACATACGTCCGAATGCCTGAGATAGCAATTCTCGCATAACGCCCCGGCTACGGTAGTCGGGGTGAGTGCATGCGCCCGAAATATATGCAGTCGGTACGCTATTGCCATGAAAAGTGATCGGATAGGGAAGCATTTGTAAGGCGGCAATGACTTCATCACCACTTTCGATGGCAACATTCACTTCGCTGTTGTAACGAAGGTTAAAGTACATATCCACAAACTCGTCATTATCATTAAAACAAAGCTTCCATAGCTTCTTTACCTTTTCGCGCATTATTTCTATCTCCTATTCAAATGCTTACTATCTTTATTAACTATTTATTACTTGCTATTAACTGCTTCAAAGAATCTTACCATTTCACCGGATCTACAGGGATATCTTTCAGGCAAGCCATATATTTTTCCAGAATAATCACCGGCTGGTAGGACAGTTTGGCTTTGCGTAGTCCTTCGATACCCAAATCTTCTTCCCGGTTGATATAAGTATATTGTTCGGGAATATGATTGGCAAATTCATAATTTATCATGGTGTAGGCACCATCAATTGTGGTATCTGCTTTTTCTACATGCACGCCGAAAGTATCCTGGTTGATGGGCATACCGAAAGTGAAAGCTACAATTTTACCATCTACATGAAGAATACCTCCCGTCAGACCAAGGGCATCGAAGTTATGCAGCGCATAGATAAGGGCACGGCGTTCGTTACCCGTACCTTCGTGCTGGTCGCAGTTGTTCACTTTGCACCATTCGGCTTCCAGATCGAGACATTCCTGTATACGGTCGGAAGTGAGAGGAACATATTCATAATTGGTATAGGTCCGACGGAATTTATTGAGGTGGTTTCGTTTAGCTTGGAATTTCTTACCGGCCAATGTGGCAAGGTCGGTCCGAAGATATAGGTAGTCGGCATAATCCCTGTCCGCTTCGAAATGAAATTTGTCAGGCATAATAGCTTCCAAGTCCGCCCGCATGCCGGCACATACTCCGAGCATACAGAAACGTTCACCTTCCAGGTTGGCATCTTCTATCATGTCTTCCAGTACTTTTTTTAAATCTCCACTTCCGACGGGCATCATATATACCAGTTTCTCCCCTGCCCAGAATTTCAGTATCAGGAAGCCGTCCTGCACGGCAAACTGGGTGTCGTAAAGGAAACGCCAGCTACAGAGGTTAGAGAATGAAAGGTCACAGTTACGTCGGGGACTCTGCTGTGTATAAGATGTAATGAGTTCTTTGTCTTTAAGTTCAATGTCTTTAAATGATATCATATCGTCGTTTTCGTTAGTTTCAATATAAAGAATAACAAAGATAAAGAGAAATTGTTATAGCAACCCCAATAATCGTAAAATAGTTGGCGTAAGCAGGGCGGTGAAGATGCCATTCAGCGTAAGTCCGAGACTGGCGTAGGCCCCGTATTTACTGCTGATATCCATAGCTGTGGAAGTCCCCACAGCATGGGCGGCAGCTCCCAGGGATAATCCTTGGGCAATGGGGCTCTTAATACGCGTTAGTTTTAGGGTCTTTATTCCGATGATACTACCCAGCAATCCAACGCAAACCACTACGGCAGCCGTCAGTGCCGGAATACCGCCTAATGTATCTGCCACTTCCATAGCAATGGGAGTAGTGACGGATTTTGGGGCCAATGAATAGATTATCTCTTGTGGTGCTCCCATCAGTTTGGCAATCACCACTACGGAAACTACTCCGATGATGCAACCCGCCAGTTGTGAAAGCAGGATAGGGACCAATTGCTTTTTTATGGCCTCCAACTGTAAATATAGAGGTACTCCAAGAGCTACTACTGCCGGTTTCAGCCAGAATTCAATGAGATATCCGCCTTTGTTATAGGTTTCGTAACTGATATGCGCCATTTTCAGAAAGATAATCAGGATGGCGATAGTGAGTAAAATGGGATTAAGTAATAAAATACCAGTTTTCTTTTGCAACAGTTTTGAAAAGAAAAACACGCCGAAGGTGACGGCTAACAAGAAGAATTCGTTGTCTAAGTAACTCATTTGATTTTGCGTGCTAATTGATGAACCCACCCTGTAACGATTAAAACCAGCAGGGTGCTAACTAAAGAAGCTATGACTATCGGCCAGAACTGGGCAGCGATAATGTCAAAATAAAGCATGAGGGCTACACCGGGAGGAACAAAGAAAAATCCCAAATTAGCAACCAGGAAGTCGGACAATCCCTGCACCCATTGCAGTTTAATCCAACCCAATTTCAGAAAAAGGGTGAGCAACAGCATACCTATGATGCTGGACGGAAGCTTGATATCCGTAAGAAAAACAACCAATTCACCCAAAGCCAGGCATCCGAAAAGGATGGCGCATTGACGAATCATACTACTATTACCTATTTATTATTATTAAACTCAACTTCCTTTGGCTGAAAGGAATTAAAGGAACTGTCACTTCGCTGAAACTCTCCTAATAACTAATCAGAAGCTGATTTGTTTACTGAAAACGCTGCAAAGTTAGGCATTTTGTAGTTTGGCTGTCACTGTTTCCCGTGATATTTATTTCCATTTGTTTCGGGGCAATGAAAAAAAAAGACGTGATATGGATATTATTAGAAATATTTGCCTATTTTTGCGATAGCGATTGTATATAAAGTTTCAAGAGAAATATTAATCTTTTAAACAGGAAGAATATGAAAAAGAGTTTATTCATTAGCGCTTTAGTAGCGTTTGTTATGATGTTTTGTGTAAATGTGAATGCACAGGAAAAAGCTACAGGTAAGGCTTATAAAGACCTGAAAAAGCAGGAAAAAGTATTGGATAAGGATTTGCAGAAGAAAGCTATCAAAGAAGCTCGCAAAGAAGCCAAGAAACTGGAAAAAGAAGGCTTTAAGACTCCGGTAGGAAAACTGCCTCTGGCCAAGCAATTGGAAACAGCTTGGGAAAAACAAGCGGAATTGGATACTGAAGGTAATCCGTATTGGTACATCGCTTCTTCCAGAGCGGTAGGTGGAAATCAGTCGGCTGCTGCTTTGCAAGCTACCAATGCTGCAAAAATAGACCTGGCAGGCCAGATTCAGACCAAAGTATCTCAATTGATCGAAGCGAAAGTTGCTAATGACGACATGGGACAGGAAGAAGCTGCCAGCTTGTCAAGCGTAGTTGCTTCCAGCAAGAGTGTAATTTCGGCTACACTGGGTCGTACGATTCCTTTGGTAGAAGTATACAAAACTTTACCTAACAAGAATGTGGAAGTAATGGTTACCATTGGTTACAGCATGCAATCTGCTAACCAGGCTGCTGTTCAGGCTATCCGTAAAGAACTGGCTGCCAAGTCAGAAGAACTGGCAAAACAGTTGGATAAACTGGGCTATTAATTAATTCCATTTTCTTAAAAAAACAGATGGTGAATGAATAGGAACAACCTGATTGGGTGGATATTCCTTGTGATATGTACAATAGCTGCTCCGCTGCACGCCCAGAATTCCGTAAAGGTGAAGGGTGCGCAGGGGCGCTGGCAAGTGAGTGAGGAGATCACGCTGAAAGAAGCGGAAGAACGCGCCTTTATGGAAGCGAAGAAAGAAGCCTTGCGCAAAGCCGGTGTCATGGAGAATGTGTGGTCCGTATTCGG
>ERZ773242.724-NODE-724-length-37101-cov-37.893997_pt1 | contig 37101 bp, 29 predicted proteins | sample MGYA00511077_ERZ773242 | MGnify/ENA primary metagenome ERZ773242 (study PRJEB29015, sample SAMEA2737754) | human gut metagenome | biome: human gut; feature: human-associated habitat; material: faeces | place: China | collected 2012 ... | reverse complement strand
CTTTGTTTTAGAGCTGGATTTGTCATTGATGGATTTTATGAAGAATGTTTCAAAACCAACAAAGAAATTCCTATGGTAATGATAGTAAGGCTTAAGAAGGTAAAACGTGATAGCTTAAAATAAATTCAAGTTTGTCGGGTAAATAGCAAACCCAGCCGAGCCAGTCAACGATAAAATGAACGCCGCTTCGCGCCGTCGTTGACAGCCCCGCCCGTCTTTGCTGGTAGGCAATCAAGGGGCGACAGCAAGGAGTACTGCCGCCCCGCACTATTATTCAGAGAGGGGGAATTTCCATGACCGAAGATGAAGCCTACAAGGTGCATATCCAGTACACATTCAATGCCTTTTGCAAGGTAGTCATTCGTCACGCAGCCATAGATAAAATCTTGAAGCTGCGCCGGAGGTGGGAACGGGAAGTTTCCCTTGATTATCTGATGAGTGAAAAGTTTGTCCAGCTTGCCGAGCCGGAGTAGCTTGAAGAATATCTTTTTACCGCCTGCGGCCAGACCGCCGTTCTGTATCATGCGGAGCTTGCCGCCGCCCTTGCCCTTTTGCCGGAGCAGACGCAGGAAGAAATTTTTCGTTACTATTTCCTGCGCCAGCCGCAGCGAGTGATCGGCGTACATATTGGCCGGACACGCAGCACAGCGGGGCGGCATATCCGGCTTGCCTTGCAGCGGTTAAGGCGGCTCATGGAGGGAAATGACTATGAGTAAACTTCTCCCCTATGAAACAATCGTCAAAGCCCATGAGGGCGACCCGGACGCAATCGACACCATTCTTTCCCACTATGCCGGATATATCCGCTACTGTTCCAAAGTACACGGGAAAGTCAACGCCGAAGTTGAGGAACATATAAAGCAACAGCTCATTGCCGCCCTGTTCAAATTTCGCTTTGACCGATAAACAAAGAACAAACACTGGCTGTCATTAGCGGTTTCACTCCAGCCAGTTTACAATTCATCTATTCCTAAAGGAAGCAGGTCATAGTATAATAGAACCAACGACAAATATACTTTTAGGGGAGATATAGCAATATGAAAAGTAATAAATACTTAACTATTGGCTTATTAACAGGATTTATTGTCGGTGGTTGCATAGGTGTGTTGGCATGGGCGTTTTTGCAAAATCTTTTTGCTATTTCTATTTGTGCAGGTATCGGAATGTTGATTGGAATTGTTATAGGTACATTGATTGATTATGAAAAAAATAATCATCAAGAGAAATAGAAAAAATGCACAATGCCTTAAAGGGAAAACAGGAATTTATTGTGCTATCCATCATCGGGCCAACCTGACCTGAACTTTCAAAACTGAATATCCACCGCCCATCGGCGGCCAGCGAAAGCAGTAAGTCTGAAAAAGATTTGCTGCTTTTTTCTTTATCCGTTTGGCAAAATCGCAAAGTCATCCGTAGTAGGTAGGTGAAGCCGGAAACAAAAAATTTTCTGCGGCGGTAGCCAAATCTGCATTTTCTGTATTTCTAAGGCAAAGGAAAATTTGAGAAAATTCCCGGCAAGCGGGTAGCTGGCGGCCTTTGAAATGTATCTTTAGCGGAAAGAAAGAACTGCGGGTAAAAATCGCCCCACGCCGTAAGATTTTTGCAGAAATCCGGCCAAAACAGGCGGCAGCTATACGAGTAGTAAGTGCAAGGGGAAATCTACGGCTTACTTAGAGCAAGTTTCTACCACGGTGCCAAAATCCGCAATTCTGCGGTTTTGCCCCTCGCGGGAAACTTGTTGGGGAGTGCCTTCCCCAAACCCTGCTATGCGGCTTACGCCGCAAAAATATTTCTGTCCGGCAGACAGGAAATGCCCCGAAAATAGCTAACAGACCAGCCCATTTTTTGTGATAAGTGAAAGGAGGTTTACAGCCCATGCCGAAGCGATACAACACCCCCCACCGCAGCCATGTTGTGAAAACCCGGCTGACCGATGAAGAATACGCCGACTTCACAGAACGGCTTGCGCCCTATGGTATCAGTCAGTCCGAATTTCTCCGGCAGGCCATCCGGCGCACTACCATACGCCCCGTACTCCATGTGTCGTCAGTCAATGACGAGCTGCTCTCCGCTGTCGGGAAGCTCACAGCCGAGTACGGCAGGATTGGCGGCAATCTCAACCAGATTGCCCGCACCCTCAACGAGTGGCATAGCCCCTACCCGGCTATGGCAAAGGAATTGCGGGAAGCGGCCGCCGACCTTGCCGCCCTCAAGTATGAAGTCCTAAAGAAAGTAGGTGACGCCGTTGGCAACACTCAAGCATTTAGGCTCTAAGAACGCCGACTACGGAGCCGCCGAACAATACCTGCTCTTTGAGCATGACGAATTTACTATGAAGCCCGTCCTTGATGAAAACGGCAGGCTTATCCCCCGTGAGGATTATCGCTTGTCCACGCTGAACTGCGGCGGCGAGGATTTTGCCGTTGCGTGTATGCGCTCCAATCTCCGCTATGAGAAAAATCAGCGGCGGGAGGATGTGAAAAGCCACCACTATATCATCAGCTTTGACCCACGGGACGGGCCGGACAACGGCCTGACCGTAGACCGGGCGCAGGCGTTGGGGGAGCAATTCTGTAAAGAGCATTTCCCCGGCCATCAGGCCCTTGTCTGCACCCACCCGGACGGGCATAACCACAGCGGCAACATCCATGTGCATATCGTCATTAACAGCCTGCGGATAGAGGAAGTGCCGTTCCTGCCCTACATGGACAGGCCAGCGGACACGAAAGCCGGGTGCAAGCACCGCTGCACCGACGCAGCCCTACGCTACTTCAAGTCCGAGGTCATGGAGATGTGCCACCGGGAAGGACTTTACCAAATCGACCTCTTGAACGGCAGCAAGAACCGTGTCACAGACCGGGAATATTGGGCGCAGAAAAAGGGACAGGCCGCACTGGACAAGCAGAACGCCCCCATGATTGCAGGCGGTATCACGCCCCGGCAGACCAAGTTTGAAACGAACAAGGAGAAGCTGCGGCAGACCCTACGGAAAGCCCTTGCCACCGCTGCCAGCTTTGACGAGTTTTCCTCTCTGCTGTTGCGGGAGGGTGTGACCGTCAAGGAGAGCCGGGGGCGGCTGTCCTACCTCACGCCAGACAGGACGAAGCCTATCACCGCCCGGAAGCTGGGCGGCGACTTTGACCGCACCGCCGTCCTTGCCGTTTTGGAGCAGAACGCCCAGAGGGGCGTAACGGTTCGCTACACCCCGCAGCACCAAGCCGCCAGAGCCGCCGAACAGACCGCAGCCATACCCGAATACCTACACGCCGGGAAAGGCCGCTTACAGGGCGAAAAGACAGGGAAAATCGACCCCAGACAGGACAGTGTGCAGCGGCTTGTGGACATTGAGCAGAAGATGGCCGAGGGCAAGGGCAAAGGCTATGAACGATGGGCGAAGATACACAATCTGAAACAGGCCGCCAAGACCCTGACCATCTACCAACAGTACGGCTTTTCTTCCCCGGAACAGCTTGAAGCCGCCGTTGCTACCGCCTATCAGGAAATGCGCCAGACCAGCGGCGAACTGAAAGCACTGGAAACGAAGCTGCAAGGGAAAAGGGAGTTGCGGCAACAGGTACTTGCCTATGCCAAGACCAAGCCCATCCGCGAGGGGCTGAAAGCGCAGAAATCCGAGAAAGCCCGCGCCGCATACCGCCAGGCAAACGAGAGCGATTTTATCATAGCCGAAGCCGCCGCCCGGTATTTCAAGGCACAGGGGTTTACCAAGCTGCCCGGCCGAAAAGCGTTGCAGGCCGAGATCGAGCAGCTTATCTCCGAGAAAGACGGCCTGTACAACACCTATCACGAACAGAAGCAGCGGTTCAGGGAGTTGCAGACCGTCAAGCGGAACATCGACCAGATTTTGCGCCGGGAAGAGCCGCACCGCAGAAAGGAGCAGAGCCATGAACGATAAGCCGTCCCGCATGGACTACCGCCAGCACCAGGCAGCCCGCCGCCTTGTGCATGAGTGCTGTAACTACGACGAGGGGAACTGCCTGCTGTTAGACGACGGGGAGCCTTGCGTGTGCGTCCAGAGCATTTCCCTTTCCCTCATGTGCCGCTGGTTCCGTGTGGCTGTCCTGCCCCTTGACGGGGAGCTGGCCGCAGCCCTCTTGTACCGGGGGAGCCGGAAACGCTGCGCGGTCTGCGGGGCGGCCTTTGTCCCCAAATCCAACCGGGGGAAATACTGCCCCGGCTGCGCCGGGTGCATGAAGAAACGCAAAGCCGCCGAGAGAAAGCGGAAACAAAGGCAGAAATGTCACGCTTTAGAGCCTTTCAAACCCGCATAAATCAAGGCTTTTTTCGTGGGTGTCAAAGGGTATGCGATACATTTATCCTTTCCCCCCGGAAATGCCGTCCTAATGCGTGACAAAGCCCAAAAACGACACAACACAGAGGGAGGTGATACTATCGCTGATTATATCAGGGCAGACACCACGCTGCCCGCCTATCTTCCATACCCCCGTTTCCTGCTGAAAATGGAGATTTCACAGACCGCCAAGCTGCTGTATGCGCTTTTATTAGACCGCTCCACCCTGTCACAGAAGAACGGCTGGCAGGACGGCGAGGGCAGGATATTCATTGTCTACCCCGTTGCGGAGATAGCGGAAATGCTGGACAAGGGTTGTACCGCCATCAAGGGAGCCTTGAAAGAACTGGACGCAGCCGGGCTTTTAGAACGGGAACGGCGGGGCTTCTCCGCACCCAATCGGCTTTATGTGAAAGTGCCGCCTGTCCCAGTGGTACGGTTTTCCGACCAACTGATGGCCGGAAAAGCGACCCTCATACAGTCGGAAAAGCGACCTTATGACGGTCGGAAAACCGACCCTATGATGGTCGGAAAACCGACCCCTAACAAAACTAATATAAACAACTTAATAGAGAACCAAACAATGAGAGCGAGTGGGGAGCCGCCCACAGCTTATGGCCGATATGAGAATATTTTTCTGTCAAAGGACGAATATGACGAGTTACAGGCAGAATACCCGGACAGGCTGGAACGGCTGATTGAGGAAATGAGCCATTACCTTGCCGCCAGCGGGAAAGCCTACCAGAATTATGCCGCCGCCTTGCACAGATGGGCGGCCAATGACAAAAAGGGAGCCGTAAAACAGGGCATCCCCGACTATACCTGTATGGAGGGAGAAAGCTTATGACAAGTGAAATCAAAGATATTTTGGAGAACATGACAACCGCCGCCCCGGAGATGGAGGACTATATCGGCGAGGACGGACTGCTTTACTGCGGAAAGTGCCATACGCCGAAAGAAGCCTACTTCCCGGAGGGTAAGGAGCTGTTTGGCCGTGACCGCCACCCGGCAGAGTGCGACTGCCAGAGAGCCGCCCGTGAGCAGCGGCAGGCCGCCGAGGAACACCGCCGCCATGTGGAAGCCGTGGAAAATCTGAAACAGAGGGCTTTTGCCGACTCAGCCATGCAGCAATGGACATTCGAGAACGACAACGGCAGAAACCCGCAGACCGGGATTGCCCGGCGGTATGCGGAGCATTGGGAAGAAATGCAGGCCGAAAACATCGGCTGCCTGTTCTGGGGGAACGTCGGCAACGGGAAAAGCTACCTTGCGGGCTGTATCGCAAACGCCCTCATGGAGAAAGAAGTCCCCGTATATATGACGAACTTCGCCGTTATCCTGGGCGACCTCTCTCCCGGCTTTACAGGCCGGAATGAGTATATTTCCCGCCTTTGCCGCTATCCGCTGCTTATCATTGACGACTTCGGCATGGAGCGTGGCACCGACTATGGACTGGAACAGGTATTCCATGTGATTGATACCCGATACCGCAGCAACAAGCCGCTGATCGCCACCACCAACCGCCCGCTGGACGAGTTGAAAAAGCCGACAGACACGGCCCATTCCCGGATTTATGACCGACTGCTGTCCATGTGCGTCCCGATACGCTTTACTGGCGTCAACTTCCGGCAGGAAACCGCAAAGCGGAAAATGGAAACCATGAAGAAACTGCTGGCTGAATGAAAGGAGTATTGCCTATGGAGAATATCAAGCAGCACGACCACCGTACCACCCGCCGCCCCGACTGCGTGACGGAAATCCGCATGGGGAATACCGTTCTTGTCGTGTCCGGCTTTTTCAAGAAAGACACCACCAGCACCGCCGCCGACAAGATGGCGAGGGTACTGGAAGCGGAAGCCGCTGCTACACAAAAAAAGGCGATTTGACAAGCTGTAAAGAAGCAGATTTATCACTTTTACCGCTGTACAGCCGCCCCTGTTCCGTGGTACAATGAAACCACGGAATAGTGGGGCTGGCTGTCGGAAACGGAGGATTTTATGTTAAGACAAGCCACCCAAAACCTCATTACCGCCCTTTATCCGAGATTGTCCCATGAGGACGAATTGCAAGGCGAGAGCAATTCCATTTCCAACCAGAAACGGATTTTGGAAGCCTACGCCAAGCAGAACGGCTTTACCAATCTGCGCTGGTACACCGACGACGGCTACTCAGGTGCGAACTTCCAGCGGCCCGGATTTCAAGCCATGCTTGCAGACATTGAAGCCGGGAAAGTCGGCACCGTCATAGTCAAGGACATGAGCAGGCTGGGGCGTAATTACTTGCAGGTGGGATTTTACACGGAAATGCTGTTCCCTCAAAAGGGCGTGCGTTTTATCGCTGTCAATGACAACGTGGACAGCGCAAACGGCGGCATGGACAATGATTTTACCCCTCTGCGGAACTTATTTAACGAATGGCTGGTGAGAGATACGAGCAAGAAAATCAAGGCAGTAAAGAAAGCAAAAGGCATGAGCGGCAAGCCTGTAACCAGCAAGCCAGTCTATGGCTATCTCATGGACAAGGACGAGAACTATATCGTTGACGAGGAAGCCGCCCCGGTTGTCCGGCAGATTTACCAGCTTTGCCTTGCGGGAAATGGCCCGACCAAGATTGCCCGTATGCTGACGGAGCAGCAAATCCCCACGCCGGGGACGCTGGAATACCGCAGGACGGGCAGCACCCGCCGCTACCACCCCGGCTATGAGTGCAAGTGGGCGACAAACACCGTCGTCCATCTGCTGGAAAACCGGGAGTACACTGGCTGTCTGGTAAACTTCAAGACGGAGAAGCCCTCTTACAAGGTCAAGCACAGCGTTGAGAACCCCATCGAGAAGCAGGCTATCTTCCCAAATCACCATGAGCCGATTATCGACACGGAAACATGGGAGCGTGTGCAGGAGTTACGCAAGCAGCGAAAACGCCCGAACCGCTATGATGAAGTGGGGCTGTTCTCTGGTATGCTGTTCTGCGCCGACTGCGGCCATGTGCTGTATCAGCAGCGGTATCAGAACAAGAACCGCAAGCAGGACTGTTATATCTGCGGCAGCTACAAGAAGCGTACCCGTGACTGTACGGCACACTTTATCCGCACCGACCTTTTGACGGCGGGCGTGCTTTCCAATCTCCGGCAAGTGACGGAATACGCCGCCAGGCATGAGAGCCGCTTTGTAAAGCTGCTCATCCAGCAGAACGAAATCGGCGGCAAGAGAAAGACCGCCGCAGCCACGAAGCAGCTTGAACAGGCCCAGACACGCATTGCCGAAGTGAACCGCATTATCAAGCGGCTGTATGAGGACAATGTAAGCGGCAAAATCAGCGACGAGCGTTTCATGGAGCTGTCGGCGGACTATGAGCAGGAGCAGCGGGAACTGAAAGACCGGGCTGCCGCTTTGCAGGAGGAACTTTCCAAGTCGCAGGCCGCCACCGTCAACGCCGAGAAATTCATGGGGATTGTGAGAAAGCACCTTGCTTTTGAAGAATTGACCCCCACCCTCTTGCGGGAAATGATTGAGAAAATCGTCGTGCATGAGTGCAGCTATGACGAGAACGGCACCCGCAGGCAGGACATTGAGATTTATTACAGCTTTGTCGGCAAGATAGACTTGCCGGAAGCCTAACGCCTGACCTATCCGACACAGCCCTAAGTGCCGGATAGGAACGGCAAAATTTTTTACACTTCTATTACTTCTTTATCGCACATTAGCAAAAGAGATGGGTCACTTTGCTCCATTACATACTCAATGACATTTACCTTAGGTATTCTAAAAGCATTTCCTATTTTTAACGCCTTAATATACCCGTTGTTTATAAGCTCATAGGCAAGATGACGACTTATGCAAAGCATAGATTGAAGCTGAATGATATTTACAATATCCGGGTATTCCGGAAACATCATTGAATACAAATCTCTTAATTCGGATTTTTTCATTTTCATTATTCTCGCCTCACTTTCCTTTCTTTGCAACGGCATAAAGAATATAGTCATAACCGTAACGGTGGTTACAATAGTCGCAACGGTCCATTATTTCTTGATATTCGCCTTTTTCAATCTTGTAACTTCCGGTATTCTCAAAATAACTAAGGCAAACCGAACAAAGACACATATACATCGAATTATTTGACATAGGGTTTTTCATTTATTTTCACTCCTTGACTGATTAAAATTACCCCTCACTTGGTAGGCAATGAAAACGGTCAAAAATTAACCCCCTGACAAATATTTTTTTATTTTTTTAATTTTGTTACAGATAGCAGTTGCTGTATTACCTCGCATTACTGCCACTTCCTTTTGTGTATATCCTTCAAATACAATTAGTGTAATCAGGTCTATATCTTTCTTTGGTAATAAGCAGATTTTCGTGTATAAATCATAGTTTTCAAGTTCGTCTATCCACGCAAATCGAGGGTTGTCTTGAAAACAATGCTTGTCGCTTTCAGAAGTCTCGTTTAAGAAATTTTTAAGCAAAACAGAAGTTGTCTCATCTTGTTCAGATTGGTTCTCGTATAAGTTCCCTAAAAGCGGTTGTGTGTGGTTACACTCATTTCTGTTGTTTCTAAATACTTTAAGGTCTAACTCATACATCACCTGTATATCCTGTTCACTCATTCCGGCTGCTTTATATTCTTTGTGAAGCTTGTCCCATTTTTTAGTAAACTTCTTCTTTTCGGATGCGTAATTAAATCCCATTATCGTAATTTCCTTAAATTTGAATTTTTGAATTTGGTTTGAAATCAAAAATTCGGAGATTACGGGTATTTAGCTATGTATGCTTGCCACAAACGCATCATTGGTTGTTATTTTTCTTTTTTCAAAACAAAAAAGAAAGAGGTCTGACGAAAATCGTCAGACCTCTTTCTAAACAGTACAAGCCGCGTGTTTGCTTCCATATAGCATCCACTTTACACAAGCTTATTTCTTTTTCAATTCACTCAATATTTCAAATCGAATTTTGTATGTATACACCGTTATTTTTGTCCTGTGATTGGCTATTTATGAACTGGCATTCTCAAAAGTTCCGGATTCTATTTTAGTGAATCCAAAAAAGGACTAATCGTTGACGGTCCTATTTTGATAGACTTTTTTTATCTTTCCAGCAATAAGTAATATACTTTCCAGAATCACACTCATACAGCATGGTATCATAACCACTTCGATTTTACAAAAAAATGACACAATCACTGTAATCCCAATTACAAGTAAAATAATCAGTGAAATTTTACGGAAATACCGAAATTCTTTTTTAGAAAGTGGCTTTTCTGGTGTGTCAAGCGGACAAAGAGCCAATATACAAATTGCCGAAAGTACTCCAATTACCAATAGCGTTATTTGAAAATCAAATACTTTTGCCATTTTAATCACGACAATAGACATCGCTATTGATAAAGTTGATAATATTTCACACTTCGATTCACTTGATGCATGGTAACCACCTGCATATCCTCTAATAAGCATAAATGCTACATAAAAGATAATACCCTCAAGCAAACATTTTAATACCAATCCCAAAACACAGGAAACAATAAAGAAAAGAAGGTGTGAAATCAGCATAAATATACCATAATTATACAGTTCTTTATCTTCGGCATCAATCGTCCCATTCGAAAGTAACTTGTCAGTAAATTGACTGGCTAGTTTACTTATCATTCTCGACTTTGCTGTATTTCGTTAAAGCAGCCGGTTTTTTAGGCTGATAAAGTGCAATGCAAGTCGTGCTGTTCGCAGAAATCTTTGCCTGCTTTTCAATAATGCGCTTCACCATTTTTTTAGTACTTTTAATCATAAAGTTGTCCTCCTTAAAATTTCGTAAGTTTTTTGGATTTGTTTTGACAAGCAAAATATACCACAGTTTCACCGTTATTTGTGGCTTTTTTCATTTATATCAAAAAAATTGTAATAGCTATGCATATTCTTTCATCTAGATTAAAATATTAAGTGATATCATGAATATTGCGCCTATTGGTTATTTTATTTTCCATTAGGCTGTTCGTTTGCTTAAGCGACTATGTTAAAATATTCAAGAGGCGATGTTATGGATATTAATTACCGCTTAATAGGCTCACGGTTATGTCAAAGAAGAAAAGAATTAAACTTAACGCAAAGAAAATTGGGGGAAATGATGCACATATCAAGTCCTCACATTTCTGCTATTGAAACCGGCAGCAAACAACCAAGCTTGGAAACGCTTCTTGAATTCTGTAAGGTTTTGAATATCAATATTGACTACTTGCTAAGCGGTACAATTTATAATGATGTTGACGCACAATTAATTGAAAAAATCAAGATTTGCTCTTTGGAGAATCAGAATAGAATATCCAAAATAATTGACATTTTTGTCGAAGAAGAGAAACTTGAAAAATAATTTAAAGCATTGTATAATTCAAATTATACAATGCTTTTTGTTTTGTGGAGGTGCTGCATGAAAATAGCAGTATGTGATGATCAAAAAGAATATAGACAATTTATTTTAAAGCACATAAACTTTTACTTTAATGAGCGCTTAATAGATTTTCAAACATATGAATATGAAAGCGGAGAATCTCTGTTAGCATCCAATAAAAAATTTGACATGATTTTTCTTGATATAGAAATGGAAGAACTTAATGGTATTCAAACGACAAAGGCGCTAAACCGAACAAATAAGAACGCCATTATATTTATTATCACAGCCTATCAAAAATACCTAGATGATGCCATGGATTTAAATGTCTTTCGATATATCGACAAGCCTATTCAGGCTAAACGCTTATATAACGGTTTAGATAAGGCGATAGAGCAAATCAATAATAATGAAATCACTTTCAGAACCAGAGATGATGGTATAGTAACACTGCGAAAAAACGAAATCGTTTTTGTGGAAGTGAAAATCCGAACAGCCTATGTCTCCACTATCAAAAAGCGATACATTACGAGAGAAAAAATGTCTTTCTTTAGAAAAAACTTAACCGCAACATACTTCGCCATACCGCATGCAAGCTATATTATCAACTTTAGTTTCGTAAGGAACTACCATCGAGATCATGTCATTATGAAAACGGGACACACAATTTCAATCGCTCCGAAAAAGCAGAATGAGATTAAGAAAAAATTTATACAATTCTTAGGAGACGGCTATGGCGGTTTATCAGATAATCTTTAATATTGTTTTGTATTTTTCCGAAGGATTGATTGTCTACTACTATGCAAACTCATTTTTTCAGCACAAATACAGCACCCCCAGGACCATAATTGGCATAATGATCCCTCATGCAGTTCTTCTGTGCATATATTATGCCAATAATACAATATTAAATTTTGTGGCGCTATTTATAGCGTATTGTTTGATCTTCTTTTTATTATATAAATGCGGTTTTTTCACTGCGCTTTTTAATACTATCGTCTTGCTCTGTATTATGGGAGCAAGTGAATGGTGCATCATATTCTTAACATCGCTTTTTCTAAAAAAAGATTTCTATGCGTATCAAGAATCCGCCCCTCTGCAAATGTTTGACATTACGCTGAGCAAACTAGCCTATTATTTTATTTGTCTGGTTCTAGTTCGTATTTTTTCCAAAAAGAAAATCAACACCCAAAATAAGAGCAGCTTTTGGAAGCTTATGATTATGCCGGCTGCTTCTGTATTTTCTCTGTTTGTATTTAGGTATATTTCTTTGGAGACCCTGCTTTCAAGTACTGCAAATATTCTTTGCTCCATTACTTCCTTGTTTTTGTTACTCTCAAATATAGTCGTATTTTTCATTTATGAAAATTCAATATGCAATGCCTCCGAGTTATATGAGCTAAAAGCAACCCAGCAAAAACAAGAAATCGAAAAACAGTATTTGGATATACTGGAGCAGAACAACAAGGACCAAAAAATATTTACACACGATATTAAAAATCATCTGGAGCAGATAAGCAATATGACCGATGATGCCGACATAAAAGGATATATTTCAAAGCTATATAAAACCGTAAATCAATACAGCAATATTGCCATCAGTGGAAATAAAGCGCTGGATATTATCATTAGCAAATACAATACTCTTTGTGAAAACAAAAGTATCGCCATATCTTTCAGTGTAAAAACCGCCAATCTTTCCGACATAGACAATACCGATTTGTCTACAATGCTGAACAACGCCCTCGACAACGCAGTTCAGTCCGCAGAACGAAGTGAGTGCAAAAACATTTCTGTTGATATATACACAAAAGAGCTTTTTGAAATAATTAAGATTCAAAACAGTTGTGATTCGGCTCCGGTATCGACAGACAAAAAGCTATTTACCAGTAAAAAAGACAAGGAGCTGCACGGATTCGGCACAGAAAGTATTAAACGGGTCTTAAAGAAATACGACGGAATATTTGACTGGTCGTATGATAGTAATTGCAAAATCTTTGAAACCACTATAGCAATACCAATAACGAATAATTGATTGCAACTATGATAAGCTGACTGCAAATAGCAGTCAGCTTTTTTCTTTTGTGCAGAAATTTATGATAACGTCGATAATTATGTCGTTTTTTTCGACAGTTAGTCGATTTCAATTCATAGTTTAATTTATGTTTTGTATCATACAGAAGGACTTATCTTGATAAATTCCACATAAATACAAGGAGAATGCGTATGGAAGAATTAAACAAAACTATCACTACCGGGTGTAAGCCATGGAAAAAGGTATTAAGTGTATTACTGTCAATTATCATTGCCTTTGGAACATTCGTTACAATAACATTCGGTAACAGCAGATTTCAAAAATGGCTGGGCATACGAGATATGCTTTCTGCATATGCCGCAGAAATGGTCGATACAAAAGGAGCAATAGCAGTCGATGAAGAAGCTATGCTCGCAAATGACCACACAATCAATCTCGAAAACAAAGATGGCTCAAACACGGTATATTTGTTCAGCGAACCCATTTCATATACAGATGAAAATGGCAAACTTAAGACTAAAGATATATCTGTCGAAAAACAAACAGATAAAAAATTAAAAAGCAACGGATATGAATATACCAACGGTCAAAACGACTATCGAATTCATTTTTCAACTAATTCGAGCACAGGTTTATACATAGAATTTGACAATAGCAGTTACTCTATTATTCCACAAAGTGATAACTCTGCTGAAGGTGCAGAAAGCACATCCGAAATTCTTGGCGAAAGATTTGAAGACTTTGAGTACAAAAATATATATGGTGAAGGAACGAATTTGAAATTCTATCCCCAACTTAATGGCGTGAAAGATGAAATTATTCTGAATTCCAACATCGGTAAAAATATCTTCTCATTCAAACTGACAACAAGCAATTGCAAAGCCGTCTTAAATAACGATGGTACAGTATCACTTATCAGCAATGACAATGGTGAAAGCGTTCAAACCTTTTCTGCTCCGTTTGCTTATGACAGCAAATATATTGAAGGAGACAAAAACGAGCACTATATCGATTGCTCATATTCTCTTAAAGAAGTTGACGACAACACTTACATCATGTCTGTTAATGTGGACAAGTCTTGGTTGGAAAGTGAGAACACCACCTTTCCGATCACCATTGACCCGGTGACTGCAAATATTGCAAACTATCGAGACGCAGGCGTTTATAGCGCTGCGGCTTGCAGAGATGTTTGCTATGGTAAGGAAGCCACTTGTTGTCTTGGAAAATCCCAGGAATATGGTCGCGGTCAGGTATACAATATGTTTACCATGCCGAATAGTATCAAGAAAGGCGCTAAGATCAACAGCGCTTACAATTGGCAGCGTGAAACGACCGGTCGCACATCCAATTTTTATGTTACACCATATTTAGTTAAAGGCGCCTGGGAGGAAGGCAAGCTGACTTGGAATCTGCGTCCCGGTTACCATGCGAATGTGGCAATGACGCGGCGAAATATCAACAGCAAATCTACTGACGACTCCAGTAATGCTTACTGGTACAAATTCAACATTGCAAAAGCGGTCCAAATGTGGGCGAATGGCGCTTCTAAAAACTACGGAATTGTATTCATCAGCGAGGAAGAAAGCAAAGATGTTTACAATTGGCGTGCCTTTGCCTCTAAACAATATGGCACTTCTGCCATGCGACCCTATACGGTCATTAATTATACAAACGATACCACTGCCCCGACAGTTACCGGTGTCAGTGGTAATCCGACTTCTTGGGTAAAAGATAAAGTCACATTGACTGTAAATGGTGCAAAGGACGAAACAGGCGGTTCCGGTCTGCATGCGACGCCGTACTCTTTTTCAACGGAAAAAGGCAAGTATGCTTGGCAAAAAGGAAATACCAAAACATTCACTGCCAACGATATGATTTATGTTTATGTTCGTGATGCAGCCGGAAATATTCGCTTAGTGTCTACGCAGAACATTACAAAAATTGATACGCAGGCACCTACAGTTGGAACTGTAACTGGAAATCCGACAAGTTGGACAAATGCAAATGTCACATTGAAAGTAACAGGAGCAAAAGATACGCAAAGCGGACTGCATTCTTCTGCGTATAGTTTTTCTACAGTTAAGGAGAGCTATAATTGGCAAAAAGAGAATTACAAGACCTTTTCCGCTAATCAAACAGTATATATATATGTAAGAGATGCAGTAGGTCACCCGGCTTCGGTCGGCACAGTAAATATCTCAAAAATAGATAAATCCAAGCCGTCTGCTCCACAAGTTGCATTGGACGCTGCGGGTTGGACAAACAAGGATATAACTGTATCTGCGCAGTCCACTGATCAGGGCTCCGGTGTTGCGGCATATAGCTTTTCATATGCCGAGCAGGAGCGTAATTGGCGAACGGATAAGACCTTTACTGTGGATAGAGAGGCGCCATATCTGTATGTGGCCTCAAAGGATGCTGCCGGTAACCAATCAGAAGTTGTCTCTGTTTCGCTTTCGGTGGATAAAACATTACCGACAGGATCAGCAACACTAAAAGATCCAGATGTTTGGTCCGTAGAGAAAGTGATAACTGCGGTTGCCTCAGATGCATTATCCGGCCTTTCGGATTCCGCCTATAGCTTCTCGTTGGAAAAAAATGTATACAACTGGCAAGGAGAAGCAAGTAAGACTGTAACAAAAAATGGCACATATTATGTTGATCTCCGTGATGCTGCCGGTAATATTCTGTCGTTGGATCCCATTGTAGTAGATCATATCGACAACACAAAACCGGAGATACAATCTATTGATCGTTTGGATAACGATGGTACTACGACCATTACCGTGCTCGCTAAAGATGATCAATCCGGTATAGCGGCATACAGCTTCGATAATGGGGTTAGCTGGCAGGATAGTAATCAATACAGTATCTCAACGGATTCGCTCAATTTCTTATCTGTTATTGTCAAGGACAATGTAGGTAATGTTTCCGCAGTAAAACACTATGATTTTTATACGCCACAGGTGTACTGCGAGGGCGGAAAAATCGGATTATATAACCCCAATCCGAATACTACCGGGTCCGATATTTATTATAAGTTCTCGAAAAACGGAAATTGGATCAAGTATGAAAAACCGTTTTTAGTAGCTAAAAATCGAGGTTCGATTTTTACCAGCTTTTATGAGAAGTCTTATACGGAAATGAATGCGTCAAAGCCTATTGGCTTACCCATCGACTTCAATGAGCAATTTTCGCTTTCTTGCGATGAAACGGATCTAACACTTAGTTATAATGGCGTGACTTTTGCATTGGAGAGAAAATATAGCGATCGTTTAGGCTGGCAGTTTTCCACCGACAGCCGGTTAAATCTTCTCCATTCCGGGGCGGCTGTGTCTGTTTTGTTGCCGAATTTGCAGCAAATGCAGTTCGTAAAGCAGACAAAGTATGTGTATGTAAGCGAGACAAGCGATTACAAACTCAGCGTTGTTTATGATGCTGAAGATCAAAATGTCGTTGAGTATGTTGTTTGTGGTGCGCATTTAGACTATCATTTCTCGGCGAATGGTAAACTGCATAAAATCAGTAATGCCTACGGCGACCTATTTACGCTGGATTACAGTGCGGATTTGCTAACTGTCACAGATGGCGCCGGTCGGCAAATGTTTATGCGGTATGAAGATGAAAAACTTCTGTCTGTTACGGATGTCATGGGCGGAACACTGCACTATACCTATGATGACGAAAATTTAATTCGCGTTACAGATCAGTCAAGTGTTGTTCTGGGTGAGTATGCTTATACTGGGTATTTGCTAACACGTATCGGGTTTTCCACCATTTTGCGGGACAATATGGGTCGCATTAGCAAGATCACCAAGGATAATGGTTTTGTAACAGAATATGCCTATAGTAAAAATACCGTCCAAATGTCTGCCTCTGACGAAACCACATCGTCCATTACTTATAATGATTATGGCGAACCGGTTTCTTCCACTGATTCAAGCGGGGAAGTTACCACCTATAAGTATGACAGTGAGCACAACCTGATCGAAACGGTGGTTGGAGAGAGTAAAACCACATATTCATATGACGAGCAAGGCAGAATAGATTATCAACGCAAGGATGATGAATGGGTATCGTATCTCTATGATGATGCCGGTAATCCTGTATGCGTAGAAAAAAGCGAAGATAAGGATACTTATGGATTTATCAGCAGCCTGACCTATTATGTTTATGATGCGTTTGGCAATCCGGTTTTGCAAGCTGAGTTAGATCAAAAAGAGAGCGGCGATTTGCCTGAGGAGTATGATGATTCTCTGGTCTACAAGAATGTCGTCAAGTATGAATACCAGAGTGGCCTGAATACAAAAACAATAAGTGATGACGGTAATGCTGTTACTGTTAATCTGTATGACACTTACGGTAATTTACAAAAAACCACATTAACGCAGACTGCAGACGATGGCACAACCAGCTTGACCAGCACGGAGAGTACATTTGACTTGGCCGGTCGTCAGTTGACCTGCAAGAGCGGTGAGAGCGAAACAGCATATACTTACGACGCTGCTGGGCGGACATTGTTGGTGTTGGCAGACGCCGAATATCAGCGTACAGTATATGATGCTTTCGGTCGTACAATTCAGGAAATCGACAACAGCGATTACGATCCGCAGGCGGATGTGCTGCCGCGCCCATATCCGAATACAGATGTTGGTCAGCGCTATGTTTACAATTCAAAAGGCGACTTGATTAAAGAAATCAATAAATTAGGTCTCACCACGAATTATACTTATGCTGAAAACGGCACATTGCAGAAAAAATCATTTGATATTTATGATTACTACTATCAAAGTAATGGCAAATATGCTAAAATTGATGTAAACGGCAACACAATCGTTTCTTATGGTTACAATGTATCGGATTCTACATTGTGTACCGCAGATAAGACAGTGGATCGAGTCGCTTACGCCAACGGCGCCGTTGTTGAAAAACGCTTTAATGAGAACGGCAACTTGGATTACGCAAAGGCAGACGGCCAAGCTTTGTATTCTGTGTTTGGTGCCGTAGAGAACGGCTATCGCTATACAGATTCAGCGGTTTCTCATCTCAATACAATTACATCAACGGAAAATTCGTTTACCTATAAATGCCAGACCACATTGTTTAAGAATTTGTTTTCATATTCGGTAACGAAAGATGATGACACACAAACTGTAACGGAAACGCACTTTAGTGGTAAATCTTACAAGACAGTCATTGCAGCTGATGCGACTACATATACTTCACCTGCCGGAACCTATAAAGTCCTTGCCGTGGGCGATGATAGCAGCGCAACCCAGCATGTGAAGACGGATACGGATAACTTCTTGTTTGCTAAATTGTCCGGCAAAGAAGATGGTTCGTTATTCAATAAGGCGTATACAGATTACGACCAAGCCTATCGTATTCAGTATGGCACCGATGGTAATGTGATTGCCGATGAAAGGAATCAGTATACCTATGACAGTCACGGTCAGTTGATCCGTGTCAGCGGTGCAGACGAGAGTAGTTACACCTATGATAGCCGTGGAAATTTGCTCTCAAAAACAGAAGACGGTATTCCTGTACAGTATGCCTATACAAACGCCCAATGGCCAGATCAGGTAACGGCTGTAGACGGTGTTGCACTAACCTATGACCAAGTTGGTAATCTGACAGGCTATGGAGCACGTCAGTATAACTGGACCCGCGGTAAGTTGTTGGAATCCGTAACGGACGAGCAAGGAAGTTATACCTATACCTACGACGCGGACGGTTATCGTGCTACAAAGGTGACCGCTAACGGCAAAACTACATTTGATACCATCGGCGGCCAGCTGCTGGCGCAAGCGGGTCCGGAAGGAAATCTGTATTTTCAATACAGCGGAGGTACGCCTTTCGGCTTTGTACTGGACGATATTCAGTATTATTATTTAACCAACCTTAATGGCGATGTTGTTGGTATTACTGATGCGCAGGGCAACCTGCTGGCACAGTATGTCTATGATTCCTGGGGCAAATTGCTTCAAATCAACACAACAGAACCGGACAATGCGGACCAGCTGGCTGTGGCTACTGCAAACCCGCTTCGTTATCGTGGTTATTATTACGATTCTGAAACAGGTATGTATTATTTGCAGTCCAGATATTATGATCCGGATCTTGGTCGCTTTATTTCTGCGGATGATTTTGATTGCCTGACTACATCTAACTTTTTCAGTGTCAATGCGTATGCCTATTGCTGGAACAGCCCGATTGCGTTTAAGGACAGCGAGGGCAACACGCCAAATTTGGCATTGGCCTATGCAAATATTAAAGCGTTCTTGGTTGATGTTAACGGTAAGATCGCTGAAAAGTTGGAAGCCAAAAAGCAGAAGTTCTTAGAAAAACTGCAAGAGCGGGTAGAAAACTTAAAAGCCAAATTCGATGAAGCAAAAGAAAAGGCAAAATATTATCTCAAGAACCCGGATGTGTTTGCCAGCAAAATTGCCAGTCGAATTGCAGGCCATGAGGTTACTGTGCGCTTTCCGGCATTAGAACTTATTCGTGGCATGACGAAACTGGTTGAAAGCATAGTTGATAAATCAGAGAGTTCAAACATCTCGTCAGCTAAGCGCGCTGCTAAAAAGAAAGATGATAAAGAGAAGAGCGACAGCCGCAAATCGTTTGAGAGCATTTTACAGACTATTTTCCAGTCACTCGTTGCAGCAATTGAATTAGATGTTATTGATAGGGAGCTTAAAAAAATTGGATCAAGTTTAGAGAAAATTTCTAAGCACGCATTTGATGCTGTAACTGAAACCTTAGGGGTTATATTGACAACGTGCAATACAGTGATTGGGCATATTAAAGACGGCTTGCTGTTAGATTTACTCGAATTTGGCTCAACAGAGTATATGGATAAAGCTGGGAAATTTGTTCAAAAAAACTACGACTACGCTGACGGTAAAGCAATTGGAAAGGGGTATGGTAAAGTTATTTCTGGACTCCATTATCTAATTAGTTTGGCAAATGCCGGAAATGGAAAATTTTCTAAGACAGAAGATATCATAGCAGCAACAATTTCTTTGACGGTTGGTGCTTTGACGACAATTCTATTACCAGAGTCGGCCCCTGTCGTACTTTCAATTGGCATACCTATGATGTCCGATTTGATCTCAGAAATCTTTTTATTGCGTAAACATGGTTATGTGACACAATAGCGGGGAGGAAGCATCATGACCACAAAAATCTATCCGTTTGTATACAGCAGTCAAATTCGAAAAATCATTACGAATTTGATACGGATGCTGTTAAATGCGAGCTTTTCATTACCGATTTCTGTCTTGCTGGTTCCTATATGGATAAAACTTTGTGATTCTGTTTTTGTTGTTAAGTCGGGTGAAGAAGGTAGCATTGTGTTTAAAATTGTACTTGTTGCAGGCGTATTAGCCATTCTTGTTGTCAATTTGCTGTGGATAACTCTGCCGTTGCGAAAACAATATACAGCACTCTATGACCACTCTTTAGTGATTTATCGGAATATGTGGTTTCATACGCAGTTAAGACGAGGCTTTAAGGATAGCATTTTGTATCGTGAAATTAAAAAGGTTGACACCATATCCCACATCAGCGAACTGAAAGATGAGCCACTGCCGGCTGTGGTTAGCAATCCGGAATTTGTCGTACGCATTTGGACAAAACATTCCGCTGACCCATACTATGTAATCACAGATCGCAGAGACGAATTTATCTCACAATTAGAATTACGGATCGATAGAAATAATGATTCTTAGAACAGAAAACGGTACCTTGTTTTGAAAAAGTAAACTAATTTAAAGCCAAGCAAAAGCAGCCACCGGATCATCGGTGGCTGTTTATCAAATTTCGCATATTGTAGAACGGGGAACGGTCCCCTGTTTTACGCTGATTGTGGGCCAAATAAATATAATGAAGTATCTTTAAAGACGGCTTGGAATTTGAGCTATAAAAATGCAACAGGAAATAACGGGCCGTGTAGTGATTTTGATGTCTTAATTTGGAAAAATTCAAAAATTTCATGGAAATATTCTGGCTCACAAAGGCAAATTAATGATTATGGCTCAAAGTACTATAAATGCTATAGTAGATATAGATAAGGAGACGTTAATAGAACAGGGAACGGTTCCTTGTTCTGAAAATTGCATTAGTCTAAGCTGACTGCAAATAGCAGTCAGCTTTTTTCTTTTGTGCAGAAATTTATGATAACGTCGATAATTATGTCGTTTTTTTCGACAGTTAGTCGATTTCAATTCATAGTTTAATTTATGTTTTGTATCATACAGAAGGACTTATCTTGATAAATTCCACATAAATACAAGGAGAATGCGTATGGAAGAATTAAACAAAACTATCACTACCGGGTGTAAGCCATGGAAAAAGGTATTAAGTGTATTACTGTCAATTATCATTGCCTTTGGAACATTCGTTACAATAACATTCGGTAACAGCAGATTTCAAAAATGGCTGGGCATACGAGATATGCTTTCTGCATATGCCGCAGAAATGGTCGATACAAAAGGAGCAATAGCAGTCGATGAAGAAGCTATGCTCGCAAATGACCACACAATCAATCTCGAAAACAAAGATGGCTCAAACACGGTATATTTGTTCAGCGAACCCATTTCATATACAGATGAAAATGGCAAACTTAAGACTAAAGATATATCTGTCGAAAAACAAACAGATAAAAAATTAAAAAGCAACGGATATGAATATACCAACGGTCAAAACGACTATCGAATTCATTTTTCAACTAATTCGAGCACAGGTTTATACATAGAATTTGACAATAGCAGTTACTCTATTATTCCACAAAGTGATAACTCTGCTGAAGGTGCAGAAAGCACATCCGAAATTCTTGGCGAAAGATTTGAAGACTTTGAGTACAAAAATATATATGGTGAAGGAACGAATTTGAAATTCTATCCCCAACTTAATGGCGTGAAAGATGAAATTATTCTGAATTCCAACATCGGTAAAAATATCTTCTCATTCAAACTGACAACAAGCAATTGCAAAGCCGTCTTAAATAACGATGGTACAGTATCACTTATCAGCAATGACAATGGTGAAAGCGTTCAAACCTTTTCTGCTCCGTTTGCTTATGACAGCAAATATATTGAAGGAGACAAAAACGAGCACTATATCGATTGCTCATATTCTCTTAAAGAAGTTGACGACAACACTTACATCATGTCTGTTAATGTGGACAAGTCTTGGTTGGAAAGTGAGAACACCACCTTTCCGATCACCATTGACCCGGTGACTGCAAATATTGCAAACTATCGAGACGCAGGCGTTTATAGCGCTGCGGCTTGCAGAGATGTTTGCTATGGTAAGGAAGCCACTTGTTGTCTTGGAAAATCCCAGGAATATGGTCGCGGTCAGGTATACAATATGTTTACCATGCCGAATAGTATCAAGAAAGGCGCTAAGATCAACAGCGCTTACAATTGGCAGCGTGAAACGACCGGTCGCACATCCAATTTTTATGTTACACCATATTTAGTTAAAGGCGCCTGGGAGGAAGGCAAGCTGACTTGGAATCTGCGTCCCGGTTACCATGCGAATGTGGCAATGACGCGGCGAAATATCAACAGCAAATCTACTGACGACTCCAGTAATGCTTACTGGTACAAATTCAACATTGCAAAAGCGGTCCAAATGTGGGCGAATGGCGCTTCTAAAAACTACGGAATTGTATTCATCAGCGAGGAAGAAAGCAAAGATGTTTACAATTGGCGTGCCTTTGCCTCTAAACAATATGGCACTTCTGCCATGCGGCCTTATACGGTCATTAACTATACCAATGATACGACAAAGCCAACTATAAGTGGCATTACAAAAAGTCCTGCCGGATGGACAAATCAAAATGTAACATTTACTGTTGCGGCTTCCGACAGTGGCTCAGGTCTGGCATCATCTGCATACAGTTTTTCAAATGCAAGCGGTAGCTATTCTTGGGGAACTGCAAAATCGAAAACATATTCAACGAATCAAACTGTGTATTTTGGCGTTAGAGATAATGCCGGAAATATTGCAACAACCAGCAGAAATACATATATAGATAAGTTGGCTCCTAGCATTCCAACACACTCAGGATATAACGGAAATTGGACAAATAAAGATGTTACAGTTACAGTTAAATCTACAGACAGAGCCGCAAACAGTTCTTATGGTTGTTCCGGAGTAAAAAGTTATAGTAGCTCTAATACACAAGGAAGCTATAGCTGGAAAGATGCATCTGCGGTAAATGCAAGTTACAACTTTACCTATACTTCTAATGGCACATACTATATTTATGCAAAAGACCAAGCAGGCAATATTTCATCCGATTCGACTGCTGCATCACCTGCATCTAAGCCATTAGTTCTTAAAGTTAAGATTGATAAGGCAAAGCCCGTCATTTCAGATGTTTCTGTTACAAAAGATACCGAAACTAAGAAAACAACTGTAACCATTACTGCAACTGACGCATTATCAGGCATTGCAGGCTACAGCTTTGATGGCGGTAATACTTATCAAAGCGAAAACCGCAAAACATTTGAAAATGTTCCGAATTCTGTTTCCATAGCAGTAAAAGATAATGCAGGAAACATCGCGACACAGGTCACAGAAGCTATTCTTCCGGAATTCTATGAAGATGGCAATTTAGTCGGTATTCTTAATCCAAATACAGACAGCAACGAAAAATTACAGTATAAAATAGGCGAAGATGGTGAATGGACCGACTATACCGTACCGTTTGCAGTACCACTTGGCGAGGAATCAACAGTTTATGCAAAAGTCGGCAACAGTAAATCTGTAGTAAGCAAGACCGTTAAACCAGACACATCAACAATCGGTGCATACACCGAATCAAATACTGATTTTTCACTTACATATAAGGGTGTATCATTTGATTTCACAAGGTCTTATGACAGCAGCGATAAAAAATGGTTCTTTGCAACCGACAGCAATGTAACCGTAAAAAATGACTATGTTCTTTCTGCCGTTCTCCCCGACGGAACAGATTTGGCATTTGTTAAAACCGGTGATAACACCTATATAAATGAAATCAATAACTACACATTAACTAAATCCGAAGATGGTTACATTATTCAAATTGACGATGTAAATTACACCTACGATATTGATGGAAAATTAGTATCTGTCAGCAACAAATACGATGACAAAATCAATATCGCAAGATCTGAATCATCAATTACCATTTCCGACGGTGCAAACAGAAAATATGTGCTTGCTCTTGATTCGGCCGGCAACATTGTTTCGGTAACCGACCCTGCCGGTAATGCGATTAACTACACTTACTCTGATAACACTCTTACAAAGGTTGTTGATCAGGCAGGAGTTACACTTGGTCAATATTCTTATACAAATGGTGTTCTTACCAAAAGTATGGATAAGACCATAAATTACTCAAACGGCAGAATATTCTCTATTGTGTATGACAGTGGTGCTTATCTCAACTATTCCTACGATGACGAGAACAAGACCATTTCAACAGAAAGTTCTGTAGAAGCAACTACCTCACAAACCTACAATGATGCGCTTATGACTGTATCATCAACCGATGAGGAAGGTAAAACCACAGAGTACACGTATGATAATTATTACCGCACATTGACTGAGACATCCGACGGCAAAACAGTTACATACACCTATGATGCAAAAGGTAATGTATTGTCTGAGGTATCAGATGACGAAGATGCCGAAAATACATATTACAAATATGATACTAACGGTAATGTAATTCGTCAGCAGACCGGCAAAAATTACACATATTCTGTGTATAATGACAATAATGAACTTGTAATCTCTGCTTCCCTGAAAGAGAATTACAAAGGCGACATTCCGAGTCAGTACAATGCAGATTTGGATTGCTTTGATACAGTAACCTACACTTATGAAAACGGATTGCTCGTCAAATCTGTTGACAGCAAATCTAACGAAACCGTAACATATCTTTATGATGACTATGGTAACACAATCAAAACGACAACATTAACTGAAACCGATAACGAATCAAAGATTGGTACAGTTGACTCTACATACGACCTTTTCGGTAATGTTCTCACAACAAAGAGCGGTGATGAAACCTCGTCATATATTTATGACAAAGCCGGCAGAACACTTCTTGCCAATGAAAAAGGCGACTGCACTCGTACTATCTATGACGACCTTGGCAGAACAGTACAGGAAATCGGTTCAGAAGATTATGACAGCTCAAAAGACGGATTGCCGACTGAAAACACTTATTCAGATACTAACGCAGGTCATACATACAAGTATGCTGCAAACGGCACACTGACAAGTGAAACAAACCGTCTTGGAAAAACGACAAAATACTTCTACAATGATATCGGCTCAAAGGTGCGGGAAGAATTTGATATTTACAAGTTCTATTATCTGAATCACGGTGAGTTGTATCAGGTAAAAGTAGCGAATGTTACCACAGTTACATACAGCTATGACAAGGACTTCCACTTGTTGTCGGAAAGCTATGCAAACGATGATGTTATCAGATATACCTACAACGATAACGGAGATGTAACGGCACAGTACCACAACAGCAACGCAAAGCCTTATGTAACATATACATACAATGACGACGGCGAATTAACCGAAAAGGTCAACGCCGACACAAAGCTTAAATATGTTTATGGCGAAAACGATAAGGTAGAAGTATATAAAACATCCGACAATACCCTTGTTCAGTCATACACAGAAACAAAAACGGAAGCCGATGAGGAAAACGATATTGAATCCAAAACCGATGTAACCGAATCCCATTTTGGAACTTCATATTCATCTGTTGTCAAAGACAAGAGCATTGAATACACAAATGCATCAAACACTGTTTTGTATTCTTATACAACAACGGGAACTGATGACAGTGAAAAAATTAATGCTTCTTCTGTAAAATACAATGGCAGCACTTCCCTGTCTTCATCATATTCCTATGATGATAACGGAAATGTTCTTACTAAGTCATATGGTGAAAACACATCCATAACCAACACCTATGACAGCAAAGACAGAATTACATCAACTACATATGCCGGTAAAACAACAAATTACACCTATGATTCCAATGGTCAGCTTTTGTCCGCAAATGATGATACCTATGCTTATGACAGCAGAGGAAACATCACAAGCAAAACGGAGTCGGGCACAACTACCACCTTCACCTATTCAACAGGCGGTTGGAAAGACCAACTTGTTTCTGTAAACGGTGTTGATCTAACCTATGACGATAACGGTAACGTCCTCACCTACGGTAACAAGGAATACACTTGGAATTCCGGCAGAAATCTTGAAAGCATTGTTGACGGTGATAAGAAATATTCATACACCTATGATGAAACTGGTATCAGAACAAGCAAGACTGTAAATGGCGTGACAACATACTTTAATACCAAAGACGGTGTTATTCTGTCCCAAACCGACGGAACAAACACTTGGTATTTCCAGTATGACACTAATGGTTCACCATTAGGTTTTGTACTCAACGGTACTCAGTATTTCTACATTACCAACCAAATGGGCGATGTGCTTGCAATCACCGACACAAACGGCGATATTGTAGCCGATTATGAGTATGATGCTTGGGGTAAGGTTTTAACCGCCGATACCAACATTGCAAAGCAAAACCCACTTCGTTACCGTGGATATTATTACGATAACGAAACAGACTACTACTACTTGCAATCGAGATATTATGATAGTAATATTGGCCGTTTCATTAGTGCCGATGTACTGGAACTTTCACAAATAACTAAAGATTCACCAGCCGGAACAAATTTGTATTCGTATTGCAATAATTGTCCAGTCGGCAATACTGACTCAGATGGTCATTTAGCGCTAGTTTACAAAGTGATCATCGCAGCTGTATTAGGAGGATTAATAGGTGCAATCTCTGAAGCAATTATTCAATATATTTTTGAGAGAAAGCCTGTAAGAAAATGGAACTGGAAAAGTATCGCTATTGAATTCGTTTCAGGTGCAATTAATGGAGCTTTGATTGCCTGTCACTTAAGGCCCAAGACAGTCACAATTATTAAAGGAATAACGAGCGCTATTACTTCACTTTCCCATAATATTAATAAAGGCAATTTTAAGACGCCAGGGAAAGCACTTATGTCCATTGGTGCAGCTTTACTTTCTTGTGTATCTACTATGTATTTTACAAGTGTGAGCCAAAATGTAAGAAGAATCACCGGAAGAAGTATTTCCACTAAAACGATCAGAGAAGTAACGAAGAAAGTGTCTATAAACCGCTTAAGAAGAGCGGGTATTAGATTTGGCTTAAAATTCTGCAAATGGAGCTATGATTTTATTCTTGATTAGGTGATAACAGATGATTGGAAAAATTGTTGGAAAAATAATTCTGGTAATACTTGGCAGTATATCAACCATATTAATTATTCTTTTCGCTGCCTATTTAGATCTCTTTCCGGCAAAGACGGGGCGGCAAACATTTAAAACCATTCTCATGTTTTCATCTATAATAGGTGTACTCTGGCTGTTTGCATTTCTAATTTCGAAATTAGTTCTGTAGATTCAAATTTCGTCCACTTTAGGTCATAAGCGCTAACAAATCAAACTATATTTGGTTCAGAATACTCACATAAAATGGTGAAATGCAATTGTACAATTTATTAATACTGGCTCGTTAGTAAATCTAGCATCATTGATCATGCACTTAAAGGGTACCAAACATCAAGTGACGCATTATCTCGAGAAGGGACAACATTTTATATTTCATTATGGTACTACAGCAAGCATGCGCGACAACATACTTTAATACCCAAAGCGGAGTTATTCTGTACCAGACTGGCGGAACAGGCATTTGGTATGTTCAGTATACTGATATGCTTAATGCAAGCGACTGCTGTTTATCGTGATTAAAGCAAAGGAGGTGATATTATGGATTATAGGTATTACATCGGAAAGGCATTAGATGCCGAAAATGACCGTGCCAAAAACATGTACTTAGATATGGCAAGAAATGCTGCGTACAATATTCCTAACTCTGCTGATAGAGAAAGAGCATTGCGTGAAATAGCAAGCCTAAGGTAAGCACCATTTTTAACCACTGATCTGCGTATTATTGGTGCACAAAATACATCTGTCACGCTATCGTGATCACATTTCCGATAGCGTGATGGGTTGCCGTTACTTGAGTTGAAATACTTTGAGAACAGTATTTGCAAATTGGTTAATTCAGGTATTACACAATACTTCCGAATTTCAAAAAATTTTTCTGCAAGTATCACTCTCTTTTTCTATCTAGCACTAAACTTGTTAAAGTAACTCTGCACCTATACCAAACAGCCCACTGTATAGTGCAAACAAATAGCTTAACTAAGCATTTGATTTTTCTCAAACAATGTAGCAAGCGTTCAAATATAAACAGCTTTTTGCATATTTTACATAAGGATTTCAGCAATCACATTTTTAATCTATAAAATTATAATAAAAATTGATGTCTATATGTAAACTTCAACAGACTTCATAGAACAGGAGATGAATTTATGCCAGATAGTTATCATTCCGGTCCGTTTGTTTTTATTAAGGTTTCGGAAAGTAATGGAATTTATTATTATAACATTGTCCATTCCAGTGGAAGACATTGGGATTATAACCACCCCTTTACTTCCGTACATGAAATGGATGACTATGCTAATTCCTTTAAGTAATGGACCCGCACCTGTATTAACAGTTAGTTAACTTAAAGATGTTAACAAAAAAAAGATAAAAAGAAACATTAAATATCAATCCATTCATAGACAAAAAGACTTAACAAACTATAACAACGCTCTTGAACGCCTGCACAAATGAATGAAAAAAATACCTTTATATGTGCTAAAGTGAGAAGCGAGTCAATGAAACAATAATTCAAGAAAAGAAAGGATAATTAAAATGATCTTATTATTTGCAACAGTATTCTTTATTATACTAATCGGTATTATAACAATTATCTACTATTATAAAACTAATCAGCGGCATAAGGAACGTCTAAAAACTGCAGAAGACTTTATAAACGAATATGACGCTGCATCAAAATGTGTAAAACAATCGTATCTGATTATATGCCAAAGACGTTATGAACATATCATGACATTTTTTAATTTTCAGTTAATTAATAAAGTCTTTGGTTTTTTAAGCGTAGTATTTTCATTACTTTCATTTGCATCATATACTTTGGAAGCACTAAACACGCAAAGTTTATTTTTAACGAACAATTTATCAAACCTTTTAGTCTCGTTTCTCTCTATTGTGTGTGTGATTATAGCATTATATGCCTCTCCAAATAGACGAGTAGTCGATTACATAAATGCGTGGAGAATTGATGAAAGAATAATCAATGAAATCACAGCAAACTTGGGAAACATTCTAAGCCTTGACGAATTAGAACAAAGCAGAATTATGCAAGAGTATCTTCAGCAACTTTCCATCGCTGAAGAAAATATAAAAAGCGATGAGGACTGAACTGCGCTATTAACTTATAAAAGTATTAGAGGTTGAATATGAAAAATAAAGAAAATAAGAATAAGACAAAACAAAAGCACAAAAATATAAACTCAATTCCATTATGGATTACAGTAATTTTAAGTTTAATCGCATTTGTACTGTTCGGCATTAGTTATTATCACGAGAGTACAATATCTCTTAGTATAGCAATTATCATTATTTGCATTTTAGGAATACTTGCTTCGATATGGTTACTTGCGTCAACTATTTGCGATATGCTAAAAACATTGATTAATGAATACAAAACAAAAAACAATCTGTTTTTCGGTGCGTTATCAATTTTTCTAGTGTCTGCTTTAATTGCAATTTTGATAGAAAGTTTCGGCAATACGTTTGACAAAGAAAATTATGAAGTATATCGCTCCCTAGCAGGTGCATTTTTGTCAGCAGTTCCCGGTTGGTTTGCATTGATGGGTGTTTATTATACTGCCACCATTCAAGGAAAAAAGAGAAGTGAAGATTTCATAATTTCAAATACGCCTTATCCACTAATTGAATTTTCAGCCAAAAAAGATTTGAAAAATGGGAAAAAGAAAACTGCCACTATAAAAGTAAGCAATCTTGCCGACAATATACTTATTCCTATATCTATCTGTGGGAAAAAATTAGATTATAAACCTGTAACAAAAAGCACTTTTAGAGAATTTGAGGAGTTAGAATTTTCCTCTTTTGAAAACAATCAAGAACCATTATTTATTTTTGAAGATATAACCGGCAGAAGATACACCACAAAGCTACACATAAATGATGCATTAAATGAACAACCACTTGAAAAATATATAATTATTAAAAATGAGAAACCTATTCTTGATGAAAAAGAAGTTAGTGCAGAAGACTCTCACTAACTTCTCGCCACGCCCCAACGCCATTTAAAACACTTAAAGGGAAACGAACACCAAGTGACGCATTATCTCGAAATAGCGTAATATTTTCAATTCCATTATGGTACTACAACAAGCAAAACCGCAAATGGCATAACAACATACTTTAATACTAAACACGGAATTATTCTGTCCCAGACCGATGGAACAAACATTCAGTGTATTCAGGATGTTGATACGCTAAAAACGAACAACGGATGTTTACCGTAATCAAAATAAAGGATGTGATATTATGGATTATAGATATTATATTGGAAAGGCTTTAGATGCCAAAAATAGCCATGCAAAAAATATATACTCAAATCTGGCAAGGAATGCCACATACAATATTCTAACTCTGCCGAGGGAGAAAGAACATTGCGTGGAATAGCAAGTTTAAAAGTACCATATTTAGCAACTGATGTGCGCATTATTGGAGTCTGTCATGTTATCATGGTAATATCCCACTATAGCGCAACAGGTTGCTGGTAAATATCATCATAAATCGCTGTAATTTATTTTCAATTTATTAACCCAACATATTCTCTTAATGCCCAACGATATTGAATACATTACACCACAATTTTCAAATAAAAACATATCAGAACTTCATTCGATACGCTTTCTTCTCTAAGGTACATTTTCCCGTTATAGAAGCAATCGTGAATGAGCAAATAAGAAATTGAAAGGATATGATATAGCTGATGACTATATCATAAAGGTTTTACATATGAGTATAGATTTTTCAAAATTACTAAAAAGCACTAAAAGTGATGACATAGAACCAAGAGATATTTTTATGGCTTTGCCTGGAAAAGACAAAAAATATGAATATCCTAGAGATGTACAGAGTGATGTATGGAAGAAATGGTTTGAATGTCGAGATAATAAAAATAACATTATAAAAATGAATACTGGAAGTGGAAAAACAACAGTTGGTTTGCTCATTTTAAAAAGTTGCTTAAATGAAGGTGTAGGTCCTGCCGTTTATGTTGTTCCAGATGCATATTTAGTTGAACAAGTTTGCAAGGAAGCTCAGACTTTGGGAATCAAAACTTCAACAGATGAAAAGGATTCAAGTTTTATTAGGGGACAATCAATTCTTATAATTAATATTCATAAATTAATCAATGGTAAGTCTGTGTTTGGAATGAGAAGAGTTAATAATGTTGAAATTGGTAGTATTATTATTGATGATGCTCATGCTTGCTTAACTACAATAAAAGACCAATACACATTGCAAATACCAAGAGAGACTGAAATGTATTCGAAAATATTACAATTATTTTCTGAATCATTGAAAAATCAATGCGTAAATAAGTTTACAGAATTATGCAGGACTGATTCTAGAGACTTATTTATGCTAGTTCCGTATTGGGAATGGCAGGAACACCAAAATGAAGTTTATGAAATAATAAGAGATAATCTTATTGACGGTGAGACTTTATCGTTTCGTTTGCCTTTATTAGAAGAGTATTTTCAGTTTTGTGATTGCATTGTAACAAATGTAAAAATTGAGATTAGTATTAAAAGCATTCCGATTTCAGAAATTTCTTCGTTTGAACATGCAACAAGAAGAATATTTATGACAGCAACATTGGCAGATGATAGCGTTTTATCTTCTGAACTAGGACTTTATCCAGAAGATATTCCAAACATCATTTCTCCGGACAAGGCTAATGATATAGGTGATCGCCTTATAATTATGCCACAAGTTATGAATAGAAACATTACAGACGATGAAATTAAGCAGCAATTATTGAATTTTTCAAATAGTTGTAATGTGGTTATTATTGTGCCTTCAAGAAGGAGGGCAGAGTATTGGTCAGATGTTTCAAATTTAGAGTTAACTATTGAAAACTTAAAAGATGGAGTTGAAAAATTAAAAAGCGGTCATGTTGGTATAGCGGTATTAATAAATAAATACGATGGTGTTGACTTACCTGATGAAGCTTGTAGTATATTAGTAATTGATGGACTTCCACCAATGAACAACATATATGATCAGTTTGAAAAGAATGCTAACCCTAAAAGTTCGAGGTTAAAATGTGAGCAAATACAAAAACTTGAACAAGGAATGGGAAGAGGAGTTAGATCTAATTCTGATTCATGTGCTGTAATATTAATGGGTAGAGACATTTCTGAAATAGTTTACGCAAACAATGGATCAGACTATTTCAGCAAAGCAACAAAGAATCAGTTAGAGATTTCAGAGAAACTTTGTAGCCTAATAGACTCTCTTGATGCTGCTAGTATACTTTCAATGTGCAATTATTCAATAGAAAAGAATGAAGACTGGATTGCTATAAGCAAATCAACATTGTCATCAATCGAATATGATTCGAAACCCCATTTTAACAATTATCAAGTTGCCTTGAGAAAGGCATTTGATTTAGCCGAAAGATCACAGTATGACAAGGCAATAGAAACTATTGAACAAGAGATAAATGTTGCAGAAAATAAAGAACTAAAAGGTTTGTTATTACAATATAAGGCAGAATTGCAAAATTTCACAAATCAGGAAGAATCACAAGAAACATTACTTGCAGCTAATGGATATAATAGAATGTTAATTAATCCAATCAAAGGTATAGTTCCTGAAAAATATGCTGCAAAAATTGCAGAACAAGGACAAGCAATACGTGAATATATAGCTGAAAATAATTTTAATCCAAATGGCTTTTTGATAAAGGTTGACGGGGTATTAGGAGATTTGTGCTTTAACTCTGTATCATACAAAAAGTTTGAAGCGGCAATTAAAGAATTGGGTTTAATACTTGGATTGAATTCTACTCGCCCCGAAGAAGAATTCGGCACTGGTCCTGACAACCTTTGGCAATTAGACAATCAACAATTCGTGGTAATAGAATGTAAGAATGAAGCAACGACTGAATTTATTTCAAAAAACGATTGTAATCAATTGAACGGTTCTATCAATTGGTTAAATTCACAATATCATGGTATTAATGAATGCTATCCTATTATGATCCATCCTTCAGTTACTTTTTATCATGATTGCTCTCCTGAACCTAGGATACGAATAATTGATGAAGAATCACTAAAAAGGTTAAAGGATGAAGTTAAGAACTTTGCGTTAAGCATAACCAACAAATTTACTTTTTCTGATGTTATCGCTATTACTAAATCTTTGAAAAATCACAAATTAATCGGTAGTATGATTGTAGATAATTATTCGAAAGAGTTTAGAATAAAATAAAATATCACTAATGAATTGTCAACATGGCCTTCAAAAGTGTTATTTTGAAAAACATATCATTTATATGAAAGAAATATTATGAACAACAAGTTGTTTCAGGAGCCGGTAAGTGTATTTATAATAGAGCCATCATAAATCATTAATAAATTTAGTGTCTTGAATATAAATAACAAATAATATTCTATGATGGAAAGCCCTTGATTCAGGTTATTAATCAATATATTCGTTTTGCACTATATTAATTTCACTGTGATATTCCTGTGGACTTTTTCGACTTAAAATACGATATAATCTGCCATGCCAAAAATAAATGTGTTATAAATTAAAAGAAACAAAAGCTGATATTGGTTATTTAGCTTTTGTTTCTTCTATATCCGTTATTTTTATTATTTCACTCCGCCTATCCTATTCGCAACAAGCGGCACATTATAACTCATACACTCTTATCTTTGAAGTTCCGTTATTCATTTTATAATTTGTTTGCATTCTCCCAACCCCAAGCAAAGCCTTTGTAAGTTTTAATCCAACTTTCAAGGCTTTGTATTTTTATTTCACCGATATTGTGAACGACCATACCGTTGCCGATATAGATACCGACATGACCGTATTGGCTTGATGAATATCCGTAAACAGTTGCGCCGACAGGGATTTGAGAAAAGTCACTTGATACTGCCCACATATCTGCAGCACATAAAGCACAGTGAGCAGAACCTCTTGAACCTGTAACAGCTTGGTATACATCTGCAACCCAAGCCTGACAGTAACCAGAACGGGCAGAAATACCGTATTTTGCCGAATTTGTCGCTACTACAACGATTTTCTTCTGCGTGTCATTGACCGTTTCATTTGAAAAGTCAAGGTCTTTAATGTCAATACTGCCACCACCCGATACTCCACCGATGTTGTAAATAAGCGATGCCCAAAGTTTGTTGTTTTTGTCACTCATCAATTCGGCTAAATATTTCTTTTGCGTAGCATTGAATGAGTAAGAGGTTGACATATCCTCAGCACTCTTGCCGGTTAAGGTTATTACAAGATATTTCTTTTCAACTTGCTCTGTTGTTTCGACTGTATTCCCCTGCTCGTCGGTTGATTCTTTCGTTATCGTTTCTGTCCGTGTTTCAACAGACTTTGATATGTTGTTCATATCCCAAAAGATTGATGATAAAATCGACTTTTTGGTTTCGTCAACAGTTGCAATTTCCATAGGGTTGTTTTCATCTGTAGTAGTCTTAACTGCATAAATAGATAATACATCTTTCCAATTAGAGCGACTGCCGATTACTTCTACTCCGTCAAAACTGCCCGATGATTTAATTTCGTCAATCTTGTCATCAAATTCATTGTTGATTTGCTGAATTACAGAAGTTATGTTCATACCGCTTTGCGATGTTTCACTTGAAAAGAATATACCGTAAAATGACGAACATAAGGCAGCTACAAGACATATTAAAATGATTACCACAACAGATATCCAACCGCCTGCTGCGATTGCTGCTACAAGTGTTTTTGTCCCTGCAATAATTGCTCTGACTGCCGCAGCTGTTGCCTTGGCGGCAGCTTTAATTGTTGTAGCTATTGCTTTTGCAGTGGCTTTCGTTGCTTGTGCTATCTTTTGTGAAGCTTTTACAGTAGCTCGTGCGGTTTTCTGTGCCGCTTTAGCCGTTTGCTGACTTGTTTTAATTGCCGTCTTTGAAACCTGTTCCGCTGTCTTTACGGATTTATGTACAGTTTTAGAGGCTTCTTTTCCAGCAAATTTAATTGTTTTCTGCCCGGCAGAAGTTGCAGACTGCTTTATTTTTTTCTCCGATTTTTCAAGAGTTTTAATTGCAGAATTCGTATTTTGAGAAGTCTGCTTTCTAAGTGACTGTTCTGCTCTCTGTTGTTTGAAACGATGAATGCCGTCTTTTGCTTTATAATAATTGACTTTTGTGTCTTTAAGTCCTTTTCGACCGGCTTTATCAAACAAATATGCCCCATCGTGAACATCTTTGTGAATCCCGTTTTCAACCCTGTTACTGGCATATTCTTCGGGAGAATTTCCATCTGTTTTTGCAACATTTTCTGCTTTTTCCTTTGTAGCGACATAGGACTGCTTTATTTTTTGAGTGGCGATTAACGCCTTATCAATGGTCTTTATCGTACCTTTTTTCGTATCTTTCGTTTTAATGTTAGCCATCAATTTCCTCCTTTCTGCAAAAAATAGAGAACGGAGATTAGTCCGCTCTCTTTGCCACAACAACAAGCCGGCCGTTATTTCTCGAATATTCACAAGTCGAAAGGGTAATAAGTTTATCTCCGTATTCTGCTGTTACGCCGGTATCATAAAGCGACAATTCTTTGCATTTGTTGATATAGGCAGAAAAATCATCAGGTACCTCTGCATCAACAAAGTAATAATATTTAAAACTGCCAGAACTATCCGAATATGTCACAGTCTTAAATACGAATATAATTTTATAGGTGTGATGTTCGGTGAGCGTATCAAAGGCAATATATTTATGACTTTCCCAAAACTCTTTATTCTTGTATTTTGTAAAAGCAGAGAACATAGAACCATCATTCATATTGTGACCGTAGATAACAATGTTGTCGCTTGGCTGTTCCGTATCACAGTTTTCCTGAACATAAGGGCAACCGTAATTCGTGTACTTCTTATCAAAACCGTGTTTCAAATAGAAATTCGGATTGTCCTTTGACTGCATAACCGGGTAATTGATTTTGGTGTCCTCAATCTTTATCCATCCGACCATATCATTGTTTTCAAGGTAAAGTTCTTGATACTCAGGTATAAAGGTTTTCTCGCCTGAATAATTCATAGCTTCACTTGTGTCATCGGGTGTTTTATCTACGATTTCAGCTAAATTATCATAAGTCTCCGCTTGTTTGTGAGAGTCGTAGTAGTGCTTAATTAAAAAGCCGGAGCTTACTGTAAGCAAAAGGCTAAAAGCACAGATAACAGCAATATACATTTTCTTGTTCATAGTTAATTGTCCTTTCATAATAAATGGGCAAGGGTTATACACCCTCGCCCGGTTTAGTTGTCATTAGCTTATAAAGTTTCGTGTTTTTCGGGAACTTGTTTGCAAACGGCACAAGAGAACTACCAACTTTAATAAGTCCGTGTCCAGCATCAACATTTGTAATATACGAAAGCTGTCGGTCAGAAATATTCAGGAGTTTTGCAAGTTCAATTCTATCGGTAGAAGCCTGATTGAGCATAATCAAGAACTCGCTGTTTGCAAGCATAGTTCTTGCGGTATGGCTCTGCAAAAGGTCATCCACATTCTGTGTGATGCCGGTAGCGAAAGCTCCGTATTTTCTTACACGCTTCCAAAGAGTAAACAAGAAGTTTGCGGAATACTCGTGCTGGAACAAAAGATAGATTTCATCAATGAAGATAAATGTCTGCTTGCCCTTTGCTCGGTTCTGTGTAATTCGGTTTAAGATTGAGTCCAGGACTACAAGCATACCGATAGGCATAAGCTGTTTACCAAGGTCAAGAATGTCATAGCAGACAAGTCGATTATCTGTATCCACATTTGTCGGTTTTGCAAAGGTATTAAGAGAACCGTTAGTAAACAACTCAATGGCAAGAGCAATTTCTTTTGCCTCCGGCTCATCCTGTTTCAAAAGTTCTGCACGGAAGTCTTGCAAGGTCGGAACTGTACCTGTATAGCCTCTTTGCTGATATTCACGATATACGCTTGCAGTACAGCGGTCAATAATAGACTTCTGCTTTGCTCCGAGGTTAGTACCACCGATAAGCTGTTCGCAAAGGGACATAA
>ERZ773242.713-NODE-713-length-37446-cov-5.549036_pt1 | contig 37446 bp, 52 predicted proteins | sample MGYA00511077_ERZ773242 | MGnify/ENA primary metagenome ERZ773242 (study PRJEB29015, sample SAMEA2737754) | human gut metagenome | biome: human gut; feature: human-associated habitat; material: faeces | place: China | collected 2012 ... | reverse complement strand
GATTTCTTGTAAGCTGATGAACCATTGTACTGACCATTTCAAGATGGCCAAGTTCATTAGCTCATGGTTGTTGGATATGAATTTAACTTTAATATGTAAAGAATCTCTTCTTATTTATATATAGTTTAATATTAACCATGAAGGGGTAGTTTAACCTATTCATTTATGGTTAATTTATATGTTCTTCCTGATTTTTCTCTAATAATAACATTTTCTTTTTCCATATTATAAAGGTTAAATACAATATATTCTTTAACATCATCATCAAAGTATTTATATATATCTTTCTGCAATATACCAGAATTATCATTTATTATTTCAAGCAATTTTTCTCTTAGCTTTGGAGCAATTATATTTTCAATATATATCTTTCGTTCATACTCTGACTGCAATTTATCTATGTTTTGAGTCAAGTTTTGTAGTTCATTATTTCTATCCTGAATCCACATATCACTTACGACTATATTATTAAACCAAAATTCATAACATTCCCCTTTTTCTTTACAAGCCTTTTGAGCATCATTCACATATAACATTAGACTCTTTAAAGTCGCATACTGCTTTTTAGGTTCTTCTTCTCTTGAATTCAACCATTCATTGAAAAAATATGAATACTCGCTTGCTATTTTATCCCTAAAATCATCTTTTCTCGAAACCCATCCCCAAGGTAATTCACCATTTTCATTAAGTCTTGTCAAATCTTCCCCAAACCTATTTACTTCTGTGTTCTGTACCTGCTGATTGAAAGTATTGCTTTTCTTTTTACTGAATATATCGAATAATCCCATATATACACCCCCCTTTTTGTGATTATATCACCATATTAGTTATTCTTGGTAGCATAAATTGATATTCAATAAAAAGGAAGGCTCAACACCTTCCCTTTTTACTATATTACCTGATAGTTTATACCCTTTCAACATTACAGATATTAATTGCACATGTTACATCATAGTCTCCAATAGAACCATCATCATTCCAATCTTTAACTATACCAATAACAACTCTGTCTTCCTTAACTTCGATAACATCATATGTATCATAGTACATCACGAATGAACCGCCATCATATGTAGCATTAACAAGCACTCTTACCTTATCACCGACATTTATGGATGTATCATTGCCATTGTCCGCTGAATTAATGCATCCGTCATTAATCCAACCCGTTCCATCATTGATAAGGTATGGATTAGCAGCTCCAGGGATAACTCTTGTGATTGTTCCACTTGTGAATCCTGCGGAAGGTGTGAGTGGTTCTTCTGATGTTGAAGATGCGTATATTCTGTCATATTCTACATAATCACCTTCATGATACATTGTATCTGTGCTTGTAGAATCTACAACCTCATCAGGCTCTGTTGACGTATCTTCTTTACCTGTATTGCCAATAAGCTGATCATATACTTCATCACGCATAATGTCGTAATCGACTCTTGTACCATCATCAAGATGATGGTCACTTGATTCCTGAGACATAGCAAATTTATCATCACAGATTTCTCCATCATCATTCCAGTGAGCTTCCCATATGAGTGCACCATGTTCAATAAGCTCATCTACATTCATATAAGTATTAAGCCAGCTATGACTAGCATAGATTCCTTTAGCCTTAATATCTGCCAGTTCATCAAGCCAAACAACGGCTAATGCCTGTGTACTGTAATAATCAATACCATGTCTTTCCTTATATCCATCAGCATCCTCTATGTCAAGGAATACCCCTATAGGATTGCTCTTGTTATACCACTCTCTAATGTGAGCTGCTTCACTTCGTGCCTGCTCATCATCAGCTGCATACTGGTATAAATACAACGCATATGGTATATTTCTGGCTTCACACTCATTTATGTATGCCTGCGCCATAGTGTCACACTGGCTGCACTCGCTATCATCTGTGCTTAAATCACTTCCATATCCACAGCGAATAATTACAAAATCATAATTATCCTTAATATAATCAAAATTAATATCCCCCTGATGGCTGCTTATATCTATTCCTTTTTTCATAATTAAATCCTTCTTTCTGCTTTAATTCAAAAAAGGGAGGCTGTTACACCTTCCTTAAATAATAAATATTCTTGCTTTAAGTATCACTTTTTTGTTATCTGTTTATATGCCTGATTAACACCTGTTGATGCAAGTCCTGACACAATACCAACTGCAATTGCATTCATAATGTCATTTGCAGGAAAATCAGGTATAACAAACATTCCTACAGCTCCCAGAATGCCACCTGAAACACCTACAATTACAGGAATAGCTTCATCCTTAACCTGCTTAACCTGCTTTGCTGCAGTACCAATCAAATAAGTAATAACCACAATTGCAAGAACGGTTCCCATCTGTGTAATATCCATTTTAATCACCCTTACCCTTTCTTCTCTAAATCTTCAATCCTATGGTTTGCGACCTTGATTTTTTCTTCCTGAAGTGCGGTCAGTTCTTCAAGCTTAAATGTCCTTAAAATAACATTGTTATGCTTATCAACCCGTTTTGTTAATTCAGACAGCTTATAATCAATCAATGCTATTGTTTTGTTGTGCATTACATAGTTATTCACCAAGCAAACAACTAATGTAACAAGTGCTGTTATAATAGCTTCCATCCATGCCCTTCCCTTTCTTTAAATTTTGATATTAAAAAAGCACCTCAAAGCTATGAAGTGCTTTAATCAATTATTTTTTTGAATGTTAGATTACCATTGGTTCGTGGAATAAAAGCAAACTTACCAAGCTGTAAGCTGTTTGTGTATTCACCATCTGTTATGTACAGCTTTCTATTGCTAAAATATGCAACTTCTGTATTGTTCTGAAAAAATGATATTCTGTCATTTGCAATTTTCAGTGTAAGTTCACTGCCTGCTTCTCCCAATACAATATTGCCATCAACAAACCTTATGTACTTGCTAATCTCACGAAATCTTGTATCAGCATTGTTAGATACATCATCAATATTCTTAGTAAGATTATTAAATTGCATCTCAAATCCTTTTGCTGTATGTTCCAAAGATGAACTTACTGTGCTCACAAGATTATCTGTTGCATCTTTAGTATAATAACTTTCTGACATTGTCTGCTTTAAGCTTTTTTCAGATGTACTTATATCCGCTGTAAAACGCTGCTCAAGCTGTGTTATTGTGCTTGACATATCATTAACCACAACCCATGATGTACCATTCCACTGCTTTAAAGTTGGTGGATTTACAGATGTATCTAACCACATATAGGTTTTATCCGCTGGCTCAGTGTCGCTTTGGATTGCTGCGTCCTTTCCGCGCTCTCCTATCATGCCGACACAATAAGCAACGCTTGAAGTATTATCTGTATAGATTGTTTCTGTTCTCGTCCACAGATATTGCCCAGCACTTACAACAGGTATTGTTGTTAGCCATGTTCCTGAGGGAATAACAGTTCCGCTTGAAGATGCCTGATATGTAACCGTTGTTGAGCTGATACCTTTTCCGTCTTTACCTGGCTGTCCTGGTTGTCCTACCAGTCCATCTTCCCCTATTCTGCTTATAGAATAACTGGTAGATGTCGTTTTATCTGTGTACGTTATAATTGTTCGGGTCCATAAATACTGCCCTGGTAATGTTTGTGGAATATCCGCGGACCATTCACCTGTCGGCACATCTACACCAGACGTACTTGCCTGATACGTTATATCTGTTGTATCAATGCTTTTACTATTCAGCTTAATATTCGTAACTTCATTTCTGACTGTTTTAACATACTGATTAAGCTGCTCCATCTGTGATAACTGCTTATCCGTTAATGTCTTATATGTTGTTCCTAGTGTAAGCTTAGTGTTTTCAGGTTTAAGCAATTCCCGTGTGAGCTGCTTTACAATAAAATTCTGATTCTGAATAGAATGTGGCTTTGTGTTTACCTTGACATATCTGCCAATCCTGAAACTGTTTACATTTGCCACCTCTCCATCTATGGTTGCACCATTCAGGTCGGCAGCATTTACCGAAATAGAAGCTGTAAACTGTGCCATATTGTCAATGTATGCCTGTCCTTTGGTCTTAAGATTAGACGGAAGAGTTACATCATCCCAAGTGTTGGTTGTAAAGATATAACCATACTTATCCACAGCTTCTGCGTTATACACAAAATCAACATTGTTATTAACATCCTTGATTGTTAATCTCTCCCCAGTCTCATTGCCCTGCTCATCTTTAAGCTTATATCCAAGAGGAATAAGAGCTGTTGCAAAGTTTTCTGCCTTAATGTTCTTTTCTAAATCAAGCAGATTCTTTCCAAACTCTATCACCTGATTACTCAACACTTCAAAATCCGCAAGGTAATCAATGTAATTGCCATCTGCTTCATGGCGCACCCACAAATGACCGCCAAGATGGTCAATAAGCTTTGCATTTAACTCATCCCATGTACTTACATAGTCGCTATTAGACCTTACTATGTAATCATTCGGATCTGTTACGGTTATATTGCCGACCTTAAACTGCCTTGCTTCATCTACCTGTGCATTATGGTTATTAATATACTGTGTAAACAGCTCTGCAGGTGTTCCACTTTGCCCTTCAGCAGGAAAGGAATACGGTCTTTGAATAGAATCCAATAAAAAAGCAAGTTCCCCTTCACAAGAAACCTGCTTTTCATTATAGAAACCTGTTTTTTCATCATAAACCCTGCCCCTGAACAATGGCTCTTTTATTCCATCTTCATACACAGTTATGATAGATTTCATTTTTTCTATGAAATTGTAATACGGATGGTCAGGATAGATGGTAAATGTGAAGGAACCCACCTTGTTATCCTCCTGACTAACCTTTGGATTGATAAGCTTAAGCTGTTCCAATGATGTATCTAATATCCGCTTATCATCACTAAATGCGGTTATTCTCATCACAAGCCCCCTTCCTGATATGTGAAGGTGATATTGCCTGTTCCTGTTACCGTTACAGTATTATTGCCTTCTACAAGCTCTAATGTAGGGATTGTAAAAGTTCCTGCGTTAACAATTGTTGATGTACCGCCAAATGTTATTGTCATTGAATCTGTTGTTGTAATGGAAGGAACTACCCTTTTCCTTGAATTAACAAGAATAATAGATGCTGAACCATTAACCGCCTGTGTTACAACTGTCGGCAGCTCCTTGTACTTCCACGGTTCACATGTACATTCAATACTTATCTGACCAATGTTTTTATTTTTAGATAAAGCTGATACATCCAGCCTTCCTACATAATAATATTCTGGATCATCATCAAGCACAATCTTCATTCTTTTTCCATGAAGAGTATTCAATATGCTTGAATACAGTTCCAAAAAATCAGATTGATTCACTATTGTATTGAAGCTGAATGACAAAGTCCTGCTTTTGTATTTAGGTTCACCAAAATACTCTGTATAATCAATCATTCCATGTGCGCCATCAACATCAACATAATTGGTCTTAACCGTAGCACTTCCAATCTCTTTTTCTGTTAATATTAAATTAAAATCATCATAAGAATGATAACCACCAAATGTTACACCAATCATATTATTGTCCTCTCCTGCTTGCTGCGCTTATATCTCCAAGTGCCGAATCCATTGCAGGTGCTAATTCACCAACAAGAACATCTCCATTCAAATAGATTTTGTCATTTCCCCTGCTTGCAATCATATCCATAAGCTGATTAAGCTTGTCTATAATGGCTGCAGTACTGAAAGAAGCATTGATTGTCGGTGCAGGATTATGTCTGTAATTATTTGTATTAACAGAGTTGCTTCCTGATACCACCATTTTATCAATCAGGTTTTCAACAGGTTCTATTGCATCCTCTTCATTTTCTTCAACACCGTTTCCGATACCTGGAGGAATAAATGCACCAACTTCTTTAGCAAAGGCCTTTGATGGTGAATGTATATCTGCTTCATCCTTTGCTGCAAATATACTCTTCTTTATAAGTGAACGTATCTTTGTAAACAACGAACCTGACTTTTTATCAACACCTGAGCTAATACCATCAACCATATTTTCACCAACAGATGATGTATCCGATTCATCCTTTGCAGATTTGACTGCAAGCTTTGATAAATCAGACATTTTTTCCAGCAGTGAATTTTGCTTGCTTTCAACACCATCTTCATAGCTTAATACAGCACTTTCACCCACTTTTGCATATTCTTCTGCCGTTTTTTTAGCATATTCCTTGGCATCTTCTAATCTTGTTTCAATGGACTTCTTCTGCTCTTCCGTTGCAGAATTATAATAACTACTAAGAAGTACATAATAATCCTGTGCATCATTCTTCTGCTGTTCAAGAGTCTCTTTCTGCTTCTCTGCACTCTCTCCTGCAACATCTGCTGCCGACTTATACGACCTTCCTAACTTATCCATATAATCAATGGCTTCCGTTACGTTGCCCTGCAAAATCAAAGTAGAAGCATTCTCATATGAACTTATATCGTCATAGTATTCAAATATCTTATCTTTTGTATTGTCATATGCTATCTGCTTATCTTGTAATTTTTCAACTTCTGCATCATATGCAGCTTTTGCCGTTTCCACCTTCTGATCTATTGCCTGCATTTCAGCATATGTAGCATCAATACTGACTTCTGAAGCAGCCTTCTTTGCTTCCTCATATTCAAGTTCTTTTTCACTTACAGCATTCTGCTGCTCAATAAGTTCTCTTTTCTTCTTATAAGCATTCTCCTCTTGCTCTGTCAGATTCAGCAATGCATTTTTATACTTTTCTTCCTTTGCTGACAAAAGAATTTCTGCCTTCTTGGCTTCAATTGCACTATAAACGGCTTCGGTCAATTCCTGAATATTAATTTTCTGATCTTCCGTCATTTCAAATTCAGTACCCAGAGCCTGATTCAATTCATTAAGAATAAATTCTGCTCTTGCCTTATCAGCATCTTTTACATTACCCTCTTCATCACACAAAGTCTGTAATTCTTTCCATAATCTTTCAGTGTTAGCGACTTCCACCAAACTGGCTTCCGCTTTTTCATCAATAGCTTTTTGCTGATCTCTTAAAGCCTTATTATTTTCAAGAATAGCCTCTGTTTCTTCATGTGTTTTCTTTACACTTTCAGCTGTTGTATCTGTAGCTGTTTTTGATGCAACAGCAGCAGCACCAATCGCAACTGCTAATGCCCCAAGTGCAGTAACAACCATTCCAATAGGATTGGCTGTCATAATCGCATTAAATGCTCCCATTGCTGTAGCTGATTTTTTAAGTGCTTCTGTCACTGTTCCTACTATTGCCATTGTTTTCAATGCTGCAACTGTTATGCCAATAGATATTGCAAGCTTATCAAAGTTTTCAACACAAAAACTCAGCACCTTTACAGCTCCTGGAAGAGCATCATCAATAAGCCATTCGAGTACAGGCTCAATCTTAGTCAAACCCTTCTCTATTGTTGGCTGTAGCTTATCCACCTGCTTCTGTATCTTAGGAAGGTTTTTTTCTGCTTTACTAAGTAACTTATCTACGGTAGGCATTAACTTCTGTCCGAGTACTGTAAACATATTAGCAATCTGATTCTTTATCTTCTTAAATGACGCAGCAGATGTAGAAGCCATTTTCTTATAAGCTTCTTCTGTAGCGCCTGCGCTGTTCTTCATTGCATCTATGTTTCTTGTAACACCTTCAATGTTATTAGCAAGTACCTGTGCAGCCATACCACCTTCAGAAGAGCTAAACATACCAATAATACTGTCGCCTGTCTGCTCACTGTATTGTCCTAAGATGCCAATAACATCAAGAACGGTGTAGCCTTCTGCCCTAAGCTCTTGAAAGCTCTTTTTCTCGCCTAATACACTTTCAGTTGCATTTTCAAGCTGTGTATATAATGTATCACTTCCAGTTCCCAACTCCTTAATCATACTGTTAAGGTAAGTTGTTGTTTCTGCTGTAGCAATACCATTGGCTGTCATTGTCGCATAGTATCCGCACAATTCATCTAAGGATACACCAAATGTATTGGCGGCAGGGATAACTCTACCCATAGCTGCTGCCAAATCTCCAACAGTGGTTTTACCTTTATTCTGTGTCATTATCAGCTTATCTGATATGCTCTCTGCATCTGCAGCACTCATACCGTAAGCATTAATTGCTGTTGTCATGATATCAACTGCTGTTGCTGTATCTGTGAAACCACCCTTGGCAAGCTTCATGGCTTTTGTTGCAAAATCAATTGCATCTGCCTGATCTACACTTGCAGATATAGCCTGATAAATAGATTCACATAATTCATCTGTAGAAACATTCATGTCAGATGAAACCTGCATTATCTTCTTTTTATATGCTTCAACATCAAGTGCATTAGTATCAAGAAGTGTGCTAACCTTTGCAAAGCTTGTCTCAAAATCTGCTGCCGACTTAATAGCAAGTGTTCCAATTGCTGTAGCTGCAGAAGCAACTGTTGTAGCAAGCTTGATTCCAAACTGTGCAACTTCATCTGCCGCCTTATTAAATTGAGTAGCAAGCTTCTCGCCGTTCTGCTTCGTTTTATCTATATCTTTATTTGTCTCTTCAACACCTGTTAATGCTATAGTTCCAAGCAGCTTAAATACTTCCAAATGTAAAACCTCCTCTCTTTTTTGCATAAAAAAAGCACCTTCATAGGTGCCTTTACATTAGTTAGAGTTTAAAATTTTTCAGTATGCTTTTCGCATTGTTATAAGCTGTTTTAACTTCTGCATCTGACATAGACAGATTACTTATGCCATTATATCGCTGTGGTCTTTGCTCCACCTGTAAGCCATTGACAAGCTCATTTTTCCATGCTGCAAAGGTTAAACTTGAATTGCTGGAAAGATACGCTAACCATAATTTATTATCTTCTTCCTTTTCAGCTTCTTCATTTTTCCGTTTAACAACATGCTTTACAAAATCACATAATCTGCCTGTCTTAAGCATGCGGTTAATAAGCTCATTAGGGTTTGCATACCTTTCGTACAGCAAACCCATAAACTCAACATAGCCTATCCGAGTAATGAAGAAGCAACCCTGAAAGAATCAATGAATCCGTCCTGCTTAAATACGTCAATAATCATCTGTACATACACAGGCAGCTTAAGATGTGCAACTTCCTCAACTGTCATACCCGATACAGATGCTAAAAGCGAATAGATATCCTTCTTAGCAACCCTGTAATTCTTTACGACAATTGCAGCAATCTTTACCATAACATCTATGCCAACATCTTTGATTAAATCGTTATTGACCTCTTTTCCTTCAACAAGCCTGTTAATCTCTTTCTTACCAAAGCAATCTGCAATCTTGTCAATACCAATCTTATCAATAATACCTGCAAGATAATCAAGATCATCTGCTTCAATAGGTCTCAATGTATATGGCTTTTCTACAATAACCTCTGTTTCGGTTTTCACTGTTTCTGTTGTTGTTACTTCACTCATGTTTTATCTCCTCTCTTAAACAGCTGCTTTATTAGGATAGAAAATGTAAATAGGCAACTTATCAAATACGCCACCCTTAAAATCTGCTGTAGACTTGAATGTTGTAGCGCATACGGATGTTTCCTTATTCTTGTTATCAAGTTCAAGGCCTGAAGAACAGATTGCATTTTCTAAGATTGCAATAATTTCTTTACCATCTGTCATTGTACCGACAAACGCAATGTTATCAAGGTAATCTGATAACTCAATCAATGACTTAGTTTCAATCTGTGTATATCCTTTAATTAAGCTGTCTGCTTCCTTTCCAACAATTGCGCGCTTGATAGACTCAACTGTATGCTGTGCAAGATTAACTTCAAGCGTTCCAGTTTCGCCAGTCTTCTGGTTAAGGCCCTTAATCTCAACAGTTGCACCATCAACCTCAATTGGTGTGATTTCAGGAACAATTGAAAGCTTATTACCGCCATTTGTAGCCCCCAGAACATGATCTTCATCATCTGTCCATGCTCCCGTTATATAATCTCCAACAGCAGGCTTTGTATAGTTCTTATCAATGCCAATAAACGATACCCCTGGTGTTAGCTTACTGATCTGAATTGTTGTATCTGATTCCTGTGTTCCGTCTGCAACAACCTTAAGTACTCCTTCAGGCTGTGTTGATGAACCGCCTGTTACTTCAACCTTTGAATACACATACTTAAAATTCTTAAATACAACACCTGCTCCAAGTAAGAAATCATTAGGTGTGTTGCTGTTAATACCTGATTTTCTCATAGTTTTGCTCCCTTCCATTCTTTAACTTTTAAATTAACTGTCATGCTTTTAAGATCCATATTCTCATTCCTAACAGGAAGAGCATTTGTATAAAAAATAGCCACCACTGAACCGCTGTCAGTAGTGACCAATTTTCCTGATGTCTCATCAAACAATTTTTTTATTTTTTCTTTGTCCTGCTCTAATTCCAAAGCAGTACCCCTTGTAAAGCCTGACATAATGAACGCGTTTTCAGACATGCCATCTTCATTAAGCGGCTCTACCTCCTGATACTCACCAACCCAATAAGGATAAGCAAGGTCAGAAGTCCATTCATAATACTCATAATTAATACCTGCATCCGTAAGCAGCCTATCAATTATGCCTAATGCTTTAATTGTCATATCATACCTCATTCACCAATCTTGGCTTTAAATATCTGTTCTGCTCTTTTTATAATAGCAGTTTTTCTGTCACTGAAAGCTTTCTGTAATGTGTGCTGTGGTCTTTTACCATTAGTCTTATAGAAAACCTTTCCATGTTTTCCATATACAATAACAACCTTACCGTTAAATGTAGGCTTCTTTTTCCCATTGTAGCCGTCTACTGGAATATACCAAGGATTCTTTCTTCCATCCTTATTAGCCGCCCATTCACCAGTTCCAAGTTCATTCCATATGGCATTTTCAAGACCACTTCCAATTGTTGCTTCACCTTTAGATTCATCTACATTGGCTTTCCATGAACCCTTTAGCTGTCCTGTATCAACAGATGTATTTCTAGCTGCTTCTGATGCAATTTCACCTGATGCTTCAAGTAAAAAAGCACCAACCGCATCTTCAATTGCTCTATTTACCTTCATTGTATTATCAATGAATTCAACATCTGCCATATCACTGTCCTCCTGTGTAAGCAAGATATATTTCAAGCTGCTTATGTAAATTCATAGGGTCGTCTATAACCTTTACATCATATGTAGCGCCATCTATAAGAATCCTGCTGTTTTCAGCCTTTATTCTGCCGTCAAGTTCCTTATAATCTGCTACAAAGATGTGCGTTGATTCCTGAATCTTAGCATTATAGCTTGTATATCGTGAATCACCTGCCTGAAGGTCAATGAATCCTGTAAGAGTGTCAACTGTCTCCCAAGTCTTGACTCTTGAACCTGTGGCATCTTTAGTTGTGCCTGTATTAATCTGAATTATAGCTGTTGTATTGCCGCCTATCCTATTCATACAAGCACCCCCTTAGAATCTTGCTTTCTTGTAAGCATTTAAAAATGAAACATACTTCTTCGGAACACCAAATGAACCATCAATATCAGTTTCCGAAGTATCCTGCGCATATGTGACAGAATGTCTGCTTAATGTTTCTGATTGTATATTCATTTTTGATGTGTCGCCACTGTTTATGTCCTCATTCTTAAGCTTCCATCTGATAATATCCACAACACCCATCTTAACATCCTTTGGATAGAATATCTTAGTAACAAGCACATGGGATTCATCCGTTAAAGCTCCGTTTAGACCCATACAGCCGTTTTCTAAATCAATGCCTGTAATTGTATATAAGCCACCATTAAAGGCAGATTCTGAAATCTGTACAGTGTCACCAACCTTGAATAAGGTTGATGCATACTGTAAACCGCTTGTGGACGATACATTACACCTGAATCGTCTGTTTCTATCCTGGAAGTTATTATTGGTATATTTTCTAATCAACAGTTCCAGTGCCTGAAGCTGCGCATCAAGCACCAAATCTGTCTTATCTGTTGTAATAAACTGCCTTAGTTCTTCAATAGTCATTAACATAAGGGAACACCCCCTTATTTCTTAAACTTAGCAAGAACAACTTTAGCTGTATTAGTAAGCGCAACACCATAATACTTAGTAGCAGTAATATCATGCTTCTGCTTCTTAGGAAACCACTCATGATCAACCTGTGTATTCTTCTTTAAAAAGATTGTAATTGCTGCCAGCTCATCTTCTGTGTACTCTGTTTCTGTTGAATCAGGTTCCATCTTAAGGACAGGGCATACATAATACTGATTAGCTGCCGCAAGGTTCTTTACCTTGTTTCCAATCTCCAATTTAACAGCAGGATCTACCTTAGCCTGAAGTTCAGCCATATTATCAGCTGTTACTGCTGTTCCTGATGATGCATCAACCGCTGCTGTAACAAGTCTAACTTTCTTAGATTTCTTAATCCAAGCTCCAGCAATCTTACCAATAGCACCGTTTACAGCAACACCAGCTGTAAACTTATCAGCCGATAAGAAATTAGGATCCTTCAGAAGTGTTGCTTCCTGTGCAGGATTAATAAACATTACCTTTTCAATACCATCTTCTTCATCAAGGAATGATGTATTAGCATCAACAATTCCTGCATATGAAATCTGTGCAGTACCATCACCTGAAGTCTTCTTTGATGTATAAGCTGCTGCAATTACATCATTATCAACTTTACCTACAATTGACTTTGCAAGCTGTGTTTCAGCCTGTCCGATTGGATTTCCTTTACCTGAATTGATAGCTGTCTGAAGAATTGACACCGCCTTTGCAGCACACTTAATAGTAAATGTTGTGCTTGATGCAGTAAGATTAGTAGTTGGAATTTCTTTGTCTGTATCAGCCGATGCTTCAACATCAAAATCGTCTGCATCTCCAATATAATCCCATGATGGAACTGTTACTGTATCACCTGGCACACCTTCAAGGGTATCATCAACCTTTGCATATGGTGTAATCTTTGCCTGTGCTGTAATCTTAGCCTCAATCATGTCTCCCATAACCTGTGGATTAATAATATTATTTAATTTTGTTGTTGGCATAATAATTACCTTTTTAACCTTTCTTTTTAAGAATTCATTGCTGTCGCATATGCTTCAGGACTTTCCTGTGCAATTCTCGCCCTCTCAGCATATGGCTTCTTTAGTAATTCTTCCTTCGTGAGTGTTCCTGTAGTTTCACCATTCGGAAGCTTATTAGGATTTAATACCTGATATCCGTCATTGCTATCAGAAACAGACTCAAACATTGTAGGGAACTGTATCTTTAAGCCAGAAAGCTTATCACTCCATCCCTTGATATTGTCGTTTTCATCAAGCTCTAATGATTCACCTTTCTCCTTCACCTTTTCATTCAGCTTATATGTAAGATAGTCAACATCTACAGCCTTTTCAGACAACAGTGCAACCTTGATTGCCGACTTAATCTTAGTCTCCTGTAATTCTGCCTGAAGCTGTGCGTTTTTCTGCTCATACTGTGTAAACTTATCCTGCATATCCTCGTTACCTTTAGATGCTTTCTTTAAATCATCAATAAGCTTATTTGCATTTGCAATCTCTGAATCTTTGTTGCTTATAAGAGCATTAAGTTTCTCAATATCAGAGTCATACTTGCCTTTTCCAACATAGTTGCCTTCAGACAAATCTGCATATCTTACATGTTTCAATTTGTCTGATTCTTTACTATTGACCTCTTCAATTTTCGCCTGAACCTGTGAGTACAGTTCTGCTCCTAACAGCTTTTCTAATGTCATATAGTTCCTTTCATTCCTGCCTCTACCTATGTGAAGCAGTATGCTAGTTTATATTCCATAGCAAGGGAATATTTGCGAACAGTTTTTACGCCTTAACGCTTTTTGGGCATATAAAAAAGCACCCTATAATGTATCAACCACAAAAGGCAAATTTACTTTATCTAACCTTTGTAGCACATCATAAAAAGTGCTTAATTAATCTTTATATTTAATTTTTAGTTAAACATCAGCGAACCTGTAATATAATCGTCTTTCTTAAATTCAGTAGTTGCCCACGCTCCTTTCTTCCCATCTTTTGTGTAGTATCTTGCAAAAGCATAATGTTTGTTTGCGGAACTATATAATAATGTCGTTCCATAGCCAACCAACTTTTGTCGAACTACACCTGCGGAATCATATGGAATATAATTACTTTCTAGTATTGTATTAAAATCAATGCCCATTTTTTCTAAAACTGATTCGACATCATAATATCCAGAAAAATTATTTAATGTAGAATCTGGTGTTTCAATTCTGGAAGCAAAGTATAAAATCCCTGTTTTAGTAGATTTGTTATAATAACAGTAGTTATATCCATATCCCTCAAAAGTACCATCACTCGCAATATTTTTACAAAAGCAGTTTTTTATTTCTATATCTGTATTATTAGATTTCCAATTAGTCCAAAGTGTGTTATCAATATAAGTTGAGCGAAAATACATAGCTGTATCATTTCCAGGTAACAATATTTGTGTACAGCGTTTATTGTTAAGCGCAAAGACTAAAAGATAACTATTTGTAACTCTTGAATTTGGGGTATTAATCCATGTAGCTGTATTAGAAAGATAATATATTCCAGTCTCAGTTATGGTATTCAAATCCGTGTTCGGTTCTAATTCTTTTGCTTTTTTTACTAAAGTAGAAAAAGCTATATTTTTCACTAAATTTTCAAGTGTATCTGATTTAGTCTGCATAATGCCATATGCAGATAATATCTGTTGGTACACATCAGGTGTTGGTTCAACAGGGGAAGCATTTCCAACAGGTGTACCACTCTCAATCTTGTATTTTATCAGTGTTGAAGTTTTAACAGCCCCTGAATTGTCAATACCTCTAACCCCCATGAATAAATGGCACTTATCAACCAATACTTCCATTGGTACAATACATGTATTACCTAACATAATAACTTCATAGGTTTTATTATTTGTAGAAGTAAAGAATACCGCACTCTTTGTAAGTCCATTCCATGCCGAATCAAAATCGACACTTAGTTGAACTGTTTTCTTGTCGCCTGCTGCAACTGTTGGTGTATCTGTTGGTATTAACTTCTGGTCTTGCGTAATTGCACTTATTGTTGTCATATTTTATTCCTCTCTTATTTTTAACTTAGGGATAAGCTATCTGAATAAATCCCATGTATTTTGAAGGTTTTACTTCCATTTTTAGTTGACCCACCATAAAATCTTATTGATTGGCTCATTTCTGTATCAAAGTAATATGCAAATGTAACATTAACAGAATCTTCTATATTGTCTGGTTCAGTCCTTCTCATATATGATGATGAATACATTTCATTATCAAGCAAGCAATTTAATTCTGTTGAGCCATAATCATTAGTACTATCACATCTAATCACCGCATTTAGAATGATGAACCCTATACCTTTGACATTTATAGTTTTATCAAATATAGTTCTTGTTGACGCAGAAGATGTTTTATCAAAAGAATAGATTTTTGTGGGAATTATTGTCTTGCTGGCTTTGTCCTTATCTAAATCAACACCATCAAATGTTCTGATTTTTTTAAATTCAGCAGGTAAAACACATTCAAATTCATCCTTTTCTGATACCTTTCCGAAAGCAACTCCCCTTCCCGTGTCTCTAAAATCTATCAGTGTAAATGCAGTTGATACCTGAATAACTTTGGTGGTTGTACCAAAATCATCAACGGCTACAAGCTGAATATCATATGCATTATCAACATCAGCAGCTATAATCACATTAGAATTCCATGTATAGGTCCTCGTATAGGTTGTATGTGTGGTATAACCTGCTGCATTCTGTATTTTGTATTGTAAGGTGAATGTCTTGCTATTCTTATTGTTCAAGGCTGTTATTAAAGCATTGAATATAACCTTTATATATGCCCCTTCTTCATTGGCTGTGCCATTGGATGTACACCTATAAGCTGTTAGTACCTCAATAACGGGTGTTGAATAGGCAATAACATTGATATTTACCGTCTTTGTTATCGTCCTGCCTCTGCTGTCAGTAACAGTTACATTAATTGTATTTGTGCCTGCTTTAGTAAGAACATCTGTGGTTGCCCCATTAAAAGCATAATTCTCACCATTGGCAGTTATCTTATAACTTTTTATTGTACTGGAATAACAACCTGCCGCTGTAACTGTAACTTTAACCTTAGATTTATTCTGTACATAAGCACCATATGCAGTTTCATATTCATATGGGTCTCTGCATTCTATAGCAGATATCTCTGGTGCAACACTTGACGAAACTGTGGCAGTAAATGTTATTGTTTTGCAACCAATAAGGCTGTCACCAAATGTATACAAATAAAATGTAATGCTTGCACTTGTGTTGTTTGGAATCTTATTCATTAAATCAGTTGGTACAGTCCATGTATAACTATCAGCAAATCCCTCTGTTATTCCAACCTCATCTCCACCATTAAACGAATAATACAAATGATGTGTAAAGTTATCTGACGCTCTATTTGTGTATATTGTGATATCATCTCCAAAATCAACATTTGATGTATCCAATGATGGCTGGGAAGCTCTTGGAATATGTGTTGTTGATATTGTGAATTCATTTGAATCTGAACTAAAAGTATCATGTTCAATATAGCATTCAAGTGTTACATCCAAATCTCCTTCTGCATTATGGATTCTTGGACCCCATGTATCTTCTGCAACGTATATTCCATCACTTGTGATTTTATCGTCTGTTGTTAAGTTATAGGTATACCAATCACTAACATCCCCTACGGATGTTTTTAATCTGTAATAGACTGTTCCTGAGCCGTAAGTGGTGTAACCTGTATTGATTCTATAAATGAATATCTGAGTTCTAAATGTAGATGTATTATCAGAAACACTATAGTCTGTTTCCTCTATTCCAATCTGATATGCAATATACTGATTGCTTGTACCATAATCACCTGACCATTCCATTTGTTTCACCACCTATCTTTAATATTTTTATATTAATTCTCATTAGCATCTGTTTCCGTTTTATCAACAGCTATATTGTACTTATCAAGTAAACTTAATAAGGTTGTAATTTGTGCTGATAATCTGATTAATTCATCAACATTCAATCCTTCTGTCTCCTGTCTTGTCTGCAATATCTCAATCTGCTTCAAGATTATTTCTTTTTCTTTCATTTGAACACACCTTCTTTCTTAGCATTAAAAAAGACCATGATAAAAACATGGTCTTAATACTCTAATATTTAATTGCACTAAAAAGCACATTGATGCGAATACTCATTATTTGCCTTTTAAAAAATCATATACATATCCCAATGTATCATGTGATATCATAAATTCAACCAAATCATAGTTTTCATCATCCAACAAACGCATATAATCATCAAATTCCGCTTCATTTTTTAACTCATCTGCTATCTTCCTTGATATTTCCTTTTCGACTTCATCATAAGAAAATGGCCACTCATTCGTTATTTTTTCTAATATCTTATTAGCTTCATCATATTTCTCTGATGAAGCTAATAAAACATATTTCCCATAATCGGTATTCATCCATAAATCATCTATTTTCTTTTTTCGTTCTTTATCCATAATACCTCCTACTCTTCAATAATACATTCAAGAATAATTTTTCTATTTGATGTTCTATTATTTTCAATTTTTGAACCAACTATTTTTAACTTTGTATTTCTACCAAAAATAATTTCACTCTCTTTATTATTTGTAGTTACATAACAATTTGTTCCTTTAGGTACTTTAATATCTAACCTTATACCTTTTTCCTGCATTACGTTTTCAGTTACAACACCGCTTGTACTTAAAAACCCTTTTTCAATATACATGTGCCCATCTTTTATATTGTTTGGTATATCAGCAATTGAATTCCAATATTGTTCCTTATCCATCTTTAAACCACATGAAGGAACTTTAACACCTGTAATTGCTTCAAGTGCATCATCTTTAACAAATCTCGTCACCATTATATCATCATTTAAGGTATGTGTATTAATTATTCCTTGCAAAGTATCCGCAATTTCTTGATAATTATCAGGAAGTATCTCACCATTTCTTAACATTGCATTCATTTTTCTTGCATTACTTGAATTAATATATCCACTTAAATGACTTCTTCCATAAACAATGCTTCTTTCTTCTTTGCTTATGCTATGCTTCATTTTTTTGAATTCTTCCACTGTTAATTCTTTGAAATGCCTTGAATCAACATTCTCTTCTGATATTCCCAAATACTTAGCCTTATATTCCTCAAAATCCTTTGATTTATCCAAGCCAAAGTATTCAGCCCTTTCCTTTAGGATGTCAAGTTCCTTATCATCTAAAGCCCATCTTGCCCTCTGTAACAAAGCACAACGGCAATTACATACATTGGCAGCAGAACCACCAATACCAGGTGCTTTCATCTTTTCACCGCCAACAATGAAATATTCAGCAAGCTCCTTGATTTGCCCGTCTGCCTGTGCATGTGCGGGTCTTGTGTTACCGTCTAAGGCTGCACACCACTGCTTCAACACATCAGCTCCCTTTTTCTTGGCAGCTTCCTGTGCATCCATTGCGGATTGGTTCTGAATCCTATGCCCTTCTGTCCTTGCAATCCTGATAGAATTATTCTTTGCCTTATTGAATCCAAACATGTCAATAGTGCTGTTCATTCCCAAGCTTATCTTCTCGCCTATCTCATTCCAAGATGAGCCGTTTGATACACCTCTTGACACTTCTGCCCTTATACTTGTCTTAAGCTTCTTTACATCTTCACCTAATCTGTCATAAAGGCTCTTAGAAAGCTTACTGTCTATCTGCAATGCCTTTAAAACTGCATTCTGGTCTATTGGAACAATTAAAGGAATCCCTTGTCCTGCAATATCATATATAGCACCAACATAGCCATTCTGATAACACCTTGTAAGGTAATCGGAAATAGTTGCATATTCCCCTGATTGAAGCTGCGCAAGTGCTGTTTCAAGTTGTGCCCTAATTGCGTTCTGATACTGCTGCTGGTATATAATAGCCTGTATATTCTCCATATCCGTTCTAGTGGATAATTGGGATATATTTACACTGCAATCCTTTATTGCCTGCTTAAACACCTGCTGAAGCTCTTTAAGTACCTGCTTCTCATTATTAAGTTGTGCTTGTAAGATTTCCTTCTGTCTGCCGTTCATCTACTACAACCCCACTTAATACTTTCTGTGCTGTCATTGTTTCCTGTTCCTCATTCTTAGGAAGCTTATCCTTTATATCTTCATAAGAAATATCCAACTGCTCACAAATCAACTGGAGTACTGTTTCATCATCCAATATCTGTGCAAGAGTCATTATCACATTGATTTCTGTCTGCCTTGTCTGTGCTTCTGTTAATGCTATCTGTGCATTTTCCTGTGCATTTGACATAACTTCAGGCTCAAAGCTGAAATACACATCCTTCATCTGATAATCAGTCTTATTAATATCATTGATTTCAGCAAGTACAGGCTTTATCAGCTTTCTTAAAAACTGCTTAAGCCTTACTATCAGCTTGTTTGCTTTTAGATCCAGCAGAGAATATGCAGCTTTAATTGCAATATTAGTTGTTGCGCTTGTGTCCTTAAGGCCTGCCGTATTAAGACCAAATCCAAATCTGTATATATTCTTCTCATCAAGCTCAAGCTTTATCTTTCTTGCTTCATACGGAATATCTACAGTCTTTATCTCAACCCCTGCGCCTGTATCTGTGCTTTCCATTCCTATCATTTTCTTGGTTTTAATGTTCTGCTGTAATTCATCAAGATTATCACCTTCAAAACCCTTAACAACATGAATCGGTGTGTCAAAGTCAACCAGGTTGTTTGACAATGAACAGCTATGTAAATCATAATCATCTATCAGGTCCTTAATAGTCTTAAGGCAGCTGAACTGTTTCTTGTTATTATCAAGCCTGAAAAAAGGAATGAATCCAAAACCGTCATAATAGGTCTTATCATCATTCCATTTCTTGTATAATGTATGTGGTTTAGGATTGATTGGCTCCGATTTATCTATATCAATCTTTCCTTCTCCATCCTGAACATAGAAATATGTATTTTCTTTATCCCATACCTGAATTCTTTTTATCTTTTTATACGATTTTTCGATACGATCAACATACCAGTAAATCACATAAGCGCATCCATCATCTGTATCTTTTTCTCTTACCTCAACGACACTAATGCTATCCGCACACATAAACGACAACCTGTCTTCTGCGTTCTTGTATGCATACATGTAATCAAACCCTTTTGTCTGACAACCTGTCAGCACTTCTGATAATTCTGCTGTAAAATCTTCGTTCTCGTTGAAGTAGGAATCTAATTCTTTCTGCAGCTCTGGAATATCTGATTTAATAAACCCTTCATCACCTGAAAGAATATACTGAGTACATTGGTCTACAAGCTCTGTAAAGAATGGATGGCTTATCTTGATATTGCTTCTTGTTGTATCTTCAACAAGCTCTCCGTCAGAATTGTAATAGAACAGCCTGTACTGCTTAATATCATGGTCTGCTTCATAGTAAGCCTGTCCTTTTCTTGCAAACAGCTTTCTATCAGAAGCGGCATCATCCTGTATAAATTGTCGTATCTCATCAATTGTTAACATTTATATTCCCCTTTCATCAGCTTAGCTTAAACCAATATTCTTTTTCTCTTGCGCCATTTTTCAATACCATATCTTAGTGCAGCCATAGCATCATCCTGAAAAGCAACTGGCTCATCCAGATATTCACCTGTCTTTTCGTCTTTCTTCCATTTCCATTGCTGCAGCTCCTTTATGGTATTAACGCAGGAAGGATGTACTCTTATTATTCGCTTAATAACCTTATCCTTACGAACAACACCCTTTAACCAGTCTATCTGTGCCTTAACAGAGCCATTAGCGCCACCTTTATCAACACCCTTTGCTCTATATCCTGCGTTTTTCCACGTTTTAATTCTGTCAGGCTCTGCAGAATCACACCACATATCCTTGTTTGTCGGAATTCCTGCTTCCTGTGCTAATGGTATAATCTCGGCTGTTTCTTTTTCAAATACATACACTTCTTTCAGAATGTATATATTATCATCTTTAATGCCAAGAAGAAGAATTGCATTTGCATGATTGAAACCAAAATCCTGACCGATTGCAATATCATCATAATCATTCAGATTCTGTGATATATCCGCAACTTCCCAATTATGAAGAATAAGACCGCCAATCTCTCTCCAATTTCCCAATCCGTAAATCTGATATCCTTCTGGATCAACAAGTTTTCTTCTTTCCATACGCTGCCTGTAGGCATTGTCAATAAACCTGTTTCCAAGATATGTACTGTGATGTGTAAGTACATTACTATCAGGAATATCAAAAAAGACCTTCTTTATCCAGTGATTCTTATTCACAGGATTGAATGTCATTCTTATCTGATAGAATTGCCCTGGTGGAAGCTCACCTCTCAATCTATCATCTATTATTTCAAAGTCAGCTTGTGTGATTTCCGTTGCTTCTTCAATCCACACATCTGTCAGTTTACCTTTTTGAAATGTGATTGACTTTAGCTTTTCACGTTGCTTTTCATCATTTACACCTCTAAATATTATCTGGTTACCATTAGCAAGACATGTAAGCTGTAAAGGGCTTTGTTTAATACTCCAATATCTGTTAGCCTTATCACCAAACATGCGGTAAATCGCACCTGTAAGCTCTGCATAAGTACTATCTCTATTGGTTATGTCCGACTTACGAATACATACAAGGTTGCGCCCCTTATCCTGCATCAGCCTTAATATATAATTCTGCGCTGTGTCAACGCTCTTCCCTGAACCTGCGCTGCCTTTCATAACTATGTACCGTTTATGGCTTCTATCAACTTCCTTGAAGCATGGATTCATTGGAATATTTATATTCATAAGCAATCCGCTTCTTTAAATGCCTTTTCAAGCTTTGGAAATTGCTTTGCAATCCAATCAACAAGCTGTTCATTTCCGCTGTAATCATCAAACCCTGATTCATAAAAAAAAGCATGAATAATCTCATGCCTCAATACTTCATCAAATCTTATTTTCTTTACACCTGTAGAATCATCATCATTCAACATTGAGCCAGCATTTCTAATACTTATTCGCTTATCATATTCCTTACACAAACCATCAAGCTCTGTCTTCTCAAGAGTATCATCAATCTCAATGCTATATTCAGTTCCTAATATATTAACATTCTTCATTATCCCCATCTCCATAATCAACTGTAATATTCAGTTCCATATCAACATCAGTTTCAATCTTATCTGTATAAAGACCATATCTCCTGCCAAGTAGTTCAGCAGCTTTCAGTCTTTCCTTCTCTGATGGTTCTTTAAGGACTGTCCTTGCTTCACTGCAACCATCACCTATTCCCTCTACAACTATTTCCGTTGACTGACTTTTACCTCTCATAACAGAAGTAAGATACTTAAGAACTTCGTCCTGACTTGCAATAAGCTCTGATTCCTTTTTAGCCATTAGTTCTGCAAGATACTCCTGACCTTCAACATTCTTCAACAACCTTTGTCCTTGGCTATACGCTGTTTTCTTTGAATATCCTGCCCTTATCGCTGCTTGAGTTGCATTAGCATCAATCAGCCACTCTTTATAAAATTGTTTTTGTTTATGATTCAATGCCACTCAATCACCACCCTTCAAAAAGCCTGTCAGGTAAAGGAGGTTCAAACCCTGACAGGCAAGAAAAAAGACATGAACCCTGCTCATTAGATTCATGTCTTCAAATCGAATTATAAACTTTTACTGTTTGAGTATAACAAGCAAATTTCTTACATTCAAGGGCAATTTTAGGAAACATTCGGCAACTTTAGGAAATATTAGGCAAAAGTAGGCAATTTACTCTATTTTTGTCCTCATTTTTCCTTTTATTCAATATCCGTTGCACATTTGCCAATGCCCTTCCATGAACTGTTGTTACCCACCTGTACGACTTATGCTTATATTCAGCAACATCTTCAAGTGACATAAACTGAATATATATCATATGCAGCACATCATATTCCTGAGCTGGTAACTGTTCAATGGTTCTTACAATCTCGTTATGCTTGTTAATCAAATCCTGCTTCTGTTGAATCAGCTCTTTTTCAATGTCAACGTAGTTTATCACGGCAGTAGCCATTGTATCTGCTACTCCTGATGTTTTAACCTTATCCCCAAGAACAGGCGCTGAAGTATTGTCTGCAAGCTCTTTCCATTTAACAATTTCAGCATCTTTGTTTTTTATCATCATATTGATTTTCTCAAGCTGTGATAAATATTCTTTAGCTTTCACCTGATACCACCTCCTTTATTTTTATCTAGTTACATATATATGTTCCGTCTGCTGCCACACTCTTAGAACACTGCTCACAACAGATATATTCACATAAATGTTTATGGCGTCTTCTGCTCACCCTTTCACCTCTCATTTTCCTTTTTGAATAAAAAATACCAACCATCAAATAATGACGGCTGGCTTTATATTTTTTATTCATATCTTGTTTTCATTATGCCTTTTATTGTATCCAATGATATATTATCTGTCGTTTTATAAAAAACACCTCTATATTCGCGTCCCACATCAAACTCCGCTCTTTGAACTATAGAATCACTTATACCAAAAATATTACTTATTGCTTCAGGCACTCTTCTTAATATAGTTCGTGAGCTTGCACAATTTTCTAATTCATCATCAAATAAAACAGACTCACTTTCCAAAAAATACTTTATTTTTTCTCTGTTTTCATTAACGATTCTCTCTGCACTAACAAGAAATTCATCTTTCATCTGCTAATACCTCCTTATATTTATATTATATCCGTCATTATTTAATTGTCAAAGAACAATACTTAGGCAAATCTTAATTGCCCTGTCTTTTCCTCGTTTATACTGCAGTTAGGCATTCTCTGCGCTATACATAATTCTTTAAGGTTAGCCCTTACCAGTGCATTTGGTACCATTGGACTAACAGAATTGCCACATCTCTTAACCTGCTCCGCTCTTGGATATGTCTTTCCTGTGTAATCATGGTCAATTATGTAGTCGCTTGGAAATCCCTGGCACCCATACAATTCCCTAGGCTCTAACATTCTTAGTCCTATATCAACAATCTGGTATTCTGTTCCTTTTATGGTTACAAGACCGAATCTATCTTTTGTAGTTATTGTATCCAGTGGCTGCTTAATATCTTGTCCTGTAGCATCTCCATAATACTTAACTAGAAATGCCCTTACTTCTCCAAAATGTCCATCGCCTGCTGTTATCGTTGGAAGGGGCTTCTTTATATCTCTTCCGTCACAATGGTTATTCATCTGAATAAGGTTCGATAAAACCAGTCCATATCTGTTAGAACCATCTATGGTCATAACCGGATTATCTATTGTCTGACCTCTTACCTCGCCATGAACAGTCTCCGAGTGATACTGGATAAGTGTAGGACATATTAAACAATGCTCGTTTTTACTTACTATTGTAGATAACGGCTCCTGAATATTCTTGCTCCGGTCTTTTGTAAAACCAGTCTGTCCAATCTGAATCATGTAAGGTTCAACAATCCCATATCCATGTTTACCTGTAATTGTTGGCAATGGTTCTTTAGTATCCAGCGGTCTTCTGTCTCCACCATGATTACACTGAACAATAAAAGGCTCTGGATTATCCAAAACAAATTTCTTTAATCCTCTTGCGATTCTTTCCATTGTCTTAGGTGCTAATGGTCTTACCGCTTTTATTCCATATTTCTCTTTTATCTGTTCAGATGTATCAAATATGCTTGGGCATGGTCTGCTAAAATCTATCTGTGTATATGCTCCAACATAAGGTTTTAGCAGTCCCTTTTTCACAGCTTCGCTGTCTGCTGGTGCATGTGTAGGCTCTGGCCATATAATAGGTCTCTTGTCACATCTTGCAACCATAAAGAATCTCTTTCTCATGGTTGGTGCTCCGTAATCTGCTGCCACAAGCTCCCTGAACTGTACTTCATATCCTAAATCCTGCAGCTGGCTTACAAATTTATTAAATGTCTTGCCCTGCTTTGTTTTGATTGGATGATGCCCTCTGTTCAATGGTCCCCATGTTTTGAATTCTTCCACATTCTCCAACATGATTACTCTAGGTCTTACCAGTCCAGCCCACCTGCATGCTACCCATGCAAGACCTCTTATATTCTTATCCTTTGGCTTGCCGCCTTTTGCCTTGCTGAAATGTTTACAGTCCGGAGAGAACCAGGCAAGCCCCACAGGATGCCCATTACATGCCTGCACTGGGTCTACCTGCCATACATCTTCACAGTAGTGTTTTGTATTTGGATGATTTGCTCTGTGCATTGCAATAGCTTTAGGATCGTGATTAATTGCTATATCAACACTATAGCCTGTAGCCTCTTCTATCCCAGTGGAAGCTCCACCTCCACCCGCAAAGTTGTCAACTATCAGTTCTCCGTTTATCATATTTCAACACCTCAGTCTTTCATCCGTACTTCTGATATGAAACTCAATTCCAGTTTCTTCCGTCATTTGCTCCGCTATCTCCTGCCACTGCATGTACCCGTCTGAAAGGCTTTCCGTGTATTCAGAAAACTTATTCTTAAAATCCATAAGTCTTTTATTTCCAAAACCGAATGCATCTCGTAATGAGTAGCAGCTCATTAGCAATACTGTGTCAAATATCGTATTCTTAGTCTCTTCAACAAAAGCTTCAACTTGTCCTTTTGATAACTTAATAGGAATATTCGTTATATTTCTGAATTCAAGTTCTTTTTCAAGAGCTTCAATTCCTTTTTCCTTTGCAATCCTCAAAGCGTAAGCCATGCCTTCCCTTCTTGCAGATTCTTCCTTGTTGTTTCTCATTTTCTTTTACCTCATGTCATTTATTCCCTACTAACATTATTATCAAGCAGATTGTTATAATAATCATCAGACTGCTTAGGTCTCTGTTGATAATTATTAAATCTGTTTGCATCAGGTGTGTGCTGCTTCTTAAAATCTTCTTCGCACCATTTACTGATAGTTGTATAATTGTATGTATTGGTGTACTGTTTTGCTCTCTCAATCTTTGAATCCACAAAAGACTTTCCATACTTCCTTACCAAGGCATTATATTCATTGTCAGTCATTGGAATAGATTCCGTGGATGTTTGTGGTGGCTGTTCTGTCTGGTTGCTGCTCTCTCTACACTCCCCTATACTAATCTCTTCTACACTAATCTCTTCTATACTAGTCGGTTTTTTGTCGGCAATTCGTCGGCAATCCGTCGGCAAATCGTCGGCAATTCGTCGGCAATCCGTCGGTAATGCATTTACATTGTTCAAATTAAGCGTGTATGCCTTGTTTTCCTTAACTGCAAGAAGGCTTCTTTCTTCCGTGTATTGTGTAGGTTTTAACTTGCTTGGCTGAATCTGATTGTGCATTTTCCAATGTTTAATAACAACCACACCTGATTCAAATGGAATAATAAAATTCTTAGCAACAAGGAGTTTCATATCATCATCAGAAGCTGATATTGACCGCTGAACACTCTTTGCATTATTTAAGAAACCTTCATCATCTGCATTCATTCCCAAATGGAAATATAAAGCCTGTGAAGAAAGTGGCATTTCCTTAAATGAATCACTATTAATAATTTTCATTGTAAACATCCGTTTTTCTGCCATAACTATTCACCTGCTCGCATCCTTTTCAGCATTCTGTTCTGCTTTACTTCAATCCAATTATCAATCTCATTTTCAGAAATTGCATACATCTGCTTTAACATTTCTATGCAGATAGTCACATCTGCTATTTCTTCCACTAAGTGATCCTTATCAGGCTTACCCCTTAACTCTTTACTTACAGCCTGTGCTAGTTCACAACATTCTTCCATGCATACAATTGATTGCTGCTCTTTTCCGTACTTATCTATAGAAGATGCTATTATCTCATCATTCATCATCAACCACCTTCTTTTCTCCATAAGGTGCAGGCTTTTCATCCCTGTACATCCAGGCAATAACCTTTCTTTCAACCCTGGATGTTCCAAGATTCCATTTACCCTTATCATTAATATAACTTTCCGTTACATTCCTTGAACCACTTGCCATAAATTCATATGTCACCCAGCAATCCCTATATGGAACAGGAAGCTCATCTTCAACCTTTATCCAATCCATTATGTATCTCTCCTTCCTTAGTAACTCCTTGCGTAATGTCTAAATGTATCTTCATTTTCTCTTCTGACATCCTTTACCTTCTTATCACCTGCAAGATCAGGATACTGTTCAACAATCTTTCTTCTTGCTCTTCCTACTGTTTCTATGGATGGCAAATGATAAGCCTTCATGTTCAACAAGAAATTAGGCAGCGACATTGAATCAATGTTGATTCCTTTCTGTGCGCCAATATGCTTGATAACATGGTAATACAGTATATTGTCAGAATTTCTTGCCTGAGGATGCTCCTCAAGAATATTCTTTACAAGATTATGTATTGTCTTTAAGTCTTTTATTTCCATGCTCTACACCTCACTTATAATAACTTCTGTTCTAGGATTCTCTTTGTCATATTCAACCCTGCTTCCATCCATTGTTGCTATAATCTTGGAATTATCATCAATAACAACTCCATGATGTACAAGCACATCACATAAAGCTTCATGCAGATTGCAAAGGTCAACCCTTCTTCTTGTTGGCATATAATATACAGCCCGAACATTTACAGGTTTGTCTATAGTTTCAATCTGCGGCATAAATGCTGCACAATCCTTTTCATACTGTTTGTACAACTTACTCGGTATAATCATTGGTCTACCACCTAACATGATAATCTGCTGGCTATTCTTCTTTGTCCTCGGTGGAAGCGGTATTGTAAATTCTGCTATCTTCATATATTCAACCCTTCTAACTTCATATTCATTTCCTCTTTAAGCTCTTCAAGTATCTTAATAGCTTCACTAATTGGAGTTTCTCCTTCGGACAGCTTATTCGTTGCCTTATGCTCATATATGCCCTTTACAGCATTACCAAGACTTCCATAATAGCCAATAGTGCTATAAATAGTGTTACCTTCCTTATCTTTCTTGTGTGTATTTTTCTTGGCCGTATAACTCATTGCATCTATATCAACAATATAATCATCATCAATTCTTACCATATTTCTCCTTTCCGACAGGGAACAGTGACCAACTGCCCCTGTCTGCACATATATTTTTCAAGAAGGCTGCTACTGTGATATATTTCCCCTTCAGAAGTGCTTTAAGAAATAACTGTAATATATGGATACTCCATAAGTTCTTTCTGTAAATATTCCTTGATTCTCTGTGTTGCTTCCATCTTCCAAGCACCGCCATCAGCTTCAAAGATAGCACACACAATACCTTCGTATTTATCCTGCTTCATTCTAAATATAAAATCTGATGCAGGCTGTTCTACTTCTAAGAATGTTCTATAAGGTGTAAGTCTGACAGGATTAGGTACAAGCGCATCACTCTTAGATGCAATACCTGTCTTGACTGTAGCCTTCTGTGTTACTCCATCATCACCATATTCAGCTACAGTTCCAGCTTCAACAGTACCTGCAAACTTAAGCACCAATGACTTATCGCATTCATTCATGAACTTTGACTGTAAATTAATACAGAACTTTTCCTGATCCATGAAGCTATTAAAAGTAAAATCTGGCACTCTTGCAGATACCTCAACGAGATATTCACGATTTCTATTATCATCAAGCTGGCTAAAAAATCTTACCTCTGTTGGACTTGTTACCTCAATGATCATCTTGCCTGCCATAATATCAATACCGCCCTTAATGTAATCTACAAGGCTTGTAAGAGTATGCATTGTGATAGAATCTGCTCTTGGAATGTCCTTATGTAACAGATACAATGATTTATCCGAATATGTCTGAACCTTTCCATCAACATTAATGTCCTTAACCTTTGCTTCACTTAAACCAACTATGTACTGTAATGCTTCTTTAATCATAAAATTCTCCTTTTAACCTTTCTTACATAACACTTGCTTTTCTAAAATCAACGACAGAATTATCATTAAGAATTTCACCTGTCGACTGGTCCACTATTAATTTCTTAGATTCTTCCCCATGCTCCTGCGGGTCGACAAAATCATTGAATGACATCTGTCCTTTAATCTGCTTACCATATTCCTCTGCATACATTTCACCCGTCTTAAGGTCTTTGCCTATAGAAAAGGCTGTTTCCATTGGGGCCTGTGGCGCAAGCTTCTCTACCACTTTAACATCAACCTTAACATCATCTCTGTTTTCGTTCTGAACAAAGTCCAGAGAAATAGTTATCTTTCTTTTTACTTTGTAAGATGTATTCGCATCCTGTAAATTATCAATTACCTTTTCAAAGGCCTTATTAAACTTTTCCTGTAATGCGCCACCTAATATGCCCTGTAACTCAACTGTATTCATATGCTTGTTCCTCCCTTAGATTAATTGCTTCCAAACAATGCCATCTGTGCATCTGCTGGCGGCTGTACTGTTCCAGAAGTTTCAGGACCTGTCTGTTCCTGCTGTGGTGATTCCTGCGGCTGCTCCATATCAATGATAGAATCATCATTTTCAACATAATCCTTAGTTCCATCCTCATTAATAACCGCCATGTCACCATCAAAAGCCATCTGCATATCAATAGACATGATTCCCCACTTGCTGATTAACTGTCTTAGCATTGTCTTGTAAGCCATACCGTCAAAATTCTTTTCCCAAAATGTATATCCCTTCTTTGCCTTATATCCTGGTGAATACTTGATTGCATGGGCTTCCATCTGCTCTTTACTCCAATAAATAGCCTTTCTGAATCCATTGGTAAGCTCGAACATTGCATAATAACCTACTGTTGGAAGTGCTTCTCTCTCATTCCACTTATTAATCATTAAATTAACCTGAATATCCTCATTCATTGGGTCGAAGTATTCAAGCTCACCTTCTTTGATAGCAAGTACATTAAGCTTCTTATACTGTCCTGATCTGATAGCAAGCTGAATATATCCTTTATATCCAAGCTGAAACTGTGCAACCTTGCCCCTGTTTTTATCATTAAATGGCACCATATAATAATGTCCTAACTGTGGGGATGGTGAAAGCTTTAATGACTCTCCCAAAAGGGCTGCTGATAAAATACTCTGATTAGTACACTCCTGAAGTGTTGGATTCGTATTTACAGCTGATACAATGGATGCAATAAACTTCTGACCATCCTTGCCGCCTATGATACTGTTAATCTGATTCTTTACAGCATCCTGTGTAAGATATGCCGTAAGACCTAATCTCTGATTCTGCTTCTTAACTAAACTGTTCTGAACTGCCATATTATTCACCTAATCCTTCCATAATCGACTTTAAAATATCCTGAAGCGTATCTGAAGTCTGCTTCTTTAATTCTTCTATCTCTTTTTCATTCTGTTCATCTGACTTCTTGGAATTTTTCACAATTTTATCAATCAATTCTTCTGCAGCTTCCTTACCACACCTTTCCTCAGTCGACTTCCTAAATGCTCTTAAAATGCTTTCAATTTCACAGCAAATAACAGCTCCATTGCCATCAATCACAATTGTTTTTATATCTACATGAATCATTCCGTTTACCTACCTTTCTAAATTGATTTAAACTCTATATTTCTGCTATTAAAGAAATCCTTAAGCGCAAGGGCATCTTCTGTTGTAAGCAATGCCTGGAAAGCTATCCACTGCTTTTTAGATTCAGTTTCAACCTGTGCAGATGGAAAAGCTTTTGCATCAAGTTCTTTATTAACTACAGGTGGAATAAATTCTTCTTCAGTTACCGTCTGTTCAGCAGCCTTCCTTGCTTCTTCCTCTGCCTTGCGTCTTGCCTGCTCTGCTTCCATTTCAGCCTTCTTCTTAGCCATATCTGACAGTCTATGAGTTTCATTTAAGGCTTGTCCTATGTCAAGGGTAGAAATATATGTCTGCTGTGCTTCAAAGCTGTATTCAGGCAAATCAGCAAGTATATCCATTTCATTCTTAAACTTAGCAATAGCTTCATTAATCACATCCTGAATTGACTTCATGGAAGTTGAAGCATTAAGCCACTTGTTATCAAATATTTTTTCAAAAGAAAGACCTTCAGGAACATCACAGTTATCCCAATATTCCTTAATAGCTTCCATCTTTTCAGACTTCTGCTTTTCCTCATACTCCTTAACCTGCTTATCAATTACAGCAACAGGCTTGTCTATAATGCCGATAATCTCATTAATCTTCTGCTTAAAATCATTAAAGGGCTGCATGTATTCCCTTTCCCTTCTGATTCTTTCATCATTAAGTGCTTTCTTGAGCTTATTAAGATTAGCCTTATCAGCCTTTGCCTGCTTAATCTGGTCGTCCGTATACACTAATGTTTCATACATGGATACCTTCTCTGTAAGTTCCTGCTTAAGTTCCTCATAATTGAATGTAATCTGTTCAGGAACTGCCACCTCATTAACCTTTAATTCCATTTCATTTACCTCACTTTTTCTATTTTTCACCAATATCAACTCTTTCCTAAATCACATCAGGAAGAACCAATGCAGGTTGCTTCCTAGTTCTCACATATTGCCAAAATTCCGAGCCTTTCTGCATCAGATAATTAATATCTTCCTTGGCTTCTGTTCTTTCAATCTTGTAATGTTTGGTTTGCAAATAAACTTCGCCATTAAATTCAGATTTAAGCTGTCCTTTTAACACACAAAAATCTGCTTCCATCACCGCCATGTAAAAACAGCATTGGCAATAGTAATTCATAGGTATCTGGTGATTCCATTTCTCTTTCTGCATAGATTGCAGGATGTTGGTTGTCTTAATCTCTAAAATACCCTTTCTGCCTGTCTCTTTTTCCGTAAGCCATCCGTCCAAAGAAGCCTGCGCCCAAGGATACTTGTCATTCCTGAAGGAATTATTTTCTATGTAATGCACTTCATACTGTGGGAAATCCAAAGCAAATAATGCTCTAAGATGTTCTTCTGCCTTTGTTCCATACAGTACATATGGTTCATTGGAAATATCCTTCGCCTGAGCTTGTCCTGTCTTTTCCATCCATAAATCAATGTTAGACTTGTACGGATTGCAGCCAACCACAGCACTTATCTCAGAACCGCCTATGCCATTCATACGATTGGCAAGCCATTCTTCCCTGCTATTAAGAACCTTCATTTCAATTGACATAATTATCAATATCCCTTCTGCAATCACTTAGAGAATCATCTGTGTAAGACATGTGTTATCTCACCGCCCTCAACCACAAATTCAAATCCAAGCTTATTAAGTGCCTGTAAATCCACTACAGTAACATCACCGCCATAAATTAAGCTATAATCCATTCTGTTTCATCTCCTTTTCTGCTACTTCCATCATCAGATTAGCTGCAGCACTTTTTAAAATATCCATTCTTAATTTTCTTTCATCTTCTGTCAGGACAGGTCTATGCACCGTGACAGTACAATTCGGATATTCATATGTTGTTGTCGTGTATGTCATTGTGTTTTCCCTTCTCCCTTTTGTAGATGATATGTTTTTCCTGATTGTCCTAATTCTTAGATTTCACTATCTGCTACCACTACCGCTTCAAGAGCCTTCTTAAGAAGAAAATCTGTGACTCTCTGCTTGGCAATACCTGTTTCTAACGCTATACTGTCAAGCTGTTCGCTAACTTCCTTTGAAACCCACACACTACCACCTGCTTTACCTATTGGCTTGTTGTGAATCTTATGAATAATAATTTTGTCCATGATTGCTACTCCTTTTAAATTTAATTTTTAATCTTTTCTTGAACTTATGTTCAAATATTGTTATCCTTAATTTGCTCTTATCGGGCAGGAAAGGAGACTCTATATGCTACTTATAGGAAAACTTATCTGCCCTGCTCTTTTTAATTAAGGTTGCAATTGTGGTTCCCCAAAGCACGTTAAACTGGGGTTTAAATGTAATAATTAGTATGGCGTAAAGCTCCATTGAGTTACGAGTTGGACTCGGTTAAAAAATCCTCACCATACCAAATGTTCCTTGATTTCCACCAGCTAATGGGCAGTGCAATTCGTGCTGAACTAAAACAGCATAAGTGGTGGAATACTTGATAGAAACATTTAGCGTTATTAAATGTGATGAAAATCTGCAAAGTATAAAAAGTAAAAAAATTTAGCACGAAACTGTTAGAGATAACGCCTCTGACAGTTTTTTGTTTTATTAAGAACATCTTGTAAAGAAATACTTTGCTATGTCCTTATCTTCTATCTTTAACAACTCTTTTGCCCTGTAGATTTCGCTCTGCGTCCATTGTCTTGCCCCTGTAAGCTTCAAAGATATACTTCTTTCAGACAACTCCATATCCTTTGCAAAACCACTTTGATTTCCGTAGGTTTCTTTGATTCTTCTTCTCAGATTTTCATTATCGAAACCTATCAACCTTCTCACCTCCTTAGATAATTACTTGTACAAATGCACTCTTACTCCTATACTCTAATTACAGGCTATTGCCGTAGCCGAGTAATCGCGAAAGGAGATTGAACAATGAGAATTTATGCTTGCTTACTTGGTGAATGGATAGATATCACTGAAACAGCCACTGTTGCGGATTATCAGAACCCTGTCACATATTTCCGTGAGAATTTAAAATATGATGAAGGTTCTCGATATGCTGATTGTTTCAAATATGATTACATTCATATTCAATACCAAGGTAAGGACTACAGAATAAATCCTGCATTTATTCAAATTGTCACAGAATAACATTCTGCTTCATCAAGAGGTCAAGTTGCTTTGGTTGCACAAATGTCACCTTGGCTTCTTGTGATTCAAAGCAGGTATTTATTAAATGATTTATTCTGCTCCACTCTGAATGTGTCATTCCTTCAGCAAGTGAAATAATCTGCTTTGCTTTCTCTGGATACGTCATTATTTCTTCTTTACTCACTCTCTCACCTCCTCGAATAATTAATTATTAAATTCGCTTTGTTAAGATTTCTTAACTTTTCGGATAAAAAAATACGCTGGATTATCTTTTAATGGAATTCCAAGAAGGTCGCAAGCATTAGCAATCTCTGATGTTTTCCATTCAAGTTTTCCATTCAGCTTCTGACTTAATGTAACTGTACTCATTCCCATTGCAACAGCAAAGGCTTCCTGTGTCCCGAACACTTCTCTAATTTTACCCCTTAACTTTGCGTAACTCATATCATTACTCCTTTCTAAATACTCACTCTGCATTTATCCTGGCTTGTGACAGGCTGTGGCTGCATTAAGCATTAGGTTTTACCATCCCACCTAAAAGGTTCTTGATTTATTGCATATAGATATCAAAATCTTCTTCATTGTATGTCTCATCTGCACAAGCAAGTTCTGTCCATCCCTGAGCATCAACTGCAAGTGTATGTTCAATTCCATTATTATACAGAAAGTCATAAACCTGCATTGAATCATCACACAGCTTTTTCTTTCTGCCAATTACAACTAAAGCCTTAATTCCATTTGTAAATTCCATATTCATTCCCCCTTACGCTTCTTCGATAAATGTTACACATATTCTTGCAACTTCAAATGCATAACTTGTGAATGGTCTATCTTCACTATCTACTGAATGGCTCATGATATCTGTTGCTATTTCAACAATCATATAGCATTTTATTTTGTTAAGTTTTCTTAACTTCTGTCATTATATTACTCTCTTTATATTCTCTTGTCAATCATCTTTTTAAGTTTTCTTAATTTTTTTTGAAGATAATTGTAAATTTTGTTGTCTTTTCTTAACTTTAATGATATCATTGTGCTTACAAAAGAAAGGTTGGTGATTCAATGAACGAACAAATTACTAGTGCTGCAAATAGAATAAAGGAAGCTTTAAATCTAAGAGGAATGAAACAAGTTGAATTATCTGAAAAATCAGGTATTAATCGTCCTTCAATAAGCTGCTATGTATCAGGAAAATATGAACCAAAACAAGAAGCTCTATATAAAATGGGTAAAGCTTTAGATGTATCTGAAATGTGGCTTGCAGGATATGATGTTCCTATGGAAAGACCTGCATATCAGAAAGAAAATGATGAACTTATTGACCTTATAGACAAGTTACAAGAAGACAGTGATTTAAGAGGAAAAGTTTTAAAACTAAGTAAAGGTGAATTACATGTTGATTCTTCTGATAAGATTCTACAATACTACAACAAGCTCAATGACCTTGGAAAAAAGGAAGCGACAAAACGCGTTGAAGAATTAACATACATTCCGCTATATAGTAATAGTGAACAGAATAACATGTTAAATGCTGCTCATTCTCTTGATAATGCAACTGATGAAGAAAAGGCAAATGATGAAAATATTATGAATGATGAAAATTTCTAATCTAAAGGGGAATGATTTTATTGAATTACGAAGAATTATTAATAGAAGCAGATAACAATAACCTGATTACCAAAGAAAAACCTCTTCTTGCCAATGCAGGAAGAATCAAAGGTAATCGTATTGCTATCAAAAAAGATATACTTACTCAGAAAGAGAAAGCCTGCGTGCTTGCAGAGGAGCTGGGACATTTCTACACCTCTACTGGAAACATTCTTGACATGGAAGACGCAGGAAACAGAAAACAAGAAATTCATGCAAGACTGTGGGCTTATAACCGACAGATAGGGCTACAGGGCATAATTAGCTGCTATAAAGCTAATTGCAGAACATTACATGATATGGCAGAACATTTGGATGTAACAGAAGAATTTTTGAATGATGCAATTGAGTGCTATCGTTCAAAATATGGTTTATGCGTACAGTTAGATAACTATGTAATAGGTTTTCAACCATCTTTGTACATTATGGAGTTATTTGAATAAACGCATTAATTATTACGTTTATAGAATATAAATATATATATTCCTTACTATTCAATAAGGGGGATTATTATGAATAATACATACACACTTGAAAATGTAATTATATATTTAAGAAAATCTCAATCTGATGATCCAGCAATGTCTGTAGAAGAGGTCCTAAAAAAACATGAAGATGTCCTTCAGGAATTTTGCGAAAATGAATTCGGAAAAAGGATTCCTGAAAAGCAGATTTACAGAGAAGTTGCTTCAGGTGAAACTATTGAGGACAGACCTGTAATACAGGCTATTTTGAAGTTAATGGAAACAGACTCTTTAAAAGGTGTTATTGTAGTTGAACCACAGCGATTTTCACGAGGTGATTTACAGGATTGTGGAAGAATTGTTAATGCTTTGCGTTATACTAACACACTTGCGATAACACCCCAAAAGACTTACAACCTGAATGATGAATATGACAGAAAATTCTTTGAAATGGAATTAACTAAGGGTAGTGATTATCTTGAATATTACAAAAAGATTCAAAGAAGGGGCAGAGAAGCTTCTGTTAAAAAGGGAAATTACATTGGTTCTGTTACACCTTATGGATATAACAAAGCTACATACATGGATGGGAATCGCACCTGCCACACTTTAGCAATTAATCAAATTGAAGCAGAAGCAATAAGAATGATGGCAGATTTGTATCTTAATAAAGGTTATGGTTTTACAAAAATAGCAAGAGCACTTGATGAAATGGGATATAAACCAAGAAAAAGTGAAAAATGGTCTCCTGCTGCCATCAAAGATATTATGGAGAATCCGATTATAATTGGCAAGATCAGGTGGAATCGTAGAAAAACAATCAAGAAACTTTGTGATGGTGAAATCACTAAATCAAGACCTAAAGCTCAAGATTACATTCTGGTTGATGGAAAACATGAAGCTATTCTTGATGAAGAAACCTATTATAAAATTCTTGATAAAAGAGGGAAAAATCCTAGACTGCGTAAAAGTAAAGAATTAACTAATCCATATGCAGGTTTATTATTCTGTGGCACTTGTGGTCGTGCCATGTCTCATAAGAAGTACAAACAGCGCAAATCAAATACAATAAGTGAAAGTATGCTATGTAATAATCAGGCTAATTGCCACACAAAATCAGTCATGTATTCTTCTTTTGAAAAAAGCGTAATTGAATCATTAGAAAAAGCTATCGCGGATTTTGAAGTAAAACTACAAAACAATAACGGCGACATTACCAGTTTACGCGCAAGCAGAATTAAAACTCTTGAATCTGAATTGAAAACATTATTGGAAAAAGATGAGCGCCAAAAAGATAACTTAGATGATGGAATCTACTCAAAAGAAGAATTCTTGAAAAGAAATGCAAAAGTACAGGAACAGATAGAAACAACGAAAAAAGCACTGTCTCAGGTTAAAGATTCTATTCTTCCTGAAATTGATTACAAAGAAAAAATCGTTAGATTTCAAGATTGTTTAAATGCATTAACCGACCCAAATGTTTCTGCTCCGCGCAAAAACATGCTGTTAAAATCTTGCATTGATAAAATTGTATATCACAATGACAGTGAATCAAAAGCTGGTATAGGCAGGTACGTTGATAATCCATTCAAGCTTGATATTTTCTTGCGCCTTTGATTTCCAACATCAAGGTGCAAGTTCTTCCGTGCCTATGTCAGTCAGCAATCCGGCAACCTCCCTGTATGGCAT